>Ga0081539_10005282_pt1 | contig 13308 bp, 10 predicted proteins | sample TabmetS4T2R2_FD_71023 | JGI IMG/M metagenome (GOLD analysis project Ga0081539, IMG submission 71023) | Tabebuia heterophylla rhizosphere microbial communities from the University of Puerto Rico - S4T2R2 | ecosystem: Host-associated > Plants > Roots > Rhizosphere ...
AAAACAAGAGCAAGGCGCTGGACGCCGCCCTGGCCCAGATCGAACGGGCTTTCGGCAAGGGTTCCATCATGAAGCTGGGCCAGCGCGAGGCGCTGGAGATCGAGGCGATCTCGACCGGCTCGCTGGGGCTCGACATCGCACTCGGCATCGGCGGCCTGCCCAAGGGCCGCATCGTCGAGATCTATGGCCCTGAGAGTTCGGGCAAGACGACGCTCGCGCTGCACGTCGTGGCCGAGGCCCAGAGGAAGGGCGGCGCCTGCGCCTTCGTCGATGCCGAGCATGCGCTCGACCCGGGCTACGCCAAGAAGCTCGGCGTCGACATCGACAACCTCCTGATCTCCCAGCCCGACGCCGGCGAGCAGGCGCTGGAGATCGCCGACACGCTGGTGCGGTCGGGCGCGATCGACGTGCTGGTGATCGATTCGGTCGCGGCACTCGTGCCCAAGGCCGAGCTCGAAGGCGAGATGGGCGATTCGCTGCCCGGCCTCCATGCCCGCCTGATGAGCCAGGCGCTGCGCAAGCTCACCGCCTCGATCTCCAAGTCCAACACGCTGGTGATCTTCATCAACCAGATCCGCATGAAGATCGGCGTCATGTTCGGCAGCCCCGAGACGACGACGGGCGGCAATGCGCTGAAATTCTACGCCTCGGTCCGCCTCGACATCCGCCGCATCGGCGCGCTCAAGGACAAGGACGAGGTCATCGGCAACCACACCCGCGTCAAGGTGGTGAAGAACAAGGTCGCGCCGCCGTTCAAGGTCGTCGAGTTCGACATCATGTACGGCGAGGGCGTGAGCAAGACCGGCGAGCTGATCGACCTCGGCGAGAAGGCCGGCGTGGTCGAGAAGTCGGGCTCGTGGTTCTCCTACGACGGCCAGCGCATCGGGCAGGGCCGCGAGAACGCCAAGAACTACCTGCGGGAGCACCCTGAGGTCGCCCAGGCGATCGAAAACAAGGTGCGCTCCAATGCGGGCATCCTCGCCGGCGCCCTGATGGACGCCGGCAAGGAAGACGAAGAGGACGAGGACTAGTCCTCCAGTCCCGTTGTCATCCCGAGGCCGAAGGCCGAGGGACCTTTAAAGCCACAGCAAAGGTCCCTCGCTCCGCTTGGGACAAGGGTTTTGCGACCAGGATCCCCCTGTCTCCTGTCGCCGGGGCGGTGCTGTACCCCCACGCGCAGCACCGCCCCACTTTTATTTGATGCTCAGTCTCTTCAAGAATCGCTGCACCCATTCCGGCCCGGTCCGCTTCGTTGCCTTGCGCGGTCGCGTGCGCGCCCACGCCATCAACATCGCCAGCGGGAACCAGTCGTCGCCATCCTCCTGCAGACCGCGCGCCGCCAGCGACACCTTGGGCACCGCCACCGGGGTCACGCCTTCCTGCTTCGGCCCGGCGCATAGTTCAGCCGGCGACGTGACGAGATACTCGCGACAGACCAGCGGCCGTTCGGGATGGATCGAGCAGCTCTCCTCCTCGAGGAAAGGGCAGGGCACGCCCATCGCGAAGTAAGCCGTCGAGAGCTCGCGGTCGCTGCGCCCTTGCCGCTCCTTCAACCCTGCCGCCTCGATCGCTGCCTCTGCCACCGCGAACTTCGCTAGAAGCGTCTCGCGCCGTTCAGCCGGCATCGCTTCGACGATCTGCAGCAACCGCTCACCCTCCGTGCGCGACACCGGCACGAGCTGGCGGCAGCACGCGCCGCAACCCTTGCGGCAGGAGATCGCCTGGCCCCTCTCAGCCGCCTCGACGACCGCGTTCACCAACCCCTGCAGGGCGGGCACGACCTCGGTCGCGGGAACCGCCGCGTTGGGCACGGTGATCGGATGGGCGATGCGAAGATCGCCCATCGTGAGGCGTAAAGTTGCGGTGGAATGGGCCGATTCGGCCATTTTCCGGCAGGTCCCCGTTCTGGACGAAGGCTTGGCCCGCACGCTACAAGCAGCGCATGCAAAGCGTCAGCGACATTCGCCGCACCTTCCTAGAATACTTCCGGACCAACGGCCACGAGGTCGTGGCCTCAAGCCCGCTCGTGCCGCGCAACGACCCGACGCTGATGTTCACCAACGCCGGCATGGTGCAGTTCAAGAACGTCTTCACCGGCCTCGAGAAGCGCCCCTACAGCCGCGCCGCGACGTCGCAGAAGTGCGTGCGCGCCGGCGGCAAGCACAACGACCTCGAGAATGTCGGCTACACCGCGCGCCATCACACCTTCTTCGAGATGTTGGGCAACTTCTCGTTCGGCGACTACTTCAAGGAACGCGCGATCGAGCTCGCCTGGAACCTGATCACCAAGGAGTTCGGGCTGCCGGCCGACCGCCTCCTGGTCACCGTGTTCAGCGAGGACGAGGAGGCGGCGGGCTACTGGAAGAAGATCACCGGCTTCTCCAACTCGAAGATCATCCGCATCCCGACCTCGGACAATTTCTGGGCGATGGGCGACACCGGCCCGTGCGGCCCCTGCTCGGAGATCTTCTTCGACCACGGCGACCACATTCCCGGCGGCCCGCCGGGCAGTCCCGACCAGGACGGCGACCGCTTCATCGAGATCTGGAACCTGGTCTTCATGCAGTTCGAGCAGCTCAGCAAGGACGAGCGCGTCAATCTGCCCAAGCCGTCGATCGACACCGGCATGGGCCTGGAGCGCATCGCCGCGGTCCTGCAGGGCAAGCACAACAACTACGACATCGATCTCTTCCGCACCCTGATCGAGGCGGTGGCGCACGAGACCGGCGTCGATCCCGACGGCCCGCAGTCGGCGTCGCACAAGGTGATCGCCGACCACCTGCGCACCACGGCGTTCCTGATCGCCGACGGCGTGCTGCCGTCGAACGAAGGCCGCGGCTACGTGCTGCGTCGCATCATGCGCCGCGCCATGCGCCATGCCCATATCCTGGGCGCGCAGGAGCCGATGGTCTTCAAGCTGGTGCCGAGCCTGGTGCACGAGATGGGCGATGCGTACCCCGAGCTGGTGCGCGCCCAGCCGCTGATCAGCGAGACGCTGAAGCTCGAGGAAGGCCGCTTCAAGAAGACGCTGGGCACCGGCCTCAGGCTGCTCGAAGACGAGACCAAGGGCCTCAACGCCGGCGGCACGCTCCGGGGCGACGTCGCCTTCAAGCTCTACGACACCTACGGCTTCCCGCTCGATCTGACGCAGGACGTGCTGCGGGCGCGCGACATCAAGGTCGACACCGACGGCTTTGAGGCGGCGATGGAGGAGCAGCGCGCCAAGGCGCGCGCGGCGTGGGCCGGCTCGGGCGAGACCGCCGACCAGGCGATCTGGTTCGACGTCCGCCAGAAGGTCGGCGCGACCGAGTTCCTGGGCTACGACACAGAGCGCGCCGAGGGCCAGATCAAGGCGATCGTCGTCGACGGCAAGGAGGTCACTTCGCTAAAGGCGGGCGAGACCGGCTGGATCGTGACCAACCAGACGCCATTCTACGCCGAGTCGGGCGGCCAGCTCGGCGACAACGGCCGCTTCGTCGGCGCCAACGGCGAGGCTGCGGTCCTCGACGTGCAGAAACGCGTCGGTGACCTGCATGCCCATCACGCCAAGGTCGAGAAGGGCGAGCTCAAGGTCGGCGATGACCTCGCCATGAGCGTCGATCCGATCCGGCGCGCGCAATTGCGCGCCCACCACTCGGCGACCCATCTCTTGCACGAGGCGCTGCGCCGCCATCTCGGCGAGCACGTCACCCAGAAGGGCTCGCTGGTGGCGCCCGACCGGCTGCGCTTCGACATCAGCCACACCAAGGCGATCTCGCTCGAGGAGCTGCGCAAGATCGAGGACGAGGTCAACGAGCGCATCCGTAAGAATTCGGAAGTCGGCACGCGGCTGATGACGCCCGAGGAGGCGATCGCGGCCGGCGCGATGGCGCTGTTCGGCGAGAAGTACGGCGAGGAAGTGCGTGTGCTCTCCATGGGCGGCGAGAACGGCGAGAAGTACTCGGTCGAGCTGTGCGGCGGCACCCATGCGCTGCGCACCGGCGACATCGGCCTGTTCCGCATCATCGGCGAGGGCGCGGTCGCGGCCGGCGTGCGTCGCATCGAGGCGGTGGCGGGCGCCGCGGCCGAGGAGCATGTGCGCCACCAGGCCCAGCTGCTCGCCGATGCGGCGGCGGTCCTCAAGGTGCGGCCGGAGGATCTGCCGGCGCGCCTGCAGGCGCTGGTCGACGGCCAGCGCAAGGTCGAGCGCGAGCTTTCAGACGCGCGCAAGGCGCTGGCGCTCGCGGGCGGCGGCACCGCCCAGCAGGCCGACGAGGTGCGCGATGTCGGCGGCGTGAGGCTGATCGGCCGCGTGCTGAACGGCGTGCCCGGCAAGGAGCTCAAGGGCATGGCCGATGAGTACAAGAAGAAGCTGGGCTCGGGCGTGGTCGCGCTGATCGGCGTCGAGGACGGCAAGGCCTCGGCCGTGGTCGGCGTCACCGACGACCTGTCGACGTCGCTGAGCGCGGTGGAGCTGGTCAAGGCGGGTGTCGCGGCCCTGGGCGGCAAAGGCGGCGGCGGCCGCCCCGACATGGCGCAGGGCGGCGGGCCCGATGCAGCTAAGGCGCCCGAGGCGCTGAAGGCGATCGAGGCGGCGGTGGCGGCCAAATGAGGCGCCTGGTCCTCCTCGCGGCCGTGGTGCTGGCGGCATCGGCCTGCGCGCCGAAAGACTTCTCCTCGGAAGGCAAGAATGCCGACCAGATGGTCAAGGACGAGGCGCAGTGCCGCGCCCAGGTCCGTTCGCAGGCCCAGAGCGAGCGCGACGTCGAGGACCAGCGACGGGCGGTGTTCTCGGGCGAGCGCGAGCGCTTCGGCCAGCAGGATCTCTACCGGACCATGGACAACCAGGGCTACAAGAACAACGTCGACCGCATGACGGCCCGCTGCATGGAAGCGCGCGGCTGGGCGCCCAAGAACCAGAACCCGGTGAGTTCCTGGTGGAACCGGGTGTCGACGTTCAACGCGAGCAAGTAGCTCTCGGCTAGGACGCCCGTTTCGCCCACAACGCGGCGCGCGCAAAGAACTCGACGATCACGCCCAGCAGCACCAGCACGAAGGCGTTCACCGGCATGGCGTAGTTGTGGCTGGGCAGCGCCGCCATTGCCTGGGCGAGGAACAGGCCGGCGAAAGCGACGGCGACGCCTTCGATCACCAGTCCCTGCTTGAAATCCAGCCGCTGCCAGGCGCCGCACGCCGTTGCCAACAGGAAATGGACCAGGGCGATCGCCAGCACGACGCCGAACGGCGGGCCGGGATAGAGCGTCGGCGTGCCGAGCAGCATCCACGCCTTCTCGAGGTAGATGCGCGCCACCTCGGCCGGATCCTCGGCCCAGCGCCCGAGATAGAGCTGCCACATCAGCCGGAAGTACTCGGGCGAGCACCAGACGACGCCGGCCTTGGCCGCGATCTCCTCGCCGTAGCCGTCGTCGTAGCGGATGCCCCACTTGTTCTCGACGAAGCCCAGGCCGAGATAGAGCGTGTGCGACACGCCGTGCGTGGAGAGCCGCTCGGCCTTCTGCATGTCGAAGGCGGCATCGCGCGCCATCACCACCCAGCGCGGCGTCGTGAAGGCCAGCACCGCGAGCAGGCCGACCAGCAGGAGCGGGGCAGGTCGGAACCGGCGTGCCAGGAGCACGATCGCCACCGCGGCGGTGACCATCAGTCCCATCATGCCGATCGATTCGCGCATCAGCGTCGCCATGCCAAGGAAGACCACGCCCGCCGCGATCCACAAGTTGGCCGCGCGTCGGGACAGCAGGCGGGTCTCGCGTGCGGCGAGCGCCATCGGCAGCACGGCGGCCAGGCTCACCAGGCCGACATAGGCCCAGTGCGGCGAGGTCCCCATCCAGCCGAGATATTCGATCGGCCCCTTCCACAGCAACACGATCGACGTGATGTAGGCGCGCAACGCGAACACCAGGCCGGCGAGCGTCAACAGGCCGATCGTGTCGGTGAGCGTGTTGAGGCGGGCCACGTCTATGAGATCGGCATGGCGGCGCGTCGTCACCGACCACAGGGCGAGCAGCAGCGCATGGCCGGGATCGTCGGCGATGGCGCGTTCCGACATCGGCACCAGCTTGCCCTGCTCGCAGACCGCGAGCCAGGCGCCGCGCTCCAGCGCGCAGTCGGCTGCGGCCAGCCACACGTTGGTGGCCTTCCAGTCCGACGGCATGAGGTCGGCATGATGGCCGTACCGCTCGGAGTCCGAATAGGTGCGCTGGAACTGGCCCCAGACGAGCAGCGCCGCGAACAGGAAAAAGACCAGCGCCCTCAATGCTCCCCCGGCGGCTCACGCCGCTGTCATTTACCCGGCCTTGACCCGCGCGCGCAACGCAGCGCACCCTCGGCGTGTCGCGATCGGAGTGTTGCATGCGTGCCGTCGTCGCTTTCTTGCTGATCGGCCTGGCCGGCGCCTGCGCCGGGCAGACCAACCAGGAATTCGACATGAGGCTGCGCGAGATGGCCGGCAGCAACGAGCGCGCCCTGCTGGGCGGCATGGGCCGCATCCCCGACAACAGCTACCAGCTCGACGACGACACCAAGATCCTGCAATGGCGCTGGGACACGTCCTACATCGTTGGCGGCTGGGCGCCGACCTACCAGCGCGTCGGCTGGGGCATGTGGATGCCGATCGGCGGCTTCCCGCCCACCTTGGTGCGGCAGGGTTGCATCGTCGAATGGACGGTCACCAAGGGCAGCACCCGGTCCTATCGCTGGCAAGGTAGCGGCTGCAATACCGTGACCATCCACGCGACGCCGGCGCCGGGGTGAGAGTTGCCACGGCCGGACGAAGCCCGCGTCAGCCGCCGATTCGCCCATAATTCGCCCACAGGGCGACGCAGCCTCGCGGTTCCCTCCGGCGTTGCCATCACGGAGGAGGAAGACGTGCTGCGTCGTCTGGGACTGCCCCTGTCGTTGATGATCCTGGCCGGCGCCTGCGCCGGCAGCCCGTCGGCGTCGCCGCAGGCCGATCAGCAGGCCAAGAGTTTTGCGCCGCCACCGCCGTCCAGGGGGGCGCTCTACGTCTATCGCTCGGGCCTGATGGGCGCGATGCGGCCGCTCGACGTCAGCCTGGCGGGCGGCGCCTCGGCGCAGCTCGGCTACAACACCTTCTTCCTCGTCGAGGGCCCGCCTGGCCAGATCGACATCGCCTGCAAGGTCGCCGGCAACACCACCAACGGCCAGGTGCAGATCCAGGATGGCCAGACGCGCTTCGTCGAAGTGTCGATGAACGGCTGGGGCTGGACGCCGACCTGCGAGGTCGCAGAAGTTGCGCCCGACCGGGGGCAGGCCGCCGTCCGCTCCTCACGCCGCGTCGAGCCGCTTTAGCCGACGAACGTGCCGTCGGGGTCGCCGTTGAACAGGATGCGGCCGACCGTCTCGAAATGCGCCTCGCGCGCCTGGATCTGCTGCGACAGCGTATGTATGTCGCGGAAACGCCGCTCGAACGGCGTGCCGAGGAAGATCGCCGACGTGCCGGCTGCCTTGTAGACCCAGTCCGCCGTCTTCTCGGCCTGGTGGATGGCCTGCGTGCAGCCAAGCCGCACCCGGGCGCGGTCGGTCGTGCCGATCGGCTCGACCGCGTCGGCGCGGCCGTGCACGTCCTTCAGGATCTCGACCAGCCAGGCGCGCGCCGAGCCGATGTCGGCTTCGCGGCGCGCCACGTCGGATTGGACGCTGGGATTGTCGGCGAGCCGCGCGAGATAACGCGGCGTCTTGGTGGCGGCGAGCTCAATGAAGGCGTCGAGCATGGCGCGCGCGATGCCGAGCGCCACCGCCGCCACGCCGCAGGCATAGAGGCCCTGCATGGTGAAGGCATAGAGCGGGCCCTTGTCGCGCCGCAGGGTCGGGTCCTCGCGCGTGCCGGAGAAGGTTTCAGGCACGAAGACGTCGGTCACCGAATAGCCCTCGGAGGCCGTGCCGCGCATGCCGAGCGTGTGCCAGTCGTGGATCGCCTTGGTCTCTGCCTTGGGCATGAGGACCGTACGCACGGTCGGCCGGCCGAAGCGGTTGAGGCGCAACGCGCCGTCGGGTTCCACGACGTTGCCGTGCGCGCCGATCCAGGTGGCCTGGCGGTAGCCGGAGGAGAAATGCCATTCGCCGGTGACGCGGTAGCCGCCGGGCGCGGCCAGAAGCTTGTGCTGGTTGGGCGGACCCCAGGAGATCAGGCCGCGTGGATCGCCGTAGATCGTTCGCGCCGCTTCGAAGGGAATGAAGGGCGCGATCAGCGCCGAGCTGTTGGCGACGAACATGTTCCAGCCCAGCGAGCCGTCGTGCCGGGCGATCTCCTCGATCGCCGCGACATAGACCCAGGGCTCGACTTCCTCGCCGCCGAGCGAGCGCGGCAGCAGCAGGCGGAACAGCCGCGACTCGTGCAGCTCGCTGATCAGTGGCTCGGGGAAGTCCTGGAGCTTCTCGATGTCGTCGCCGACGGCCACGATCGCCGGGCCGAGTGCACGGGCGCGGGCGACGGGGTCGGGCAGGCGAGCAGAGAGGCTGACATCGTTCATGCGTGAGACGATTGGGCGCGCTGCGGCAACGGATTGTCAATGGAGCTCGCCTCGCGCTGCGAGCAGGGCGGCCGCTCCTCCGCCGCATTTCGGCCGGGCAACGGCCGCGCAACGTCGCGGCGCGCCCCGTGTTGATGTCCGCTACTCAACCCTCGGAGGATAAAATGACCAGGACAATCCTGATCGCTCTTGTCTGCGCAGCCTCGACCGTCTCGCTGGCACAGGCCCAGACGTCCGGCACCGTCGGCGGCAGCACCTCGGGCGGCGCCACCGTCGGTGGCTCGCACGGCACGAGCGGCGGCGCCTCGACCGGCATCACTGGTGGCGGTTCCATCGCGACGCCGCCGGCGTCGACCGGCGCCGGCGTGTCGGGCGGCGCCACGGTCAACCAGCCAGCGATCGACACCAACCAGGCGCAGCAGCCCGGCGTCGGCGTCAACAGTGGCGCCAGCGGCGGCGGCAGCATCCCGCAGCGGGGTCGCTGAGCGCCAACGGTAAAGAGGGAGGCCGGCCGGAAGGGCCGGCCGTTCCTTCGCCGTCACATGTCGGTGCGCAGGCGACCGGCCTGGTATCCAAGTTCAATGGGGGCCGAGGTGAGGGCAGGGGCGACGGCATAGCCGGATGCCGTGACCTTGATGATGCCGGGTCGGACGTCGGCGTCCTCGTCGACACGACTGTTGGCCAGCTGCCGATGTTCCAGGCCGACCGCTACTATCGCCGTAACGCTGAGCCCAAAGATGAAGGTTGCGACGATGGCCAGGAACTCCTGCATTTGCCCTCCCTTCTTATGGGTGGGCAAACGACCATACGGCCTGCTTCGTTGCTGAGGTTGCGCGCATGCGTCAGTCTGCCGCGCGTAAAGGTTGTGACCGCTTCCTCTTTTCCTATTGGGCGAGTCGAGTCCTGGCCTACTGGATCGCCTCGACCCGTACCAGCCGCTGATCGGGGATGCCGCGTTTCTTCATGGCCGCACCAATTTCCTTGGCCTCGGTCCGCGTTACTCCGCCGCGATTTTTGCGACCTCCGGGTTGCGCCACCGCTGTAACAGCTCGGCTTGCTTGCGCCGAGCCTTCGCCAAGTGGGCGTCCTTCACATGACCGTAGCCTTTGATGTCGTCGGGCACCGCGGCGAGCCTGACGGCGAGCTCGTGATTGGTTGTCGAAAGCCCGGCCAGAAGCTCGCCGACCAGCGCTTCGTACTCGCCGATCAGGGCCCGCTCGACCTTGCGCTCGGCGGTGTAGCCGAACGGATCGAAGGCCGTGCCGCGCAGGAATTTAAGCTTCGCCAGCCCCTTGAAGGCGGGCAGCATCCACGAGCCGAACTCCTGCTTCACGAGATGGCCGGTCTTGGGATCGCGGCTGGCGAGGAGGGGCGGGGCGAGATGGAATTTCAGCCGGTAGTCGCCCTCGAACTGCCGCTCGATGCCGGCCTGGAAGGCGGCATCGGCGTAGAGCCGCGCCACCTCGTACTCGTCCTTGTAGGCCAGCAACTTGGCGTAGTTGCGCGCGACGGCTTCGGCGAGCCCGGTCTTGCCCGTCTTCCCTTCGGCCGCCCGCACCTTGTCGACCAGCGCCTGGTAGCGCTCGGCGAGGGCCGCGTTCTGGTAGCCCGCGAGATGTTTGACGCGCGACGCCACGATTTCGTCGACGGTGCGCGAGATGCGGAACGGCACGACGTTCTCGGCCGGCGCCAGAAGCTTCTCGACGGCGGCGCGGTCGTGGGCGGCACGGCGGCCCCAGCGGAAGGCTGCGGTGTTCATCGCCACGGCCGCGCCGTTCAGCTCGATCGCCTTCTCGAGCGATTCGTGGCCGATCGGGATCAGGCCCTTCTGATACGCATAGCCCAGCATGAACATGTTGGTGGCGATGGAATCGCCCAGGAGCGCGGTGGCGATCTCGGTCGCCTCGACGAAGTCGCAGGCCCCGGCGCCGGCGGCGGCCTCAACCGAGAGTTTCAGCGTGTTGGCCGGGAAGGCGAGATCGGGCTGGCGCGTGAAGTCGCCGGTGATGGTCTGGTGCGTGTTGACGATGGCGCGCGAGGCGCCGGGTTCCAGGCGGGCGAGCGCATCGGCGCTGGCGCTCACGACCAGGTCGCAGCCCAGCAGCAGGTCGGCGCCGCCGGCGCCCAGCCGCACCGCATGCAGGGCCTCGGGTGAGGCGCCGATGCGGACATGGCTGATCACCGCGCCGCCCTTCTGCGCCATGCCGAGCTGGTCGAGCACGGTGACGCCCTTGCCCTCGATGTGCGCGGCCGTGCCCATGATGGCGCCGATAGTGACGACGCCGGTGCCGCCGATGCCGGTGATCAGCACGCCATAGGGCTTGTCGGCCACTGTCGGCAGGACAGGAGCGGCGGGCAGCGCCGGCTCCGTGGCCGCGACGGCCGCCTTCCTGTCGGCCTTGCCCTTCCTGACGCCGCCGCCTTCGACGGTGACGAAGCTCGGGCAGAAGCCGTTCAGGCAGGAGAAGTCCTTGTTGCAGGACGACTGGTCGATGGCGCGCTTGGTGCCGAACTCGGTCTCGACCGGCGTGACGCTGAGGCAGTTCGACTGCACCGAGCAGTCGCCGCAGCCCTCGCAGACCGCCTGGTTGATGAACACGCGCCGGGCCGGATCGGGGAAGGTGCCGCGCTTGCGCCGGCGGCGCTTCTCGGCGGCGCAGGTCTGGTCGTAGATCAGGACCGACACGCCCTTCCACTCGCGCAACTCGCGCTGCACGTCGTCGAGCTCGCTCCTGTGATGGAAGGTGACGCCGGGCGCCCATTCGGTGCCGATCGGATATTTGCCGGGATCGTCGCTCACCAGCGCGATGCGGCGCACGCCCTCGGCGTGGACCTGCTGGCTGATCGTCCAGGGCCGCACGTTGCCGTCATGCGGCTGGCCGCCGGTCATGGCGACGGCGTCGTTGTAGAGGATCTTGTAGGTGATGCTGGTGTTGGTCGCGACGGCGTGGCGGATCGCGAGATAGCCCGAATGGAAATAGGTGCCGTCACCCAGGTTCTGGAAGACGTGGCCCATGTCGCTGAAGTGGCTGGCGCCGACCCACGGCGCGCCCTCGGCGCCCATGTGGGTGAAGGTCTTCGTGTTGCGGTCCATGTTGATGGCGAGCGTGTGACAGCCGATGCCGGCCATCGCCATCGAGCCTTCGGGCACCTTGGTCGAGGAGTTGTGCGGGCAGCCGGAGCAGAAATAGGGGACGCGCGCCATGCCGGATTCGTTGCGCACCTGCCGGCCGGCGCGGCGCTGCAGGCTCGCCCAGCGCTCCCTGGTGCTCGCGCTGAACCCGTCGAGCCCGAAGCGGGCAACCAGCGCCGAGGCGATCTCGAACGGTGTCAGTTCGCCGTCGATCTTCAGAAGCTTCTGGCCGCGCTCGTCGGTCTTGCCGACGACCACGGGGCGGCGATCAGCCGGCGCGTTGAACAGTGCGTCCTTGAGCTGCTGCTCGATGATCGGCCGCTTCTCCTCGACCACAAGGATCTCGCGCTTGCCCTGGGCGAAGGCGCTCACGCCCTCGGTCTCGATTGGCCACACCAGGGCGACCTTATAGACCGCGAGCCCTAAACGCTCGGCCTCGGCGTCGTCGATGCCGAGCTCGTCGAGCGCCTGGCGCACGTCGAGGTAGGACTTGCCGACGGTGACGATGCCGAAGCGGGCGTCCGCCCGGCCCATCATCAGCCGGTCGAGCTTGTTGGCGCGCCAGTAGGCCAATGCGGCCGGATGCTTGACCGTGAGCGTGCGCCGCTCTTGGCCCAGCCAATCGTCGGGCCAGCGGATGTGCACGCCGTCGGCTGGCAGCACGAAGTCGGTCGGGATCTGGATGTCGATGCGATGCGGATCGACATGGACGGACGCCGAGGAATCGACCGTCTCGCTCAAGACCTTGAAGGCGACCCACAGGCCGGAATAGCGCGACAGGGCGAAGGCGTGCAGGCCGAGGTCGAGATATTCCTGGACGCTGGCGGCGTGGATGATCGGCAGGGCGGCCGCGATCAGGGCGGGCTCGCTCTGGTGCGCGGTGGTCGACGACTTGGCCATGTGGTCATCGCCCGCCAGCGCGACGATGCCGCCGTGCCTGGCCGTGCCGGCATAGTTGGCGTGCTTCAGAACGTCGCCCGAGCGGTCGACGCCCGGCCCCTTGCCGTACCACATGCCGAACACGCCGTCGTAGCGCGCGCCGGGATAGAGGTGGATCTGCTGGGTGCCCCAAAGGGCGGTGGCCGCGAGGTCCTCGTTGACGCCCGGCTGGAATTCGATGTGGTTGTTCTTGATGAAGCGCTTGGCCTGCCACAGCGCCTGGTCGAAGCCGCCGAGCGGCGAGCCGCGGTAGCCCGAGATGTAGCCTGCAGTATTGAGTCCGGCCGCGAGGTCGCGCTGGCGCTGCATCATCGGCAGGCGCACCAGCGCCTGCGTGCCGGTCAGGTAGACCCTTCCGCTTTCGAGTACGTATTTGTCGTCCAGGGTTACCGCGACGGGCAAGGCAACCTCCCTGACACCCTATCTGTCCCAACTCATGAACCTCTCCCCCTAGCGGGGGAGAGGAGCATGACATGTGAGACGGTAGCGACAGAATCTTGCGGCTTGCAATCGAGAACGAGCGGTCCCCGCGAAAAGGATGCTTTGCGCTGGCCAATCGGCCGCCGTTGCCTGCGGCGTTTCAAGGTTTCGGTCGGGAATGAAACGTTGTAAGCGTGCGCCCCTCATGACCGTCCTCGTCACCGGCGCCGCGGGTTTCATCGGCAGCCACGTCACCCGCGCCCTGCTGGCACGCGGCGAAACGGTGGTCGGCATCGACAATTTCAGTGAATACTACGACCCCATCCT
>Ga0081539_10005283_pt1 | contig 13303 bp, 13 predicted proteins | sample TabmetS4T2R2_FD_71023 | JGI IMG/M metagenome (GOLD analysis project Ga0081539, IMG submission 71023) | Tabebuia heterophylla rhizosphere microbial communities from the University of Puerto Rico - S4T2R2 | ecosystem: Host-associated > Plants > Roots > Rhizosphere ...
CGGTACGTGCCGGGTACGCGCGGCACGGCCGTTTCGCCCGGTACCCGCCCGCGGCCGCCCCGCGTACCATCCCAGCCGGTGCTGCGCCGCCTGCGCATCGAGAACCTCGTCCTGATCCGCGACGCCGAGCTGGAGCTCGCCCCGGGCCTGAATGCGATCACCGGCGAGACGGGCGCGGGCAAGACGATCCTCGCGCAGTCGATCGGCCTCCTGCTCGGAGCCCGCGCCGACGCGGCGATGATCGGGCCGGCGGGCGAGGAGGCGTACGTGGAGGCCGAGCTCGACGGCGACGCCGAGTCGCTGGCCGAGCTGCGTCCCGAGGACGAGAGCGGCATCGTCGTCGCACGGCGGATCTTCCGCGACGGCCGGACGCGGGCCTACGCGTGGGGACGCGCGGCGGCGCGGGAGGACGTCGCGGCCGACGCCGAGCGTGTGATCGCGATGTCGGGCCAGTTCCAGCAGCGGCGCCTGGCTCGGCCGGCGTTCCAGCTCGACGTCCTCGACGCGTTCGCCGCGAACGAGGAAGCGCGAGGACGCCTCCGCGTCGCCTGGCGCGAGCTGGTCGCCGCGCGGCGCCGCCTGGACGAGCTCACGCGCGACGCCGACGCGCACGAGCGCCGGATCGCCGAGCTGCGCGCGCTGGTCGAGGACACGGACGGAATCGAGGAGGGCGAGGAGGACGCGCTGCGGGACGAGCGCGAGAAGCTGCGACACGTCGAGGAGCTCGCCGCCGGCGCGGCGGCGGCGGCGCACTCGATCGCTCCCGACGACGGCGAGGGAGCGGCCGGGTTGACCGCCGTCGCCGAGCGCGCCGTCGCGCCGCTCGAGACGCTCGCGCCCGAGCTGCGGCGTGTCGGCGACGAGCTGCGCGACGTGGAGCTCCGCCTGCGCGAGTCCGCTTCCGAGCTGCGCTCGTTCCTGGCCGACCTCGGCTCGCAGCCGGACCGACTCGAGGAGGTCGAGTCCGGGCTGGAGCGGATCGCAGACGCGAAGCGCCGCTTCCGCGCCGAGACGCTCGCCGAGCTCCTCGCGCGCGCCGCGGAGGCGCGGGACGAGCTCGCGGCGCTCGATGCGGGGACGGATCCTGTCGACGCGGCGGAGGCGGCGGTCGCCGCGGCGCAGTCCCGCGTGGACGAGCTCGCGCGCGAGCTCCACGCCGCGCGAGCCGACGCCGCTCCGCGCTTCGCATCCGCGGTCGCGTCCGAGCTACGGGACCTCGGGATGGGAGACGGGGAGTTCGTCTGCGAGCTGCGCGAGCGCGACGCCGGGCCGACCGGGACCGATGAGGCGCGGTTCCTGATCCGTCCGAACCCGGGGCTGCCACTCGCTCCCGTCGCCGACACGGCCTCCGGCGGCGAGCTCTCACGGATCGCGCTCGCAATCGCGGTCGTCGCCGGCGGCGCCACGCTCGTCTTCGACGAGATCGACGCGGGCATCGGCGGCGAGACGGCGAACGCAGTCGGTCGCGCCCTGGCGCGGGCGGCCGAGCGCGCGCAGGTGATCACGATCACGCACCTGCCGCAGATCGCGTCGCTCGCCGAGCGCCACTTCCGCGTCGAGAAGGTTCCGGGCGATCCGACCCACACGCGGATCGCGCTTCTCGAGCCGGAGGAGCGCCGCGCCGAGCTCGAACGGATGCTCGGCGGCGCGGAGTTCCTGGCCGTTCTCGGCGGGGCGGAGAGTGGCTAGCTTCGTCGAGTTCACGGGCCCGGCGCGACTCGACCGCCGCACGAAGAACCTGACGCGGCGCCTGCGGCCGGGCGACATCGCCGTCATCGACCACAGCGACCTCGACCGCGTCTCCGCGGAGGAGCTGATCGACGCGGGCACGCGCGTCGTCGTCAACTGCTCGCCGTCGCAGACCGGCCGCTTCCCCAATCCGGGGCCCTTGCTGCTCGTTCGCGGCGGCGTGCAGCTGGTCGACGTCGACGGGCGCGAGCTGTTCGACGCGCTCAGCGACGGCGAGGTCGTCTCCGTCCGCGGTGGACGCGTCTATCGCAACGGAACCTGTCTCGCGTCCGGGCGGACGCTCGGCGAACGCGAGCTCGCCTCGGCATTGGCCGAGCAGCGCGGGCGCGTGACAGAGGCGCTCGAGCAGTTCGCGGACAACACGATGCGCTATCTCCGCGACGAGGGCCGCCTCCTCTCCGAGGGAATCGACTTCCCCTTGCTCCGCACCTCGTTCCGCGACAGGCACGCGCTCGTCGTCGCGCGCGGCCCGGGGATGAAGCGCGACCTCGCGATCGTCAAGCCGTACATCCGCGACTTCAAGCCTGTTCTCGTCGCCGTCGACGGCGGCGCTGACGCGCTGCTGGAGATGGGCGTCAAGCCGCACGTGATCGTCGGCGACATGGATTCCGTCTCCGACAAGGCGCTGAAGTCGGGCGCGGAGCTCGTCGTCCACGCCTACAGCGGCAACGGCAGCGCGCCCGGAGCGGCACGCCTCGACGAGCTCGGGGTCGGATACGAGTCGGTGTCCGCGCCGGGGATCAGCGAGGACCTTGCGCTACTGCTCGCCTACGAGAAGGGCGCGGAGCTGATCGTCGCGGTGGGGACGCACCTGAACCTGATCGAGTTCCTCGAGCGCGATCGCGCCGGGATGTCCTCGACGTTCGTGACGCGGCTGAAGGTCGGCGAGATCCTCGTGGACGCGAAGGGCGTCTCGCGGCTCGTCTCGCGCCGCGTCGCGATGGGTTGGTTCGTCGTGCTCGCGGCCGTCGGCTTCGCGGCGATCGTGCTCGCAATCGCGGTCTCGCCGACGCTGCGGCACGTGATCGACCTGCTCTCGCTGCGCCTGCGCGACGTGCTGGGCATCTAGTTGCCGAGCTACGCGGCGTCGCGCGAGCTGCTCGCGCCGAGGGACGACGTCTGGAAGGTGATCTCCGAGCCGTACCACTTTCGCGACTGGTGGCCGGGGATCGGCGGCATCGAGCCCGATCGCCGCGGTTTCGCGCCGGGGGCGCGCTGGCGGATCGTCGGCGACGACCGGCCGCGGTTCCTCCGCCGTCCGCAGGCGGGCGGGATCCTGCAGGTGCTCGCGATCGAGGCGCCCGAGCGCTTCCGCTTCATGCTCACGGCCGACCGGGTCGAGGGCGACCTCCGGCTCGAGGACCGCGGCGACCGGACGCTCGCCGTGCTCACGGTCGAAGCCCCGGCGCTGATCGGCCTCCGGCGCGGGATGCCGGCGCGCGCGCTCGCCCGGCTCCACGCGCTCTGCCAAACGGCGGCAGACTTCGACTGACGAGTGTTCGATCTCCGCTACCACGTCGCGTCTCTCGCGGCCGTCTTCATCGCGCTGATCCTCGGGATCGTGATCGGCGTCGGCCTGGCCGGCAGCGGCGTGACGAACGAGGCGGATCTCAAGGTCGCGCGGGAGCAGCGCGACAACTACCGCGCAGACGCGCAGGCGTACAAGGAGCAGCGCGACCAGTTCCGGAAGTCCGCGGGCGCCTTCTCGCGCGCGTACCCCGCGGTCATGCACGACTTGCTCGTCGGCAAGCGCATCGCACTCGTCTTCGTCGGGCCCGTCCACGGCGGAATCGCGGGCGCGGTCGACTCGGCTCTGACCGATGCGGGCACGCGCCCCGCGATCCGGACGGTCTCGCTGAAGCTCCCGATCGACGTCGAGGCGATCGACAACGCGCTCGCGGCGCAGGGTCCTCAGGTCGAGCAGTACATCGGCGACGACAAGCTGACCGCCCTCGGGGCCGCGCTGGGCAGCGAGTTCGTCAGGGGCGGGGACACCCCTCTGTGGAAAGCGTTGCGGAGCCAGCTGATCGAGGAGGGAGCCGGGAACGCACGCCAACGCGCCGACGGCGTCGTCGTCGTGCGCTCCGCAAGGCCGCAGGCCGGTGACACGGCTCGCTTCCTCCGCGGCCTGTACACGGGGCTTGCTTCGGCCGACGTTCCCGCGGTCGGCGTGGAGGAGACGGGTGCGACGCCGTCCGCGGTCTCGACGTTCGAGGACCGAGGGCTCTCGAGCGTCGACGACGTCGATTTCGACACGGGCCGCGCGGCGCTGGCGCTCCTCCTGGCGGGCGCGCCGAAGGGTCACTACGGCGTCCGCGACGACGCGGACGCGATCCTGCCGCCGACGGGTGGCTGAACCGCTGCCGCTGACGATCCTCGTCGCCGCGCGCGACGAGGAGGACGTCATCGCCGAGACCGTGCGCGCGCTGCGCGAGCGGTTCCCGGAATCCGAGGTGCTGGTTGCCGACGACGGCTCGCGCGACGCGACCGCCGAACGCGCGGAGGAGGCCGGCGCGACGGTCCTGCGCCTTCCGCGGCGCGGCAAGGGACAGGCGCTGTCCGCCGGCGAGCGCGCCGCTCCGCCGGGCGCGTTGCTCCTGGTCGACGCCGATCTCCGGGGCGACCTCGGCGAGATTGTGGCTGACAGCCACAAAGCCGGCCTGGTCGTCGCCGCGTTCGCGACGCGCCGCGGCGGCGGGTTCGGGATCGCGAAGCGCGCAGCGCGCGCGCTGATCCGCCTGCGCACCGGCTTCGTGGCCCGCGAGCCGCTGTCCGGGCAGCGCCTCGTGTCTCCGCAGGCGCGGGCGGCCGTCTTCCCCCTTGCGCCGGGATTCGGCCCCGAGACGCGGATGACGATCGACGCCCTCCGTGCGGGCCTCGCCGTCGAGGAGGTCGAGCTGGAGCTCGCGCACCGCGCGACGTACCGCGACGCGCGCGGCTTTCTGCACCGTGCGCGCCAGCTCCGCGACCTGCTGCTCGCGGCTGGCCCGCTGCGCGTCAACTACCGCGGCCTGCGCCTGCCGCTCGTCGGCTGGACCGTCGCCGTCCACGAGCCGGTTGTCACTGCGATCGGCCTGGCCGACGACCTCTGGTCCGGCCCCGAGCGCGGGTTCGGCGCACACCTACGCGCCCGCACGACCACCGGGATGCTGAAGCTCGTCGGGATCCCCCTCTACGGGCTCGCGAGGACCCGCTCGCTTTCAGGCGCGCTGCTCGTCGGCCTCTGCGCGAACGCGCTCAACCAGCTCGACACGCGGCCCGGACGAGCGCTCAAGGCATACATCCCGGCGGCACTCGCGCTCGACGCGCCTCTCGCACTCGCCGTCCTCCTCGCTCCCTACGATCTCCGCGAGATGGCGATGCTCGGCGACGCGGGATCGAACGGCCTCGGTGCGATGCTAGGCTTGAAGTCCGTGAGTCGTCTCACGGGCAGGCAGCGGTGGGTTGCGATCGGCGCGCTCGCCGGCCTCACGATCCTCGGCGAACGTCGCAGCCTCGGCGACCTGATCGAGCGCACGCCGTTCCTGCGTGACGTCGACGCCTGGGGCCGCGCATGACGAAGTACGTGTTCGTCACCGGCGGCGTCGTCAGCGCGCTCGGGAAGGGCATCGTCGCCGCCTCGCTCGGGCGGCTGCTTCGGGCGCGCGGTCTCCAGGTGCAGGTGCAGAAGTTCGACCCGTACCTGAACATCGATCCCGGGACGATGAGCCCCTTCCAGCACGGCGAGGTCTTCGTCACCGAGGACGGCGCCGAGACCGACCTCGACATCGGGCACTACGAGCGCTTCGTCGACGAGAACCTCTCGCGCAACGCGAGCCACACCGCCGGCGCGATCTGGGACACCGTGCTGCGCAAGGAGCGCAAGGGCGAGTTCCTCGGCGCGACGGTGCAGGTGATCCCGCACGTGACGAACGAGATCAAGCGCCGGATCAGGAGCGCCGCCGAGGCGACGACGGCCGACGTGGTGATCTCCGAGATCGGGGGCACCGTCGGCGACATCGAGGGGCTGCCGTTTCTCGAGGCGATCCGCCAGTTCCGCCGCGAGGTCGGGGCCGAGAACGTGCTCTACCTCCACGTCACGCTCGTCCCGTTCATCGAGGCGGCCGGGGAGCTGAAGACGAAGCCGACGCAGCACTCGGTGAACGAGCTGCGGCGGATCGGTATCCACCCGGACATCGTCGTCTGCCGCTCCAAGGAGGAGGTGTCGCGCGACATCCGCGAGAAGATCGCGCTGTTCGCCGACGTCGACGTGGATGCCGTGATCGCGTCGCCCGACGTGCGCGACGTCTACCTCGTCCCGTCGGTGCTCGCGGAGCAGGGCCTCGACGCGCTCGTCTGCGGGCGGCTCGGGATCGAGGCGCCTCCGGCCGAGCTCGGCGAGTGGGACGCGCTCGTCGAGCGGATCGACCGGCTCGACGGCGAGGTCGAGATCGCACTCGTCGGCAAGTACGTGAAGCTGCACGACGCATACCTCTCGGTGCACGAGGCGCTCAAGCACGCGGGCGTGCACCACGGCTGCAAGGTGCGAGTGCGCTGGGTCGACGCCGAGGGCATGTCGTACGAGGAAGCGACGCGCGTCCTCGAGGGCGCCGACGGCGTCCTCGTCCCGGGCGGCTTCGGCTCGCGCGGCTGGGAGGGCAAGATTCTCGCCTGCCGCGTCGCGCGCGAGCAGGGAATCCCGTACCTCGGGATCTGCCTCGGCATGCACGTCGCCGTCTCCGAGTACGCGCGTCACGTCGTCGGGCTCGAGGGCGCGAACTCGACGGAGATGGATCCCGAGACGCCGTATCCGGTGATCGACCTCCTCCCGGAGCAGAAGGAGGTCGAGGACCTCGGAGGCACGATGCGGCTCGGCGCGCAGGCCGTGGAGATCGCGCCCGACACGCGGACGGCGGAGACGTACGGCGACGGCGTCGTCCAGGAGCGGCACCGTCACCGGTACGAGGTGAACAACGCCTACCGGCCTGTGCTCGTCGACGGCGGGCTGGTCGTGTCGGGCACGTACCTCGAGGGGCGGCTGGTCGAGATCATCGAGCTTCCCGACCACCCCTGGTTCGTGGCCTCACAGTTCCACCCGGAGTTCAAGTCGCGGCCGACGCGGCCGGCCCCGCTCTTCCGGGATTTCGTCGGAGCAGCGCTCGCGCGCTCCCGCGACCGTACGTACGCGACGGTCTCGTCCGCGTCCGTGCCGTTGGAGTAGAGCCGCTCAGGCCGCTCGCGCGCTCTTTACGATCGCGCGATGGCCTCCGTGGTCGACCTGTTCACCGAGCTGGCGGCGATCCCGAGCCCGCCGGGGTCGGAGCGCGCCGTGGCGGACGTCGTCATCCGCTACCTCCGCGACTGCGCGCTCGACGTCGACGAGGACGGCGCCGGCAAGGTCGTCGACGCGACCTCGGGGAACCTCTACTCGCGGCTCGAGCCGCGCGCCGGCGGCACGCCCCTGTTCTTCTGCGCGCACCTCGACACCGTCCCGCCCGAAGGCCCCGTCGAGCCCGTGGTCGGCGAGGACGGCGTCGTGCGCAACGCCGGCGGCACGATCCTCGGCGCGGACAACAAGGCGTCGGTCGCCGCGATGCTCGAGGCCGCGCGGCGCGTCCTCTCGGAGAACCGCCCGCACGCGGGGATCGAGCTGCTGTTCACGCCCAAGGAGGAGGTGGGCCTGCTCGGCGCGTTCGCGTTCGACCACACGCGTCTCGAGGCGCGCGAGGGCTACGTGTACGACCAGGCAGCGCCGATCGGGCACGTCATCCTCGGCGCTCCGTACTCGCAGTCGCTGGAGGTGCGCTTCACCGGGCGCGCGGCGCATTCGGGGATGTATCCCGAGGAGGGGCGGAACGCGATCGCCGCCGCTGCGCGCGCGATCGCCGATCTCCGGCTCGGGAGGATCGACGAGGACTCGAGCGCGAACGTCGGCACGATCGACGGCGGGACGGCGCCGAACATCGTCGCGGAGCACTGCACGTTCATCGCGGAGGCGCGCTCCCACGACGAGCGGAAGCTGCACGACCTCGTGCAGGAGATGATCGACGCGTGCTCGTTCGCGGCGCAGATGTCCGACTGCCGCGTCGACGTCGGCACGCGCAAGAGCTACAACGGCTACCGCTTCAGGCAGGACGACGCCGTCGTCCGCCGCGCGGCCGACGCACTCTCGCGGACGGGCTACGCTCCGCGCTTCGAGCTCAGCGGCGGTGCGGCCGACGCGAATGTGTTCAACGAGCGCGGCCTGAGCTGCGTCAACCTCGCGAACGGCATGACCGACATCCACACGCCCGCGGAGCACATCTCCGTCGCCGACCTCGAAGGGATGGTCGACGTGACGCTGGCACTCATCGATGCCGCTGTCGCTTAGGCGCGGCACCGTCACCGCGATCACGGAGGAGCACGACCGCCTCGTCCGCCTCGAGGTCGACGGCGTTGCCTGCGTCGCCTACCCGCGGCTCACAGGGCCGGTCGCGGTCGGTGACGACGTGCTCGTCAACGGCCAGGCGCGTGAGCTCGCGCTCGGTTCCGGCGGCTTCGACATCGTCTACGCGAACCTGACGCGCGGCCTCGAGCTGGAGCCCGAGCACGGAGCGCACGTCATGGCGCTCCCGTACACGCCGTTGCAGGCGGCGGTGCGACACGCCGAGGAGGACGGCGACGTGCCGAGCACGCTCGGCGGGATGCCCGTCGTGTGCTGCACGGTGCACTCCCAGGTCGTCCCCGTCTGCGCCGCGCTGCGCGGGCTGCGCGTCGCCTATGTGCAGGTTGCCGGTGGTGCGCTTCCCGTCGCGCTCTCGGACGCCCTCCGCGCCCTGCGGGAACGGGGACTGCTCGAGCACGTGATCGCCGCCGCGCCTTGTGTCGAGGCCGACGTGCAGTGCGTCAACGTCTACTCGGCGCTCGCCTGGTGCGCGGTGCGAGCCGACGTCGTCGTCTGCTCCGTCGGCCCCGGCCTCGTCGGGACGGGCACCGACCTCGGCCACGGCGCCGTAGCCGCGGCGGAGGCGGCGAACGCGGCAAGCGCGCTCGGCGGTCGGCCGATCCTCGCCGTCCGGATCTCGGAGCGCGACGAGCGCGAGCGCCATCGTGGCGTCTCGCATCACGCGTCCACCGTCGAGGCGCTCTGCCTGGGCGACGTGACCGTGGCGCGGCCGGACGCGGTCGACGCGTCCGGCTGGCGCGAGGCGTGTGCCGGGCTCCCGCTCTCGTTCATGGGCCGCGGGCCCGACGAGGAGCCGCGCTTCTTCGAGGCGGCATACGCCGCCGGCCTACTCGCGCGCGGCGAGGTTGCGTAGCCGCATCCCGCTGAACTGCACCGTCGACGCGATCACGCGCTGCCAGAGCGCCCGGAGGTCGGGGACGACGCGCAGCTCGATGCCGGCGGCCGCGTGCAGCGCGAGCAGGTCGCCGAGCTCGACCAGCTCGACCGGCTCGACGGGTTCCCGGCTGATCCAGTAGCCGCCGACCTCGCCGTCCTCCACGAACGTCTCGTCGGGCAGCCGGTACGCGACGACGTGGGCGTCGCGCATCGACCCGAGCCAGTCGCTCTGTACGGCGTGGACGCGCGGCGCGCCCGCGAGGAGACGGTCGGCGTCCTCGGGGGTCGTCGTCTCGTCAGCCCACCACGTGCCGCGCGGGCATTCGCGCGGAAACCAGTAGAGCGGGACGTGGCGCGTGTCGATCGCCCAGACGAGCGGCTCGTCGCGCAGCGCCGTCGCCGCCCGGTGCGGCTCGAAGCGCGCGATCGTCGGGTCCTCGCTCACGTGCCAGAGCGCGTGCGGGCCTTCCCCTCGGTACGGCGGCGCGGGCGAGCGCACCGCGTCAGTATGCGGCCGTGCAGCCCTATGAGTCGCGCACCGTCTACGACGGGAAGCTCTTCGATGTCGTCGTCGAGCGCTGGGGCGACAACGAGCGCGAGATCGTCGAGCATCCCGGCGCCGTTGCGATCGTCGCCGTCGACGCGGACGATCGGATCACGTTCGTGCGGCAGCTCCGCGAGCCGGCGCGAGCCAGGCTGCTCGAGCTCCCGGCGGGCACGCTCGACCCGGGCGAGTCGCCCGAGGACTGTGCACGGCGCGAGCTCCGCGAGGAGACCGGGCTCAACGGCGGGACCTGGACGCCGCTCGCGCGGTTCTGGACGACGCCGGGTTTCTGCCGCGAGCTGATGCAGGTCTTCGTCGCCGAAGGCGTGGTGGCCGGCGAGGCGGCGCCGGCGCAGGACGAGGACCTCGAGCTCGTGCGCATCGCCGCGGGCGAGCTGGACGCGCGCCTCGACGAGCTCGAGGACGCGAAGACGCTTGCCGGCGTGCTCCTCTACCTGCGCTCGCGCGTTCGCTGAGCCGGGCGTTCCGCCGGGGCACCCCAGCCCACCACCCGCTGCGAGCGTAACGAGGAAACCGTGAGACGTCTGTGCTGATTTCGTGCCGAAAGACAGGCGACGCGCGGCCCGCTCGAGAGCACGTGTGTAAGGTTGCCCGCGCGTGAAGATCGGCGTCGCGAAAGAGATCAAGTCCGACGAGTACCGCGTCGCGCTCACGCCGGCAGGCGCGCTCGAGCTGATTCGCCGCGGTCACGACGTGCTCGTCGAGACCGACGCCGGTACGGGCAGCGCGTTCCCGGACGAGGCGTACGCCAACGTCGGCGCACGTGTCGGCTCCGTCGAGCAAGTCTGGACGGAGTCGGAGCTGCTGCTGAAGGTGAAGGAGCCGGTCCGGGAGGAGTACGAGCGGCTGCGCGACGGGCTCGTCCTCTTCACGTACCTGCATATCGCCGCGGACGAGCCGTTGACGCGCGCGCTTCTCGACTCGGGCATCACCGCCGTCGCGTACGAGACGGTGGAGACCGACGACCGGCGGCTGCCGCTGCTGGCGCCGATGAGCGAGATCGCGGGCAGGCTCGCAGCACAGGCGGGTGCGTACTTCCTCGAGAAGCCGCTCGGCGGCCGTGGGCTTCTGCTCGGCGGCGTCCCGGGGGTCGCGCCGGGTCGCGTAATGGTGATCGGCGGTGGCGCGGTCGGCTACAACGCCGCGATCATCGCGCTCGGGCTCGGCGCGCAGGTGACGATCCTCGAGCGTTCGATCGATCGCATGCGCTACCTCGACGAGATCCTGTCGGGGCGGGTCAGCCTCGTGATGTCGTCGAGCCTGCAGGTCGCGGAGTCGATCGCGGACGCTGACGTCGTCATCGGCGCAGTGCTGATCCCCGGTGCACTGGCGCCGAAGCTCGTGACCAGAGAGATGATCGGCGAGATGAAGCCGGGTGCGGTTGTCGTCGACGTCGCGATCGACCAGGGCGGCTGTTTCGAGACGTCGAAGGCGACGACGCACTCGGACCCGGTGTACGCCGTGGACGGCGTGACGCACTACTGCGTCGCCAACATGCCCGGCGCGGTCCCGATCACGTCCACGAAGGCGCTCACGAACGCGACGCTCCCGTACGTCGAGGCGATCGCCGACCACGGCCTGCGCGAGGCGGTCGCCCGTGACCGGTCGCTCGCGCGCGGGGTGAACGTGCTCGACGGGAAGATCACGTACCAGGCTGTCGCCGAGGCACACGACCTCGACTACACGCCGCTGGACGACGTCCTCCCGCTGACGCCGGTCTAGTCCGCCTTCGTGCTCGGGCCGGTCGTCGTCTTCGTGGGCGACACCTTGACGACGACCCACGTGACGCCCGCCGCCAGCGCGATCACGCAGGCGATGAAGAAGAGGATGCCGATGACGCCGAGGACGTTGGTCACGCCGCGCCGTAGGATAGCCGCGTGCCCCGCGCATGCGTAATCGTCCTCGATGCCGTCGGTGCCGGCGAGCTTCCGGACGCCGAGCAGTACGGCGACGAGGGATCGAACACGCTTGCGAACGTGGCCAAAGCCGTCGGCGGGCTCGACCTCCCCAACCTGGAGGCATTCGGCCTCGGGAACGTCCAGCAGCTCGACGGCTGCCCGCCGCAGCCCGGCGCTCCCGCGATCGCCGGCCGGCTGCTCGAGCGCTCCAAGGGCAAGGACACGACCACCGGCCACTGGGAACTGATGGGGGTCGTGACCGCGCAGGCGTTTCCGACCTACCCGCACGGGTTTCCCCACGACGTGATCGACCCGTTCATGCACCGGACGGGCCGCGGCGTCCTCGGCAACAAGGCGGCTTCCGGCACGGAGATCATCCAGGAGCTCGGCGAAGAGCATCAGCGAACCGGGAAGTGGATCGTCTACACGTCCGCCGACTCCGTCTTTCAGATCGCGGCACACGAGGAGACGGTGCCGCTCGAGGAGCTGTACGAGGCGTGCCGGATCGCGCGCGAGATCCTCACAGGCAAGCACGCGGTCGGTCGGGTGATCGCGCGTCCCTTCGTCGGTGAGGCTGGGAACTACACACGGACGCCGAACCGCCACGACTTCTCCCTCGAGCCGCGCCGGCCGAACTACCTGTCGCTGGTGCGCGACGCCGGCTTGAAGGTGCACGGTGTCGGCAAGATCGGCGACATCTTCGCGGGCGTCGATATCGACGAGTCCCACCCGACGAAGTCCAACATCGAAGGGATCACCACCACCGAGCGCCTGCTCCGCGAGCTCGACGACGGCTTCGTGTTCGTGAACCTCGTCGAGACGGACATGCTCTGGGGCCACCGCAACGACCCCGTGAACTTCCACCGCTGCCTACAGGACTTCGACCGGCGGCTGCCGGACCTGCTCGACGCGCTGCGCGCGGGTGACCTCTTCATCCTCTCGTCCGATCACGGCTGCGACCCGACGACCCCTTCGACGGATCACTCGCGGGAGCACGCACTTCTCCTCGCCTATGTCGAGGGGCGCAACGCGAATGGAGCGCGGCACGACGGCGAGTTCGCGGACGTCGGCGCGACGGTCAACGGCTGGCTCGGAGGGAAGGCGCCCACACGCGGGATCCCTGGGCAGCCGATCGTGACGCCGTGACACCGCACCGCGGTTCGGTCGGGTCGCTGAACGACCGGACCGCGGTCCGTAAGCAGTGTGCGATCGTCCGCTATCTGCAGTCGCCCGAGACGTGGGCGCCGTATGCCGACGAGCTGCCCGGGGGACTCGCGCTTCCGCTTGTCGCACGCCGCTCGAACGTCGTGTTCGTCGCGCGCGCCGAGTGATCCGCCCCGGGGAGTTGATCGAGAGGAAGCGCGACGGGCACGAGCTCGGCGCCGAGGAGATCGCCGATCTCGTGCTCGGGTACGCGCGCGGCGAGGTCCCCGACTACCAGCTTGCGGCCTTCTGCATGGCCGTCTACTTCCGCGGGCTCACGAGCGCGGAGACGTTTGCTCTCACCGACGCGATGATCCGCAGCGGCGAGACGCTCGACCTCGGCGCCGCTCTCCAGCGCAAGGTCGTCGACAAGCACTCGACCGGCGGCGTGGGGGACAAGACGTCGCTCGCCGTGGGGCCGATCGTCGCGGCGTGCGGCGTGCCCTTCGGCAAGATGAGCGGCCGCGGTCTCGGCCACACCGGCGGCACGCTCGACAAGCTCGAGTCGATCCCGGGGTTTCGCGTCGAGCTCGGCCGCGACGAGTTCGTCGAGCAGGTCCGGGACGTCGGGCTTGCGATCGTCGGCCA
>Ga0081539_10005284_pt1 | contig 13302 bp, 6 predicted proteins | sample TabmetS4T2R2_FD_71023 | JGI IMG/M metagenome (GOLD analysis project Ga0081539, IMG submission 71023) | Tabebuia heterophylla rhizosphere microbial communities from the University of Puerto Rico - S4T2R2 | ecosystem: Host-associated > Plants > Roots > Rhizosphere ...
CAGGCGAGCGGCACCAGCGCCTACGACTACATCAACGCGAACGACGTCACGCTCGGCGCGGCCGAGACCCGCGGCGCCGCGGGCGCGCTCGGCGACGCGTCGACGGCGACGACGTTCGCCGGGACCGAGAACGTGCCGGGTGTGGGCTCGGACCTCCTGGCCGGCCCGGCCGCGTTCACGGTCGAGGCCTGGTTCAGGACGACCACGACCACCGGCGGCAAGATCATCGGCTTCGGCAACTCCAACACCGCGCAGAGCTCCACCACCGACCGGCACGTCTACATGCGCAACGACGGCAAGCTGGTGTTCGGCGTCTCGCCCAACAGCACCACCTACCGGACGCTGGTCTCGCCGACCGCGCTCAACGACGGCCAGTGGCACCAGGTCGTCGGCGCGATGGGCCCGGACCGCGGGCTGGAGCTGTTCGTCGACGGCAAGCGCGTCGCCCGTGACGCCGCCACGACGACCGCCCGCGCGTTCAGCGGCTACTGGCGCCTCGGCGGCGACGGCATCAGCACCAGCTGGCCGAACCGGCCGACGAGCCGCTCGATCGCCGGCGACCTCGACGAGGTCGCGGTCTACCCGACCGCGCTGCCGCTGGACCGCGTCCAGCAGCACTTCGTCGCCACCGGGCGGTTCCTCAACATCCCGGTGCGCCCGGCCGACGCGTACGGCGCGACGGTCTGGGACGGCGAGCCGTCGCACTACTGGCGGCTGGACGAGGCCGCGGGGCCGAACGTCCTCAACACGATGACGAACGAGACCGGTGCGACGGCGTCCGCCGGGGTCGTGTTCGGCGAGCCCGCCGGCCGGGTGGCCCCCGCCGGCCACGCCGCCCGCCTGCCCGGCGGCAGCACGCAGACGATCGTGGCCTCGACGTCCGAGGTGAACCCGACGGTCTACTCGCTGGAGGCGTGGTTCAAGACGACCACGACCACCGGCGGCCGGATCATCGGCTTCGGCAACAGCCAGACCGGCACGAGCACCAGCTACGACCGGCACGTCTGGATGCTCGACAACGGCCGCCTGCGCTACGGCATCTACCAGAACAACCAGTCGCGGACGATCGACTCGCCGCTCAGCTACAACGACGGCCAGTGGCACCAGGTCGTCGTCACGCAGAGCTCGGCCGGCCAGCGGATGTACGTCGACGGCGCGCAGGTGGCCAGCAGCAACTTCCAGACGCCGCAGAACTACACCGGCTACTGGCGCGTGGGTAGCGACCCGACCTGGGGCGGCGCGACGTCGAACAACTTCGCCGGAACCATCGACGAGGTCTCGATCTACCCGCGGGCGCTGCCCCTGTCGACGGTCAGCCAGCACTGGGCGTTCGGCGCCCCGAACCAGGCGCCGGTCGCGGCCTTCACGCAGTCCTGCACCCGGCTCGCGTGCTCGTTCGACGGCAGCGGCTCCACGGACGCGAACGGCTCGATCGCGTCGTACGCCTGGCAGTTCGGCGACGGCCAGACCGGCACCGGCGCGACGCCGTCGCACACCTACGCGGCGGCCGGCACGTACAACGCCGTCCTCACGGTGACCGACAACGAGGGCGCGAGCACCTCGGTGACGCACGCCGTCACGGTCACCATCCCGCCGAACCAGCCGCCGACGGCGGCGTTCACCCCGAGCTGCACGAACCTCGGGTGCTCGTTCGACGCCGCGGCGTCTGCGGACGCCGACGGGTCGATCGCGTCCTACGCGTGGCAGTTCGGTGACGGCGACACCGGCACCGGCGCCTCGCCGTCGCACACCTACGCGGCGGGCGGCTCGTACGACGTCGTGCTCACGGTGACCGACAACGAGGGCGCGGCCACGGCCGTGACGCACACGGTCACGGTCGAGCCGCCGAACCAGGCGCCGACGGCCGCGTTCGCGACCGACTGCACGAACCTGGCCTGCTCGTTCGACGCCTCGGCCGCGTCCGACCCGGACGGCACGATCGCCTCGTACGCCTGGGACTTCGGCGACGGCCAGACCGGCACCGGCAAGACGCCGTCGCACACGTTCACGGCCGGCGGCACGTTCGACGTCAAGCTGACGGTCACCGACGACGACGGCGCCACCGGCGACGTCACGCACGCCGTCACCGTGGAGCCCGCGAACGTCGCCCCGACCGCCGCGTTCACCTCGAGCTGCACGGCGCTCGCCTGCTCGTTCGACGGGTCCGGCTCGGCCGACACCGACGGCACCGTGGCGTCGTACGCCTGGGACTTCGGCGACGGGAACACCGGGACCGGCGCCACGCCGTCGCACACGTTCGCGGCGGAGGGCACCTACACCGTGACGCTGACCGTGACCGACGACGACGGCGCCACCGGCACGGTGGCGCACACCGTCACGGTCGCGATCCCGAACCAGCCGCCGACGGCGGCGTTCACCCGCGACTGCACGAACCTCGCGTGCTCGTTCGACGGCACCGGCTCGGCGGACGCGGACGGCTCGGTCGTCTCGTACGCCTGGGACTTCGGCGACGGGCAGACCGGGACGGGGCCGGCGCCGTCGCACACCTACGGCGCGGGCGGGTCGTACACCGTGACGCTGACGGTGACCGACGACGACGGCGCGACCGACACGGTCACGCACGGCGTCACGCCCGTGCCGCCGAACGCGAACCCGGTCGCGCGGTTCACCTCCGCCGGCGACCACCTGGCCTGGTCGTTCGACGGCCTCACGAGCTCCGACGCCGACGGCTCGGTGGTGAGCTGGGCCTGGACCTTCGGCGACGGCGCGACCGGCACCGGCGCGACGCCGTCGCACACCTACGCGGCGGCCGGCTCGTACGACGTCACGCTGACGGTGACCGACGACGACGGCGCGACCGACGCCGTGACGCACACGGTGACGGCGACCGAGCCGCCGCCGAACCAGGCCCCGACGGCCTCGTTCACCGCCTCGTGCGTGCACCTGGTCTGCTCGCTGAACGGCTCGGGCTCGTCCGACCCGGACGGCACGGTCGCGTCGTACGCGTGGGCCTTCGGTGACGGCGGCTCGGCCACCGGCGCGACGCCGTCGCACACCTTCGGCGCGGCCGGGTCGTACCCGGTGACGCTGACGGTGACCGACGACGACGGCGCGACAGCGTCGACGACGCAGACGCTCACGGTGACCGGCGCGCCGGTGGCGCAGACGCTGGCCGCCGACGGCTTCGGCCGCACCGTCGCCAGCGGCTTCGGCACGGCGGACCTCGGCGGCGCCTGGACCTTCTCCGGCTCGGGCACCACGGCGTCGGTGGCGGACGGCAGCGGCCGGGTGTCGCTGCCGGCCGGCCGGTCCGCGATCCTGCGGCTGGGCTCGGTGTCGAACCTCGACACCGACGTGACGCACGTGGTGTGGACCGAGGCGATGCCGACCGGCGGTGGCGTCTACCTGAGCACGATCGTCCGCGGCGCCCCCGCGGGCGACTACCGGGCCCGGGTGCGCGTCATGGCCAGCGGCGCGGTGACGGCCGGCTTCGTCCGCGGCGTCGGCTCGACGGAGACCGCCGTGGGCACGACGCCGACCGTGCCGGGCCTGACGTACACGGCCGGCATGCGGCTGCGCGTGCGGGCCGAGGCCGAGGGCGCCTCGCCGACCACGCTGCGGCTCAAGGTGTGGCAGGACGGCAACCCGGAGCCGGGCGCGTGGACCGTGACGACCACGGACGCCACCGACGGGTTCCAGGTAGCCGGCTCGGTCGGGTTCGCGCCGTTCGCGTCCGGCTCGGCGACGTCGGCCACCGCCGTCCGCTACGACGAGCTGACGGCGACGACGATCGGCGCGGTGACGCCGAACCAGCCGCCGACGGCCGCGTTCACCTCCAGCTGCACGGCGCTGACCTGCACCTTCGACGGGTCCGGCTCGACCGACGCCGACGGCGCGATCACCGGCTGGGCGTGGGGCTTCGGCGACGCCGGGCTGGGCGCCGGCGCGACGACGTCGCACACCTACGCCGCGGCCGGCACCTACGACGTCACGCTCACCGTCACGGACAACTCGGGCGCGACGCACGCCGTCACGCACCAGGTGACCGTGGCGCCGCCGCCGAACCAGGCGCCGACCGCCGCGTTCACGTCGTCCTGCAACGGCCTCACGTGCACGTTCGACGGGTCCGGGTCGACCGACGCGGACGGCGTCGTCGCGGCCCACGCCTGGGCCTTCGGTGACGGCCAGACCGCCACCGGGGCGACCGCGACGCACACCTACGCCGCGGGCGGGACCTTCCCGGTGACGCTCACGGTGACCGACGACGACGGCGCGACCGGCACCGTCTCGCACGACGCCGTCGTGACCGCGGTGCAGGTGCTGGCGAGCGACGCCTTCGGGCGCACGGTGGCCAGCGGGCTCGGGACGGCGGACACCGGCGGCGCCTGGTCGACGACCGGGTCGCCGAGCGGGTCCGCCTCGGTGGCCGACGGGTCCGGGCGGTTCTCGCTGGCCGCCGGCCAGCAGGGCAAGGCGCGGCTGACCGCCGTCTCGGCGCAGGACACCGACGTGACGTACACGGTCTGGACCGAGGCGCTGCCCACCGGCGGCGGGGTCTACCTCGGCACCACGGTGCGCGGCACGGCAGGCGGCGACTACCGCGGCCGGGTCCGGATCCAGTCCACCGGGGCCATGACCGCTCAGCTGATGAAGGTGGTCAGCGGCACCGAGACCACGCTGGCGGCGGCCAACGTCACCGGCCTGACCTACGCGCCCGGCATGAAGCTGCGCGTCCGGGTCCAGGCCCAGGGCGCCTCGCCGACCACGCTGCGGCTCAAGGTCTGGCAGGACGGCACCACCGAGCCGGCCGCCTGGCAGGTGACCACCACCGACGCCACCGCCGGGATGCAGGTCGCCGGCTCGATCGGCATCGACCCGTTCAACTCCGGCTCGGCGACGACGGCGGCCGTGGTCCGGTACGACGACCTTTCGGCGGTGCGCCTGGTCTGAGGCCAGGCGGTGGCGGGGCGCTCCACCCCCGACTCGGCCGTGATCATGCAATTCCCGGACGCCACGTGCGAACGCTGGTGCCTTCGTGGCCCACCGGCGTCCGGGAATTGCATGATCACGGCCAAACCGCTGGAAGCCGCGTCCGGGACGTGCATGATCACGCGGCCGGTCGGGGTGGGAGGTGACGGATCGAACGGGTGGCGGCCCGGCCGGAAGGGGCGGGCGGCGCCGTGGCCGCCGGTACATTTGAGGCTGCCGGGAACCCCCGGCGCGAGGAGGGTACGAACGTCTATGCGGGCTGACGCCTCGCCGTCGAACGCCGCGCGGGCGGCCACGGGGGCGGAGGCTCCGTCGGTCGTGGTCGCCGTCCTCACCTACCGCCGGCCGGACGACCTCGCGGCGGTGCTCCCGCTGCTGGACGCCGAGGCCGCGCGGGCCGCGGGGCGGGCCTCCCGGGTCGAGGTGCTCGTCGTCGACAACGACCCCGACGCGGGTGCCCGCGACCAGGTGGCCGCGCTGGCGGCGCGCCTGCCGGCGCAGCGGGTGCGGTACGTCCACGAGCCGCGGGCCGGCATCGCCGCCGCGCGCAACCGCGCCCTCGACGAGGCCGGTGACCACGACGTCCTCGTGTTCGTCGACGACGACGAGCGGCCGTCGGAGGGCTGGCTGGGCCTGCTGCTCGCCACCCACGCGGAGCACGGCGGCTGCGGCGTCGTCGGCCCGGTCGTGTCGGACTTCGAGGTGCGGCTCGACGACTGGGTCGTCATGGGCGGCTTCTTCGACCGGCGGCGGCTGCCGACCGGCACGACGACCGACGTCGCCGCCACGAACAACCTGCTGCTCGACGTCGCGGCCGTGCGACGCGGCGGGGTCCGGTTCGACGAGCGCCTCGGGCTGTCCGGCGGGTCGGACACGTTGTTCACGCGCCGGCTGGTGGCCGCCGAGGGGCCGCTGGTGTGGTGCGACGAGGCGGTGGTCACCGACGTGGTCCCGGCCGCCCGCGTGACCCGCAGCTGGGTGCTGCGGCGCCAGTTCCGCAGCGGCAACTCGTGGAGCCGCACGTCGCTGATGCTCGCCGGCTCGCCGGCCGCGCGGCTGGCGCTGCGCCTGAGGTACACGGTGCTCGGCGGCGTCCGGATCGTCGGGGGTCTGGTGCGCTCCGGCCGCGGCGTCGTGCGCGGCGACCTCGTCGACCGCGCCGGCGGCCGCAAGACCGCCGCCCGCGGGCTCGGCATGCTCCTCGGCGCGTGGGGCTACGGCTACGTCGAGTACCGGCGCCCGTGAGCGAGTACGAGGGCGCGGCCGTGTCTGGACTGACGAGCACCGGTGAAGCGACGAGGGAAGACACGGCCTCGAGCGCCCTCGCGCGAGCGAACAAGACAAGCACGGCGGTGGTCGTCGTCAACTTCGGGTCGCACGAGCTGATCCGGCGCAACTTCGGCTCGCTGGACCTCGCGGCGGTCGGCGCGCGGCTGGTCGTCGTCGACAACCTCCGCTCCGCGGCCGACACCGAGGCGATCAGGGCGCTGGCCGCCGAGCACGACTGGCGGCTGGTCGAGACCGGCCGCAACGCGGGGTTCGGGGCCGGCGTCAACGCCGGCGCACGGGTGGCGCTGGACGAGGGCGCCGACGTCCTCGTCGTCGCGAACCCGGACCTCGCCACCTCGGCCGAGGTGGTCGCCGAGCTGGCCGCCGCCGTCCGCGCCGACCGCGACGTCGCCGTCGCGCCGCGGATCGTGCGCCCGGACGGGTCGCTCTGGTTCGGCGGCGGGGTCATCAGCCTGGACGAGGCGCGCACCCGGCTGGTGCCGGACGCCGCGCCCGACGGCGGGCCGGCGTCCGGCGTCTCGCCGCGCACGCCGCCCTGGCTCTCCGGCGCCTGCTTCGCGATGCACCGCGACCTCTGGACCACCGTCGCCGGCTTCGACGCCGACTACTTCCTGTACTGGGAGGACGTCGACCTCAGCTACCGCGTCGTGAAGGCCGGCGGGCGGCTGGCGGTGCGGCAGGACCTGGTCGCCGTCCACGACGTCGGCGGTACCCAGCACGACGTGACCCAGCGCGCCAAGTCGAGCACCTATTACTACTACTCGTGCCGCAACCGGCTGGTGTTCGCGGCCAAGCACCTCGACCGGCGCGACCGCCGGCGCTGGGTGCGCACCACACCGGCCGACTCGCGGCGGGTGCTGCTCCGCGGCGGCCGCCGCCAGCTCGTCGCGCCGCACCGGACGCTGTGGCCGGTGGTCAAGGGCGCGGCGGCCGGCACCGTCTGGCTCGTCGTCCACCGCGCGCGGCCGTCGTGACCGACCCGGTCACGGACACCACCACGGAGCCGGCCGAGGTCGCGGCGGCCGGCGCGACGGCCGCTGCGGACGGCGTTGCGGACGGCGTCGCGGACGGCGGCACCGGCGGCGGCACCGGCGGCCACCGCAGCCTCGGCCGGGCGGCCGCGCGCGGCGCCGCGATCACGATGACCGGGCAGGCGGCGAAGATCCTGCTGCAGGTCGTCTCGGTCGTCGTCCTGGCGAAGCTGCTGACGCCGCACGACTACGGCCTGGTCGCGATGGTCATGGCGATCGCCGGCCTGGCCGACATCTTCCGCGACTTCGGACTCTCCACCGCGGCGGTCCAGGCCCGGGGCCTGACCCACGCGCAGCGGGACAACCTGTTCTGGCTCAACTCGGCGCTCGGCGCCGGCCTCTGCGCGCTGATCGCCGCCGGTGGGCCCGTCCTGGCGCACTTCTACGGCGAGCCGGTCGTCACCGACATCGCGCGGCTCCTGGGATTCACGTTCCTGCTCAACGGCATCGGCACCCAGTACCGCGCCGACCTCAGCCGCCGCCTCCGGTTCCGGTCGCTGGCGCTCGCCGACATCGTCGGCCAGCTCGCCGGGTTCGGTGCCGGCCTCGGGATGGCGCTGGCCGGCGCCGGCTACTGGGCGCTGGTCGCCCAGCAGCTCGTGCAGGCCGGGACGACGCTGCTCTACCTCGGCGGCTCGGCGCGCTGGCTGCCCGGGCGCTGGCACCGGAACTCGGGCATGGGGCCGCTGCTGCGCTTCGGCCGCAACATGGTCGGGATGCAGGTCGTCGGCTACGTCAACGGAAACCTCGACTCGGTGGTCATCGGCCGCGTGTTCGGCGCCTCGACGCTCGGCATCTACAACCGGGCGTTCCAGCTGCTCATGGTGCCGCTGGCGCAGATCCGGGCCCCCACGACGACGGTCGCGCTGCCGGTGCTCTCGCGCCTGGACGACGCGCCGGACAAGTACTCGGCGTTCGTCGCCCGCGGCCAGGTCGCGCTCGGGTACAGCATCGTGCCCGGGCTGGCGATCGTGGCCGCGGCCGCGGAGCCGGTGGTCGCGCTGTTCCTCGGCGACCGGTGGGAGAGCGTGACGCCGCTGCTGCGGATCCTCGCGTTCGCCGGCGCCGTGAACCTGCTCGCCTACGTCGGGTACTGGGTGTTCCTCTCGCGGAACCTCACCGGCCAGCTGCTGCGGTTCACGCTCGCCACGTTCGCCGCCCGCGTCGTCTTCATCCTGGTCGGCGTCCACTGGGGCGTGATCGGCGTCGCCGTCGGCTACGCGGCGACGCCCGCGATCTCCGCGCCCGTGTCGCTCTGGTGGCTGTCGCGGATGGCGCCGATCCCGGTCCGCGAGCTGCTCGTCGGCTATGCCCGGATCCTTCTGACGGCGCTCGTCGCGGGCGGTGCCGGGTTCGGCGTCGTCACCCTGCTGGACGGCGTCACCCCCGTGCTCGCGATCGCCGCGGCCGCGCTCGCCGTCGCCGGCACGTACCTGCTCGCCGGCGCCGTCCTGCCGCCGATCCGCCGGGACCTGACCGAGGTGCTGGGCACGGCGCGGCTGGCGCTGCAGCGTGGGGGCGGTCGCTGAGCGGGTAGCTTGGTGGGTGCCTGTGCGGTCCGGGCAGGGGCGGCGGTCGTGAGTGGGTGGACATCCGGTGAGGGAGGTTCGGTGAGCGTCTCCGAGCGCCCCGCCGCGCCGCTCCCGACGCGCGCCATCCCGGCCGCCCGGCCGCACCGCGGCTCGTCGCTGGCGCCGCCGGAGGCCCCCGTCCGGCAGCTGCCGCCGCCGATCAGGCGCGACTGGCCGACGGCGGGCGGGGCCGTGCTGCGGGCGCTCCCCGCCATGGCGATCCCGGTCGGCCTGGCCGCGGACAAGCGCCTGATGTTCTTCGTGACCACCGGCCTGGTCGTCGTCTTCGGGACGTTGCCGGTCTGGCTGCCACGGTTCCTGCGCGAGGCGCCGGGCGGGGGCCTGCTCGCCGCCTTCGCCACGATCGCCGTCGGCACGGGGTTCGTGCTGGCCTGGCAGGCGGACACCGACCACCTGGTCTCGACGCACGCGGGCATCACGTCGGCGACGTCGCTCGCCACGTTCGTCTTCGGCGTCGGCGCGATGTGGTGGGCCAGCCGCGTCATCGGCCTGGATGTGGTCGTTCTGCTGTTCGCGCTCACGCTGCTCGGGCAGGCCGTGACGAGCCCGTCGACCTGGAGCGACAACCCCTGGAAGTTCGCGTTCTCCTTCCCGGTGTCGCTGATCGTCCTGACCCTGGCCGCCCGCCTGCGCAGCACGCTCGTCGTGCTCGGCGCGCTGGCCGCCCTCGGCCTCTACTGCGTGCTCAACGACTCGCGGAGCGCGTTCGCGATGTTCGTCGTCGTCGGCCTGGCGCTGCTGTACCAGCGGCTGCGCCGCCACCAGCCGCGGCGCCCCTCGAGCGCCCTGTTCATCCCGGCCGCCCTGGCGATCGCGACCACGCTCTACTACCTGCTGACGACGCTGATCCTCAGCGGTGCGCTCGGCGCCGGGCTCAAGCTGCGCTCCGAGGCGCAGCTCGAGTCCAGCGGCAGCCTCCTGCTCGGCGGGCGCCCGGAGTGGACCGTGACGATGCGGCTGATGCGGGAGCGGCCCTGGGGCTTCGGCTTCGGCGTGGAGCCGTCGCAGACCGACATCGACCTGGGCCGGGCCGGCTTCGCGAGCATCCACCTCAGCTCGCAGGACAACTACCTCTACAACTACGTGTTCAACCAGATCTTCCGGCTGCACTCGATCACCGCCGACCTCTGGGCCGCGGCCGGCTTCGCCGGGATCGCGCTGGTGCTGGTCATGCTCTGGCTGCTGGTCACCGCCCTGTCCGAGTCGCTGTCGGTGCGCACGGCGACGGCGGTGCTCCTCTACCTCTGCGTGCGCTCGATCTGGGACCTCGGTTTCAGCCCGATCTACAGCGCCCTGCCCGGCGTCTCGCTGGCGCTCGCCGTCGCCGTCGCGGCGAAGTCGGTGGCACGCGAGCGGCTGGCGAGCCTCGACCTCGGCCCCGAGCCGGCCCCGGCGAAGGTGAGCCGGCGCCGGACACCGGCGGCCGGCGCCGTGACCGGGGCGGTGCCGGCGACCGGCGCGACACCCGCCACGGGGCCGGTCACCGGGTCGCTGACCCTGCCGGCGACGGGATCGCTGACGCGACCCACCGGGTCGCTGCACGGGCCGGCGACCGGGTCGATCATGCGACCGGCGAGCGGGACGGCGACGTGGCCGAGGTGACCGCGTCCGGGAGCGGCCGGCTGTTAGGGTCGGCGGGGCGCCGCCCCGCCGGGAGCCGGCGGGAGATCCGGGGAGTCGTGTAGGTGGAGTTCCGCGATTACCTCTCGGTGCTGCGCGTGCGGTGGAAGATCATCGTCGCCTGCACGCTGGTGGCGCTGGCCGGGGCGGGGTTCATCTCGTTCCGCAGCCCCAAGATCTACGAGGCGAGCACCAGCCTGTTCCTCTCGGTCAACGTCGGCCAGACCTCCAGTGAGCTGTCCCGCGGCTTCACCTACGCGCAGGGGCTCGCGAGCTCGTACGCGCAGGTGGCCACGCAGCCGGTCGTGCTCCAGCCGGTGATCGAGCAGCTCCACCTCGACGTCACGCCCGGCCAGCTGGCGCGCTCGATCAACGCCACGGCGCCGCTGGACACCGTCATCATCCAGGTCCAGGTGAGCGACGCGTCGCCGCAGGCCGCGGCGTCGATCGCGAACGCCACCGCCCAGCAGCTCGCCGCCTACGACCTGGTGCCGCGGACGTCGACCGGCGCCGCGGCCAACACGTCGCCGGTGGCGGTCACCGTCGTCTCGCCGGCGTCCGTCCCGGGCTCGCCCAGCTCGCCGCGGATCCCGCTGAACCTGACGATCGGCCTGCTGATGGGTCTCGTCGGCGGCGTGGTGCTCGCGCTGGCCCGCGACGTGTTCGACGCCCGGGTGCGCAGCCGACGGGACGTCGCGCGCATCACCGACGCGCCCGTCATCGGCTACGCCGCGGCGATGGACCCACACGAGCCGCCGTCCCGCAACCCGGCGCGCCGCCGCAAGCAGCGCGAGGCGGACGAGCGGATCAAGGAGCTGCGCACGAACTTCCAGCACATGCGCGACGCCCGGCTGCTGCGCACGGTCGCGTTCACCTCGGCGGCGGACGACGTCGCGCTGACCCGCGTGGTGTCCGCGCTCGGCCGCGAGCTGGCCCGGGTCGGCGTCCGGACCCTGCTGGTCGACGCCGACCTCCGCAAACCGACGCTGTCGCAGGGGTTCGAGGTCGACGGCGGCGAGGGGCTGTCGACGATCCTGGCCGGCGACGCGCCGTGGTCGCGGGTGGTGCGGCAGCGCGGCGACGGCCCGCTGTACGTGCTGCCGGCCGGACCGATGCCGCGGGAGCCCAGCCTGCTGCTGGACCGGCAGAACGTGACGACGCTGGTCGGCGAGCTGGGGTCGGGTTACGACGTCGTCCTCGTGAAGGCGCCGCCGGTGCTGCGGGTCGCGGACGGGCTGCTGCAGGCTCGCGTGGCGGACGGCGCCGTCGTCGTCACCGACCAGGCCGCGATGAACCGCGACGTGCTCGCCGAGGAGGTCCAGGCGCTGCAGGTCGCGGGCGCGGACGTGCTCGGCGTCGTCCTCACCGCGTGAGCGGGCGCGCCGCGTGACGAGTCCCGCCGGCCCGTCGCTGCGGGTGCTGCAGTCGGTGCCCTCGCCGGGGCCGCAGACGAACCCGTACGTCGTCCAGCTCGCCGCCGCGCTGCGCGCCGAGGGCCTGGACGTGCGGTGGTTCAGCCCGCGGGCCGGCGTGCTGGGCCGCTACGACGTGTTCCACGCGCACTGGCCGGAGGTGATGGTGCGGCGCGACGGCCGCGCCGCACGGGTCGCCGCCCGCGCCCGGTTCGTGCTGCTGATGCTGCGCCTGCAGGCCGACCGGCGGGTCGCCGTCGTCCGCACCCTGCACAACCTCGCGGCGCACGAGTCCGCGAACCGCGTGGAGCGGGCGCTGCTCGGCTGGTTCGACCGGCGCACCGACGCGTGGGTGGCGCTGAACGACGCGACGCCGCTGCCGGACCCGGCGCGGGGGAGCGTCGTGCTGCACGGCGACTACCGGGACTGGTACGCGGGTCACGAGGTGCCGGACGCCGTCCCGGGGCGGCTGCTGTACTTCGGCCTGATCCGGCCGTACAAACGGGTCGACCGGCTGATCGAGACGTTCGCCGCCGTCCCCGGCGACGAGCTGTCGCTGCACGTGGTGGGGCGGCCGACGGCGGCGCTGCGCCCGGCGGTCGAGGCCGCGGCGGCCGCGGACCGGCGGGTGACGGCGCGACTGGACTACGTCGACGACGCGGAGCTGGCCCGCGAGGTGGGCGCGGCGGAGCTCGTCGTGCTGCCGTACGAGGACATGCACAACTCGGGCGCGCTGCTGCTCGCGCTGTCGCTGGGGCGGCCGGTGCTGGTGCCGTCGGGGCCGGTGACGGAGGCGCTGGCCGCGGAGGTCGGGAACGGCTGGGTGCCGACGTACTCCGGGCCGCTGACGCCCGACGTCCTGCGCAAGGCGCTGGACGGCGCCCGCGGGCTGGCGGGCGGGCCGGACCTCAGCCGCCGGAGCTGGCCTCTGATCGCTCGGGAGCACGCGGCGGTCTACCGGAGTGCGCTGGCTCGTCGCCGTTCTTCCCGGCGTCGCCGGCGGGGGTAGCCGCGTTCCTCGCGTCGCCGGCGTCGGCGGTGGTGTCGCGGCCGCCGTCGCCGTCGTTCCTGCCGTCCTGGCGGACGGCGGCGATCGGCGCCGTCGCGTCCGCGGGGCTCATGCGGCCCAGCGGCTGCGGCAGCCCCGGGACCGGGAACGCGCCGCTGCCCGGGAACGCCACGACCGGCTTGGTGTGCGGGCCGGTGGGGGTGGTCGGGGCGGGGTCGCGCGGCGTCGTCGGGGAGCTCGCGGGCGGGGGCCCGGGCTGCGTCACCGAGGTCTGCGGCGTCGACGGTTGCGACGTCGACGGCGGCTGCGGCGACTGCTGCGACTGCTGCGGCTTGGGCGTCGAGGGGGTCACCGTCCGGCCTGCGGCCGCGGGCTTGGCCGGCCGGGTGGGGGGCGGC
>Ga0081539_10005285_pt1 | contig 13301 bp, 9 predicted proteins | sample TabmetS4T2R2_FD_71023 | JGI IMG/M metagenome (GOLD analysis project Ga0081539, IMG submission 71023) | Tabebuia heterophylla rhizosphere microbial communities from the University of Puerto Rico - S4T2R2 | ecosystem: Host-associated > Plants > Roots > Rhizosphere ...
CTTCGACGCCAACCTCGCGTCGGCATTCGGCAGCCTCTGGGTCGTTCCAGACTCCGCGAACCAGCTGCGCCTCACCGCCTGGGCCCAGCGCAGCCGCGATCCGCTCGAGCACCACACCGCGTTCGCGCAGCCGACCGCCGCCGAACGCGATCGTGCGCTCCACGCGCAGGCGTCAGTGGAGCACGTGAACGAGGGCGGCACGACGAGCCTCCGCGGCTTCGGCAGCTACACGATTCGCGAGCGCGTCGCCGAGCTGCAGGCGGCGCCATTCGTCATCATCGAGCGTCTCCTCGACGGTCCCGTGCCGCTCCTGCTGGATCCCGGCAACGGCACCGACCGTCTGCTCCACGCCGGTGCGCGACTCACCCGTGCCATCGAGACCGGCGCCAACACGCGACACACCCTGAGCGCAGGGCTGGAGCTGTCACGCGCCTCGTCGACGCAGCAGGCGGCGTTCACCGGACGTGTCTTCGAGCGGGTCAACGGTCTTCCCGCGCGCATCTGGGATCTCACGGACCCGGCCGCCGAGTCGCTCTGGAAGAGCACGACGATCGGCGGATTCATCGGCGATGAATCGGCAGTCACGCCGCGGCTGACGCTGAACGCGGGCGCGCGCGTGGAATCGATCCGCGGCCATACGGGCGACGCCGATGCCGCGGCCGTCTCATGGAGCGGCATCTATCCGCGCGCCGGCCTGCACTTCGCGCTGACCAATTTCTGGAACATCGCGACCTTCGCGCAGTACGGCCGCTACCCGCACCGTCTGCCGCTGAGAGATCTGGCGTACGGCGATCCAACCGCTCCGACCGGATCCGTCTACCGCTGGATCAGCGGTGGACCGCTGGCCCTGCCGCCGCTCGGCCCCGTGGTGCAGCGCATCGGGCCGGGCAGCGGCGGCAGCACGATCTTCAGCACGATCGATCCTGAGTTGAAGCGGCCGGTCATGGACGAAATGACGTTCGGCTTCGAGTCACGCCCGCACCCGTCCGCGTTCGTGCGCATGGCCGCGATCGCACGCCGCGAGTCACCGCTCGTCGGCGTCGTCGACGTCGGCGTGCCGGAATCGACCTACACGACGATCGGCGTGCCCGACACCGGCATCGATCGCATCGGCGCGCAGGACGATCAGACGCTCATCTTCTACAACCGTTCGCCCGCGACCTTCGGCCTCGATCGCTACTCGTTGACGAACCCGCCCGACGATGTGGCGACGTTCGTGGGCGTGGACTTCGTGGGCGAGGTGCACGCGCGGCGATTCTTCCTGATCGCCGGCGGCACCGCCGGCCGCTCCGAAGGGATCTCCGCCAGCCGCGGCTTCGGCCCGCTCGAAAACGACGCCGCGGTGCTTGGCGAGGCGTACATCGATCCGAACGCGCGCGGCTACGCGCAGGGTCGGCTCTTCACCGAGCGCGGCTACACGATCAAGACGGCGCTCTCGTACGAGTTCGAGCGCGACTTCACGTTCGGGCTGGTCGGCCGCTACCAGGACGGCCAGCACTTCGCGCGCATGGTCGTCATGCAGAACCTCAACCAGGGCGCCGAAGCCATTCGCGCCTTCCGGAACGGCCGCACGCGTTTCACGTTCTCGATGACCGTCGACGCGCGTCTTCAGAAGCAGTTCACGATCGGCAACCGCAAGCTCACCTTCGTCGCCGACGGCTACAACATCTTCAACCAGGCGCTGTCGGTCGAGGAGCTGGAAGTGACCGGCGCCGGCGAGCGCCAGGAAACCGCCGTGCAGCCGCCGCGCGTGATCCACCTCGGCCTGCGCATCACCTTCTAACTCTCTTGAAGATCTGCCTGGCCACGAGGCACGCGGACGCCTTCTTTTCGCCGCTCGCGCTCCTCTACCTGAAGGCCTATCTCGTTTCTCGCTGCGGATATTGTGCCGGCGATGTGTCGATCGTCGAATGTGCCGCAACCGCGGACGGCGCCGCCATCGCGGAGGCGGTCCTCGCCACCGATCCGGACGTCGTGGGACTCTCCTGCTATGTGTGGAACATCGCGGCGCTGACGGCGGCGTGCCGCGTCATCAAGGCGCGGCGGCCCGGCGTCCGCCTCGTGCTCGGCGGCCCGGAAGTCGGACCGATTGCCGCGTCGGTCCTGCGCGCGAACCCGGCCGTCGACGCCGTCGTCCGCAGTGAGGGCGAACGGCCGTTCGCGGAGATCGTCGGGGCCTGGAGCGCCGGCCGCGCGATCGACGAGGTGCCGGGCATCAGCTTCCGCCGCGATCCGGAGATCGCCGAGACCGGCGACGCGCCGATCCTTCGCGATCTGAACGAGCTGCCGTCGCCGCACCTGTCGCTGCCGTTCGACCTCGCCGGACGGATCGTCTGCCTCGAGACGCAGCGCGGCTGCGTGTTCCGCTGCAACTTCTGCTTCTACAACAAGGACTTGTCGATCCGGAACCGCCGGTTCGATCTCGAGCGAGTCGCGCAGGAGCTTCGCTTCTGGCTCGAGCGCGACCCGCACGAGATCTACCTGATGGATCCGATCTTCAACCTCGACGCGGCGCGCGCCAAGGCGATCTGCCGCGTCATCGCCGCCCACAACCACCGCGCGATCCCGATTCACGCCGAGATCTGGGCGGAGTTCGTCGACGAAGAGCTCGCGGCGCTGATGCGCGACGCGCACTTTCACTTTCTCGAGGTCGGCCTGCAGTCGACCGATGACACCGCGCTGGCGACCGTCGAGCGCCGCCTGCGGCTGCAGCGATTCCTCGACGGCGTGCGGTTGTTGAACCAGTACGGCCTCAAATGGGAGCTGCAGCTGATCTTCGGCCTGCCCGGCGAGACCCGCGCATCGTTCCGAAAGTCATTGAGCTTCGCGAGCTCGCTCGATCCTCACGAGCTCGCGGTGTATCCGCTGATGGTGCTGCCCGGCACGGAGCTGTGGCGGAAGGCGGACGGCCTGCGCCTCGCCTTCGACGGCGAGCCGCCCTATCGCGTCCGCTCACATTTCTCGATGCCGGCCGAAGACGTCGTGTACGGTGACCGTGTCGTGTCCGCGCTGCAGGAGGTCGGTCACGCGCGAACGCTGCACCTGCTCGCCCGCGAGCCCGGTCTCACCTATGCGGACGTGATCGACGCGTGGATCGAGTGGGACGACCGCCAGCCGGGTCCGGAAGCCGCCGGCTACCGCATCAAGCAGTTCATCCTCGACTTCTGCGCCGAACGCCGGATCGCGCCCGCGTTCTACCGCGAATCGGCTTCTTCCGAGCTGGCTGGATAGTACGTAGCGTCCGGCTTTACATCCGAGCCGGACTTTGAAGGTCCGCCTGACGGCGGACCCTACGTCCCGGCGGGACGATTGGCGAGGGTGGCGACGGCGGCCATCAGCTCGCTCGGATCGATCGGCTTGGCCAGGTGCATCTGGAAGCCGTCGCGCAGCGCCCGCACGCGGTCTTCGGAGCGGGCGTACGCCGTCAGCGCGGCGGCCGGAACCTGACGCAGCTCGCTGTCGGCGTTGCGCCGCACTTCCGCAATCAGCTCGAAGCCGTCCATCATCGGCATGCCGAGGTCGACGACCATGACGGCGGGATGCTGCGCCGGCATCATCTCGAGCGCTTCGCGCGCCGAGCGGGCCACCGAGACGTCGGCGCCCGCCGCCTCGAGAATCTCGCGCACCATGCCGAGCGCGTCGCGATCGTCGTCCACCGCGAGCACACGAACGCCCTTCAAGTTCGGGATGGCGATCCGCCGCTCCGGCGGCTGCGCCTGACCGGTCGCCGCCGCGCTCCCTTCCGGCTGCGTCCGGACCATCATGATCGGCAGCGTCAGCCGCATCGTCGCGCCCTTGCCGGGGCCGCCGCTCTCGGCCTGGATCGTGCCGCCGTGCATCTCGGTCAGCTCGCGCGCAATCGCCAGGCCGAGGCCAAGGCCGCCGCGCTGCCGCCGCGTGCCCGAATCGGCCTGGCGAAAACGCTCGAAGACGTGCGGCAGGAACTCCGGCGCGATGCCGATGCCGGTGTCGTTGACGACGATTTCCACGTTCGAGTCGACGCGCCGCAGCATGACCTGCACCACGCCGCCACGGCCGGTGAACTTGACGGCGTTCGACAGCAGATTCCAGATGACCTGCTGGAGGCGCTCGGGATCGCCCGAGATTGGTGAGGCACTCGGATCGAGCAGCGTCTCGACGCGCACGCCCTTGGCCTCGGCCGCCGGCAGCACCGCCTCGAGGGCGTGCTGCACGACCGCCGGCACGTCGACGCTCTGCACGTTCAGACGCATCTGGCCGGCGACGATGCGGGACACGTCGAGGACGTCCTCGACGATCTGCGTCAGCGACGTCCCGTTGCGCTCGATGATCTCGATCGCGCGGCCCTGTTTTTCTCCCGAGACGATGCCCGAGCGGACCATCCGCGAGTAGCCGAGGATGGCGTTGAGCGGCGTTCGCAGCTCGTGGGACAGCGTCGCCAGGAACTCGTCCTTCAGGCGGCTCGCTTCCTGCACGCCGACATAGAGCCGCGCGTTCTCGAGCGCCACCGACGCCCACAACGCCAGACCGATGGCGGCGCGCTCGTGTTCGCCGGTGAAGCGGCCCGCGTCCGGATGACCGAAGAACAGACCGCCGAGCGGCGCGCCGGAGCGCGCTCTGACCGGGACGGCCAGATAGCTCCGAATCTCCAGCGAGGCCGGCAGCATGGTCCGAAACGGCGAGCCTTCACCGTAGCGCGCGTCAGCGTTCACGTCGTCGCTCCGGACCACCGTGTAACCGTTGAACGTCGCCTCGAACGTCTCGCGATTCCACACCAGCGGAGTCTCGGAGAATGCCTCGCGCGCCGCGCCGGCCACGGCATACAGGGCGAACGATTCGTCCGTCCGGCCGCTCTCGTTGTAGAGGAACGCCGCGAAGGCGGCGCCCGTCAGGTTGCGCGCCGCGTCGGTGACCGCCTGCACGATCGTGTCGCGATCATGCGTCGACGCGACGACCGCGCCGACCACGTTCAGCTTCTCGAGCAGGGCGGCGCGCTGCTCGGCCATCGCGAGCAGCCGGGCGCGCTCGGCTTCGGCCTGCTTCCGCTCCGTGATGTCGCGCGCGATCTTCGACGCGCCGATGATCGTGCCGTCGTCATCCTTGATCGGCGAGACCGTCAGCGAGATCGGCAGCAGCGAGCCGTCCTTGCGGCGGCGAATCGTCTCGAAATGATCGACGCGTTCCGCGCGGCGGATGTGCGCGAGCACGTCGTCTTCCTCGCCCTGACGATCGTCGGGGATGATGGTACGGATCGAGCGGCCGATCATTTCTTCCGCGGCGTAGCCGAACATCCGCTCCGCCGCGCGATTCCAGGTGATGACGATGCCGTTGAGATCCTTGCTGATGATCGCGTCGTCGCTCGACTCGACGATGGCGGCGAGCCGGCGCAGATCGCGCCGTTCGATCAGTGATTGCAGTCGCGAACGCTCGTCGCCCGAATCGATCATCGCGCTGTGAATTCTAGCAGTGCGCTTCTGGATGGGTTTGGCGTGGCCAGCCGGGCCGTAAGCGGCAGAATGCCGTCAGCGAGCAGGGCGAGCCGAAGGGGGAATCCTCGGTCGCGGAAAGAGCCGGGAAGTTGCTCTTTCCGCGCGTCGGAGCGCTCCGAACGGTTCGGCCTGGCGCGGGGGCTCCCAGGGCATAGCCGGTGCCACTGACCGGCTGGCCGCATCCGTGTGGCCGTTCTGCGGGTTACGGCCGCCGCACAAAGCTGAAATCGGGAGAAATGCTCAAAAGCGACGCATCAGATACCGGTTTTGGGGCACACTATCCCCGATTGTCACTGCACGGAGACTCTTCATGCGACACCGCCGTTGGTTGACTGGATTCGCGAGCGCCGCGGCGCTCGTCAGCGCGCTGCTGCCGCAGCTGGTCACCGCGCAAGCCAGGCCGGCGGCCGCGCGCGCATCGGCGCTGCCGCGTACGGCTGATGGCCATCCGGATCTGCAAGGCACCTACGACGTCGCGACCATGACGCCGGTCGAGCGTCCGCCGAACGTCACCTCGCTCGTTCTGACGGCGGAGCAGGCGGCCGCGATGGAGGCGTACGAGGCACAGCGTCAGGTAAAGAATGACGCGCCGCTCAGCGCGGATCGCGGCGCGCCGCCGGTCGGCGGTGAAAGCACGACGCCGAAGTCGTATCTCGAATTCCTCGAGCGCGCCGGCGGCGGTGCGGTCGGCGGCTACAACAACTTCTGGCTCGCCGGCGGCACGAAGATGGCCACCGTCGACGGTCAGAAGCGCAGCTCGCTCGTCATCGATCCGCCGAACGGCCGCATTCCGCCGATGAAGCCGGAAGCGGTGAAACGGAATCAGGCCTATCTGGCCCGGGCGGCGGCCCCGGACGCGAGCGAGGCGTCGGCTTCGTCAGGACCGGCGGGCGCGTTCGACGATCCCGAGGCCCGGCCGCTCGCCGAGCGATGCCTGTTGGGCTTCCTGTCGACGGCCGGACCGCCGTCGCTGCCGAACTACTTCTACAACAACCTCAAACAGATCGTGCAGACGCCGACGAGCATCATGATCCTCAACGAGATGGTGCACGACGCGCGCGTGGTGCGGATGAACCAGCCGCACCTCCCCTCGAGCGTCCGCCGCTGGATGGGTGATTCGGTCGGCCACTGGGAGGGCGACACGCTGGTCGTCGACACGACCAACTTCACCGCCAAGACGCAGTTCCAGGGCTCGGGCGATCAGCTGCACGTCGTCGAGCGGTTCACGAGAGTCGACGCCAACACGCTGCTCTATCGCTTCACCGTCGAGGATCCGACGACGTGGGATCGGTCCTGGACCGGCGAGTACCCGTGGGTGGCGAGCAAGGATCGCATCTTCGAGTACGCCTGCCACGAGGGGAACTACTCGCTCGAGGGCATGCTGCGCGGCGCTCGCGCCAGAGAAGCGGAAGAGAAGAAGAAATAGACGTCCATCTCATAGACGGCACCTACGAGCTGTTCCGCTACTATCACGCGCTCCCGTCGGCGCGGCTGGCGGACGGGCGGGAAGTCGGAGCGGTTCGCGGCGTCGTCGCCTCGGTGCTCGGCCTCATCTCGGGTGGCGGCGCCACGCACGTCGGCGTCGCCACCGATCACATCATCGAATCGTTTCGGAATCGCCTCTGGCGCGGCTACAAGACCGGCGCCGGTATCGAGCCGGATCTGTTCTCGCAGTTCTCGCTGCTCGAGCAGGCGCTGACGGCACTCGGCGTCGTCGTCTGGCCGATGGTGGAATTCGAGGCGGACGATGCGCTGGCGGCGGCCGCGGCGAAGGCGGAGCGCGATCCGCGCGTCGAGCGCGTGTTCATCTGCACGCCGGACAAGGATCTCGCCCAATGCGTGCACGGCACGCGCGTCGTGCAGATGATCCGGCGGACGAGGACCATTCGCGACGAGGCGGCCATCGTCGCGAAGTTCGGCGTGCCGCCCGTGTCGATTCCCGATTACCTGGCGCTCGTCGGCGACACGGCGGACGGTTATCCGGGCCTGGCCGGCTGGGGCGCGAAATCGGCGGCCGCGGTCCTGGCCAAGTTCGGGCACCTCGAGGCCATTCCCGAGGACTGGCGGCAATGGAGCGTCAACGCCTCCAGCCCGGCCGCGCTGGCGCGGACGCTGGCCGAACATCGCGACGAGGCCCTGCTCTTTCGCCGTCTCGCGACGCTTCGCACCGACGTCGAGGTCTTCGAGTCGGTCGATGATTTGCGCTGGACCGGTCCACGTCCCGAATTTGCCGCGCTCGCCGCCCACCTCGACACGGCGAAAGTCGTCGCCCCTGCCGAAGGCTCCTCCTCCCGCCGATAGACCGCTAAACCCGGGTCTGACCCCGTGTCGTAATGCAGCCTCAGTCGATCTCCCACTACCGGATTCTGGAGCAGCTCGGCGAGGGCGGCAGCGCGGTCGTGTATCGCGCCGAGGACCTGTCGCTGGGCCGCGAGGTGGCGCTGAAAATCCTCCCGCCGGAGTTTTCGGACTACGCCGGCATCACCCGCTTCCAGCACGAGGCACGGACCGCGTCGAGCCTCAACCACCCGAACATCTGCACGATCTACGAGGTCGGCGAGCACGCCGGGCGTCACTTCCTGGCGATGGAATTCCTCACCGGCCAGGTGCTGTCACGGACGATCAACGGCAAGCCGCTCGAGCCGTACCGGATCGTCGAGCTGGCGGTGCAAATCGCCGACGCGCTCGACGCCGCGCACTCCGCCAACATCGTCCACCGCGACATCAAGCCGGCGAACATCTTCGTCACCGATCGCGATCAGGTGAAGCTGCTCGACTTCGGCCTGGCCGTGCTGCTGCCAAAGCAGGGCTGGACGGGTACCGGCGTCGCCGCGTCGACCGGCGGCACCGTGCCCTACATGTCGCCCGAGCAGGCGCGCGGAGAAGAGCTCGATCACCGGACGGATCTCTTCTCGCTCGGCTCGGTGATCTATGAGATGGCGACCGGACGGCGCCCATTCACGGGCGCGTCGGCGGCGGAAGTCATGGACGCCATCGTCAACAAGCCGCCCGCGCTCATCCGCGAGCTCAATCCGGCCGTCTCCGTCGAGCTCGAACGCATTGTCGACAAGGCGCTCGAGAAGAACCGCAAGCTGCGATTCCAGACGGCGTCCGACGTCCACGTCGACTTGCGGCGGCTGAAGCGCGAGCTGGACTCGGTGACGACGCTGCACGCGCGGACGCACGCGCCGGCCGCCACCGCGAAGGGGCAACGCTCAACCTCTTCGCAGTTGCGAATCGCCGCCCTGCTCGGCGGGATCGCCGCCGCCGGCGGCGTCCTGATCGCCCTTCCCACTCTCAAGAACCGCACGACCGACAAACCCGCGAACGTCCCGAGCGTCGAAAAGCCCGCAGGCCCAATCGTCCCGGCCGACGCGGCGAGTGTCACGACCCGGGCCGAACGGACCGAACGGACCGAACGCACCGAGCGGGTCGCACGGCCGCCCGCGCCGGCGCCGGCTCCGGCTCCGGCCGCGACGCCGCCGCCAGCCACTCACAGCGTGTCCGCCGCGAAGCCGGTCGAACCCGCGCGCGCGCCGGTCGTCTCCGGCGCCGAGGATCTCGCAATCGCGCGGCAAAAGATCGAGCTGCGCCTCTACGACCAGGCGCTCGACACGCTGCGCCACGTCGAGTCGGAAAACGTCAACCGCGCCGACGCGGTCGAAGCCGGCTTCCTGATCGCGTCGATCCATCAGCTGCGCGGCGCGACCGACGATGTGATCGGCACCTATCTCGAAGTGGCCAGCCGCCATCCCGACGATCCGCGCGCGCCGGAAGCGCTGCTGCGGCTGGCCGAGGCCACCCTCAAATCCAGGCGCCGCGACAAGGACGCCGAGGCGAGGCGCACGCTGACCGACGTCGTCGAGCGATATCCCGCCAGCAGCTGGGCGCCGCGGGCGCTGCTGCTGCGCGGCGACGTCGAAGAACGGTTGAATCTCTACGAGCGCGACGCGACGCTCGAGACGTCGGTGCCGACGGCGCTCATCACCTATCGGGAAATCGCCCGCCGCTACGGATCGAGCGGCGCCGCGCCCGCGGCGCTGCAGAAGCTCGCGCGGATCTACGCGGACACGAAGCGATACGAGCTGGCGGCGGCCACCTACGAAGAGCTCGCCCGGCGGGACGAAGATGACAAGGCCGACGCCTGGTTCGCGGCCGGCGAGCTGTACGAGAAGCGCGTGAAGGATCCGCTGCGCGCGAAGACCGCCTACGGGCGCGTGCCCGTCTCATCACCGCACTACGGCGACGCTCAGAAAAGACTCAAGAAGTGACAGCTTGAGCCTTGAGCCTTGAGCCTTGAGCCTTGAGCCTTGAGCCTTGAGCCTTGAGCCTTGAGACTTGAGACTTGTTATCGCGCGAACGGCGCTTCGAGATCCGCGTACGAGAAGCCGAAGTTGACGATGGCGTCTTCGAACGATTCGCCGTCGGCCAGGCGGTGCAGCAGGCGTACCCAACCGAACCCGGGACGATCGAGCATGACGCCGACGGCCACCAGGCTCTCGTCGTAGGCGACCTGCGCCTGCGCGGCGCTCATCGATCCGAAGCCGCGCGTGAGCTGCTTCAGCGGAATCCACCGGCCTCCCGCCTTCAGCCGCCGCTGCGCCGCATGCGGATCCGCGCCCTCGAAGTGCTGCGCGAGCCCCTCGTCCAGCCACGCCGGCGGACCGCCGGGCACGATGTTCGCCAGGATCGCGTGCGTCAACTCGTGTGTCAGGACGCGCTCGAACAGCTCGGACCTGGGCGAGGCGCCCGCGACCGGGATACGGATGCGGCCGTCGTACTGGCCGCCGGACCACTCCGGCGCCCGGGTGATGTCGCGGAATTGCTTCTCCGTGTAGAGGACCGTCACGATCGGCTCGGTCGGATATTCGCCGAGGGTCCGGCCGATCCGCCAGAAGGCCGAATCGAGCACCTGCGTCGCCTGCATGGCGAGCGATTGCTCGGCGCGCCCTTCGAACATGACGCGGAAGCGATCGTAGCGCGTCTCTTCGAACGAGCGGTGGACGTCGGCGTCGCGCCGCCACTCCTCGAGCTCGGACACGATCTCCGCGTCGGACGGCGCGTACTTCAACGCCTTCTCGTAGACCTTGATCGCAACGTCGACCTGTCCCTCGCTGTAGGCAATCTGGCCGAGCAGCTTCGACGCCATCGTCAGGCGCGGATCGATCTCGAGGGCGCGCGTCAAACGCGCCATCGCGTCGCGCGGCTTGCCGAGCACCTGCGCGGTCGCGCCGGCGCCCAGCAGCAGCACCGGATCGTTCGGCCGCATCGTCAGCGCCTCGGCGAACAGCCTGGCGGCCTTCTCGTTGTTGCCGCCGCGCAGCGCCTTCCATCCGGCATCATTCAATTCCAGGACGCCGGACTGAGCATGAAGAGTGACGAAGCCGGCGGCGACACAGGCGATGAACGTACATGAAGCGCGCATGCCGAAGCGGCCGGGCAAGCCGTGTGCCCGGCATTGGCGGCGCGCCGCGGCCGTCGACGGGAGGCACCGATCACACTTTCGTCGAGCCGATCACAAAACCGAATGCGGCGGCACCGCTCTCCCGATCAGCGCGGAGGCCATCGCCAGCAGCGCCGCGCCGAAGATCACGACGCGGAAGGCCGAGACGAATGCTTCGTCGATGACGGTGCGAACCGCGGCTCGCCGCGAGCTGTCGAGCGAAGGCATGCGATCCACATCGGCCCCGGCCATCTTGCGCAGCTCTCCGGCGACCGCCGCCGATTCCACGGACACCGACAGCCGCTCGAGACCATCGGCCACGCGCGACTCGTAAACGCCCTGCAGCAGAACCCCGAAGATCGCGATGGCCAGCAGCGACGCCACCCGCGCCACGGCGTTGTTGATGCCGGAGGCGGCGCCGGCGTGCCTCACGTCCACCGCGCCCATCACCGTTGTCGTGAGCGGCGCCACCGTCACCGCCATGCCGACGCCGATCACGAGCATCGCGGGAAGAACGGTCGTCCAGTAGCTGCCGGCCAGTCCGGAGCGCGCGAACAGGAGGAGGCCGGCGCCGGCGATCGCCGGACCAACCGTCAGCGGCAGCCGGCTGCCGACGCGTGCGACCAGCCCGCCCGACCAGCGCGACAGCGCGAACATGATCACCGGAAACGGCAGGAGCGCCGCACCGGCCTGGGTGGCGGTGTAGCGCTGGACCTGAATGAGATTCATCGGCACGAGGAACATCATCACGCCGATGGCGCCGTAGAGGAGCAGCGTGAGCAGGTTCGTCAGCGTGAACGCACGGGATTGAAACAGCTCGAGCGAGAGCATCGGATTCGACGTGCGCCGCTCGACGAGCACGAAGAGCGCGAGCAGGGACGTTCCCGCCACGAGCGCGCCGAGCACGGCCGGCGCGGTGAGACCGCGCGGCGGCCATTCGATCAACCCGAAGACGAGACCGCCGAGCCCGGCGACGGCGAGCAGCGCGCCCGACCAGTCGAGGCGCGCCGAGCGCGTCGGGTCACGGCTCTCGGGCACGAAGAGCCACGACAGCAGGACGACCACCGCGGCGAACGGCAGGTTGACGAAGAAGGCGGAGCGCCAGCTCGCGTGCTCGATCAGCCAGCCGCCGGCGGCAGGACCGATCGCGGCAGCCATCGCGGCCGCGCCGGACCAGGCGCCGATCGCTCGGCCGCGCTCCGCTTCGCCGAACGTGGCGCTGATGATCGCGAGGCTGCCCGGCGTCAGGAACGCAGCGCCCACTCCCTGCAGCGCCCGGCAGGCAATCAGCATCGGCGCGAATGTGGCGACACCGCACAAAAGCGACGCCGCCGTGAAGACGATGACGCCGGCCACGAACACGCGCTTGCGCCCGAACTGATCGCCGATCGAGCCGCCCACCAGAATCAGCGCGCCGAGCAGCAGCGCGTACGCCTCGACGACCCATTGCACGTCCGTGATCGTCGCGTGCAGGTCGCGCTGCAGCGCCGGCAGCGCGACGTTGACCACCGTCGAATCGATGAAGGTCATGCTCGAGGCGAGAATCGCCGCGAGCAATGTGCCGTTCTGCGCACGCCTGGGAACGGTCGAGTTTGGAGCGCTCATCGGTCAGCCGTTTACCGATACGACACACGATCGAAACATCCGATAGGTAGAGTCGCTGCTCATGCCCGGCCAAACGCCGCGTGGCACGGCTCGCCGGCCCGCCGCCAACGCGATCCTCTGGAACGCCGCCAGCGTCTGGCGCGGCATCGTCAAGCGGCGCCCGACGCGTCGCGTCGATCCTCCCGTGTCAGCGCGTAAGCCGACCGTCGTCCACACCAAGTAGATCGCAGTTTCACAGAAAACCGTAAGCCTCCGTTCATCAATATTTCACCGCCCAGCCGCGCCTCTGTCACCGCTCGACCGGTCTAGAGTGGAGAGAGGGACCGATGCACATCGTGACGCAGGTCGAGCCGACAGGCGCGGTGACGCTCGTCGTTCAAGGCACGCTGAACGCGTCGAGCGTCGCCGACTTCGATCGCGCGCTCGAGCAGGCGCGCCGTCTCGACCAGCCGCTGTTCCTGGATCTCAGCGGCGTGCGCCTGATCGACCGGCCGACGCTCCAGTATCTGATCGATCGCATGCAGGAAATCCGTCTGGTGATCTGTCCGGCCCACGTGGAGCAGTGGATCACGCGGGAGATCGCCCGCGCGTCGAGCGAGTGATGGACGGCGACGGCGCTGAACGCCGCCGCGCAGCTCGGGCCCCGGTGGGGCACTGCGGGGAGGGCACCGCTTTAGCGGTAATGCCTTTCGGAAATTGATGGTGTCATACCACACTGAATTGCAGTGGCCCTTCGACGGAGTGGGTCTGCATGAGCCGCGGCCATTTGGTGACGGGCTGCCGTA
>Ga0081539_10005286_pt1 | contig 13300 bp, 12 predicted proteins | sample TabmetS4T2R2_FD_71023 | JGI IMG/M metagenome (GOLD analysis project Ga0081539, IMG submission 71023) | Tabebuia heterophylla rhizosphere microbial communities from the University of Puerto Rico - S4T2R2 | ecosystem: Host-associated > Plants > Roots > Rhizosphere ...
CGATCGCGACCCGTCGCTGACCGACGTGGTGAACAACACGATCGGTGCGGCCGCGGGGTTCGGTGTCTACCGGTTGATCGGGGACCGGCTCGTGACGATCGCCGCCCACGTGATCGACGGAGCCCGTCACGGCGCCGGAGCACCGGGCGCGGGCGCGATGCTGGTGCTGTGGCTGGCGGCCGCGTGCGCGGCGCCGGCGATCCTCGGCAGCGAGGCGGGATCGCTGCACACCTGGAATCCCAACTTTCCGATGGCGCTTGGGAACGAGCCGCGCGAGACGAAGTGGTGGTACGGGCTGATCTACGACGTGAGCGTCGCTTCGCGGGCGGCGACTCGCGAGGAGGTCGATCGGCTCTTCTCCGACAAGGACGCGCCGCCGAGCGCGATCTTCGGGGATGATTTGCTCGCTTGGTACGACGTGCGCGGCGAGGCGCCTTATCCCGACGTGACCGGGAAGAACCCGCCGCTGGAGTGGTACGAGGCGCCGAACACGAAGGTGGCGCCTTCGACGAGGCCGTCGATCGATGCGATGAGGGCGAAAGTGCTGGGTGAAGCGAAACCTGCTTCAGCATCAGAAGGGTCCGGTCGCACAGACTTCGGCGAGCTCAGTCGAGCCGCGACCGGCGTGAATCGGACGAGCGCGGCTCGGGCGACGACGGCGCCCGCGACGACGCGCGCATCGACACGCATCGCATCGACGCGCGGGGGATTCCAGCCGCCCGAGATCGCGGACGGGAAGTTCCTGATGACCGAGACGCCCCCGACGGCGCTGACGCGCGGCATCGCGAACTCCAGCCAGTTCACGATCGTGTTGGACCTGGCGGCGACGCGGTCGGACCTGCACGGGCCGGCCAAGGTGTTCACGATCTCCAACGACGGGTGGGGGTTGAACTTCACGGTCTCGCAGGACGGCACGCGGATGTTCGTACGCCTCCGCACCGGGCGGATGGAGAGCGGCGGCGCGCCGATCTTCGTGGTGGACGACGTCTTCGCCGATCACGCGGCGCGTCGTTTGGTCTTCACCTCCGTGGGCACGACCTTTCGCGTGTACGTCGGCAGCTACAACTGGCGGGCGCAGGTGAAGGTCACTCCCGAGACGTCGGCGGTGTGGCGCGTGTTCCCGCGCAACAGTTGGCACTTCCGCATCCACGACGTGGACGACGACGGCTTCGTGATGGCCGCCGTCTACCGCGCGATGGCGCTGCTGCCGGCGGGAATGCTCACCGCCGCGACGGTGAACCTGCTGCGCCGGCGCAAGACCGGCGAACGGATTGGCATCGCGGCGGCGATCGTCGTCGCGAGCATCGTCCTGCTGGAGACGACGCTCGCCCTCAGCGGCGGCGGGCAGAGCCGAAGCGTCGGCGCGACGATCGTCGGGGTGGCCGCGGCTCTCGTGGGCGTGCTGAGCGTGAAGCTGCGCCCTTCGCGGGCGTACGAAGCGGCGCCGTTGGTTCAGTAGAAGACATAGACACGAAGGACACGAAGGGACGAAGCAGAACACGAAGGGGAAAAAGAGCCCGAACGGATTTGCTTCGTGGTTTCTTCGTTCCTTCGTGGGCTTCGTGCCTCTGCTCAAGACGACGATTTGCCTCGAAGGATTGCGCGGTAGTCTGCCAGCGCCGCTTCCCCGATGTGCGTCCAGTTCAATTCCTCGAGCACGTGCGCCCGCCCGCGCATGCCGATCTCGCGCCACTCGCTCCGGCGCGATAGCAAGCCTTTGAGGTGATCACGGATCGATCCGACCGTCGCGTCGGCAACGACTCCCGCGTTCGCGGAGCGCACGTGTGGCGCCAGGCCCGCGACGTCGGTCACGAGCACCGGTCGCGCGGCGAGCATCGCCTCCAGCGCGCTGAGCCCGAACCCCTCGAACCGCGACGGCAGCACGAACAGGTCGTGCTTCAGCGCCAGGTTGCTCGGCGGCACCGAGTAATCCGCATCGAGGAACGTGATGCGATCGGACAATGACAAGTCTCGCGCCTGCTGTTCCAGCGCGCCGCGGTCGCCGCGGTCAGGGCCCTGGAGGGTGAGGCGAACGTCGCGCTCGTCGAGCTGCGCGAACGCGTCGATCAAGAGGTCCAATCCCTTGTTCATCCGGTCGAGCCGGCCGAGGAACAGAATGCTCACGGGCGAGCGGTCGTTAGCGTCCCGGAAGCGCAGGCTCGATTCGTCGGGCACGTCGCCGGGCGCGAAGCCGTTCACCACTTCGATCACCGGCGTGTGCACGCCGAGCTCGCGCAGGAAGTGGGCGTGCCGCACGTCCAGCACCTGCACCGCCCGCGCGCCGCGCAGGACGCGCCGCTCGCAGAAGAACCAGTAGGCCTTCTTCTTGAGCTTTCCGCCCTCGAAGATCGCCGGGTGGTACGGGTCGTGCGGCGCCAGGACGTATGGGATCCCATGCTTCTTGAACAACCGCGAGAGGAGGTAGACGCTGGGGTGGAAGATCGCGTGCAGCACGACCAGGCACTCGCCCCGACGCGCCTCGGCCGCGAGGTCTTCGGCCACGAACTGGCGGAACGACGGCGCCAGGCCGAACATCTTGTGGTCGGTAATCGCGTTGTCGAACGACCGGACGGTGAAGCCCTCGGGATTTCGCGTCCGTACCGTCTCGACGCCTGGATGCTCGCAGAGCACGACCGATCGCACGCCCGCGTCACCGGTTCGCGCGCAGGCCGAGACGATCCCGCCCGCCAGGCCCGCGACGGCCTTCTCCATGCCGGCGTTGAGCGGCGAGTCGTCGGCGTGGAAACCGCGGAGGTAATGGTAGATCGTCAGCGCCACGGGCGGCCGCGTAGGTTAGCGTCTGGCGGCCCCGAGCGGCAGGTCTGCGCGCGAGGACTCTTTGACGGCGGGCGGCGGCTCGTTCGGGTCGCGCGCGAACGGAATGCGGACCGCCTGCTCGCCGGCGATCAGCAGGTCGCGCGCGAGCTTAGGCGTGTGCTTGACGACGTACCCCATTAGCGCCAGACGGCACTGCCGCCGCTCGCTCGCCGACAGCGGCATCTCGCTGACCGCCAGGAAGTACTCGCTCATCACCCGCCAATCGGGGAAGACGATCTTGCCTTTCAGCGAAGGATCCCACCACTCTGCCGAAGGCAGCGGCCCGACGCCGAAGTGCCCGCTCAGCCAACTGTGCGGGCGGACGGCTTTGCGCGCGAGGTACTTGCTCGAGCGGGCGTTGTGGTCGCGGTTGAAGAACTGGAACGAGTCGACCCGCACGAATCGGCCGAGCAACGCCATGCGCGCCAACACCACGCTGTCGGCGCGGACGTGGCACCGCTTCTTGCCGGCAAGCACGAGCTTCTCGCGCCGCATGATGCCGAACATCTCGTGCGCGCCGTGGCGCCGGTGGTCGACCGTCGCCAACCGCAGCAGCCGCACGTGCGGCCGCGGGTCGTCCAGTTCCAGCTCGTAGTCGTAGTCGCGGACGAAGTGGCCTTCGCCGTCGATAACCTTGGTCTTAGGATAGGCGAGCACCGCGTCGGGGTTGGCGTCGAGCGCCTCGACGCACGACTTCAGGAAGTCGGGTCCGCAGACGTCGTCTGCCGCGTTCCACTTGAAGTAGTCGGCGCGCGACGCGTCCAGCGGCACGTTGTAGTTCGCCGACGGTCCGAGGTTGCGCGGGTTGCGGATGTAGCGGACGCGCGCGTCCTTGGCGACGTACTCGCGGCAGATCGCCTCGGTGCCGTCGGTCGAGGCGTTGTCGGAGATGATCAGCTCGAAGTCGGCGAACGTCTGCGCCAGCAGCGAATCGATCGTGGCGCGGATGAACTTCTCGCCATTGTAAACGGGCACGCCGATCGTGACGCGCGGCGGCGACTGGTTGGACGAATCGTTACTCATCACTCGCACGACTTACTCCTCTCCCCTTACTCGGGGAGAGGGCGGGGGTGAAGTCCTCATGTTTCATGTCTTCATGTTTCACGACAGGCAGGCCCCTCACCCTAACCCTCTCCCCGAGTACAGGAAGAGGGGACTGGGGTCAGAGTCCGAACATCTTCTTCTGCTCCGCCCACAGCTTGTCGCTCAACCGGCCGCCGGGGATCTCGACGTCATCAAGACGGATGCCGGCGTCCATCGGCAGGTCGCGGCGGAGCACGCAACCCTCGCTCAAGCCCATGGGCAACAGGTTTTCCTTGATCGCGGTCGACGTGTTGTCGATCCCGCCATACGTCAGGTAACCGCCGATGCCGTCGAGCTTCTCGCCGGCCTTGAGGTCGCGCTTGGCGATCGTGACCACGTCACACACGGGCCCGGCGATCGGGCGCACCGGGTTGTCCTTGAACAGGTGCGCGCGGCCCACGCTGTTCGGGGCCTCGATCGGGCTCAGGTGGTACGGCGTGTAGAACGTGTAGATCGGCCCGTCGCCCATCTTGTAGCACTTCATCCAGCGTTTCTTGAGCGGCTGGTGATCGCAGTGCGCCAGGACGAAGACACCGAAGCTCGGTTGGGCGCCGAGGATGTAATCGGTCAGCCCCGTGCTCATCAGCTTGTTCATGTCGAAATGCTTCCACGCGTTGTCGACGTGGTCACACTTGGGGCCGGCCATCGAACGCTTCTGCACCGGGAAACCAGTTGCGTTTGCTACGGTCGCCATCTCCTGCGAGATCTTCGTGCCGTCGGCGAAGCTGGTGATGAACTTGGGGCGCTGCCAGACGTTCTTCGCGAACTCGGCCTGCGTGGTCGGCGTGCGACGGTGGTCCTGAAGGCTCTTGATGTTGCCCGCCATCACCGGCGTGAAGCCGATGCTCTTGGCGTAGCGATAGAGGTTCATGATGACCGCGGGCTGATCGCCGTCGGCCTGGGCATAGGTGACGCCGTGCTCCTTGGCCTTGGCGTTGAGGATCGGGCCGAGCGTGGCGTCGAGCTCGGCGTTGAGCACGACGACGGTCTTCTTGGCCTTGAACGCGGCCATGCAGACCTGGGCTGCGAACTCGATCTCGCCGGTCGCTTCGACGATGCAGTCGATGCTCGGCGAGTTGCAGAGCAGGAACGCGTCGTTGGTGATCGCGACGGGGACGTCGAGCTTGCCGCCCTTCTTGTTGATCGCGGCCTCGAGCTCGTCGGCGTTCTTGACGTTGACGAACTTGCCTTCGGCCATGCGAACGCCTTCTTCGGCTTCGCTGACCGTGCGGTTGGAGATCGCGGCGAGGCGAAGCCCGGGCAGGCCGCCCAGGAGCTGGATCGTGAACCCCTTGCCAGCGAACCCCGCGCCGACGAGGCCGACGCGGATCGGCTTGCCGGCGCGTTCGAGTTCGGCCAAGGCGTTATCGAGCAAGATCATCGAGAATCTCCCGTAGCGAAGCACGCGCCTGCGGTCAGGTTGCGATCCCGTAATGCGGGACAGCAGTCTAGACCCGCAGCCGCACTGCGACAACCATCGGCCAGATCTTACGGGGCGTTGAGCGATTCGCTAGGGGATTCACCGGTTCTGCGGCTAGCTATTGGGGTGGAGCAGTACTTGCGACGAGCCGCGACCGTCAGGGAGCGGACTTCCGCTTCGGACGCACCGCTCCCTGACGGTCGCGGCTCGTGAACCATACCGACGGGCGCGCTAGACCTTGGACTCGGTCACCGGTCCGCGCGCGCCGGCGCGAGCTCGGCCGCCTCTTCGTCTGGCGTGTCCGGGAAGACGCGCTCGACCACGCGGTTGAGCATCTGCTCTCCGGCGATCAGCAGGTCGCGCGCGAAGCGAGGCGTGAACTTCACCGCCAGCGCGCCGACGACCGCCAGACATTGGATGCGCTGCCAGAGCGAGAGCGTGCGGATCAGGAATGCGCCGCGCGCGTACTCGAAGACCCAGCGAAACTCCGGGAAGACGATTTTGCCCGCCTTGCTCGGGTCCCACCACTGATAGGCCGGCAGCGGGCCGCAGCCGATGCGCCGCGCGAGTCGGCTGCCGTCGCGCACCTTCGCGCGGTCGATCTGCGACTCCGAGCGCCCGGTGTGCGTCCGGTCGAAGAACAGGTACTCCTCGACGCGCTTGAGCGACCCGGCCATCAAGATGCGCGAGAGCATCACGCGGTCGGCGCTGGGGTACTTGCCCTTCAGCGGCGCGAAGTGCTTCAGCGCCGAAACGCGGAACACGCTCCACAGCTCGGCGGCGTGGTGCACGCGGTGATTGACGAAGATGAACGTGCGCAACCGCTTCGCCGGACTCGGGTGGCACAGGTCCAGTTCGGTCGGGTACTCGCCGAATACCTCGCCGTGTTCGTCGATGCGCTTCGAGCGCGGGTAGACGCCGGCGAGCGACGGGTCGGCGTCGAGCGCGGCGATGCACTTCTCGAACATCGTCGGCGCCAGCGTGTCATCTGCGGCTTGCCACTTGAACAGCTCGCCGCGCGCCAGCTCCAGCGCCTTGTTGTAGTTGTCCGACGGGCCGATGTTGGTGTCGTTGCGGTGGACGCGCACGCGCGGGTCGCGCGCGGCGTACTCGGCGCAGATCTGTGGCGTCGCATCAGTCGACGCGTTGTCGCAGACGATCAACTCGAAGTCGGCAAACGTCTGCGCGAGGATCGAGTCGATCGTCGCGCGCACGAACCTGGCGCCGTTGTAAACCGGCAGCCCGATGCTTAGACGAGGCGGCGTCCCCTCTTTCATGCGATGTCCCGTTCCTTCCACGGCGGATGTGGCGATCGCGAATCGCAGCGATCAGACCGGGAAATCCGGCCAGCGCTGGTCCTTGTCGGACAAGATCGCGTCGGCGATGGGCCAATCGATCTTAAAGGCCGGATCGTTCCATCGAACACCCCGCTCGAAGCCGGGCGCGTAGGCACAACTGGCGGAGTAGATCACTTCGCAGTCGTCGGTCAGCGCCTGGTAAGCGTGGGCGAGCCCTTCCGGAACAAATATCGCCCGGCGGTTGTCCGCGGTCAACTCGGCGCCGACCCACTTGCCAAAACTAGGAGATCCCCTACGAACGTCTAGTGCAACGTCCCATATCGCACCGCGGATGCAACGCATGTACTTGGCCTCGCCGTGGGGAGCGTCCTGATAATGCAGGCCACGAATGGTGCCCTTCTCTCGGCACAGCGACATGTTGGTTTGGACGAAGTTCGGGAGCTTCTGGTCGCCGAACTCCTTGGCGCACCACGCCCGCGCGAAGTAGCCGCGCGCGTCCTCGCGCTTCTCGAGGTCAACCAGCAGCACGCCCGGAATCTGGGTCGGTGTGAACAGCATCGGTGGCAGTACGCTCCTTGTTCGTCGGCAAACTTTCGGCCTCGGATGACGAAACCGACGAAATGTACTGCCGATTGACGCGCGCTTCCACGGCTACGGCCGGTCGGTGCGCGACGAAGCGAAACCCGCCGGTCGTCGCCGGAAGTCGATATCCCTCGCTCGTGCGCGGCTTGGGGTCGACGAGGTGCCCCAGCTTCCACCACAACCGGTGCAGGAGCCACGTCGGGAGGATGAACAGGTCGGCGATGCGCTTCGGCACGCGCGGGAACAGGATCATGCTCGCCAGCGCGTGCAGCGCCGACCACTCGACGTTCGGCGCGATCACGTCCACCTCAAACCCGGCCTGCCGGAGCACGCTGTACGTGCCCAGGTGCGTGAGGTGCGCGTAGCTGTCCATGTGGAACGGCTCGAGGAACGCGACCGTGCCGATGAACAGCCCGCCGGGCTTGAGCACGCGCAGCGCCTCGGCCATCGCGACGTGCGGGAAGCGCAGGTGTTCGAGCACCGCGAACGAGCAGATGAAGTCGAAGCTCGCGTCGCGGAACGGCAGCGCGTGCGCGTCGCCGAGCAGGTCGGGACTGTCGCCGAGGTAATCGAGGCCGACGTACTCGAGGTTCGTGTGTCGCGAAATCGCTTCGAAGTCCTTGTTCCCGCAGCCCAGGTCCAGCATCAGGCCGCCGTTCGCGGAGCGCGGGAAATAGCTGAACAACTCACGGTTCAGGCGGTTGCCGTTGCGCAGGAGCGGCTCGATCGGGATGTCGCGATACTCCGGGATTTCCGGCCGATCGTTCGCCTTGAGCGGGCCGAAGGTCGGACCCGCCTCGTCGCGCGGTTGGAGGCTTCCGTACAGGTCGAAGTGAACCGTCTGCGTTCGCGGCGAGCGGAGCCGCAGGTCCAGCGGTCGGTCTGCCCCGCGCCGGGGGTACTCGATGTCGCATCGCGCACACCGTGCGCCCGCGTCGGCACGTTCAAGCTTCGCGCCGCACGCGGGGCAGCACAAGGCCGACCAAACTCGTTCGCTTAGCGGCATCGCAAACTCACAACAAGACCATGCAAAACTCTCGCGGTTCACGGACGGTTTTTCAACCTGACCGTCCGATCGTGCCGACCAAAAGGTAGGTGATTACCCTATTCAACGCTCGCACGCGCGCGTCCGATGAGACGAACGCGCCTCGACTCGATCTTGCAGCGGCGCGCCGTGAAGGTCGCGCCGCCGCGGCGCACACCGTAGCCCTGCACGCCGGACACATCCCGGCACTGGACGGCATTCGCGGCCTCGCGGTGCTCCTGGTGCTCGTCTGTCACGGGACGCTGACGAACCCCGCTGGTTTGTTCGGACAAGCGTTCCAAGCCGCCACGCGGCTGACTTGGTCGGGCGTTGACCTCTTCTTCGTCCTCTCCGGCTTCCTGATCACAGGGATTCTGTTCGATTCGAAACGCGAGCGCGGCTACTTCCGCAATTTTTACGCGCGGCGAACGGTTCGAATCTTCCCGCTCTACTACGCGTTCCTCGTGTTCGCGCTGATCCTCGTGCCCGCGATCCCCGCGCTCACCGCGCTCTACGGACACGCGCCGCGCACCGGCCCATTCTTCTGGTTCTACGTCTCGAACTTCGTCCAGCCGTTCGCCCCCTCCCACTACATGACGTTTGTCGCCTGGTCGCTGGCGATCGAAGAGCAGTTCTACCTGTGCTGGCCGCTGGTCGTGTTCCTTTGCGGCCGGCGGACGCTGCTGCGGATCTGCGGGGTGATGTTCCTCGGTTCGCTCGTGACGCGCGTGGGCGTCTTCCTGATCGCGCGCGCCACCGGCTGGGACAACGCCTGGATGGGAGCTAACGACTTCCTGTTCTGTCGCGTGGACGGTTTGGCAGCCGGCGCATGGATTGCGCTGTTGATCCGCGGCGACGGCGCTTGGGCGATTCAATCGCTCGTGAAGGGCGCTTGGGTCGTCGGGATCTCGGCGACGGCAGGGCTCGCCTGCGTCGTCGTCGGCAGCTACGCCACAGGTTGGCGCGGCGGGATCGGGCAGAGTCCGGCCTACACCGTCGGCGGCTACTCCATGTTCGCGCTGCTCTACGCGTCGCTGCTGGTGATCGTCGTCGCGGCGCGGCGAGGCACGATCCTTCACCGCGCGTTCTCCGGCAAGCTCCTCACGACGTTCGGCAAGTACAGCTACGGCTGCTACCTGCTCAACCTGCCGGTCAACGTGCTGCTACTGCGGTACGTCTTCAACCCCGACCGCCCGGGCGTGTCCACCGCCTCGCTCATGGTCGGCCAAGCCGCGTTCTACGCGATCTCGTTTGCCGCGACGCTGGCGGCGGCGTGGGTGAGCTGGAACGTGATGGAGAAGCACTGCCTGAAGCTCAAGAAGTACTTCCCCATGTCGCGGCCTACGGAGCTTCAGCCCGCGACACAGCCGCCGGTCGCCGAGCCGATTCGCCGGGCGGCGTGAGCAGCGAGTCCGCGCATTCACTCCCGATACTCGCGCGAAACCCTTATCTGCGTAACTTGCGCTGTTTCCAAGATTACCGGACCGCGAAGTCTGCTTCTTTACAGCCTCAGGAGCGGAATACTAAGATATCTAGACGAGAGACGGACGCTGGCGCCGATCAGAAAGCCGCTTGCCGCGCATGCAGGATCCTCTTCCGAAGTTCGATGCACCTCCCGTTGTGGAGACGGTTCTCGGTGCGCAGTTCGCGCGCCTACCAAAATTCTCGACTGCTCACGTCGGCTGGTTCTGGAAGGAATGCCTGTCGCCTGAGTGGACGACGGTGCAGCAACGGGACAGGCTCGCAGATACGTTCGAGCGATTTGGAGACGAGATCAGATGGGGACCCGAGCACATGTTCTTTGTCCGCTCAGGGTCGGAACCTGAACGCATCTTGATCACGCAGGAGAACGACGAGCGACTGATCCAAATTCAGGACAGCCGCTTCATCTACAACTGGCGCCGCCGGGAGTCGGCGTACCCGGCGTACAAGTCGATTCATCCTGAGTTTCAATCGCAGTTTGCGAAGTTCTCGGAGTTTGCTTCCCGCACGCGCGGGCTCGGCACGCTCGATCTGAATCAGTGGGAAGTCGCGTACATCAATCACCTTCCCCAAGGAGAGATGTGGAATACCGTCCAAGACTGGCCGTCCATCTTGCCGGGGCTGTATGCGCCGCGAGCGATCGGCGGCGCCGATCAGCCCGTACTTGATCAGGTTTCGGGCAATTGGGCATTCGAGTTGCTGCCGCGCCGCGGACGGATCCATATCTCGTTGCAACTGGGCCGCGCGGCGAGCGCTGAGGGGCCAACGCTGCTCATCTTCACGTTAACTGCTCGCGGCCCGATCGCTGACGAAAAGGGTTTGACGCTTGAGGGCGGATTCGCGCTTGGTCACGAGGCGATCGTGCGAACGTTCGCGTCGATGACCTCAGCGAAGGCACACCAGCACTGGAAGCGGAGGGCATAACTATGTCGGCAATTCCGGTTTCTCCCAGCGTTGTATTTTACGGTGTAGCATGCGCACCGGCGCTGTCGAGTCCGATGCAGACCGCATTCACCTCGACACAGCGCCGTTGGAGCGATATCGAGGAAGCAATCAGTTTGATGCAAAGGCTGCGCGATAACTGGGATTACGAGGGAGCCGTGGCGCCCGACCCGGAAGTCGTGAGCGGCGCGCTTGCGCTGGTCCGACACGAGCGGGTGCGAAGCGAATTGCCGCCGCCTTTTGCGGCGGTCGCTTCGCCAAACGGCGACATCGTGATCGAGTGGCGACCCCGCGGAGGGGTTTATCTCGAAGTGACTATGGGCTCGCCAGACGAGGCGGAATGGATGTTGAAGGTCTCGCCGGACGCGCCAGCGAGGCACTGGACGACTAATTGGCACGTCGATCGAAATCGGCAGTTCCAGGATGCGGCTTGCTACAATCACGCCTACTAAGCGCGATCCGCAGCCTCGGAAAATCCGTGTGCCGAGTCGCTGCTAGGTTGGTCCAACGGCGATCCTCACGTCCCGCTCCGAAGTCAGAATCAGATCCGGTCGATCCGGAGGAGTATCTCCTCCGGTGGGTTATTACGGATCGGTTCAAGGATGGGGAAGCCGAGCCGTGCATGCGCGTCGCATTTGAACCCAACCGAGAGGACACCGATGGGCTCTCACTGTACCGCGAGGCTTTCATCACTCCCGCGGCGCTGGCAACGTTCTGCTTGAATCCGAAAGGTTGCTACGTGTTGCGGTCGAAAGCGGCGCAGGTGTACTCCGAATCCTTCGGCGACGACCCTTTGAAAATCGTGCCATCAAAAGCCGACATTCCAGGACATTGCATCATCCCTCAACTCAAGCGGAGCTCATACAAGTCGAGCGCGTCCAAGGATTTGCAAGTAGCACTAGCCAGAATCTTTGAGAAGGACGTCGCGTATCGACCAAAGGGCAGCGTTTAGGCGGACACGGACTCGTTCTTCACTTGGCGCCCTAGCATCTTCGGCAAGATTTCGCACCAAAATCGATAGCAGTCAGGGCTATCGGATAGAGCGTGGCGCGGTCACGGTCACGGTGTTCGATGCCGGCCCCCGGGTGAACGCGCGCACGCGGAAATGCACTGACGTCGAGACGGGCAGGCGCGCTTTGCGGAACGAGCGCGCGTCTTGCGGTAGCAGCGCGCAGGCGACGAAACCCGAATCACGAGATGCGCTGATCTCAACGAGATAGCCCTCTTCACCCGCCGCGCGGTCGGGCCAGCGCAGGTCCACCGACGTCGGCGAAACCAGCGTGGCCTTCAGTTCGCTCGGTTGCGGCATGCCGGGCACGTCGTCAATCGGACCTTCCGACTCGAGCTCGGGTGATGTCGGTTGCGTTGCGGTTCCCGTCGCGACGCTCGCGACGCTCGCGACGCTCGCGACGTTCGACGCTTCGCCGAGGATCGGGACGACGCGGTACGTGAACGCGGTTTCCAGCGCAACGTTGGGGTGCACGTACGTCGTCCGCTCGGCCGGCAGGATGTCGAGGATGTTGAACTCGGGCTCGTCGCCGACGCGGAACTCGACGAACCATCCGCCGACGCCGGCGGTCGAGCTTCTCCACGCGAGCTCGACGTTTCTCGGATCGACGAATCGTGCGCTGAGCGTCGGACGGGTGGGTTGCGCGGAGAATTGCCTCGCCGTCGTCGCGCAACTTTGCGCGACGACGGCGAAGCACGTGTGGAGGAGGAGAACGAACGCTGACTTCCGGCTCACTTCGAGTACGTCCTCACCTGTCGCCAGCGGACCTGGACCGAGCCGGTCTTCAGCGTGCCGTAGCAGCCGTACTTCCAGTAGTTGGTGACGTTCTCGTTGTCGGTGCCGGTGCCCTTGAGCGAGCCGTTGCAGTAGAGCTCGATCTTGTTGCCCTGGTAGTGGATCACGTTGATGCGCTGCTCGACGCCGTAGATGCCGGTGGCGAGCGTGACGCTGGGCGTGCCGACCGAGCGGATCGTGCCGCCGCTGGACGAGTACCCGCGGATCATCATTTGCGTGGCGCCGCTGGTCGAGCCGAAGATTTGCATCAGCGACTCGTCGTTCAGCGGCGAGTTGATGCGCACGTAACCCTGGAACTGTTTGCTTCCGGAGCTGTAGTCGTTCTGGAGGCGGATCTCCGAGCGGTTCGAGCGGTTGTCGAAAATGTCGAAATACTCGCTGTCGTTGCTGCTCAGGTAGTGGTAGCGCGCGCAGGGCGTGCCGCTGCCGACGGAGATGTCGGTCGCGTAGTTGAAGATCTGAAGGCCGTTCTCGTCGTCGAGGTGGACCTTCTTGGTGTAACTGACCTGCGACCAACCGGTGCCGACCTGCGCGTGCACGTCACCGGCAAGGCAAGCGACCGCGCCGAGAGCAGAGGCGGCCGCTACGAAGAACACATGCGATGTCCTCATTCCCGAGACTCCTTTCTCCGGCGCCGCGCGCCGGCCACAACCGCCGCTGAGATGAGCCCCATCACTGAACCAGGTTCGGGCACCGCCGAGAGAAACGCTTGCCCGTACGCGGCGCCGAACTGATCGAGGTGAGCGAGCACTTCGCTCATTCCGGACGAGCCAAGTCCCGCTACGCTGCGGTCGTCCCCGCTGATCCAATCGATCGCGCGACCGAGCGTGCCGTTCTGCTGGTTGAAC
>Ga0081539_10005287_pt1 | contig 13298 bp, 12 predicted proteins | sample TabmetS4T2R2_FD_71023 | JGI IMG/M metagenome (GOLD analysis project Ga0081539, IMG submission 71023) | Tabebuia heterophylla rhizosphere microbial communities from the University of Puerto Rico - S4T2R2 | ecosystem: Host-associated > Plants > Roots > Rhizosphere ...
GCCGAGACCTGGGGCTGGCCGGATATAGAGATCGAGGAGCTGCGCCTCGATCGCGATACCTCCTACGAGCGCTTCACCGCGGGTCTAGCCAGCACCATCAAACCGGCCAAAGTGCCGTTCACGACCACCAGCCTGGAGTGGCAGCTGTTCGAGGATCTGACGTACGATCTCCCGCATACGCTGCCGTTCGTTTGCGATCAGGTCGTCACGTTTCCGCGGGCAACCGCCATCCTGGTGACGGCAACCCGCGCGGACTTCCTCGCGGGCTTTTCCAGCGCGTGGAAGACAATGGGCTTCACCGGCCCCCTGCTGGTGCCGACGGAGTGCGAAGGCCTCCCCGGTGATCTCGACGGCGTGGTGCGTGCGCCATTCGAGGAGCTGCAGTCACGCGCCGATCTCTTCATCTTCGAGTTCGGCCTGTCGACCCAGACAGAGTCCGAGCCGGTACGCGCCGGTCGCGCCATGGCGCCGATCGACAGGAAGCGGCTCAAGATCGTGGAGCGGCTGTTCAAGCGCGCCGCGGTGACGGAGCAGGAGACGCGGCCGTCGGCCCGCCGCATGCCGCGGCGCTTCATCGGCGTCAACGTGATCTACAACAAGTTCTGGACGACCTTCACTGATTACGTGGGCGCCAACATCAACCCGTTCTGCAGCCAGGTGCTGGCGGGACTGCCGCGCCAGGACGAGTCGATAAAGGGCAAGGTGCTGCGCTTTAAAGCCCGGCACGCGCTCTGAGACTTGCCAGCGCAGGATCGGCTGTCCGACGCAGGAACCGCTGCAACAGGTAAAGTCCCGCGAGTTGCAGTGTGGGCAGCTGCAGCGTGCCGGCTTCGACTTGGCCGACAAAGTCCGGGAAGGGGGGGTGTCGTAGGCAGATGGCTTCCCCTCTGTCCAGGTCCTGCTCGGCAGTGCGCCGGACGTTCAAGGCGAGATAGGAATGAATGCGATTGGTCTGCCAAGCCGGGTTTACCGACGCGCTGCCGAGCAGATGCCAGTCCTCGCTGACGTAGCCGGTTTCCTCGCGCAGCTCGCGTTGGATTGCCCGCAGGGGCGGTTCGTGCTTATCGACGGCGCCGGCGGGGAACTCGGTGCGCACCTGGCGCACCGGGTAGCGATACTGGTCGACCAGCAGGATATCGAAATCGGCTGTGAGCGCGATAACGTCGACCCAGTCTGGATATTCGAAGACGACCCTGTCGATCGCGACGCCGTGCGAATCGCGCAGCCGATCGCGTCGCAAGCCCATCCATGGATGGTCGAACAGCCTATCCGAGTACAGGATCCCGCCGGGCGGGTGCGAGGGCCTGCCCCAGCTGGCCACCAGCCTATCGTCCGGCGCCCAAGTAGATCAGATCGGCGACATCTGTGAATGCGCCAGCCGGCAACGTGCGCCACAGGTCAAGGATGGTGAGACGCTGGCCGTTGCGCTTGCACCAGGCGGGGTCAACCGCCTTGTATTCGGGCCAGCTAGTGGCCACGATCAGCAGATCGCACTCGCGCACGGCGCCTTCCACCGAGGACGCTCCAACCACCTTGTCGCCCAAAACCGCCATCGCGGAGTCCTGTGCCAGCGGATCGTGGATCGCCACTACATAGCCCGCGTCGGCGAGTTTGGCCGCGAGCTTCACGCTATGGCTCTCCTCCACGACCGGAGTCTGCGGCTTGTAGGATAGCCCGAGGATGGCGATGCGGGTTCCCGCCTTGGCGAATTTCGCCACCAGCCCGGTCAGACGATCGACCTGGTAGTTGTTGATGCGGTCGGTGGCTTCGGCAACGTCGGCGCGCGCCCCGATCTTGCGGGCAAGGGCCGCGAACGCGACGTTGTCGCGCGGAAAGCAAGGACCGCCATAGCCCATGGCTCCCTTGAGGTACTTCGGTCCGATGCGGGTATCGGCGCCCAGCGCCTTGGTCACGGCATCGACGTCGGCGCCCGGCAACCGGTCGCAGATGTCGGCCAGCATGTTGGCGTAGGAAATCTTGGTGGTGACGTAGGTGTTCACTGAGATCTTGGTGAGCTCGGCATTGACGAAGTTCATGCGCTGCACCGGCGGCTTCTTCTCGCACATCTGCAGATAGATGGTCTGCAGCATGTCACCGGCCTTGGCGTCGCTCTCGCCGATCAGAATCGAATCGGGATAGAGCATGTCGCGCACGACGCTGCCGAGCGCGATGAATTCCGGATTGTAGCAGAGTCCGAGGTCCAGCCCGACCTTGCGGCCGGACGCTGCCTCGAGCGCTGCCCTGATCTCGCCGCCGGTGCTACCGGGCATCACCGTGCTGGTGATGACCACCATGTGGTAGCCCTTCTTGTTGCGCAGGCCCTTGCCAAGCGACTCCATGGCCTGCAGGACGAACCGGTTCGAGAAGAAGCCCGTGCTGTCGGACGGCGTCGGCACGATGACGAAGCTTGCCTCGCTCTTCTGCACCGCTTCGCTCGCATCCATGGTAGCCGACAGTCGTTCCTTGTTGGCCGCAATCAGCTCATTGAGTTGCGGCTCGACAATCGGCATCTTGCCAGCATTCAGGGCGTCGACGAGGGTCTTGCTCACATCGAGGCCGATTACAGTGAAGCCCCGACTGGCCAGCACCGCGGCGAGCGGTGCGCCGAGCTTGCCGAGGCCGACCACCGAGACGCGAGGCAGAGTTGCTGAAGTCATTTCCAGGTCCATTTTGAGGGCCGGTACTGATACTGTCGGAAAACTCCCGACGCCACCCGAAATTGCGACACTACGGGGTCAATTGGCGACTTGCGCCGTCCCGCCGCAGGCGCGAAAAATCGCCCTTCATTGCGCGCACAAAGCGGGGAATCCGAATGAAAGTGGCATTTTCGGCCTTTCCGAAGGCCTTTACCGGAAACGTGGCGGTCTTCGTCGGCGCCGACAAGCAACTACTGGCAAGCGCGCAAGCGATCGACAATGATCTCGAGGGAGCGATCAAGAAGGCAATCGACGCCAGCCGCTTCACCGGCGCCAAAGGGCAGTCATTGACTCTGCTGGGGCAGGCCGGCGACATCACACGACTGACGCTGCTCGGCGTCGGCAAATCGCGCGAACTGGATACCCGAGCGGCGGAAGCACTCGGCGGGCTGATTGCCGCGGAAGCCAATGCCGCCGGCCAGAAGGCTGTGACGGTGGTCGTCGATCCGCTGAAGGGCAACGCCTTGACGCCGGGGCAGATCGCCGCTCACATTGCGCTCGGCGCTGAGCTCCGCAACTACCGCTTCGACAAGTACAAGACCAAGCAGAAGCCTGAGCAGAAGAACACGCTTGAGCGCCTGACGTTGGTCGTGGCCGCGCCGGCCGAGGCCCGGCGTGTCTATGAAGAGCTCGAGTCTGCCGCCGACGCGGTGTTCTTCACACGCGATCTGGTGAGCGAACCTGCCAATGTGCTCTTTCCGGCCGAGTTCGCACGCCGCGCCCGCGACCTCGGCAAGCTCGGGGTCAAGGTCGAGATCCTTGGCGAAGCGCAGATGAAGAAGCTTGGCATGAACGTGCTGCTGGGCGTGGGCCAAGGCAGCGTGCGCGAATCGCAGCTTCTGGTCATGAGCTGGATGAAGGGTCCCAAGACGCAAAAGCCAATCGCCCTGATCGGCAAGGGCGTATGCTTCGACACGGGCGGCATCTCCATCAAGCCGGCGGGCGGCATGGAGGACATGAAGTGGGACATGGGCGGCGCCGGCGCCGTGACGGGAGCGATGCGGCTGATCGCCGCCCGCAAAGCGAGGGTCAACGTAGTGGGCGTGTGCGCCCTCGTCGAGAACATGCCGGACGGCAATGCGCAACGCCCCGGCGACGTGGTGAAAAGCATGTCTGGCCAGACTGTTGAGGTAATCAACACCGACGCCGAGGGCCGGCTGATCCTGTGCGATGCGATGTGGTACACGCAGCAGCGGTTCAAGCCGCAGGCCATGGTCGAGCTCTCTACCCTGACCGGCGCCATTATCGTCGCACTTGGCCACGAGCGGGCCGGCCTGTTCAGCAACGACACCGCCTTGTCGAACAAATTGCGCGCCGCCGGCTCGATCGTCGGCGAGAAGCTGTGGCGCATGCCGCTTGGTCCCAAGTACGACAAGCTGATCGACTCCGACATCGCCGACATGAAGAACGTGGGGGGTGGCCGCGACGGCGGCTCGATCACCGCGGCGCAGTTCCTGCAGCGCTTCGTGCAAGACGGCGTCGCCTGGGCGCATATCGATATCGCTGGCGTCGCGTGGTCAACCAGGGGCAATGAGACGACGCCAAAGGGCGCGACCGCCTTCGGTGTTCGTCTGCTCGACGCGTGGGTCGCGGAGAATTTCGAGCGTTGACGGCGGCGATGGCGACCGAGGTCAATTTCTATCATCTCACTCGATCGTCGCTCGAAGATGCGTTGCCTCGCCTGCTCCTGAAGACGTTGCAGGCGGGAGAGCGGGCGGTCGTGATGGTCGGCTCGCCGGAGCGCGTCGATGCGTTGAACACGCACCTCTGGACCTTCGATCCCGACAGCTTTCTTCCGCACGGGTCAGCGAAGGACGGCGAGGCAGATCGGCAGCCTATCTGGCTTACCCATCTCGACGAAAACCCCAACGGTGCCCGGTTCCTGTTCATGGCCGACCGCGCCCGTTCCATGCGCGTGGGCGAGTACATGCGCTGCTTCGAATTGTTCGATGGTCGAGACGAGATGGCTGTTGCCGAATCACGGGAGCGCTGGAAGGCCTACAAGGCTGCGGGCCACAATGTGGTCTACTGGCAGCAGAGCGCCGTCGGCGGCTGGGAGAAGAAATCCTAGAACCGCCTGTCGCGCGGGTGCCAGTAGCCGCGCCATGCCGATTGCAGGCGTTCGCGTAACGGGATGGGACCTTCCGGTCTGTAGAACGAGGGCCGGTCGGCCTCGAAACTCTGCATATAGGCGCGGTAGGAAAGTGGACGCGCACGGCCCGGCTGCGCCTGCCCGGCAAGCAGGTCGAGGCCTGCGTCGACATCGAGCACCTTTGCAAGCTCGTCTCGGCGCGCCAGCAACAGCTCGGCAGCCGCGTCGGCAACGTGCCAGGCCGAGAAAATAGCGGCCAGCTTGGCAAGCTTCTCCGTGCTGAGACCGGCATTGGCAGCAGATCGATGCGGTGCCAGCACGTCTCGCGCATAGTAGGCCTCACCCTGGAACGGGCGACCGGAGATGGTTTCCGCCGGTGTCGGCCATACATAGCGGGCCGGCAGTGCTCGGGTCGAGAAGTTGCGCACGTCGAGGCGGAAGAGATCGAAGCCCTCGCGCCGCAGGAAGCGGTCGGTGTTGTGGAACGTGTGGTCCCGAGCGCTTTCCGTTCCGATGAAATTGACTTCGAGCTGCACCGCGAGCACGGCCAACGCATCGAAGCGGCCCTCAAGCGATTGCAAGACCTCGAAGTCGCGGCCATCGATGTCGATCTTGAAGTAATCGAGGTCGGTCCAGCCTCGCTCGGCCAAGACCCCAGGCAGCTCGACCGGCCGGGCCGGATCGGCTAGGCCCGTGAGCTCCCAGGCGTTGTGCCGCAGCTTTTCCTGGGTCGATGCCTTCCTGAGGCGAGCCTCGCGGATTTCCCGTGTACGCATGAAGCTCAGGCGATCGCGCATCTGCATGATGAGGGGCGCTGCGGGACCCGCCGACAGATCGATCGGCCTGCTGACCGAGTTGCTCACGAAGGCCGCGACGTAGGAGACGTCGGGGTTGCGCTCGAGTTCGGTCAGGCGCCGGCATTCGGTGTCGCTCGCGTCGATGCCGAGCGCTTGGAGCCTCGGCTCGAAGGCGCGCCAGACCGCATCGATGCCACCCGAGCAGCCGACGTCGAGCAGTCTGAACCTTTCCGTCTTAAGCGCTGCGGCGACGAAAGCTGGAAATGGCAGGGCCATGCCTAGACTGTCGCAACGGGCGTCGCGGGCGAGCCCACGGCGCCGGGCAGCCGAAGCGGCGGCGCGGTGAGCAGGAACCGCGAGCGCTTCTTGTCGCGCAACCACAATGCCAGCTCCTTGAGCCACCAGATCTCGCCGAGATTGAGTCCGAGCTTGAACAGGCAGTGATTGTGGATCGGCAGCGAGGGATGCTCTGCTTTCTCCGGTCCCGGCTTGGCAGGTACTGCCTCGACACCGTAGTTGTCGGCGATCAATGCCGAAATCTGGCTGTCGGTTATCCACTGCAGCAGCCGGGCGTCCCGACCATCGAGAACGCAGCACATCGCATGCGCGCGGGTCGGATCGACCTTCTTCTCCATCTTGAGGATCTCGTCGGTGAAGCCGGTGTAAAGCAGCAGCATGTCACCCGGCTCGACCACCACTTGGTCGGCTTCCAGCACGCCGTGGAAGTCATCGTAGTTCACAAATTTGTGGTCGCGGCCAAAGTGCTTCTCGAGGTCCACCATGACGCCGCGGCCCTGGATGGCCTTGGCCGCCATGTTCTCGACGCCGAGCTTATGCGCGTAACTCATGTGGCCGCAGCCATCCCGGCCGGCGTCGGGTTGCGGGCCGACCACGTCGAAGCCGGCCTTGAAGCCGTTGTAGTACAGCGGCTCTGGAACGCCGTCGCCGTCGGCATCGAACAGGCCGCCCACATGGGCCAGCGTATCCCATTGCGTCGAGTATTGCAGCGTCAGGATCACACGGTCGTCGCTCGCGACGTCCATGAACAGCGGGTTGAGGCTCTTGGTCAGGAAGTTGAAGCGCCAGCCATTCTCATCGCCGGTGGGCGAAAGCACCGGCGGCAGACGGCGCGGATTGAGCACATTGCCACCGGGCAGGTCGAGCGGCAGGCTTAGACAGAAAGAGAGGCCTTCCCGCACTTCTGCCACTCCTTCGAGCACTTTCTTGGGCGTGATGAGGTTGAGCCGTCCGAGCTGGTCATCCTCACCCCAGTCGCCCCACGTTGACCCTTCGGGGCGAAACTTCCAACGCTTCATTGCTGATCTCCCTATAGGCGGCGGGGAGACTACAGCGCGTTCGCGTACAGCGTCACTCGGGCTGCGCATGGCTCCTGCGCGCAATTCCGCAAACGGCGAGGTAGAAAGTTCGGCTATGTTGCTGACGCAACGAGGATTTCATGGCGATAGCGAGTTCCCCCCTCAATCGCGACGTGCGAGTGATCAGCCTGATCGGCGTGGCCCATGGCGTGAGCCACTATTACCAGCTCGCGTTCGCGACCATGTTGCTGATCGTGCGTCAGGAGGCGGGCCTCGACTTTGCGGATGTCGGGCTGATCACCGGCATCTTTTACGGCGTTTCCGGCATATCACAGACGGCAGCCGGATTTGCCGTAGATCGGTTCGGCGCACGCCCCATTCTGGCGGCCGGGCTGGCCATTATCGGCGCGGCGCTGGCCCTGGTCTCGATGGCTCATTCCTTTGTCGCATTCGCAGCCATCGCGGTGATGGCCGGTCTTGGCAACTGCGTCTTCCATCCGGCCGACTTTGCGTTGTTGAATTCGTCGGTGCATGTGGGCCGCCTCGGGCGAGCCTACAGCATTCATGGCGTGGGCGGCTCGCTCGGGTGGGCGGCCGCACCGGTCATGTTCTTCCTTGATAGTCTGTTCGGCCAAGTTGGAGCGGCCCTGATTGGCGCCATCCCCGGCCTGCTGCTCGCGATCCTGGTGTGGGTGCACCGTACCGATCTGGTCGACCATCGAATCAAGGCGCGTTCGGCGACGGCAAAGCACGGCGAGACGGCTGTGAGACAGTTGTTCCTGCACCCGGCGATCCTGCTGTGCCTCGTCTATTTTGCGCTAATCGCCGCCAATACGGTCGGCATCCAACAATTCGCCGTTCCTGCGTGGGCCGGTATGTTCGGAATCAGCGAAAATTATGCCGCCGTCTGCCTGATCGTTTTCATTGTCGGGTCGGCCGCCGGCGTGCTGGTCGGCGGCCTCTTCGCCGATCGCGTGCGCCGCCATGACCGGGTCGCCACACTTGGTTTGCTGGTGGCGGGAGCGCTTACCGTGCCGATTGCCGCGCAGGCTGTGCCCCCTGCGCTGCTGCTGCCACTGCTGGCGCTTGCAGGCGCGGCAGGCGGCATCACGAATCCGTCGCGTGACATGATCGTGCGCAGCGCGACGCCGCCCGGCGCCTCCGGCAAGGTGTTCGGGTTCGTGTATTCCGGGCTGGATGCCGGCTCCTTCCTGGCGCCGCCCGTGTTCGGTTTCCTCATGAGTGCCGGCATGCCGAGCATCATCTTCTGGGTTGCCGTCGTCCTCTACGCCATCAACGCGGCGCTGGTCCTGCTCATTCGCCAGAGCACCACGCCCACAGTTGTCACGGCGGCGGCCGAGTAGCGTCAAGCCGCTTCGTAGGCTTCCTGCGCCACCAGCCATTCGTGCTCGGCATGCGCAATGTCGCGTTCGAGCCGCACTTTGTCGCGCTGCAGGTCGGCCACGCTGATCGCTGGATCATTGTAGGTCGCCGGGTCCGCGAGCTTGGCCTCGATCCGGCGGCGCTCGGCATTGAGCTTGGCGATGCTCTTCTCGAGCACTTCCAGCGCGCGGCGCAGCGGTGCGCGCTTGGCGCGGTTGTCGGCCGACTGCTTGCGTTGATCCTTCTTGGATGCGGCCGGTGGCGCTGGCGCGGGCTTTTCGGCGCTCTTGGCAGGCCTGCCGATGCGTTCGCGCAAGAGCCGCGATTGGTAGTCGTCGACGTCACCTTCGAATGGTGTGACCTTGCCGCCGCCGACCAACCACAGCTGGTCGGCCACCATCTTCACCAGATGCGTGTCGTGGCTCACCAGCACGACGGCGCCATCGAAGTCGTTGATTGCCTCGACCAAGGAGGCGCGCGCATCCATGTCGAGGTGATTGGTCGGCTCGTCGAGCAGCAGCAGGTGCGGTGCGTTGCGCGTTGCCAGCGCCAACAGCAAACGCGTCTTCTCGCCTCCCGACAGGAGCCCGACCTTCAAGTCGGCGCGCTCCCGCGAAAAGCCGAAACGGCCGAGCTGCGCGCGCACCTTCGTCTCGCCCGCTGCCGGACCCAAGGCATGGCTCATGTGCTCAAACGGCGTCGTCCCAAAGTCGAGGCTCTCTTCCTGATCTTGCGAGAAGTAGCCGACGCGGAGCCGAGACAATCGCTTGGCCTTGCCCTCTCGCGGTTGCAGCCGCTCCGACAACACGCGGATGAAGGTCGACTTGCCGTTGCCGTTCTGGCCGAGCAAAGCGATGCGGTCGTCCATGTCCAGGCGCAGGTCGAGCTTGCGCAGGACCGGGGGACCGTCGCCGTAGCCCACCGTCACGTCGTCGAGAGTGATGATGGGGGAGGGGAGCTGGTCGGGTGGTGGGAAGCTGAACGGAATGCGCTCGTCGATCGGGACCGTGGCGACCGGACCCAGCTTCTCGATCATCTTGAGCCGCGACTGCGCCTGCCGGGCTTTGCTCGCCTTGGCGCGGAAGCGGTCGACGAAGGCCTGCATGTGCTTACGCTGCGCGGCGGTGCGCGCCTGCTGGGCCGCGTCATGTTCCAGGCGCTCGGCTCGCGTCCGCTCGAAGCGATCATAGTCGCCATTGTAGCCGACGAGCTTGTGCTGATCGATGTGCACGATGTGATCGCACACGTCGTTCAACAGATCGCGGTCGTGGCTCACCATCAGCAGCGTATGGCGAAAGCGCCTGAGATGCTCGGTCAGCCAGAGCTGCGCTTCGAGATCGAGATGGTTGGACGGCTCGTCGAGGATCAGCAGGTCAGGGTCGCTGAACAGCGTGCCGGCGAGCGCTATTCGCATGCGCCAGCCGCCCGAGAATTCGCCACACGGCCGCGATTGAGCGGTCTTGTCGAAGCCCAATCCGTGCAGGATGGCGGCGGCGCGCGCCGGCGCAGAGGCCGAACCGATCTCATCGAGACGGGCGTGGATCTCGGCCAGGCGCACGCCATCGTCGCTTGACTCCGACTCGGCCAACAGGCCGGTACGCTCGACATCGGCAGCCAGGACGGCGTCGATCGCTTTGATCTCGCCACCCGGCGGGTCCTGCGGCACCGAGCCGATGCGGGTGCGCCCGGTCAGGTTGATGGAGCCGCCGTCCGCCTCGATCTGCCCCTGAATCAGGCGCAGCAGCGTCGATTTGCCCGCGCCATTGCGGCCGACGAGGCCGACCTTCCAGCCATCGGAAATGGCCGCGGAGGCGCGATCGAACAGCACCCGCTCGCCGTGGCGAAAGGAAAGGTCGTTGACGTGCAGCATGGGGCCGCGGCGTTTAGCATGGCACGGGCCAGGCTCCAACCGCTTGCCGCCCCGCACGCCCCGTGCCTATAAGGCGCGCCCATTCGCAATACCCATTGGCACGAGGACCTTATGGCGGCTGAACGCACCTTCTCGATCATCAAGCCGGACGCGACTCGCCGGAACCTGACGGGCAAGATCAATGCCCGGTTCGAGGAGGCAGGTCTGCGCATCGTGGCGCAGAGACGCATTTGGATGACGCGCCAGCAAGCCGAACAGTTCTACGACGTGCACAAGGAACGTCCCTTCTTCAAGGATCTTTGCACTTTCATGACCTCGGGTCCGGTAGTTGTGCAGGTCCTCGAAGGCGACAATGCCATCGCCAAGAACCGCGAGATCATGGGCGCCACCAATCCCGCCAATGCGGTGGCAGGCACGATCCGCAAGGACTTCGCCGAATCGATCGAGGCGAATTCGGTGCATGGTTCGGATTCGCCTGATAACGCCGAGATCGAAATCGCCTACTTCTTTGCCGGCGCCGATATCGTCGGCTGAAAGCAAAAGCGGCCTGCAAGGGCCGCTTTTCACTTCAACGGTCAGGCAAGTGTCGTCATTCGATGACGGCGAATGCCACGATCAGCGCGATCGTACCGACGATGCCCAGCAGCAGGGCGAACAGCCCCGAATTGCCGACCAGACCGAGCCCCATGCAGGCCAGCAGCAGCACGATGAACAGAATGACGAACAGAACGAGCTTGCTGAACGCCTGGTAAGTATTGACGTGCGCCGGATAGTCGTCCTGCGTGTCGGCCATATCGGTTCCCCCAATCCTAAGAGCGCAAATTTAATAGCCAACTACGGATCGCTTGAGAAGAGCAGGGTAGGGGTGTTCTCTACTGTTACCCGGCCGTGTCTGAGGGAAATGCGGCCTTCTGCGTACCAGCGGACGACCTGCGGATAGAGCCGATGCTCCTGACGCAGGATGCGCTGCGCAAGCGTCTCGGCGGTATCGTCGGGCAGTACGGGCACGGCGGCCTGGGCCACAATGGGCCCGGCGTCGAGATCTGGCGTCACGAAATGCACGGTGCAGCCGCTGATCCGCACACCTGCGTCGATTGCCTGCTGCTGGACACGCAGGCCGGGAAATGCCGGCAGGAGGGAGGGATGGATGTTGAGCATCCGGTCCTTCCAACGTTCGGCGAACCAGGGGCTCTGGATGCGCATGAAGCCCGCGAGCGCTACCAGATCGACGTCGTGCTTTTCAAGTTCCGCGGCAACCGCTCGATCGAAGCTCTCTCGATCCGGGAACGCCTTATGCGGGGTCACCGTCGTGGGAACGCCCGCCTTTCGCGCTCGCTCGAGTCCGGCGGCAGTGGCGACATTGCTGATAACGCACGCGACCTCGGCTGGATAGTCAGGCGCTCTTGCTGCGTCGATGAGCGCGGCCATGTTGCTGCCGCGACCGGAGATGAGGATTCCGACTCTCAGCTTCGCCATAGGCTCTCGGCGTCGTCAATGATGCACTCCGCCTCGCCGCCTGTCCCTCGCTCGATCATGCCAACGTCCCAAACGGTCTCGCCGGCATCGCGCAGGCACTTGCCGACCGCGGCAGCGTCGCCAGCCGAAACGATGATCACCATGCCAAGCCCGCAATTGAAGGTGCGAAGCATGTCCTCGGTTGGCACGCTGCCCGCCTCGTGCAACCAGTGGAATATCGGTGGAACGGGCCAGCGCGCGGCATCGAGCCGAGCGCGCAGACCCTCCGGGAGACAGCGCGGCACGTTGCCAGGCAGGCCGCCGCCAGTGATGTGAGCTAGACCCTTGACCGCCGCCGTCGCGCGGATGGCCGCGAGCACGGTCTTCACATAGATGCGCGTAGGTTCGAGCAGGGCCTCCGCCAGAGTGTTCGTGGCAAAGGGAGCGGGTGCCGCATAGCCGAGCCCGCAGCGCCCGACGATACGGCGTATCAGGGAAAAGCCGTTGGAATGCGCACCGCTCGAGGCGAGACCCAGGACCACATCGCCGGGGACGATGTCGGGCCGCGGCAGCAGTCCACCACGTTCGACGGCACCCACTGAAAACCCGGCGAGATCGTAGTCGCCCTCGCCGTACATTCCCGGCATCTCCGCGGTTTCGCCGCCTACCAGAGCACAACCCGCAAGGCGGCAGCCCTGAGCGATTCCGGCGACGATGCGCCGCGCAGTTTCGACCTCGAGCCGGCCGGTGGCGTAGTAGTCGAGGAAGAACAGGGGCTCGGCCCCTTGCACGACGATGTCGTTGACGCACATCGCCACCAGATCGATGCCAACCGTGTCCGGAATTCCTGCTTCAATCGCGACCTTGAGCTTCGTGCCGACACCGTCGGTGCCGGATACCAGGATGGCATCGTTGAAGCCGGCAGCCTTGAGGTCGAACAAGCCGCCGAATCCACCCAGGCCACCGATCAGTCCGGACCGAGCGGTGCTGCGGGCCAGCGGCTTGATCTGCTCGACCAGCGCATCTCCCGCATCGATGTCGACGCCAGCATCCTTGTAGGTTAGCGGCGGCTGGTTATGGCCGGGGGCGTCGGGCTTCAAGCCGGGCTCATTCGTGCTAAACAGGTGGGGCGAACATAGCCAAAAACCGGACTCTCGCAATGCTGCCCGCCCGCTGGTTTTCCACGATCGTCGTCGTCTTGGCGGCGGTTCTCCCTGCTGGCGGCATTGCGCTGGCGCAGTCGGGTGGTAGCAACACTTATACGGTTTCCGACGTCGATGTCGACGTGAGTGCGCCCGATCCGATGCAGGCGCGTAAGCTCGGCATTGCCGAAGCGCGCCGCAAGGCCGCACAGATGCTGATGGAGCGCTCCGTGGCGCCTGAGGAGCGAGGTCGCATCGCGATACCCGACGATGCGCGGCTGGAGAGCATGGTTCGCGGCATCGAGTTCGTGCGCGAACGCACGGCCTCCAATCGCTACATCGCGACGTTGAACGTCGTCTTCGCGCCGGACGCCGTGAAGGCGTGGCTGGGTGCCAGCGTTGCGCCTCGCACCACGGAGACCGTGCAGCGGCCCGCTCTGCTCATTCCTTTGTGGAAGGATCGCACCGGCGTGCAACCTTTAGGTGATCCCAATGCATGGCGCGACGCGTGGCAGGCGCTCGATACCAAAGGCAGCGCCGTGCCGAT
>Ga0081539_10005288_pt1 | contig 13297 bp, 12 predicted proteins | sample TabmetS4T2R2_FD_71023 | JGI IMG/M metagenome (GOLD analysis project Ga0081539, IMG submission 71023) | Tabebuia heterophylla rhizosphere microbial communities from the University of Puerto Rico - S4T2R2 | ecosystem: Host-associated > Plants > Roots > Rhizosphere ...
CGTCGGTGTGCCCGGCGAACATCAGGTGCGGCGTGTCGGTGCCGATGCGCGCGTAGAGGTTTTCGATCGGATCGGTGCCGTCCTCCTCGAAGGTGACGCGATGCACCGTGAAGCCCGCGGCTTTCAGCACGGCTTCGATCAGGCTGAGCGCGCCGCCCTCCGCCGGTGTCACCGAGGGACAGCGTAGGAGATCACGCGCGAGGGCAACCGGATCGGCTCCCATAGGATTAGTCGCGGAGCAGCTCGTTGATGCTGGTTTTCGCGCGGGTCTTTTCGTCGACGCGTTTCACGATCACCGCACAGTAGAGGCTCGGCCCAGGCGAGCCGTCCTTCAGCGGCTTGCCGGGCATGCTGCCGGGCACGACCACCGAATAGGGCGGCACCTCGCCAATGAAAACTTCGCCGCTGTCGCGGTCGATGATCTTGGTCGAGGCGCCGATGAAGACGCCCATCGACAGCACCGAGCCTTCGCGCACGATCACACCCTCGGCGACTTCCGAGCGCGCGCCGATGAAGCAATTGTCCTCGATGATGACCGGGCCCGCCTGCAGCGGCTCGAGCACGCCGCCGATACCGGCGCCGCCCGAGATGTGCACGTTCTTGCCGATCTGCGCGCAGGAGCCGACCGTCGCCCAGGTGTCGACCATGGTGCCGCTATCCACATAGGCGCCGAGATTGACGAACGACGGCATCAGCACGACGTTCGGCGCAATGTAGGCCGAACGGCGCACCACGCAGCCCGGCACGGCGCGAAAGCCCGCGGCGCGAAAGCGGTTCTCGCCCCAGCCGTCGAATTTCGAGGGCACCTTGTCCCACCAGTTGGCGCCGCCGGCCGCGCCCGCGATCGGCCCCATGTCGTTGAGGCGGAACGAGAGCAGCACCGCCTTCTTGAGCCACTGATTGACCTGCCACTTGCCGCCTTGTTTCTCGGCGACGCGCGCCTCGCCCTTGTCGAGCAGATCGAGCGCGCTATCGACCGCGTCGCGCACCGCGCCCTTGGTGGTGGGGCTGACGTCGTTGCGGGCCTCGAAGGCGGCGTCGATGGTCTTTTCCAGGTCGGACATTGCGTTTTCCCGTGCAAACAGGCGGTTTCCCGCCCAAAGAGGCTCCGGTTTGTCGGGGGCGCACGGGTCGATGTCAAGATCGCTCGGTGATCCGCCCCAAGAAGCCCGTAAGGTCATCGGTGACGTGATCGACATGATCGGCGTCGCGGCCTTCCATTTCCCAGGCCTCGCGAAACACCTCGCGCGAGCCTTCGGGCACCACCAGCACGGTCGTCATGCCGAGCGCGTGCGGTACGGCGAGATTGCGTGCGAGGTCCTCGAACATCGCGGCGCGCGTCGGATCGACGCCGTGCAGCTTCAAGAACTTGTCGTAGGTCTGCGGGAACGGCTTCGGCTCGAGCTCGGCCGCGATGATGTCGAACACGTCCTCGAAATGGGTGTGGATCTCGAGCCGGCGCATCACGGCGTCGGCATGCGCGCGCGTTCCGTTGGTGAGGATGAGCTTGCGGCCGGGCAGCTTCTCGATCGCGGCGCCGAGCGCCGGATTGGGCTCGAGCGGCGAGTGATCGATCTGATGCACATAGGCGAGATAATCGTCCGGGTTCATCCCGTGCTCGATCATCAGCCCGCGCATCGAGGTGCCGTAGCGCTTGTAGTAGTCCTTCTGCAGCCGGAACGCTGCGTCCTTCTCGATCTTCAGGAACTCGGAAATATAAGAGCGGATGCGGTCATCGACCTGCTGCCAGAGATTGAGGTGATGCGGATAGAGCGTGTTGTCGAGGTCGAACACCCAGGTCTCGACATGGGCGAAGGAGCGCGGGGCGATCTGTGACTTTGCGGGCGCGTTCATGCGCGGTGTTGTAGCGAAGGAGCAAGGCGGAAGCGAGGGCGGGAGAGAATTCACTCCCGGAACCGGATCGTCGCGCCCTGCTTGCCGGCCATGTCGATCACCGCAAAGCCGGTCGCGGTCAGCCCTTGCGCGGCGCAATTCTTCTGCTCGCCGACCTCGAATTTCACCTCGCCGGTGCAGAGCTGCGTCGGCCCACCCCAGGCGAGCGTGCGGTCGCCGCGCTTGATCGCCTGGCCGTCCTTGTCGACCGCCTCGGCGAAGCTGTAGAGCCGCGCCGGCTTCGCCGGCACCTCCGGCTTGACGCATTTGCCGGCCTCGACGCGATACCAGCCGCGCGTCGTGATCGCGCCTTTCTCGTCGATCCCGATTGCCGCCATCACGGCAAACGGCGTCTCGTTGCACCAGGAGAAGCCGAGCCCGTCAGCTTCCTTCACGGCATCGAGCAGCACCTGAAAGAAGGTCGCGCTGGTCGCCGTGTCAGTTGAGAGCTTGCGATCCTTCAGAAACTGATCGAGCGCCGCCGCGGTCTTCTTGCCTTCAAGCCCGTCGATCGGGTTGGCGTCATAGCCGGCGATCACAAGCAGGCGCTGCACGCCCGCAAGCCGCGCCTGCGCGGGATCGTAGTCGGCCTCCTCGCCGAGATAGGCGGTGAGGCCTTGTTCGCTCTCCGACGGCTTGATCTGCGAGAAACGCACGACACGCTGACCGGAGCGGTTGTTGCAGGTCTTCGCGGCCGCGATGATGAAATTGCTGTCGGCGACGCAGAAGTCGGCGTGGCCCGTCTGCGGCAGTGGCGAGGGGCCATAGGCGGCGAGCGCGCGCGCATGCATGTAGACCTTCTCGGCCTCGAGCGCGCCCTGCAGCGCGACCTTGCATTGGCCTGGCTCGACCCGAAACCAGCCGCGCGTCGCGGCCGCGCCGCCTTGCTCGAGCCCGAGCGCGAGATCGAGCACGTAGCTCGTCTTGTTGCAGAACTGCAGGTCGGCCTGCGCCGGCGCCGCAAGGCAGAGGGTCGCCGCGATAACCGAAAGCACGTGCCGCATCGATGAGGGCCCGAATCGCCTAAGCTTCAAGCGATGAATCGGATTCCGCGCGGCGGCAAGCCAATTCCGTCATTCCGGGGCGCCGCGCAGCGGCGAGCCCGGAATCCATACGCGCGAACCGACCGGCAGAGCTAAAGCTTCGAGAATCGTGGATATGGATTCCGGACACGCGCCACTCAAGTCGGCTTTAGCCGACTTGAGCCTCAAAGATGCCGATCTCGGATAAATCCGAGATCGGTGGCGCGTTCCGGAATGACAGCCTCACGCGTTCGCGACCTGCGGCTCGCGATAGGCGTGCACCGCCGGCGCAGTCGGCGTCGCGGCATCGAGCTCGGCGATGCGGCGGTCGATCTCGCGGATGACGTGCTGCGAGAACGGCCCGAGGTGCAGGTAGATCGCCATCATGGTGACGATCTGGCGCAGCGCGCCGGGGTTCTTCTTGCCGACCTCCACGAAGGTCTTCCAGAACGGCTCTTTCGCCTCGGGGATGCGGTTGATGATCTGGTAGAGCAGGTCGACGCCGTGATTCTTGCGGATGTCGCCGTCGGCGAGCTGCTGCGGACGGCCGGAGCGGTCGAGCATGGACGACAGCCGGCGCAAGCGCCCCGCATAGGCCTCGGGGCTGAACACGTTGCCGAGCACGGTCTTGTAGTCGACCAGAATCTCGCGCAGCGGCCGCTTGGTGTCGAAATTGCAGCCGAGCGTGCACTGGTCGCCGGCCTGCTCGACCCGCATGATGTCGTGGCCCTTGTGCAGGCGGCCTTCCTTTTCGAGACGGCGCGTGAGCTGCGTGCCCGGCAGTGCGTAGAGCAGCCCGACCATGCAGACCGGCACGCAGCATTCCTCGATGAAGTCGGTCATCGAGGTGGCGACCGAGACTTTCTCGCTGTCGAAGCCGAGGATGAAGCCGGCCGTCACGAACATGCCGTAGCTGTAGATCTTGTGAATGCTCTCCGCGATGTTGCGCTTGGTGTTCTGTTTCTTGCGCATCTGGATCAGCGTCTCGGGATCCGGGCTCTCGATGCCGACGAACACGCCGAAGAAGTTCGCGTCCTTCATCGCCTGCAGCATGTCGTCATCGTCGGCGAGATTGATCGACGCTTCCGTAGTGAACTCGAACGGATAGTCGTGCTTTTGCAGCCACTCCTTCAGCTTCGGCATCATCGGACGCACATGCTTGCGGTTGCCGATGAAGTTGTCGTCGACGAAGTCGACATGGCCGCGGTAGCCGGCGTCATAGAGCGCCTGCAGCTCCGCGAAAATCTGGTCCTGCGTCTTGGTGCGCGGCACGCGGCCGTAGAGCTCGATGATGTCGCAGAACTCGCAGGTGAATGGGCAGCCGCGCGAGAACTGGATGCCGATGTAGAGGTAGTGCTCGAACTTCAACAGGTCGTAGCGCGGCAGCGGCGACTGCGTGATGTCGATCTTGAACTTCTCGGCCGTGAACACGCCCTTGCGCTCGCCGCGCTGCCAGGCCGCGATGAAGTCCGTGATGATGTGCTCGGCCTCGCCGATCACCTGGAAGTCCGCGTTTGCGTAGAGATGCGGGCTCGACGAGACATCCGGCCCGCCGACGCAGACGACCTTGCCATGCAGGTGTGCGAGGTCGATGAGATAGAGAAAGTCCGGCTGCTGGTTGAGCATGCCGCCGATCATGATGAGATCGGCCCAGTCGAGATCGGCGTCGGTCAGCTCTTCGGTGTTGCGGTTGATCAGGCGGATGTCCCAGTCCTGCGGGAGCATCGCCGCAACCGTGATCAGGCCGAGCGGAGCGGCGGGATATTTCGCGCCGACCAGCTCGCAGGCCTCGGTGTAATTCCAAAACGAGTTTGGAATGAACCGCGGATAGATCATCAAGACGCGGGTCATGCGCACTCCGTGCCGGTCCAGAGCATGATCCCGAAAAAGCCTGCCCCGGACTCGATCCGGAGTGGGAACCGGTTTTCGGAAAAGATCATGCTCCCCCAAAAGTCGCGACGCGACGATGCCATGGCCGTTATGCGGCCTCAAGAGCAGCGGTGCAACACTTGACCGCGAAATGACGCGTCAAGCCGTTGCAACTGCTTAGTTTTGCGGAACAAACGCGGGGCAATCACCGCCGCATGATGGTTCCAGCGCCCGCGTCGGTGAGCAACTCCATCAGCACGGCGTGTTCCACCTTGCCGTCGAGGATCACGACCGCCTCCACGCCCTGTTCGAGCGCGTACATGCAGGTCTCGACCTTCGGGATCATGCCGCCCGTGATGGTGCCGTCCGCGATCAGCCGGCGCGCTTCGTTCAGTGTCAGCTCCGAGATCAGCGACTTCGACTTGTCGAGCACGCCGGGCACGTCGGTCAGCAGCAGCAGGCGCTTCGCCTTGAGCGCGCCCGCGATCGCGCCCGCGAACGTGTCGGCGTTGACGTTGTAGGTCGCGCCGTCGGCCGAGGTCGCGACCGGCGCCAGCACCGGGATCAGCTCGCGGCCGAGCACCTGGTTGAGCACGGTGACGTCGACCTTGTCGGGCTCGCCGACGAAGCCGAGATCGACCACCTTCTCGATGTTGGAATCCGGGTCCGCCACGGTGCGCGTCACCTTGCGCGCCGTGACCAGGTTGCCGTCCTTGCCGGTGAGGCCGATGGCCTTGCCGCCGGCCGCGTTGATGTAGCTGACGATCTGCTTGTTGATCGAACCGGCGAGCACCATCTCGACGATCTCGACCGTCTCCTTGTCGGTGACGCGCAGGCCGGCGGCGAACTCGGACTTGATGCCGAGGCGCTTGAGCATCTCGCCGATCTGCGGACCGCCGCCGTGCACGACCACCGGGTTGATCGCGGTCTGCTCCATCAGCACGATGTCGCGCGCGAAGCTCTTGGCGGCGGCTTCCTGGCCCATGGCGTGGCCGCCATACTTCACCACGACGATCTCCTCATCGTACTGCTGCATATGCGGCAGCGCCTCGATGAGGATGCGCGCCTGTTGCTCGGGCGAAACGGTCATGTGCGGTCCCGGTTTGATTTTGCCGGGCCGCTTGTAGCGGGCGCGGATGATAGGCGGAAGGGGCTAGAGTCGCAGCATACTCCGCTCATTCCCATAGCCCGTCGAAGACGGGCGTAAACGCCCTTATGAAAGCGGGAATCCAGGAGCCAAGCACGCAGCCAAAGAGCTGGGTCCCCGCTTCCATAAAGGGCGTTCACGCCCGTCTTCGACGGGCTATGGGGACGAGCGGAGTCTCAGCTCAGATGCGACGCGATCAGCGCCTCGCCCATGCGCACCAGGCGCGAGGCGGGGCCGTCGCGGCCGAGGCTTTGCGCGCTCACATGCGCGCCTTCGAGCAGCAGGAAGAGCTCATCGGCGAGCAGCTCGGGCTCGGCGACGCCGGCGGCAGCGCACAGGCCGGCAAGCCGGCTGCGCTGGCTCGCCTTGTATTGTTCGATGACCTTGCGCGCCGGATGGTCCTGCTCGGGCAGCTCGACGGCGGCGTTCGCCATCGCGCAGCCGCGCTGATCGGCATCGAGCACATGCTCCTGCATTGCGGCGAGCCAGCCGGTGAGCTGCGCGCGCGGGTTGCCCGGGTGCGTGGCCGCGAGACCGTCCCAGAAGCGCGCGCCTTCGCTCGCGAGACAGCGCAGATATTCGGCCACCAGCTCGTCCTTGGACGAGAAATGGCGGTAGAGCGTCATCTTGTTGGTGCCGGCCGCCTCGGCGATCGCCTCGACCCCAACCGCCCGGATGCCATGGCGGTAGAACAGCTCCGAGGCCGCCGCGAGAATGCGTTCGCGCGGGGGAGTTTGCAAATTTGCACACGAAAAAACTGATTTTGCAGCCGTGGCCATGGAATTTTTGCCTTGACGGGGGTGTTACCGGTCAGTAACAAGCATATATGTGACCGGTCAGTAACACGCCAGAGGGCGCAAGTCACCTAGTAAGTCACTCACAAAACAAGTCACCGCAACGACTTGGGAGATGGGGTGCCGCAAGCCTGGTTGGAAGACCGCTGCCCGAAGGACCACCGGTTGAGAGATCAAACAGGGGATACATGATGAACATTCTGCACGTTACCTCGTCGCCGCGCGGCGCGGCCTCGTATTCGAACCGGGTCGCCGCGCAGGTGATCGCCGAATTGAAGGCCCGGAACTCGGGCGCGACGGTCACGACGCGCGATCTCGCGCGCGACCCGTTGCCGCATATCGACGATGACTTCGTCGCGGCGACGAAGTCCGCGGCCGGACCGCAGACCGAGAGCCAGCGCGCGCTGCTTGCCCAGTCCGACGCGCTGGTCGACGAGCTGCTTGCCGCCGACCTGGTCGTGATCGCGGCGCCGATGATCAATTTCACCGTGCCGTCGAACCTGAAGACCTGGATCGACTATGTGGCGCGCGCTGGGCGCACCTTCAGCTACACCGAGAAGGGCCCGCAGGGCCTCGTCACCGGCAAGCAGGTGATCCTCGTGGTGGCGCGCGGCGGCGTCTATTCCGACAAGCCGGCGTTCGACTTCCAGGTGCCGTATCTGAAGAACGTGCTCGGCTTCCTCGGCATGACCGATGTCGACGTGATCGAAGTGGAAGGCACGGCATTCGGTCCGGAGGTCGCCGAGAAGGCGGTCGAGGCCGCGACCGCGAAGCTGCACGCGCAATGCGACGCGCGCGCCGCGGCGGCGTGAGTTTGCTCAGCTCGTACCCAGTCCCCCGATCGTCATCGCCCGCGAAGGCGGGCGACCCAGTAACCACCGTCCTCTCGTGGTCGCGCTGCGTGCGTTTACTGGGTGCCCCGCTTTCCATAAGGGCGTTTACGCCCGTCTTTGACGGGCTATGGGGCATGACGACGGAGAGGGAAACTACAGGAGAACAACAAATGCGCATCTGCCACGACGAACTCACTCTCGACGAACTGCTCGCCGATCCGGTGATCGGCGCGGTGATGCGCGCCGACGGCGTCGATCCGGATCAGCTGGGTGAAGAACTTGCGCGCTTCAGCGAGATGGAGCGCGAGGAGGCCGCGTGATCAGCCGCGCTCTTTGAGAAGGCGCGCGATCGCGGCGCGAAGCTCCGGCAGACCGGTGCCTTCGCGTGATGACGTGGTGATGATCTCCGGAAACGCGGCGGCGCGTTTGCCCAAAGCCGCTTCGGTTTCGGAGATCTTTTTTTCGAGCTCGCTTTTCTTCACTTGATCCGCCTTGGTGAGCACGACCTGATAGCTCACCGCCGCAATCCCCAGCGTCTTCAGCACGTCCTCGTCGGCGTCCTTCAATCCGTGGCGCGCATCGATCAGCACGTAGACGCGTGCCAAATTGGCGCGGCCGGCGAGATAAGCGTGAATCAGCTCGGTCCAGGCCGCGACTTTTCCCTTGGGCGCCTCGGCGTAGCCGTAGCCCGGCATGTCGACCAGCGACAGCGGCTTTGGGTCCGCGGGTTTGGCGGCCGAGAAGAAGATCAGCTCCTGGGTGCGGCCGGGCGTGTGCGAGGTGCGGGCGAGCGCCTTGCGCGCGGTGAGCGCGTTGATCAGGCTCGACTTGCCGACATTGGAGCGGCCCGCAAACGCAACCTCGAGGCCCTTCATCGGCGGCAGGCGCTCGAGCGTGCCGGTCGCGGCGGTGAACTGCCAGTCGGCGGCGAATAGCTTGCGGCCGGCTTCGATCTCGGCGGAGGAGAAGGGCATGGGGCCCTTCGCGCTCACGCCTTGTCGGGCTTATTGTCCGGCTTCCTGGCGAACATCGATTTGATGTTGTCCCACAGCTCGATCTTGGCGCCGTGCTTGTTCATGATGAACGCCTGCTGGGCGACCGAGAGCGTGTTGTTCCAGGCCCAGTAGATCACGAGGCCCGCCGAGAAGCCCGCCAGCATGAAGGTGAAGATCAGCGGCATCCAGTCGAAGATCATCTTCTGCGTCGGATCGGGCGGCGCCGGGTTGAGCTTCATCTGGAAGAACATCGTGATGCCCATCACGATCGGCCAGAAGCCGAGATGCAGGAACTGGCCGAGCACCGGCAGCACGGTCGGATCGAACGGGATCAGCCCGAACAGGTTGAAGATGTTGGTCGGATCCGGCGCGGAGAGATCCTTGATCCAGCCGTAGAAGGGCGCGTGGCGCATCTCGATGGTGACGAATAGCACCTTGTAGAGCGCAAAGAACACCGGGATCTGAATCGCGATCGGCAGGCACCCGGCGAGCGGGTTGATCTTCTCCTTCTTGTACAGCTCCATCAGCGCCTGCTGCTGCTTCATCTTGTCGTCGGCGTAGCGCTCGCGGATCGCGACCATTTCGGGCTGCACCGCCTTCATCTTCGCCATCGAGGCGTAGGACTTGTTGGCGAGCGGGAAGAACAGGATCTTGATCAGCAGCGTGACCAGCAGGATCGCGAGGCCGAAATTGCCGACGCGGTGGTAGAAGAAGTCGATGCCTTTGAACATCGGCTTGGTGATGAAATAGAACCAGCCCCAGTCGATCAGCAGCTCGAAACGATTGAGACCGAGCGCCTTGTCGTAGGCGTCGACGGTCGCGACTTCCTTGGCGCCGGCGAAGAGGCGAAAATCCGCAACCCCGGTCGCGCCCGGCGCAATCGTCTGCGGGTCGAGCAGGTAGTCCGCCTGATAGGTCTTCGGGTTCGCGGCGGGATTGGCCGAAAAGGCGGCGGTCAGATTGGCCTTGGTGTCGGGCAGCAAGGCCGCGGCCCAGTATTTGTCGGTGAAACCGAGCCAGCCGTTCGCCGCCTTGAACTTGATCTCCTTCTTTTCCTCGACGTTCTTGTAGGTGTCCTCCTTCAGGCCCTGGTCGCCCATCACGCCGATATAGCCTTCGTGCAGGATGTAGAAGCCCTCGGTCTTCGGCGTGCCATGGCGGCGCAGAAACGCATAAGGGAGCAGCGTCACCGGGTTCGCGCCCGTGTTGATGACTTCGTCGCGGGCGGTGAAGAGATATTTCTCGTCGACCGCAATGGTGCGGCGAAACTGCAGCCCTTCGCCGTTGTCCCAGATGAGCGTGACCGGGTTGCCGACGCCGAGCGGGCCGGTGCCTTCCTGGCGCCAGACCGTGTCCAAGGTCGGCACTTTCGCCGTCGTGCCCGCGCCCGGGACCCAGCCGAACTCGGCATAGAATGCATGCTCGGTGCCGGCGGGTGCGAGCAGCACGATCGCGGGCGACTTCGGATCGACCGTCTCGCGATACTGCTGCAGCGCGAGGTCGTCGAGGCGCCCGCCTTTCAGCGCGATCGAGCCTCTCAGCGCCGGCGTCTCGATCGGAATGCGCGGCCCCGCGGCGAGCGCCGCCTCGCGCGTCAGCGTCTGGCCGGTCGGCGCTCCCGGAGCGGTCGTCTGCGGCGCGCCAGGCTGCCCCGGCGTCGGTGTGCCCGGCGTGGTGCCGGGGCTCGGCGGCGAAGCCTGCTGCTGCGATTGCTGCTGCGCCTCGCGCTGCTTCTGCATCTGCGGAATGCCGAAGAAATAGTTCCAGCCGAACAGCACGACCGCCGAGAGGACGATCGCGAGGATCATATTTTTCTGGTCATTCATGATCTTGTCTCAGCCGCGCCCCGCGCGCCGCTTGTGAATCCGCTTCAAGGCGCCGGCAAAATCCGCGACCATGCGCTCAAACGGCGCGTTCAGCGCCGCCCGCCGCCCGACCAGCACATAGTCGTAGCCGCGCTGTTCGGGGAGCGCGGCAGTCAGGCGCACCATCTCGCGGAGGCGGCGGCGCACGCGATTGCGCTCGACCGCGTTGCCGACCTTCTTCGAGGCGGTGAAGCCGAAGCGCGGCAGCGCGTCATCGCGGCGCTCACGCGCCTGCAGGATGAACGCGGCGGCCGGGACCTTCGCGCCTGCGGCTGCGGCGAGGTAATCCGCCCGCTGCTTGAGCCGCTCCATCGGGTCGCGCGTCAGGCGCTCAGGCGCTTGCGCCCGCGAGCCCGCCGCGCCGCCAGCACCTTGCGACCGCCCGTGGTCGCGGTACGCGCGCGGAAACCGTGGCGGCGCTTGCGCACGAGTTTGCTCGGTTGATAGGTCCGTTTCACGGCTCGGTAACTCCGCTGGTCACGGCCTCACGCTCTCGGCTGTCGAATGAGCGGTGGCGGATCGGGTAAAAATGGCGCTGAAACCGACAGGTCCAACGGGTGCCGGCGCTCGCGTGCGCGGCTTATAAGGGAGCGATGGCTTGGAAGTCAATGCGACCCGCGCTTCCCCGGGCGACCCGGTAACGCGGGAGAAAGCGTTTTCGTTCAACGGCTTCACGAGACCGTGCAACCGCCTCGGAGCGGCGTCAAATGACGGTGAGAGGCCTTATTCGTTAACGGGGGTCGTGTATAGCTATGTGAAGCTGTCTCCGCTCATCCCCGCGAAAGCGGGAATCCAGGGGCCAAGCACGCTTGGCCAAAGGACTGGGTCCCCGCTTCCGCGGGGACGAGCGGGGTGAGGAACATGTCTTCTTGGGAACAGTTGGACGAACCGTGACCCCTGAGCCGACCACCGTCTGCGAGATGCGCCGTGCGCAAGCGCCGTGGCGCCGCTTCGCGCCGCTCGCCGTGATCGTGCTCGCCATGGCGGCGGTATTTGCGAGCGGGGCGCACCGGCATGTCTCGCTCGAGACGCTGGTGCGGCATCGCATGGCGATCGAGGCCTTCATCGAGGCGCATGCGCTCGGCGCGGTCGCGGCCTTCACGGCGATCTACATCCTCACCGTTGCACTCTCCATCCCCGGCGCGCTGTTCCTCACCATCTCGGGCGGCGTCCTGTTCGGAACCGCGCTTGGCGGGGTCCTCGCGGTGATCAGCGGCACCACCGGCGCGACCATCCTGTTTCTGGTCGCACGCAGCGCCTGCGGCGAAAGCCTGATCCGCCGCGGCGGGCCGCTCGCCTGCAAGCTCGCCGACGGCTTCCGCGCCGACGCGTTCAGCTATCTCTTGTTTCTGCGGCTCATTCCGGCATTCCCGTTCTTCCTCGTGAACATCGTGCCGGCGCTGGTCGGCGTGAAGCTCACGACCTTCGTGCTCGCGACGCTGATCGGCATCATCCCGGCGACATTTGCGTTTGCGTTCTTCGGTGCCAGCCTCGACAGCATCATCGCCACCCAGGAGCGGATCTTTCGCGAGTGCCTCGCAAGCGGCCGCACCGACTGCGCGCTGCATTTCGATGTCGGCATGATCTTCACGCCGCAGCTGCTCGCCGCGCTGGCGGGGCTCGGCGTGGTCGCGCTCATTCCAGTGGTGGTGAAACGGGTGAAGCGCATGCGCGCCCAGCCGGTCCATTCGCACCCCGCACCGCTTTCCTGATAGCTTGGTCCGCGGTCTTTGGTGCATGATCTGATCCGAAAACCGGTTCCCACTTTTCGGGATCATGCACCCGAAGCCTTATGGCGGACACACTCACCCCCGACCTCTGCGTGATCGGCGCCGGCTCCGGCGGGCTGTCGCTCGCGGCCGCCGCCGCGGCCTTCGGCGTGCCCGTGGTGCTGATCGAGAAAGCCAAGATGGGCGGCGACTGCCTCAACTATGGCTGCGTCCCCTCGAAGGCGTTGCTCGCCGCCGCCAGGCATGCGGCCGAGCCGCAGCATGTTGCAGCCTTCGGACTTGCCCGGCAGCGCGCCGCGGTCGACTTCGCGCGTGTCAACGCGCACGTGCACCGCGTGATCGGCGCGATCGCGCCGAACGACTCGACCGAGCGCTTCACCGGGCTCGGCGTGCAGGTGATCGCGGGCGCGGCGCGCTTCAAGGATCACAAGACCGTCACGGTCGCGGCACACGGGAAAGAACATGAGATCACGGCGCGGCGCTTCGTGATCGCAACCGGCTCGCGCGCCGCGCTGCCCGCGATCGAAGGCCTCGTGGCGACGCCGCATTTCACCAACGAGACGATCTTCGAATTGAAGCGCTGTCCTGCGCATCTCGTGGTGATCGGAGGGGGGCCGGTCGGGCTCGAGCTCGCGCAGGCCTTCCGCCGGTTGGGCGCCCAGGTGACGGTGCTCGAGGCTGCAATACCGCTCGCCCATGACGACCCCGAATGCGCCGCGATTGTGCTGCAGCAATTGCGTGCAGAAGGGATTGTGATTCGCGCCGGCGTGAGCGTCACGCGGGTGGCTGCGGCCGACAGCAAGGTTCAGGTCGTGATCAACGATATGAATAAGAATAACGAAGAGACGATTGAAGGCACGGACCTGCTGGTAGCGGCCGGTCGCCGCCCCAATATCGAGGGGCTTGAACTCGACGCGGCCGGCATCACATACACCGATAAGGGCGTTGCGGTCGGGAAGGACCTCAAGTCATCCAACAAACGCGTCTACGCCATCGGCGATGTGGCGGGCGGGCCGCAATTCACCCACGCCGCCAATTATCACGCCGGCATTGTCCTCAGGAATGCGCTGTTTCGCCTACCCGTCCGGGTGCGCGACGACGCGTTGCCGTGGGTTACCTTCACGGATCCCGAACTCGCACAGGTCGGTC
>Ga0081539_10005289_pt1 | contig 13296 bp, 13 predicted proteins | sample TabmetS4T2R2_FD_71023 | JGI IMG/M metagenome (GOLD analysis project Ga0081539, IMG submission 71023) | Tabebuia heterophylla rhizosphere microbial communities from the University of Puerto Rico - S4T2R2 | ecosystem: Host-associated > Plants > Roots > Rhizosphere ...
CCGCTCGACACCGTTGATGATCTCCATCCCACCCCCCGCCTGCTCTTACCGACACACTTAAGAACGTCAGTAAGATCAGGGAGCACTCAGGCCTGGGAAGGCGGTTCTCACCGGATGCATACGCCGCGAGTGATGTTCAGGGCATTCCGCTGAAGCTTGCCGACTGGCGGCGCCTGAGGGAACTCGCGGGCGATGCCGAGCCCGGCGCCGCTCCATTCCAAGCCTGAGGAACGCAGCAACTTGGCGGCACTACGATCCCCTCCGCGCGCCGCGATCCGATCGGAGCTGCCGCACCCTCACATCCCGGGTCGCAACGGCGCTTCGCCGTGCTCATGTGACGCGGTACGCAGACCCTTCGTGCCGAAGCTTCCCTGGTTCGCAGAGGCGGGTCACGACATGCGGGCGCTCGCCTTGCCTGCGGCACGTCCCGCTGGTGACGCTATGCCGCCGAGCTTGAAGGACACGTCCGCCGCAGCCTCCGCGATCCGGGCTCTGAAGGTGGAGGCGGTGGCAGCGTCGAAGCGATGGACCGGACCGGAGACTATCAATGCGCCAAGGAGGCCACGGCTGTCGAAGACGGGAGCTCCGACCGATGCCGTCGTGCTCTCGCCGACTCCCGAGGTGAACTCAGTCAGGCTGAGGAACTCTGACGCCGCCGCAGGCCTCTTCCCTGGAGTTCGGTGTGCGGTGAGCACGAGGCTGGTCGCCTCCTTACCCAGCTTCATGATTTGGCCGGGCAGGAGAACGGCTCTGACCATTTGCGGCGAATCAACCCGAAGCATGCACTGCCTCTCGGATGCCCCATGGCGCACATAGAAGGCAGCGCTTTCGCCAGTGGATCTGGCAAGCTCCTGAAGCGTCGGTCGCAAGAGCTCCTCAATGCTCAACGACTCGGCATACCTGGAGCCGAGCTCGAAAACAGTTCCACCGATGTGATATTCGCCACCTTGGGTGCGAAAGACGTAACCTTGCCCTGCCAATGTTCCGAGAATCCGCAACAGGGTGCTCTTGTACATACCGGTCGCTTGCGCCAGGCCCTCAAGGGTCATGCGCGGGCTCACCCGAAACGCGCTGAGAACCTGGAGGGCGCGCTCGACCGCAGCGATTGGCGAACTCTCCTCAGACCAGGCGCCCGCTTGCCGTCCGACGTGCCCGTCTGTCGCCTCGACCAGCCGTCCGGCTCGACCCCGGCTGCCGGTTTCCTGTTTCGCCGCCCTCGGCATCTCAAAGCTCCCACTGACCTTGCTCGCGACCTCAACGCGCTTACCGGGCGTTCCCTCGGATGTCCAACCAGGCCCACCCGCCGGACGCCCCATCTGCCCCTCGACCAACGAGAGCCCCGCCTCGCGCGAAACCGTCCTGGATAGGGGCGGCGCTTTCACGTTAATAGAACTCGCTTCTGATTTTTTTAGAATCGCGTTCTTTTATCCTGGCACCCAGAGCGCCGGTGTGCACAATGGCCCTGCGCAAAGCGACCAAGTCAGGTCGGCAGGACCGGTGCGAACGCTGACGACGCGCGATGCCGACCGCCTCACTACCTCGAGCGGGACCGCAGCAGCACCGCCGGGGAGGATTCCGATCTCGGGAGTGGTGTGCGTATGTTCAGGCCATCCGATGACAGCACCGCCGATGCGGCGACACCCTATCGACGGCTAGGAGGCGACCCTCTCCGTCTGCCTAGCCTGCAAAGCGCGCTGGACGTGGATATCGTCGTCGTTGGCGGCGGCATCGCTGGATGCTCCGCCGCGCTGCATGCCGCCGAGGCGGGAGCGCGCGTGGCGCTGCTGGACGGCATGACGATTGGGTGGGGCGCCTCCAGCCGCAACTCTGGCCATCTGCCCCCGGCGACGAAACATGAGCCCGATGTCGTACTGAGGCGCTACGGCTCCGAACGCGGCCAGCGCATCATAGACGCCAGCGCCGCGGGGCCGCAGACCCTTCGCGAGTTGGCGGAGCGGCACAAGATCGACTGCAGCCTAGCCTTCCCCGGCATCATCTCCGTGGCGCACACGCCCAAGGCAATGCGCAAACTTGAGAAGCGGGCCGCCTACTGGGCGCCGAGAGGCGCGCCTATCGAGGTCCTGGATCGCGACCGAACAGCCGCGATGGTGGGTAGCCGCTTCTATCTCGGCGGCGTGCTGGACAAGAGGGGCGGCTCAATCAATCCGCTCGCCTATGTCCGCGGCCTTGCGCGCGCGGCTATCGCGGCGGGCGCGGAAATCTACGAGAACAGCCGGGCAGTGGCGCTGGAACGTGACGGCGATCGCTGGAAGGTATCGACTCATAGGGGAAGCGTCAGGGCTGAGCGCGTCTTCCTGTGCACCAATGCCCATACCGACGCGCTGTGGCCCGGCCTTCGACAGACGGTGATCCCGGTTCGAGTTGTACAACTCTACACCAAGCCGCTCTCTGACAATCTCAGGCAGAGCATTCTGCCCGGGCGCCAGCCACTCCTCGACACGCGCCGCGTCGCCAACGCGCTTCGCGTTCACGACGATGGCGCTCTACACTTCAGCTATGGGCCGATGATGCGCGGAGGCTCGGCACCCTCGGCCGCAACCGCCCTGGCGCGCGTTCGCGAGCTCTTCCCTCAACTTGGGGAAGTGGAAGTCGACGACTGGTGGGCGGGATGGATGGGCTTCAATCCCGACGACTCGTGGCAGCTCCACAACCCCGCCCCGGGGATCTACGCCACGCTCGGCTGCAACGGGCGAGGCGTCGTGCTGGCGACGCTCTATGGCCGCGATCTGGCTCAGCTTGCTGCTGGTGTTCCGATCGAAGACCTCACATTGCCCGTCACGCCGCTGAAGAAGGTGCTGTTCCATTCCTTCTCTGGAGTGGGCGTCGCAATGGTCCGTCAATGGTACCGCACGCTCGATGCCCAAGACGTGCGCCGCACGCGGGTGCTTCGAGACGCGCCGTAAACCCATCCACGACAGAGCAAATCAGAGGAGCTGCCGATGCGACTACGAGATCTTGCCTTCGCGGTTGGAATGCTATGCGCAGGCTTGGCCGGATACGGTGGCGCGCTCGCGCAAGGCACCACCCCTGGTTCGACGCTCGATGTCGTGCGAGCACGCGGGCAGCTGCTTTGCGGCGTGTCGACCGGCGTCGCCGGATTCGCACTTCCGAACCAGCGGGGTGAGTGGGAGGGGCTCGACGTCGATCTGTGCAGAGGCCTGGCGGCCGCGATCTTCAATGACCCCACGAAGGTTCGCTTCGTCCCACTTTCGGCGTCCACTCGCTTTGCTGCCGTTGCCACAGGCGAGGTGGACCTGCTCTTCCGGAACTCCACGCAGACCATGTCCCGGGCCACAAGCCTCGGGCTACGCGACGCCACCACGTACTTCTACGATGGCACGAGCTTCCTTGTTCGGACGGACTCCGGCGTGCGGAGAGCGCTTGATATGGCGGGTGCGACCGTGTGCCTTCTCCAAGGGACGACCAACGAGCAAGTCGTGTCCGATTACTTTCGGGCGCAGCAGCTGTCCTGGACGCCTCTCGTCTTTGAGCGCGTTGACCAGGTGATGGTCGCGCTGGCAGCTGGCCGCTGCGACAGCTTTTCGAATGATGCGTCAACCTTGTCGGCGACCCGCGCCTCCATGCCTGACCCAAGCCAATGGACAGTGCTCTCTGAACGCTTCTCCAAAGAGCCCTATGCAGCCTTCGTTCGCCGGGGCGATGAAAACTGGTTCGACGTCGTTCGCTGGTACACCACTGCCCTGATCGAAGCCGAAGAGCGCGGCGTGACACGGGAGAACGCTGAAGAGATGCGTCGCACCACCACCAGCGCCGACATCCGTCGCCTGCTTGGGGTGACACCGGAACTCGGTCAATTCATCAGGCTCGATCCAACCTGGGCCTACAATGCAATTCGCGCGGTCGGAAACTATGGCCAGATCTACGATCGCAACTGGGGGCCCAACACGCGGGTCAACTTGCCACGCGGGCCGAACAATCTCTGGACGAATGGCGGCCTGATTTACGCGATACCGATGCGCTGATTCAGCAAGCGAATCACCGGCGGCTGGGGCGGGGTCTCTGCCCCAGCCAAATCAATCACAGCAGGTTTCATCCGATGAACAACCTTGTCGCCACCCGTTTGAACGGCGTTAAGCCATCGGCATCCAGCCACGCGGCACAGCGCGCTCGCGATCTTGCCGCTTCCGGCGTCGAAGTCATCTCCCTCGCGACAGGTGAGCCGGACTTCGAGACCCCGCCCCATGTTATCGAAGCGGCGCACGCGGCCATGCTTTCGGGTGATACGAAGTATACCCGGGTCGGGGGAACGCCAGCGATGATCAAGGCGATCGCGCTCAAGTTCCGAAGGGACAATGGCCTGGACTACAAGGCGTCCGAGCTGATCGCGGCGCCTGGAACGAAGAATCTCATCTTCCTCGCGCTCATGGCCACCCTCAATCCCGGCGACGAAGTCATCGTCCCAGCCCCTCACTGGGTCTCCTACACCGACATGACGAAGCTCGTCGGCGGCGCGCCAGTGGTCGTGTCGTGCACGCAGAACAACGCATACAAGCTCGACGCTGCAGCTCTCCAAGGAGCCATCACGCCGCGCACCCGTTGGGTGATGCTCAACACGCCGAACAACCCCACCGGCGCTGTCTACAGCAAGCAGGATCTGGAGGATCTGGCGGAGGTCCTTCGCCAGCATCCGCGCGTGATGATGATGTCGGACGAGATCTACGAGCATATTTTGTTTGATGGGCGGAAGTTCCATAGCTTCGCAGCGGTCGCGCCCGACCTGAAGGATCGGACCCTGACTCTGAACGGCGTCTCGAAGGCTTACGCCATGACAGGGTGGCGCATCGGCTTCGGAGGTGGCGCGGCGCCACTGATCTCGGCCATGAACGAGGTACAATCGCAGACCAGTGGCTCCATCTGCACACTGAGCCAGGCAGGTGCAGTTGCCGCACTCACCGGGCCGCAGGACTATCTCGCAGAGCGCGCGGCCGCGTTTCAGGAGCGACGAGACCTAGTCATTCCGCTGCTCGATGCTGTTCCCGGCCTCCGCTGCCATAGGCCGGAGGGAGCCTTCTATCTGTTCGTCGACTGCGGCGGATTGCTCGGCCTGCGCAGCAGCGGCGGAGCGACCCTGCAAAGCGACTCCGATGTGGCTGAGTATCTCCTGGAGGCGGCGCGTGTCGTCGTCGTGGCAGGCGGCGCCTATGGCCTGTCACCCCACATTCGGCTTTCTATTGCCTCCCCGACGGACAAGCTGAGGATCGCGTGCGATCGGATTGCCGGGGCCGTCGCGCGGCTGATGCCAAACTAGTGACGGCGTGAGCATGACCACCTCCTCCCTAGATCTCGTCAGATCGCTTCTCAAGCTGCTTCCCGTCGCCGGGCTGGATGAGATTGAGGTGACCGAAGGCCCCAGTCGTGTCCGAATCCGAATGCAAGGGCCGAGGCAGGAGCGAAGCACCCGGATCCTCAGTGCACAGGGGGCAGTCCCGTCGGCGCCTCAGCCTGCGGAAGATCGCGGTCCTGTGGGTCAGGCGGCTGAGGTGGGCAAGACCTTCGTGAAGGCGACGATGCACGGCATCTTCCATCGCGCTCCCTCCCCTTCCTCATCGCCCTTCGTGGAGGTTGGCGCCCAGGTCTCGTCGCGTCAGCAGCTTGGCATTCTGGAGGCGATGAAGGTCTTCAACAGCGTTCTTGCGCCTGAGGCCGGAGTGATTGTCGCCATCCATGCCGACAACGGCCAGGAGGTGTCTGCTGGCGATCTCCTCTTCACTCTGCGCCTCGGGGGCGATGCCGCAGCATGACCGAGAGGGTTACGAACCTGACGCAGCCGCGGGTCACCTTCTGTGGTGATTCAGCTCTGCTGCTGGAGGCGGAAGGTGCGCTCTCCCTGGAGACCCAGCAGGGGATCTGGAACCTCAGCGAGGAAGCTCGCGGCTGGCCGGACGTGATCGATGTTCAGCCTGGAATGAACAATCTACTGGTCACCCTCGATCCAGTCCGGGCGGAGGTCGAAGCCTATGCCGAGCGCCTACTTGCTGCGTGGCTCCGGATTCCCCGTTCGCGAGGGCTTGGACGGCTGATCGAGATTGCGGTGGCCTATGGCGGCCCGGGCGGACAGGATCTTGGCGACGTCGCCTCCCACCACGCTCTTTCTCCCCAGGAGATAGCGGCACTGCATGCGGCGCCGGAGTACGTGGTCTTCGCACCAGGCACCGGGACCGGCTTCGGATATCTCTTCGGATTGGACCCGCGCCTGTTCACCCCGAGGCGGAAGGTGCCGGTCCAGCGCCCTGTCGGTGGCACGGTGCTCCTTGGCGGTGCGCAATCCAATCTCGGCACGAAGCAGCGCCCGGGCGGCCCCGCCATGACGACCACCGGCTGGTATGCCATCGGTCAGGCATCGGACCTACCCACGCCCTTCGATCTGGCGTGCGACCCGCCAAATCTGCTCACTTTGGGGGATCGCATCCGCTTCCGCGTTGACCGGGTCGAGGCATGATCGAGATCCTGGAAACCCCGCCGCTCAACTCGGTCCAGGATCTGGGGCGCCTCGGCTTCCGCTGCTTCGGCCTGATGCAGTCGGGGGCCATGGACCGGCTGGCCCTCGCAGCAGCGAACGCTATGCTCGGCAACGACCTGGATGCCGCCGGGATCGAGGTGCAGCTCTTTCCCCTCACTCTGCGGTTCAATGCGGACGGCATGATCGCCGTGACAGGCGCGGACTGTCGCCCGCGGCTCGATGGCTGGGAGCTGCCGCCCTGGTGGGCGACGCCGGTCAGCGCGGGCCAAACGCTGACACTTTCGCCGCCCCGATCTGGCATGCGCAGCTATCTGGCGGTATCGGGCGGCCTCGATGTTCCCATGGTGCTGGGCTCGCGAAGCACTCAGCTGCGCGAAGGCTTCGGCGGGCTCGACGGCCGTAGCCTCCAGGCCGGTGACCGCCTTCGGAACCTTGATGCGGCTCGCGCCGTGCCCCGGGACGCCGTCGGCTTCGGCGTTGCTCCCTCGATGGAGGCGCTGCCACTCTCCCCGCCTGGCGCATCGGCCGCCACTGAAGTCGCGCTTCGCGTTATCCCCGCGGGTGAGTACGAAGACTTCGATGCCGCGTCACAAGATATCTTCTGGAACACCGGCTGGACGGTCACGGCGCAAAGCAATCGGCAGGGCTACAGGTTGCAGGGTGTCCCCCTTCGACGGAGGCGCGAAGTCGAGATGCGCTCCCATGGCATTGTGCCGGGCGTGGTCCAGGTCCCGCCATCCGGGCAACCGATCCTCCAGCTTGCAGATGGCAACTCCGCTGGCGGTTACCCCAAGATCGGAGTGATCATTGATGCTGATCTTTGGCGGGTAGCCCAGGCTGCACCCGGCCGCGTCCTGCGCTTCCTCCGCTGCACGCCTGCAGAAGCAAAGCACGCCAGCCGAGAACTCTCTGACTACCTGTCCCTCGTCGGGAATCAGGCCCGGTACCTGCTTCGGCACCGGGAGCGTGCAGGTTGATGCTCTCCGCCACCGACATCGCGGACCTAGTCGCCCTGATGCGATCCCATGGCGTCTCCGAGATAGAGCTCGCCAACGGCGGCTCATCGCTTCGTCTCGTCGCCGCTCCCGGGCAAACGCCGCCCATCGAGCCGCCCTCCCCGCCCTCTTCCCTGGTCATCTCCTCTCCCGGAGTCGGACGTTTGACGACGGACCGCGCACCCGGGCTGGCCTTCGCCGAAATCGATTCCGCCGTCGGCGAGGGGCAGGTGCTGGGCTTGCTCGCCACAGGCTTCGTTCGCAGGGCTGTCGTTGCGCCGACTGCCGGTGTTTTGTGCAGCATCCTGGTGCCGCCAGGCACTCTGGTCGGCTTCGGCACTCCCGTCTTCGAGATCTCAACCAGTGGAGGCACCCAGGCAGGTGCCGGGAAGGAGGACTCATGAAGATCGACCTGAATTCCGATCTTGGTGAAGGCTATGGCAGGTGGAAAGGTGGCGACGACGATGCCCTGATGAAGATCATCTCGTCGGCAAACGTCGCCTGCGGCTTCCATGCCGGTGACGCCATCATCATGTCCCGCACGGTGGAAATGGCGAAGGAGAACGGCGTCGCGCTCGGCGCCCACGTCGGCCTGCCGGACCTGCTAGGCTTCGGGCGCTACCCGATGAACATCCCGCCGCGGGACATGCAGAAGCATGCGCTCTACCAGCTCGGTGCGCTGGCTGGGATCGCGCAGGTGGGTGGCTACAAGGTGACGCATGCCAGCACGCATGGCGCGATGGGCGAGATGTCGATCGCCAACCGTGAGTACACCGAGCTGATCTTCGACGTGTTCAAGGCTTTCGACCGCGACATCATCGTCGCGCCACAGCCGGGCAGCTACGCGATGTCCTATGCGAAGTCGATTGGGCTCCGCACCGTGGAGAAGGTCTTCGCGGATCGCGCCTATGACGACGATGGCAGGCTGGTGAACCGCCGCAAGCCGGGCGCGCTGATCACCGATCTGGCAGAGGTCGTCGCACGGGTGAACCAGCTCATGGAGAACGGCACGCTCACTGCGCAATCCGGCAAGCGAATCAAAGTGAACGCGCAGTGCATCCTCGTGCACAGCGACACGCCAGGCGCCGCCGACATCGCCCGCACAGTCCGTGAAACCGTCGAGGGTGGCGGAGGGAAAATCGTCCCGCTCACTGAACTCGCCGCCTGACGGGTTCGCACGGTGGGATTCGCCAACGTCCTCATCGCCAACCGCGGCGAGATCGCCCTGCGGGTCATCCGTGCGTGCCGCAGCCTCGGACTCCGCTCAATCGCGGTGCATTCCGAAGCGGACCGGGGCGCAGCCTACCTCGCGCTCGCCGATCAGGCCGTCTGCATCGGTCCTGGACCAGCCGCGCAGAGCTACCTCGATGGGGATGCCATTCTGCTCGCCGCCCTCGCCACCGGCGCTCAGGCGATCCATCCGGGCTACGGCTTCCTGTCGGAGAACGGCAGCTTTGCGGAGGCTGTCGAGGGCGCGGGCCTGACATTCATCGGCCCGACGGCGGACGTGATTCGACTGATGGGCGACAAGATCGCGGCGAAGCAGGCAATGCGCCGTGCAGGCGTGCCCTGCGTTCCTGGAACGGAGGGCTCGCTGCCAGCCGACCCGACGATCTGCACCGCTCTGGCCGAAGGCATCGGCTACCCCGTCATCGTGAAGGCCGCTGGGGGCGGCGGCGGTCGCGGGATGCGCGTCGTCCGGAGTGGATCGGAACTCTCGGGCGCCATCGCCACCACGCGGGAGGAGGCCACCCGCGCCTTTCGCAATCCGGACCTCTACATGGAGAAGTTCCTGGAGCGCCCTCGTCACATCGAGATTCAGATTCTTTGCGACAACTTTGGAAAGGCGCTCTGGCTGGGAGAGCGAGACTGCTCGATCCAGCGTCGGCACCAGAAGCTGGTCGAGGAAGCGCCAGCTCCGGGAATTCCGCGCTCCGAGATCAGCGCGCTGGGAGAGCGCTGCGCCGCGGCTTGCCGGGAGATCGGCTATCGTGGCGCTGGCACGTTCGAGTTCCTCTATCAGGATGGAATTTTCGCCTTCATCGAGATGAACACTCGCATCCAGGTCGAGCATCCGGTGACCGAGATGACCACAGGTCTCGATATTGTTCGCGAGCAGATCCTCGTCGCAATGGGGCAGCCGCTCAGCTTCAGCCAGGAGGATGTCCTCCAGCAAGGTCATGCAATGGAGTGCCGTATCAACGCGGAAGCGCCCTTCGACGGCACCCCGTCGCCGGGCCGGATCACCAATTGGGGCCAGCCAGGCGGCCCGGGCATTCGTCTCGACACTCATATCGCGAGCGGTGCTGCCGTTCCGTCGCACTATGACTCTCTGATCGCCAAGATCATCGCCCATGGTCCCACGCGCGACATCTGCATCGCCAGGATGCAGGGAGCCCTGGCGGAACTGAAAGTGGAGGGCATCGCGGTGAACACGGAACTTCATCAGCGCCTGCTGTCGGACAAAGGCTTCTGCCAGGGTGGCGTAAGCATCCACTACCTGGAGGAGCGCCTCCCTGAACTCACCTTAGGCGCCGCCACGGTGCTCGCATGACAAACGCGACTTTCCAACAGGGCCGGTCACGCCGACGGGTGGAGGATCTCCGCTTCCTGACTGGACAAGGCCGCTACATCGACGACCAGGCGGTGCAAGGTGCACTGCACGGCTATGTCCTGCGGTCGCCCCATGCACACGCGCGCATTCTCCATGTCGACACGTCGGCTGCCGCCGAGATGCCAGGCGTTCGACTGATTCTACGGGCGGAAGACTTGCGTGCCGAGGGTATCGGTGACCTGCCTGGCGCAGTGCCGATTGCCACGGTCGCGCCGATGATCGTGCCGCCGCGCCCGGCGCTGGCAGATCAGGTGGTGCGCCATGTGGGCGATCCGATCCTGTTCGTCGTCGCCACCACGGCGGATCAGGCGCGAGATGCCGCTGAAGCCATAGAAGTTGAATACGATGCGTTGCCTGCGGTAGCGGACGCGGCGGCCGCGACTGCGGCCGACGCCCCTCAGATCTGGCCGCATGCGCCCGGCAATCTATCCTACGTGTTTCGCAGGGGAGACAGAGCGGCAGTCGACGCAGCCTTTGCTGCCGCGGAGACTACGGTGTCCCTTTGCCTTGTGAACAACCGTGTCGCCGCCGCACCTCTCGAACCGAGGGCCGCAATTGGTAGGCACGATGCGGCTACCGGCAAATTTCTGCTCGAGCTCTCCGGCCAGGGCGTCCACACGATCCGTGAACGCCTCGCCAAACCCGTCCTGCGCATCGCCCCCGAGCTCCTCGACGTGGTTGCTCCGGATGTGGGAGGGGGCTTTGGCCCGAAGAATGTGCTCTATCCTGAGTATGTGCTCGTCCTGGTCGCGGCACGCCGCCTCGACTGCCCAGTGCGTTGGAGCGCAAGCCGGATGGAGGACTTCGTCTCCACGGCGCCTGGTCGCGACAACCGCACTGACGGGCGCCTCGCGCTGGATGCCGCGGGGCGATTCATTGGGCTAGATGTCGCCACCATCGCCAATCTTGGGGCGTACGTCTCGCCTGGCGGCGCCGGAAGCTCAACCAACGCACCGGCCACAGCCATGGGTGGCTTCTACGCGATACCGGCGATCAGCATGGAGGTCCGGGGGGTGTTCACGAACACCGTTCCCATCGATGCCTATCGCGGTGCGGGTAAGCCGGAGGCGAACTACATCATCGAGAGGCTTATCGACCTTGCAGCACGCGAAACAGGACGCGATGCCGCTGATCTTCGGAGACTGAACCTCATCGATGAGTTTCCCTACCGCAGCGCCATGGGCATGATCATCGATTGTGGGAATGCGCGCGCCAACCTGGACGCTGTCCTGGCCGCAGCCGATCGAACGGGATTCACCGCGAGACGCAGTGATTCAGAACGAAGTGGGCTGCTCCGCGGCTTCGGTGTTGGCTGCTTTCTCGAGACAGCGCGTGGCGCGCCCGGTGAATGGGCTGCCGTACGCTTCTCCCAGGACGGACTGGTGGATCTCGCCACCGGCGTCCAGTCGAACGGCCAAGGGCATGAGACCTCGTTCCCGCAGATCGCCGCTGATCGCCTGGGCTTGCCTTGCGAGGTTTTTCGAGTAGTCCAAGCCGATACTCGCAAAGTCCCGCGTGGCAAGGGTCATGGCGGCGCCCGTTCGCTGCACATGGGAGGCGCGGCGCTCTCCATGGCGCTCGACGCCGTCCTAGCAAAAGCACGAAAGGTCGCGGCGCGACTGCTACAGGCAAACGAGCAATCGGTGGAGTTTCGAGAAGGACGCTTCGGTGTTCCAGGCGACGCTCGCGGTATTGGTCTCCTCGATCTGGCACAGACCGTCGCCGAAGCCGGTGAGAGCCTGGACGCGGAGGTGGACAACCCCCTCGACCTCGTCACTTTCCCAAACGGCTGTCACGTCGCAGAGGTCGAGGTTGATCCTGAGACGGGTGTCGTCCAGGTCGCGCGCTACACCGCAGTGGATGACTACGGCGCTCTGGTGAATCCGATGCTGACGCGTGGGCAGGTTCAAGGAGGTCTGGCGCAAGGGATCGGACAAGCGCTTCTGGAGGAGGCGAGCTACGACAGCGAGACAGGACAACCTACGGCCGCCTCGCTGCAGGATTACTGCCTGCCTCGCGCGTCCGACTTCCCTGATCTCACCGTCGCATTCGCGGGTGTGCCGACAGCCGCGAACCCGCTCGGTGTCAAGGGATCGGGCCAGGCGGGCTGTATCGGTGCGCCTCAGACGATTATGCACGCGATACTCGATGCCCTCGCACCACTTGGTGTCCGGACGCTCGACATGCCAGCGACCCCGATGAAGGTCTGGGCGGCGATCGAGGCCGCGCGTGGCAAGAGACACTGAACAGCAACCAAGAGCGAACGGGAGTAAGCGTCTTCCCTTGGCTGCCTTGCGGTGTGTTGCAGTGATCGGCTGACCTGCGCGGCTGCTGGGTGGTGTAGATGTCCGTTGCCGCCCTTAAGCCTAGGAGTAAGGGCGGTGCCGGACGGTCGGTTGGGTGAAGTGATCAGCGTCGTGGCGCGTCGTCGGCGCTGGACGGTCGAGCAGAAGCTGTCCCTGGTGGAGGAGGTGTCACGGCCTGGCGCGTCGGTCGCGGCCGTGGCGGACCGGAACGGGATGAGCCGTAGCCTGCTGTTCGAGTGGCGGCGCCAGGTGCGCGAAGGGACGATGCAGGGCGTGGTGCGTGCTGAGGTGGCCCCGGCGATGGTTCCGGTCCGCGTAGTGGAAGGCATGCCGACGAAGGAGGTGCCGTGCCTGCCACCTCCGTCACGGCGGCCTGCCGAGCGGCCAGGCAAGGCGATGGCAACGGTCGAGGTGGTGCTGTCGAATGGCCGTGTACTGCGAGCTTCCGAGGCAATCCGGCCGGAGGTTCTGGGGCGGCTGGCGTCGGCGCTGGACGCCTGATGCTGGGGCTACACGCTGGGGTGCGTGTCCACCTCGCGCTCGGCGCCACGGACATGCGCAAGGGCTTCGATGGGTTGGCGGCGCAGGTGCAGACAGTGCTGAAGGAGGATCCATTCTCCGGTCACCTGTTCCTGTTCCGCGGCAAGCGCGGCGATCTGCTCAAGGCGCTCTGGTGGGACGGCCAGGGGTTGATGCTGCTGGCCAAGCGCCTGGAAAAGGGCAAATTCATTTGGCCGACGATCGCGCGCGAGGGCGTGGTGTAGCGCGGCAATCTGGATGCGAGCTGCGCGACAATCAGGATGAGAGGCGTTGGTCGCAGCGGTTCGATGATTGTCGCGGCGCGGCGTTGAGGCAAGCGAGTTCCGCCGCTGGGCGACA
>Ga0081539_10005290_pt1 | contig 13293 bp, 9 predicted proteins | sample TabmetS4T2R2_FD_71023 | JGI IMG/M metagenome (GOLD analysis project Ga0081539, IMG submission 71023) | Tabebuia heterophylla rhizosphere microbial communities from the University of Puerto Rico - S4T2R2 | ecosystem: Host-associated > Plants > Roots > Rhizosphere ...
AGCTATTATAAGGTCCGATAAGGTGAAGAAGAAAAAAAAATTTTTGGGGGGGGGGGGGTTTTCCCCCCCCCCCCTTTTGTAAAAAAAAGAGGGGCAGGAACACCCCCTGCCCCTACAAGCCTTTGTTACGAAAAGACGGGCAGGGACAAGCCCTGCCCCTACAAGTTTGTTGGGCGCTTCAAACTATAACTCGTCACTTGTCACTCGTCACTCTTCACTACTCTTGTCCTTCTGCATTTCCCAGAGAAGCATGTGTTTGAGGAATGCGTGGTGCGCCGCGAAGCGCGCGATGGCGAGACCGGCGAGGCGGTCGCGGAAGCCGCCTTTGAGGATGAAGCTGCGCACGAAGGCCGAGGGCGCGGCGAGCGCGATGCGCGCGGGCGACGTGCGCCGTCCGGCCTCGAACATCTGTCGCGCGGCGAGCGGGGCGTAGCGTTCGCCGATCATCCGGTGGTGGTGCGCTGCGTCGCGGACGCTGAAGTGTAGAAGGTCGCCGCCGAGCGTTTCGACGCGCGCGCCTTCGTCCATCTTTACAGACTCGTGGACGTACGCGCCCGCCCAACGGCCACGCGCGCGGCGGTAGAGACGAAGTTGAAAGTCTGGATACCAACCGCCGCCGCGAATCCAACGGCCCATGTAGCGCGAGCGTCGAGCGATGCGGTAGCCGTCGGCGAGTGCGTGTTCGTCGGCGTCGCGCATGGCGAGTATCCCGGCGCGCAGTTCGTCGGAGACGCGCTCGTCGGCGTCGAGGCTGAAAATCCATTCGTGCGTTGCTTCATCAGCCGCGAACTGCTTCTGCGCGGCGAAGCCGGGCCAATCGCGCTCAATGACGCGCGCGCCGCACTCGCGCGCAATCTCGCGCGTCGCGTCGGTCGAGCGCGAGTCAACGACGAGCGTTTCGTCGGCCCACGCGACCGACTCGCAGGCGGCGCGAATGTTGTCCGCCTCGTTGAGCGTGATGATGGTCGCGGAAATCTTCAAGACGTTTAGAGAGCGCGGATTCTTCTTTCGACTTCAACTAGCGCGTGTGAGAATACGAACGGCGCCGGCGGGCGTCAACCGATGCAGAGACAACATGTGATAAATCTGTAGGGGCAGGGCAAGTCCGCGGCCCGTCATCGCTTCAAAGTTATGCGGGATGAATAATGTGTTATGCAAAGGGACAAGCCCTGTCCCTATAGCAAAGTTATGCAAAGCGGGCAGGGACAAGCCCTGCCCCTACAATCTTGTTTCGCGTTCTCGTCTTCTGCACAGACAGCGCTTGAAATGAAAGCGCGACCGAAAGACATTCGTCTCGCGGTCGCGCTTTCGCGTGTTGGCACTCGCGTTAGTCTTTGAACTTTTCGGGCGCGACGGGCGAGTCAACGATGACGTTGTTGGATTTGAGCGTGGCCGACGTTGCGCGTTGCAGTTCAGCGAGTGCTTTGTTGTAGTCGGTCTCGGCGCGCAGTTCTTGATTGCGCGCGTTGACGAGGGCGTTCTCGCGCTGGAAGAGAAGGAACGTCGTGGAGCGTCCGACCTGGTAGAGACGACGCTCGCCCGCGAGTTGCTCCTCGGCGCTCTGCCGCGCCTGACGCGCCGACAGTACGCGCCGCCGCGCGGTCTCGACCGCTTGCACGGCGTTGCGGACTTCGACCTCGATTGACTGTTCCTGCAAGCGCGTCTGCGCGGCGAGTTGCTCGCGCTGGATTTGCGCCGTCGCGTAGTTGGCCTCCGCCGTGCGATTCTTGAACGGTATTTGAATCGTCACGCCGACAACTACTTGGCGCGTTTTGAAGTTGAAGAGGTTTTGGAGCGTCTGCCCGTAGCCGCCGATGAAGTTGCGCGGGATGCAGCGCTCGGTCGCGCTCTCCGCGCCCGTGCAGGCGGGGATGGTCAGGCCCGTCGCGGGGTTGAGTCCGGGCGTGCCGGCGAGACCGCTCGTTTGGAGCGTGCCCGTCAGGTCAACGCGCGGCTTCGTCTGGTTCTTGTAGAACGAGAGGTTGATGTCGTTGACCTCGCTTTCGAGTTTCAGACGACGCATTTCGGGGCGGTTGTCGTGCGCCTCCTTGAGCGACGACTCGAGGCTAACGGGCGTCTCGTCGAAAGTCGGCTGATCAACCGGGACGACGGCCTTCGACCAATCGGGGTTGAGCGGGTCTTTAATCAACAACTCCTTCAAGTTGTTCTCCGCAATCGTCACCTGCTGGTTGGCAAGCAGGAGCGCGGCCTCGCGGTTTGAAAGCTCGGTCTGAATCTCCGCGCGTTCGAGCGGGGCGGACGCTCCGGCGGCGACGCTCGCTTCGGTGCGGCGGAAGTTTTCGCGCGCGAGGTTGATGTTTGCAATCTGGTTCTGCTCGTCGCGCAAGGCGAAGACCAAGTCCCAGTAGGCGCGCTGCACCTGCGAGATCACGTCTATGGTACGGCGTCGGAAGTCTGCGTCCGACTGTTCGAGTCGCTTGCGCTGGATGCGTATCAACTGGCGGTTGCGGTCAATCGCGCGATTGCGCCAGAGCGGTTGCGTAAACTGGACGCCCTGTATTGACGAGAAGATCGGGTTGAGCGTCGTGTTGTTGCGCGATGTGTTCTCGCGCGTGTTGTTGAAGAAGTATGTGAAGTTGCCGCCGCCGCGACCGAACTGCTTGTTGATGGAGACGTCGTTGTTGTAGTCGGTCGTCGTCACGGTGCCGCCCGCGCCCGCGCCGCCGAAGATGTTCGTGACGGGCTGGACGCTGTTGTTGATTTCGGGCTGGTACGTGAAGACCGGGTCGAAGACGCCGCGAAATGCGATGAGCGACTGTTCGGCGATGCGGACGTCGGCGCGCGCGATCTCGATGTCGTTGTTGTTTTCGAGCGCGCGTCGGATGGCTTCATTCAAGGTGAGCGAGAGCGTGTCTGCCGTCAGTATGCCGACGCGCGTGAGCGACGGCAGAGGCGGCACGGGGCGCGGCTGCACGGCTGGGAAGTCAGGCTCTTGGCCCTCTTCGAGCGGCGTCGTTGTGGTCTCAGGCGTCGTCGTCGTGGGCGAAGGACTCGGCGCGGTCGTGGGTGACGAAGGCGTCTGCGGCGTCGGCGCGGGCTGCACGCCCGGAGGCGTCTGCTGCGTTGGACGCTCGACGCCCGGCGGCGTGCGCGTGTCGGTCGGCGTGGGGCGCGCGGTCGGCGTCTGCTCCGTGCCCGGCGGGCGCGGCGTGTTCTGCCGAGGCGTCGGAGTCTGCTGCGGCTCGGACGTGGAGACGACGAACGGCTCGCCTTCAGTTTTGAAAACGGACTTGCGCGTCGTCTTCACGTTCGGCGAAGTCTTCGACTCGTCAGCCGTCGCTGTCTTCGACTCGCCCGCGGGCGTCGAAGCGGGCGAGGCTTTGCGCGCGTCAGACTTAGAGGCTCGCGCTTTCGAGCCGCCGCGCGTCGCGGCGTGATTCCCAAAAGCGGACACGGCGTTCCCGAAAACGAGAAACGCGGAGAGGCAGATTGCTGAAAGGGTTGAAACTCCCTTGCGTGTGGCACGTTGAAAGCTACGCTGTTTGAGCATTTTCTCTACCTTAAAATCTTCCGAAGGGCGACGCGCAGGCTGCGGCGCGAGAAATAAAAAGTTCAAAACCGTTCTCGTTGAATCTCGGTAGCAAATGTTGAGCCGCGGCGTGTTTGAGATGTCTCTTTTAACGTCGCGGCAGACTCGGTGCGTACTACGTAGCGTGCGCGCACGGGGTTTCAAAAACATACATTCAAGTCGTTGATGATGGATGTTGCAAGGCGCGAAAGCGTTGGTAAAAAGCGTGCGCCGTGCGTTGGCGCGCGTTCGGGCGGTTGGCTTGACAGTGGCGCGCGCGGGGCTTATCTTTCATGGTTTAAGGGCAAGCTCCTTCATCCGACCGAGGAACAGGCGTACAGAGTTTGTAGGCGTACGCGCGCCGCGAGCCGACGAATCTGTGTGTGCGCGGCACGGCCACGGTCGAAGAAAAGTTCAAACACCGCGAGGAGAATCAAAGGTAATGGCAATCAAAGTCGGCATCAACGGCTTCGGTCGGATAGGTCGCAACGTCCTGCGCGCGTCTCTGGGCGACGCCGGCATAGATTTCGTCGCCGTCAACGACATCACCGACACGAAGACGCTCGCGCATCTTCTCAAGTACGACTCCGTTCTCGGCAACCTCGAAGAAGAGATCGCGGCGACGGAGAAGGGAATCCGCGTCGGCACGGACGAGTTCGTAGTCTTCTCGCAGCGCGACCCCGCGCAGATTCCTTGGGAAGAGGTCGGCGCTGAAGTCGTCATCGAGTCAACCGGACTTTTCACCGACGCCGAGAAGGCGAAACTTCACCTGCGCGGCACGGTCAAGAAAGTAATCATCTCCGCGCCCGCGAAGAACGAAGACATCACAATCGTGATGGGCGTCAACGAAGACAGGTACGACCCCGCGACGCACAACATAATCTCTAACGCCTCTTGCACGACGAACTGCCTCGCGCCCGTCGCCAAAGTGATACATGAAAAGTTCGGCGTCGTCTCCGCGCAGATGACCACGATTCACTCTTACACGAACGACCAGCAGCTTTTAGACCTCCCGCACAAAGACCTTCGCCGCGCGCGCGCCGCCGCGCTCTCGATGATTCCGACTTCAACCGGCGCGGCCAAGGCCGTCGCGCTCGTGCTTCCAGAACTCAAAGGCAAGTTTGACGGCATATCGGTTCGCGTGCCGACGCCGAACGTCTCGCTCGTTGACGTTGTTATCGAAGTCGGGCGCGAGACCTCGACCACCGAAGTCAATCAGGCTCTCAAGGACGCCGCCAACGAGGAGCTTCAAGGCATACTCGCCTTCTCCGAAGAGCCGCTCGTCTCCGTTGACTTCCGCAAAAACCCGAACTCTTCAATCGTTGACGCCGATTACACGAAGGTCATCAACGGCAACCTCGTCAAGGTGCTCTCTTGGTACGACAACGAGTGGGGCTACTCCTGCCGCGTGCGCGACCTCGTAAAGTTCATCGCGGGGAAAGGACTCTAAGGAATTTGGATTGCGGATTTTGGATTTGCGATTTAAGCGTGTCCTTCAATCGTGAATCCAAAATCCAAAATCTAAAATCCAAAATCCATGAATAAGCTTTCCATCAAAGACCTCGACCTCAAGGGCAAGCGCGTCTTCGTGCGCGTTGACTTCAATGTGCCCGTGAAGGACGGGAAGATTGAAGACGACACGCGCATACGCGCCGCGCTTCCGACGATTCGTTATGCGATTGAGCGCGGCGCGCGCGTCATAATCGCTTCACACTTGGGGCGACCGAAGGGCGAGCGCGTGGAGAAATACAGCCTTCGTCCCGTTCATGAATATCTGGTGAGCGAAGGTTCAATCCCATCAATCGAGTTTGCCGACGATTGCGTGGGCGACGAGGCGCGCGCGCACACGGAAATTCTGAAGGACGGCGAGGCCGAGCTGCTCGAAAACCTTCGCTTCCACAAAGAGGAAGAGGCGAACGATGAGGGCTTCGCGCGCGAGCTTGCGAGCCTGTGCGACCTTTACGTGAACGATGCCTTCGGCGCGGCGCACCGCGCGCACGCTTCGACCGCGGGGATTACGAAGTTCGTCGAAAGGGCTGCCGCCGGTTTGTTGATGGAGAAGGAACTTGAATACTTGGGCCGCGCTTTGAACGACCCGGAGCGCCCGTTCGTCGCAATCCTTGGCGGCGCGAAGGTCTCGGACAAGATTCCTGTAATCAACTCGCTCATCAGTCGCCGCGTCGAAAAGATTCTCATCGGCGGCGCGATGGCCTACACGTTCTTCAAGGCCGAAGGGTTTACGGTGGGCAAGTCGCTCGTCGAAAACGAAATGCTCGACACGGCCAAGCAGATAAAGAAGCGCGCCGAAGACGAGGGCGTCAAACTCGTGCTGCCGACCGATCATCAGGTGGTTGACAGCTACGATCCTCTGAACAGTCGCAAAACGATTCCCGTAGAGTTCACGAACGCGGGCCACGTCGGTTTGGACATCGGCGCGGAGACGGTCGCGCTCTTCGCGCGCGAGATTGAGGACGCGCGGACGATTATCTGGAACGGGCCGATGGGCGTCTTCGAGGAGAAGGGTTTTGAAGAGGGGACTGTCGGCGTCGCGCGCGCGGTGGCCTCGGCAGCCGAGCGCGGCGCGACCGTAATCGTCGGCGGCGGAGACTCCGTCGCCGCTGTGAACGAAGCGGGCGTCGCCGGTAAGGTAACGCACATCTCTACGGGCGGCGGCGCGACGCTCGAATTCCTCGCCGGAGACGAACTGCCCGGCGTCGCGGCACTGAACGACAAGTAGCTATTAGCTGTTGGCTGTTAGCTATTAGCTTTGAAGAGACACGGAACACAGAGAGCGTTTAATCTGAACGATTGGCTGCTTACAAGAGCTAAGACATGTACTCTCGCGGCGGCTACGACTAGAAAAAGCTAACGGCTAAAAGCTAACGGCTAACAGCTTCCCATGAGAAAACCAGTCATCGCAGGAAACTGGAAGATGTTCAAGCTGCTCGCCGACTCGGTGGCGACGGTGCTTGAGTTGAAGCCGTTGGTGGCAAACGCGAACCACTGTGAAGTTATAGTCGCGCCCGTGTTTACGGCGATAAAGACCGTGGCCGACCGTCTCGAAGGATCGAACATCGCGGTCGCCGGGCAGGACTGTTCGACAGAGGCCGCGCACGGCGCGCACACGGGCGAGGTGGCCGCCGACATGTTGAAGGACGCGGGCGCGTCCTACGTTATCGTCGGCCACTCCGAGCGCCGGCAGTTCTACGGCGAGACCGACACGTTCGTCAACCGAAAGGCTCTGGCCGCGCTCGCGTCGGAGTTGACGGTCATCATGTGCGTCGGAGAGACGTTGGAGCAGCGCGAAGGCGGCGTCGCGGAAAGCGTCGTGCGCGGTCAGTTGGAGGGCGGGCTTCGTGATTTGACAGCCTCCGACCTCGACCGTATCATAATCGCCTACGAACCCGTCTGGGCAATCGGAACGGGACGCACAGCGACGCCGGAGCAAGCGCAGGAAATGCACGCGTTTGTCCGGCGCGTTTTCGCGGAGAGGTTCTCGCAACGGGCCGCCGAGCGACTTAGAATCCTCTACGGCGGCTCCGTAAAACCCGACAACATCGCGGGGCTGATGAGGCAGACGGACGTTGACGGCGCGCTCGTCGGCGGCGCGAGCCTCGACGCTCAGACGTTCGCGCAGATAGTCAATTACGACCGATAACGGAAATTTGAGGTTTTAGAGAATTGATTACATATATCTTATACGGACTCTTCCTCCTTTCGTGCGTCGTGCTCGTCGTCTCCGTGCTCTTGCAGCCGGGCAAGGCCGACGCGGGCGCGCTCTTTACGAGTTCGGTTTCGAGCACGGCCTTCGGCCCGCGTGGGACGCAGACCATACTCGCCAAGATAACAATCGGCGCAGCCGCGACCTTCATGATCGTCGCGCTCGTGCTCTCGATGGGCGTCGGCAGCGGCCAAAGCTCGCTGATGGAGAGCGGCACGAAGGCCAAGCCGAGTCCGACCGCCGCGCCCGCGCAGCAGGCAAGCCCGCAGACCGAAGGGCAGACGCCGCCGCCCGCGCAGAACGAGGGCGGCGCGACAAACGCGCCCGCGGGAACGCCAGCGCCGTCGCCCGCATCTAACTCGGAATCGAACGCGAACACGTCGAACAAGTAGCGCGCAAGATGCTCAAAGTCGCGCCGACTTGAACGGCTTTAGGATTGCTGTTAGTCTTTTTGACAACCCGCGAGCGGAAGTGGCGGAACTGGTAGACGCGCACGTTTGAGGGGCGTGTGAGGCAACTCGTGGGGGTTCGAGTCCCCCCTTCCGCATTCGAGTTTTGACGAATGAGGCAGAGACGACTTAAAGCGTCTCTGCCTTTTTTATCGTTCGCGCTTCGACGGTCGAATTTATCAACTCAATTCGCGCACGACTGTTGTTGAGCGGCGCGCGTGCTGATAAACTCTGCCTCTCCCGCAGGAGTTTTGTTTGATGTTTCCCGTTTCCCGCTCAAAATCAAGCGCGCCCCTTTTGGCCGTCGCCTTCGTGTTCACGCTTCTCGTCGCGTCAGACTGCGCGGCGCAATCGAGCGATCCCGCGTTCCCCGCGCCCGTCTTCTCAAACGAAGTTTCGGGAAGCATCGCGCCGCGCGACATCGGCGACGCGCGCCGCACGCGCCACTTCTACACCTTCCGAGGCACGGAAGGCGACCTTCTCGTCAAACTCGAAAGCGCTGAACTCGTCGGCGACGTTGACGTTTTCAACGCGAACGGAATGCGCCCGCTCATCAAGTTTACGCTCTTCGGCGACGCGACGAACGTGTCGAAGAGTTTCTACCTGCGCAAAGAGGAGACGCTCGTGCTTCGCGTCGAGGCGCGCGCGGCGGGCGACGCCGACGGCACTTACCGCATAACCTTCGGCGGCTCGTTCGCGCCCGCGCCGACCGAACTCGCCAACGCGCCGCAGCCCGCCGAACCAACGGTTTCGAGCGCGGAACGCTCCGGCAAAAACGTCCGCCGCGTGACCTCAACGGGCGCGCGCATCGAAGAACCCGCGCCGACGCCTGCGGAAGTTGCGAGCGAGCCTGAAGCGACACCCACGCCGGCGCCCGAAGTCGAGCGCAAACCCGCGCCGCGACGCGGGAGAGGCTCGCGCACGTCTCCCAACAGAACGCGCGGCAGCAGTTCGCGTACAAAACCGGCGACGACGGACACGGCAAAGTCCGAGACGACAGACACCGCCCAGTCTTCCGAGACCGCCGAATCCAAACCCGACGCAAACACGGAGAAGCCCACGGAAGCCACACCCGAACCGGAGAAGCCGGCAACGCCCGCGCCGAAGAGGACGCCCGCCCCGCGTCGAAGAGGCGCGCGAGGGACGGGAAGGAGCGCGCGCAACGAAAGCGCGCGTACCACCGCGCCCGATTCTTCCGCTCAGCCCTCCGCGGACGCGCAGCCTTCGACGCAGCCCGCGCCGTCGCAACGTCTCGTCGTCGTCACGAAAGACGGCGAGACTATCGAGCGCGACATGAACACGGTGCGCCGCGTCACGGTCGAAAATAATCAACTCGTCGTCGTAACGCGCGACGGCAAAGTCATCCGGCAGCCGATGGCGAACGTACTACGCATGTCAATCGAACCGTGAGCGCGCCGAACGCAGACCAAATGGCAGGTCGTCTCCTTCAAAACTCAACCAACCGAGCCGCTCACACGGTCTTTCCCTTCACGGCAATCGTCGGGCAAGGTGAGATGAAGCTCGCGCTCCTGCTAAACGTCGTCGCGCCTTCCGTCGGCGGCGTCCTCATCATGGGACATCGCGGCACGGCGAAGTCAACCGCCGTCCGCGCGCTTGCAGACCTCCTCCCGCCAATCAAAGCCGTGCGCGACTGCGCCTTCAACTGCGACCCCGAAGACGCACGCTCACTTTGCGACGACTGCCGCGCGCTCGTCGCCGAAGGTAAGAAATTAAAAGTCGAACGCAAGGCCGTCCCCGTCGTCGAACTTCCGCTCGGCGCGACCGAAGACCGCGTGTGCGGGACGATTGATCTCACGCGCGCCATACGCGACGGCGTCAAAGCCTTCGAGCCGGGACTGCTCGCGCGGGCAAACCGCGGCTTCCTCTACATTGACGAAGTCAACCTACTCGAAGACCACCTCGTTGATCTTCTGCTCGACGTTGCGGCGACCGCGCGCAACCGCGTCGAGCGCGAAGGCGTCTCCGCCGAACATCCTTCGAGTTTTCGTCTCGTAGGCTCCGGCAACCCGGAAGAGGGCGAACTGCGCCCGCAACTCCTCGACCGCTTCGGCCTCTGCGTCGAAGTCGAAACCGTCGGCGACCTCGACAGTCGTGTCTCGATAGTCGAACACCGCGAAGCTTTCGACACAGACCCTCTCAAGTTCATCAACGCCAGACGCGACGAGCAGACGATACTACGCCAGCGCATCCTGCGCGCCGCACGCGCCTTTCCGAAAGTCGAAGTGTCGCGCTCTCTCCTTCGTTCGATTGCGGAGCTTTGCCTCCGGCTCGGCGTTGACGGGCATCGCGGCGAGATAACGGTCGCACGCGCAGCGCGCGCGCGCGCGGCGTTCGAGGGTCGCAAGTCTGCGAACGCCGAGGACGTTCGACGCGTCGCGGCCATGTGTCTGCGACACCGCCTGCGACGCGACCCGCTCGCAACGGGTGGCGGCGGCGCGCGCGTGCAGGCTCAGACGGAAGAACTTTTCGGACAGTCGAACGACGCGCTGAATGATGAAGGCGACGCGAAAAAAAAGAGTCGTAGCCGGGAGAAGAAACACGGCGAACGCGAGCAAGCGGACGGCGGCGAGAGCCGGCTAAGTCAGAAGCTTAGCGGCGAAGAGTTGAAAGTCGCGCCGAGCGAAGTCGGCCTGAAACAAAGCCCGGAAGCGTTGACCAAAGAGACGATGAAGCGCGCCGGAAAGTCTTCGCACCCCTCGCGTCGTCGCGCGGGCGCGGGCGCTTCAACTTACGCGAAGCGCGGTCGCCACGTCGGCGCGGCCACGTCTGCGGAAGGAACGCGCAGTCTCGCCTTCGACGCGACGCTGCGCGCGTCGTCTCACTCATACGCGCGAAACGCAACCGGCGCGCACGCGCGTAAAATCAATGACGCTCACGAGCACGCGCGCGAAATCAACGAAGCGCGCGCGCATGTGCTTCAAGTTAATGACGCGCCCGCCGTCGCGCGTGTGAGCGGCAAACGCGCGCTCGAAGTCGCGCCCGGCGACCTTCGCTTCAAACGCTTCCGCGCGAAGGCGGGCGCGCTCTACATCTTCCTCGTTGACACGTCGGGCAGCATGGCCGCCAACCGCATCGGTCAGGCCAAAGGCGCTCTCGCGCAACTGCTGCGACGCTCCTACGTCAGCCGCGACCGCGTCGCGCTCATCACATTCCGCGAACGCGAGGCGCAACTCCTGCTCGCGCCGTCTTCTTCAGCTTCGCGCGCGCGAAAGCTTCTCGATGAACTGCCCGTCGGCGGCGCGACCCCGCTCGCCGCCGGACTCCTTCGCGCGCTCGACGTTGCGCGTCGCGCTTCGGCAGAGAACGCGCGACGCGTAAATCTCGTCGTCTTCACGGACGGTCGCGCCAACGTCTCACTCGGCGGAGCGACGACCGACGGCGACGCGCCAGTTAAAAAGATAGACGACACGGAGGCTCTTAAGAATCAGACGCGCGGCGAAAACCGAAATCAGATACGAGACGAAATCCGCCGCGTCGCCGCGTCGTTGCGCGCGGCGGGTGTTGCGTCGCTAGTCATAGACACGCAGAATCGTTTCACCGCCGCCGGCGAGGGCGAATTCCTCTCCGACGCGCTCGGCGGTCGCTACATGCGTCTGCCGCAGTTGATTTCGGAGACGACGTTGGCGGAGACTTTGGAAGGTGTTGGCGTTTGAAACTCAGACGCATTTCGGCTTCGGCTTTATGGGTGAAGAAATAATTAAGTCGAACGAAGAGAGAGACAGGCGCGTGCTCGAACTTTGGGAGCAGGTCGTCGAGGTCGAGCGGCGTCTGATTCCGACGGGGCTGCACGTCTTCGGACGCGCGCCCGCCGGCGAAGAGTGCGCAGACCTTCTGCGCGCCGTCGCCTCCTTCGAGCGGCCCGAACACCGCGCACGCGCGCTCACAGACCTCGTCGCCGAAGGTCTCGGTCTCGACGCTTACGAACGATTGATCGCAGACAAGTCGGAAAACAATTTGCGTGCGCGCGAGCGTGTTGATGAAGTCGTCCGTGAGTCAGTCTCAATTTTTCTGCGCGAGGGAACGGAGGCCGCGTGTCTTCAACTCGAAGCGCGCGCGAAGGTTTCCACAGGCGAGTCGCGCAAAGTCTTCGCGCTGCTCGCGCAAGTACGCGAGCGTTTGAAGACGAACGCGGAGCTTGACGGACTAGCGCGCGCGCTTCGCGGCGAGTACATAGAGCCGGGGCCGGGGGCTGACGTTGTGCAGAACCCGGAGGTTCTCCCGACGGGGAGAAACACGCACGCCGTCAATCCTTACGCAGTCCCTTCGCAAGCGGCTTACGCGCGCGCCAAAGCGACGGTCGGCGCGCTACTCGAAAGACACCGCGCGGAGCAGGGCCGGTATCCGCGCACTATGGCGCTCGTCCTCTGGGGCTTGGACAACATCAAGACGCAGGGCGAGGGCGTCGCGCAGGCGCTTTGGCTTCTGGGCGTGCGGCCCGTGCGCGACTCTCTGAACCGCGTGACGGAAGTCGTGCCCGTGTCGCTCGAGGAGTTGGGGCGACCGCGCGTTGACGTTGTGATGACCGTCTCCGGCATCTTCCGCGACCTGTTCGGCGCGACGATGCTTCTCTTAGACAAGGCCGTGCGCTGCGTGGCAGAGTTGGACGAAGCGTCGGAGTTGAACCCTGTGCGCGCGAACATCTTGAGACAGATGGATGCTGACAACTGTTCGTTCGATGAGGCTCAGCTTCGCGTCTTCTCGAACGCGCCGGGGAGCTACGGCACGAACGTCAACTTCATGGTGATGGATTCGCAGTGGGAAGATGCCGAAGCCTTGGGCGACCTCTTCGTCACGCGCAAGTGCTTCGCCTACGGGCGCGGTCGTGACGGTCGCGCGCTCGAAGGACGCGAAGCGCCCGCCGCGCTCGCACGCGCGCTCGCACGCGTCGAGGCGACTTACCAAAACCTCGACTCGTTTGAGATAGGCATCACGGACGTTGACCACTACTTCGAGTACCTCGGCGGCGTCTCCAAGGCTGTTGAGAAGCACGCGCAATCGCGTCCGGCGATCTATCTTTCGGACGCGCTTTCGCGCGACGCGCGCGTGCGCTCGCTCGAAGAGTTGGTGCGGCTTGAGACGCGCGCCAAGACGCTCAACCCGAAGTGGTACGAAGGAATGCTCAGCCACGGCTTCCGAGGCGTGGCGGAAATCGAGAGCCACGTGACGAACACCTTCGGCTGGAGCGCCACGACGGACGCCGTTGACGGTTGGGTTTACGACGAGGTCGCGCGCACATTCGTCCTCGACGCCGAGATGCTCGAACGCCTTCGTCAACTCAACCCGCACTCCGCGCGTTCGCTCGTCGCGCGCCTGCTCGAAGCCGAGGGGCGCGGCTTCTGGGACGCGGGCGCGGAAACCATCGCGTCGCTGCGAGAGATTTTCGAAAGCATTGAGGATCAACTAGAAGGCGTCGCCGGATGAAGAACAGTACCGCGAGCGGTAGCGAGCGGGTCAACGCTGCCCAAAAACGTTTGCATGATGTAACTACGACCCGCTCCCTACCGCTCCCGGGACTGTACTGAGTGTCGAGAGATAAACATTTAGCAGAAAAACGCACATCACCGCCCCCTACG
>Ga0081539_10005291_pt1 | contig 13284 bp, 10 predicted proteins | sample TabmetS4T2R2_FD_71023 | JGI IMG/M metagenome (GOLD analysis project Ga0081539, IMG submission 71023) | Tabebuia heterophylla rhizosphere microbial communities from the University of Puerto Rico - S4T2R2 | ecosystem: Host-associated > Plants > Roots > Rhizosphere ...
CGCGGGGGAGGGGCTGGGGGGTTGCGTCGGGTCGTGGCGGTACAGTCGGCGCGTCGTCGTCGGCCGTTCTCTCCCGGCGGGGCCGGCGGCGCCGGAAGCCCGACGGCGGCGCGCCGGGAGAGGCCACCCGGCACTCGTCACACCGGTGTCATCTCCAGGTCGCCCTCGTAACTGCCAGGAAACAGACGCGATACTCGCGAGAAACTGCCGCCGCCTAGCGTCCGCAACAATCCGGAGCGGGCCGACGGTGGTCCGTCCCGCGGCACCTGCCCGCTCCCGACCGTGGAGGTTGGATGTTCAGCAACGCCGACGAAGCCCTCAAGTTCATCAAGGACGAGGGCGTGGAGTTCGTGGACGTTCGGTTCTGCGACCTGCCTGGGGTCATGCAGCACTTCAACGTGCCGGCGGTCAGCGTCGGCGCCGACTTCTTCACCGACGGCCAGATGTTCGACGGGTCCTCGATCCGCGGCTTCCAGGCCATCAACGAGTCGGACATGAAGCTCATCCCGGAGCTCGCCACCGCTTACGTCGACCCGTTCCGGGCAGCGAAGACGCTGAACATCAACATGTCCATCGTCGACCCGTACACCGACGAGCCCTACAGCCGCGACCCGCGCGGCGTGGCCGCGAAGGCCGAGGCCTACCTCAAGTCGACCGGCATCGCGGACACGGCGTACTTCGCGCCGGAGGCCGAGTTCTACGTCTTCGACGACGTCCGCTTCGAGACCAAGCAGAACGCGGGCTACTACTACATCGACTCGATCGAGGGGGCCTGGAACACGGGCCGGGTCGAGGAGGGCGGCAACCGCGGCTACAAGACCCGGTACAAGGGCGGCTACTTCCCCGTCCCGCCGGTGGACCACTACGCCGACCTGCGCGACCAGATGACGTCGACGCTGGACCTCCTCGGCCTGCAGGTCGAGCGCGCGCACCACGAGGTGGGCACCGCCGGCCAGGCCGAGATCAACTACCGGTTCGACTCGCTCGCCCGGGCGGCCGACAAGATCATGCTGTTCAAGTACGTCATCAAGAGCGTGGCGTGGGCGAACGGCAAGACCGCGACGTTCATGCCGAAGCCGATCTTCGGCGACAACGGCTCGGGCATGCACTGTCACCAGTCGCTGTGGAAGGACGGCGAGCCGCTGTTCTACGACGAGCGCGGCTACGGCGGCCTGTCCGACACCGCCCGCTGGTACATCGGCGGCCTGCTGCACCACGCGCCGAGCCTGCTCGCGTTCACGAACCCGACGGTCAACTCGTACCACCGGCTGGTGCCGGGCTTCGAGGCGCCGGTCAACCTCGTGTACTCGGCCCGCAACCGCTCGGCCTGCGTCCGCATCCCGGTCACCGGCTCGAACCCGAAGGCCAAGCGCATCGAGTTCCGCGTGCCGGACCCGTCGAGCAACCCGTACCTGGCGTTCTCCGCGATGATGATGGCCGGCCTGGACGGCATCAAGAACCGCATCGAGCCGCCGGCGCCGGTCGACAAGGACCTCTACGAGCTCCCGCCCGAGGAGCACGCGCAGATCGCGCAGGTGCCCAGCTCGCTGCCGGCGGTGCTGGACGCCCTCGAGGCCGACCACTCGTACCTGTCCGAGGGCGGCGTCTTCACCGAGGACCTCATCGAGACCTGGATCGACCTCAAGCGCACGCAGGAGGTCGACCCGATCCGCCTGCGCCCGCACCCGCACGAGTTCGAGCTGTACTACGACATCTGAGCCGAACTGGGTCTGACCTGCGGGCTTCGTCGCCGGTCACGCCCCTGGGCGGTCGACGGGCCGCCGGTTGCGCGCTTTCTGGGGACTGCGCGGCCGGCGGCCCGCATGTTTCCCGGCCGGGCCGCGGTCGCGCGGGCGTGTGAGGATCGCGCCGTGGCCGACGACGAGTGGGCAGTTCAGGCGGACCGGTTCGCGGACGAGGCGTACGCGAGCGTCAAGGGCGGCGTCCGGACGTACGTCCTGCACCGGCAGCTGACCGCCCACCTGCCCGTGCCGCCCGGTTCCGTGCTGGACGTCGGGGGTGGCGCCGCCCACCGGTCCCTGCCGCTGGCGCGGCTGGGGTACGACGTCACCGTTCTCGACTCCTCGCCGGCCATGCTCGACAGGGCCCGGGAGCGGGTGGCCTCCGAGCCCGCGGAGGTGCGGCGCTGCGTGCGGCTCGTCCGCGGGCGCGGGGAGGACGCCGCGGCCCTCGTCGGCGAGGCCGGGTTCGACGCCGTGACCTGCCACGGCGTGCTCATGTACCTCGACGATCCCGAGCCCCTGGTGCGCGAGCTGTGCCGCTGCGCGCGGCCGGGCGGCGTCGTGTCGGTCATGGCGCTGAACGCGCGGACGATGGCGGTGCTGCCGGCGGTCGAGCGGCGCTGGGACGACGCGCTCGCGGCGTTCGACGCGACGCGCCGGACCGGCGTCCTCGGCGCCGAGACGCGTGGCGACACCGTCGAGTCCATGTCCGCGCTGCTGCGCGCGAACGGCGTCGAGCCCCTCGCCTGGTACGGCGTCTGGTGGCTGGACCTCCCGACGGAGGGCACCGACGTCGCCGCCGTGGCGGCGGTCGAGCTGGCCGCGGCGGCCCGGGACCCGTACCGGCAGCTGAGCCGCGTCTTCCACCTGGTCGGCCGCCGCCCCGGCTGACCGGGACTACCGGGCGGGGCGTCACGCGAGCTGCCGGCGGAGCCTCCTGACGTCGGTGACGATGCCGCCCACCCTTCCCGGCCCTGGACGCCGCCGCGACCGGGCGGGCGGCCCACGTCGGGTGCCTGGGAGGATGCCGGCGTGACAGACGGACCTGACCTGGGCGCGCTGGTCGGGTGCCAGGTGACCCGCGTCTGCTTCGACCACCAGGTGACGCTGCTCCTGGCCGGCGCAGGGCATCCCGAGCGGGTGGACGCGAGCCTGGTGGTCGAGAGCCCCATGTCGCTCACGGCCGGCGGGTCGACCGTGCGGGTCGACCCGGACACGGCGACCAACCTCGCGGCCGTCCTCGCCCTCCTCCACCGGCGGATCGCCTCGGTCGACGAGGCCGCGGACGGCACGCTGCGCCTCGGGTTCGGCGGCGGAGACTCCCTGGCGGTCCACCCGGACCCGCCGTACGAGTCTTGGTCGCTCACGGGCGACGGCGTGCCGAACCGGCTCGCCGGCCCCTCGTGAGCCGGTCCCGGGGGCCGCTCAGCCTTCCAGGAGGGTGCGCAGCAGGCGCGGGCCCGCGTCGGTGACGGCGTCGGGGTCCCAGGCGCAGGCGACGTCGAAGGCGACCACGCGGCCGGTCGCCAGCACGCGGCGCGCGGCGTCGATCACGTCCTCCGTCGACGGCCCCGGCGTGACCGGGAAGCGCAGCCCCGGCAGCTCGGCGGCGTCGACGACGTCGACGTCGACGTGCAGCACGAGCGGGCCCTCCGGCAGCACGGCGGCGTCCAGGTCCTCGACCGCGACCTGCCGGATCTCCGACCCGGCGAGGAACTCGACCTCCGGCGGGTCCAGGTCGCGAGCGCCGACGAGCACCAGCCGGCTCTCGTCGACGCCGCGCAGGCCACCCGCGTCGCCCCACTCGGGCGGGCTGTCGCCGGCGACGACGCGCAGCGACATCCCGCCCGCGTAGCCGGAGGTCGACGAGCCCACCGTGTGCAGGTCGCCGTGCGCGTCGAACCACACGACGGCGGGATCGACGCCGGCACGCTGCAGCCCCAGCACGGTCCCGGCGGCGAGGAGGCAGTCGCCGGTGACGACGTCGACCCGCCCCGAGCCGGACAGCCGCTGGACGGCGACCGCGACCCGCTCGCGCAGCGACGCGAACCGCTGCCACGGCGTGGCGCCCTCCGGCATCGCGCCGAGGACCACCTCCGCGTCGGGGAGGGCGCCGGCGATCGACGGCAGGTACTCGTCCAGGTGGTACGGCGCGACGAGAACAGGCATGGCCGCACGTTAGCGACCGGCGGGAGCTCCGAGGCAGGGAGCGCGCCGGAGGGGCGTGGCATCCGTCCCGGAGACGCCGCCGCCCAGGCCGGCCGGCTGGCCGACGGAGCCGACCGGCCGGCGGAGCCCCGCTCAGGCGGCGACGGCGACCTGCTCCACCTCGGCGCCGCCGCCGGGTACCTGCCGCGGGCGCACGACAAGCAGCATCACCGGCGCCGCGACCAGCGCCGCGCCGCCCATCACCGCCGCCATCGGCAGCGCGCTCGCCGTCCCCAGGACGCCGACCAGCGGCGCCGCGAGCGCGCCGACCGCGAACTGCAGCGCCCCGAGCAGTGCCGCCGCGGTGCCGGCCGCCTCGCCGTGCAGCGTAAGGGCGAGGGCGCCGGTGTTCGGGAGGCTCACGCCGCAGAAGGCGAGCACCGCCCAGAGCGGGACGAGCAGGCCCGGCAGGCCGCCGGCGCCGGTCGCGGCGACCGCCACCAGCGCCACGCCCGTCAGGCCGGCGCCGGCCACCGACACCGAGAGCATCTGTTCGGGCGTCCAGCGGCGCAGCAGCCGCGCGTTGAGCTGGGTGCCGGCGATGAGGCCGGCGGCGCCGGCGCCGAAGACGTAGCCGAACGTCTGCTCGTCGAGCCCGTACACGTCCTGCAGGACGAACGACGAGCCGGAGATGTAGGCGAACAGCGTCGCCATCGTCAGCCCGGAGACCACGATCAGGCCGACGAACGTCCGGTCCCGGAACAGGCCGGCGTAGGCACGCGCGGACCCGGCGACGCCGGCGCGGCGCCGGCGGTTCGGGGCCAGCGTCTCGGGCAGGGCGAACACGGCGACGGCGAGCAGGACGACGCCGAGCGCGGCCAGCGCGGCGAAGACGCCGCGCCACTGTGTGAGCCGCAGGATCTCCGAGCCCAGGGTCGGCGCGAGGATCGGCGCCGCGCCCATCACGAGCATGAGCCGCGAGATCAGCCGGGCGGCGTCCGTGCCGGTGAACAGGTCGCGCACGACGGCCATCGCGACCACCATCGCCGCGGCGACGCCGAACCCCTGCAGGACGCGGAACGCACCCAGCACGGCGACGTTCGGCGCGACCATGCACAGCAGCGACGCCGCGACGTGGAGGGCGACGCCGGCGATCAGCGGCCGGCGCCGGCCGACGGCGTCGGACCAGGGGCCGACGAGCAGCTGGCCCACGCCGAGGCCGAGCAGCGTGCCGGTCAGCGTGAGCTGGACCGCCGACGCCGTCGTCAGCAGGTCGTCCGTGATCGCCGGCAGGGCCGGCAGGTAGGTGTCGATCGTCAACGGGCCCAGCGCGATCAGCGAGCCGAGCACGAGGACGAGCCGCACCCGTGCGGACGCGCTCAGCGCGTCGCCGGGCTGGGCCTCGGCGGCGCCACGGCCGGCGAGTGCGCGGACGTCGCCGCCGGCGGTGTCGCGGGTTACACGGGAGGTGACGTGGGTGGTGACGTGGGTGCTGTCGTCGGTGCCGACCGGGTCTGACGCAGTGCCTGACTCGGCCAGCGAGCGTGCTGACGCCAAGAGAACCTCTTCCTCGACGGGCGGGAGGGTGCCGCCGCCCGCGTCGGCACTGGCGTCGGGCCGGATGATCGCTGCGGCATCCACCGGTCCCCAACCGGGCCCGAGGGCCTGCGCATTCCCGGTCAGCAGATGATCCGACCTTTTGGTCCTTTAGTCGCCGACGGCGGTCAGAACGCGCCGACTGCCGTCACCACGCCGCGCTCCAGGTAGACGTTGATCCGCGCCGTGCTGAGGTCGTCGGTGATCGCGTTGCACTCGCCGTCCTCGCCGACGACGCGGAGCGTCAGCTTGCGGTCGGCGGCGAGCTTCCGCGCCTCGTCGACGGGCTTGCCGAGGTAGTCGGTCGTGGCCGGGAACGCCATCCCGTCCTGGGTGCGCTCGGCCTGGCCCTCCGGCTTCAGGCCGCAGTAGGCCGGCGTGGCGGACGGCGCCGGTGCGGGGGTCTCGGAGCCGCCCGCGCCACCGGGTGCCACGGTGACGTCGTCCGAGCCGCAGGCGGCGAGCAGCAGCGGTACCAGCAGCGCGACGGCCAGGCGGAGCCCGGCGACGCGGGCGGCGGGGGCCGTTCGGGGGCCGGTCGAGGGGCCGGCGTGGCGGGTGGTCATGCCCCTGGGACGCGACGGCCGCGGGGCCGGTTCCGCGGCAACCGGGCGACGCCGCCCGCCTCGTAGAGCGCCGTGATCATGCACTTCCGGTACGCCCGGGTAGCGCTGTCACCTGCGGCTTCGGCGCGTGGTGGTCGTGATCATGCACTTCCGGTACGCCTCCCCATGCACGAAACCCGCCTTCCCGGGGCAGGGGCGTACCGGAAGTGCATGATCACGAGTGGCGGTGGGGACCGGTGCCCGCACTGTCATCGAGCGGGCGACGAAGGTCAAGGTTTGTCCCGCATGCCCGGGTGGCGGAAGCCTCGGGGCGGGTTACCTTCCCGAAGGTGCGGACGGTGCGCGCGAGTGTGGGGCAAACGGCGGTCACGAGGGCGTCATGACCGCCGTTCGCCCTACAGTCGGCGCGGACCGCCGGCGTCGGACGCCGCGCCCCGGGACGGCGCTCGCCGTCCTCTGCGCGGCCCAGTTCGTCGACGTCATGGGCGTGACCGTGGTGATCGTCGCGCTGCCGGCGATCCGCGGCGGCGTCGACGCGACGCCCGGTCAGGTCCAGCTCGTCGTCAGCGCCTACGCCCTGCTGTTCGGCGCGCTGCTGCTGCCCTGCGGCCGTGCCGCCGACCGGTTCGGCCGGCGCCGGTTCTTCCGCGGCGGGCTCGCCGTCTTCGGGGTCGCGAGCGTGGTGTGCGGGCTGGCGCCGACCGCCGAGGTGCTCGTGGCGGGCCGCGCGGTGCAGGGCGCGTCCGCGGCGGCCGTCGTGCCCGCCGCGCTCGCGCTCGTCACCGCGACGTTCCCCGAGGGTCCCGGACGCCGCCGCGCGCTCGCGGTGTGGACGGCGGCCGGGGCGGGCGGCGGCGCGCTCGGGCTATTCGCCGGCGGCGTCGTGACAGACCTCGCGGGCTGGCGCTGGATCTTCCTGCTCAACGTCCCGCTGCTGCTGTTCTCCGTCTCCCTCGCCGGGCGCGTGCTGCCACCCGACCCGGCCCGCGCGCCCGGCGGCGCCCGGCAGCCGCTCCTCCCCCGCGAGGCGCTCTCGCTCGGTCTCGTCGCGGGCTGCGCGGTCGCGTTCGTCAACACCGCGGCGACGAGCTCGGCCGGCACGCTCGCGGCCCTGCAGGCGCAGGACGTCGCGGGGCTGTCCGCCGCGGCCACCGGGCTGCTCCTGCTGCCGTTCAGCCTGTCCGTCGTCCTCGGCTCGGCCGTCGGCGCGCCGCTGCTCGGCGGGCTCGGGCCGCGCGCGGCCGCCGTGGGCCTCGGCGTCATCGCCGCCGGGATGGCCTGCTGCGCCGTCGCCACCGGGCTGGACGGCGCCCCGGGCGTCGCGCTGCTCGGCACCGGCTGCGGCGTCGGCGGCCTGGGTCTCGGCATGTCCGCCGTCGCCTCGACGGCGGTCGGCGTCGGCGGCGTGGCGCCCGCGTGGCAGGGCGTCGCCTCCGGCATGATCAACACCGCGACGCAGCTCGGCACCGCGATCGGGACGGCGTCGCTGCTGGGCCTCGCCGACGCCGTCGGCGGCCCGCCGGCGGCCGGCCACCGGGCCGCCTTCGTCACGATCGTGGGCTTCACCGTCGTCGCCGCGGCCGCGGCGGCCGCCGTCCTCTCGCGCCCCGCTGTCACGTCGGCGCCGGCCGCCGCGTCAGGAGCGTGACGAGGCACGCGACACCCGAGGAGGGACGTCATGCGCATCGCAGTGATCGGCGGGACCGGCGTCGCCGGCCGCGCGGTGGTGGTGGAGGCCGTGCGCCGCGGCCACGAGGTGCGGGTCGTCGGCCGGCACGCGCCCGGTGCTCACGGTCCCGGTCGTCACGCGCCCGGTCGTCACGCGCCCGGTCGTCACGGCACGGACCCGGTGCCCGGCGCGGAGTTCGTCCGGGCGGACGCCGTGACCGGCGACGGGCTCGACGACGCGCTGCGCGGCGTCGACGCCGTCGTCGACTGCGCCAACCTCATGAGCCAGAGCGGGCGGAAGGCCACGGACTTCTTCGTCTCCGTGACCCGCAACCTGACCGCCGCCGGAGCGGCCGCGGGCGTGAAGCGGCACGTCGTCCTCTCCATCGTCGGGATCGACGACGTCCCGCTCCCCTACTACCGGGCGAAGCTCGCGCACGAGCGCGCCGCCCGCGAGGGCACGGTGCCGGTCACCGTCGTCCGTGCCACGCAGTTCCACGACTTCCCGCGCCAGGTCCTCGCCGTGACCGCGCGGGGCCCGGTCACGGTCATGCCGCACGTGCCGGTGCAGCCGGTCGCGACGTCGGACGTGGCCGCCGTCCTCGTCGACGCCGCCGAGCTCGGCGACGGGCCCGACGCGCCGGACCTGGTGCAGGTCGGCGGGCCCGAGCGTCGCGACCTGGTGGACCTCGCGCGCCGCACGCTCAGGGCGCAGTACCGGCGCGTCGCGGTGGTGCCCCTGCCGGTGCCGGGCCGCACCGGCCGGGCGCTCCGGTCCGGCGGGCTGCTGCTGAGCGACGGCCGGCGGGGCGCCGAGCGGTTCGACGACTGGCTGGCGGCCGGCGGCGCCTCGCCGTCGCGCGACGGGCGCTGACCCCGCGGGCGGCCGCCGGGCCGGTGAACCACGCGTCAGATCGGTATCAAAACGGCCCTCCACCTGCTCGTTCAGGACAGTAAAGTGCTGCGGACGGAGGGTGACTCGCGTGGGATCGGAGCGCACATGGCTGCTGTGGTGCACCTCGACCTGGCGGAGCCCGGCTCGGACGACGAGCGACTCGAGGAGCTGGCGCTGGCACTCGCGGGCGAGCTGCGCGAGCTCGACGACGTCGAGTCCGTCGCCCCGGCCACGACCGACGACGTACCCGAGGGCACACGCAGCGCGCTCGCGGCCGTGGCCGGCGCCCTGGTCCTCTCGGTGCGGCCCACCGCGCAGCAGCTCCTGTCCGTCCTGGGCCTGGTCCGCGAGTGGCTCCGGCGGTCACCGGTGCAGCGCAGCGTGAAGGTCACGATCGACGGCGACACGCTCGAGCTGACCGGCGCGAGCGACGAGCTGCAGCGCCGGGTGGTCGACGACTGGGTCGCCCGGCACGCCGCCATCCCCTGAACCCCGACCGCAGGAGCTACGCCGTGACCGGGTCGCGCAGCGCGCTGATCGTGGCGAACGACCGCTACGACGACGCCGGCCTGCGCGAGCTCGCCGCACCGGCGCAGGACGCCGACGCGCTCGCGGCGGCGCTGGCCGACCCCGCGGTCGGCGGCTTCGACGTCGACGTCCTCCGCAACGTCTCGGCCCAGGACCTGCGGGTCGCCGTCGAGGACTTCTTCGCCGACCGCCGGTCCGAGGACCTGCTGCTGCTCCACTTCTCCTGCCACGGCCTCAAGAACGCGGCCGGTGAGCTCTATCTCGCGGTCGCCGACACGAAGCCGACGCGGCTCGCCTCGACGGCCGTGGCCGCCGACTTCGTCAACCGGCAGATGGCCGACAGCCGCGCGCAGCGCATCGCGCTGTTCCTGGACTGCTGCTACGGCGGCGCGTTCCCCCGCGGCATGGTCGTGCGCGCGGCCGGCGAGGCGCAGGTGGGCGACGCGTTCGCCGGGCAGCACAGCGTCGGCGGCGGGCGCGGGCGCGTCGTCGTCACCGCGTCGCGGGCGATGGAGTACGCGTTCGAGGGCGACCGGCTCGCCGGCGCCTCCACGACCGGGCCCTCGGTGTTCACCGGCGCGGTGGTCGAGGGCCTGACGACGGGCGAGGCCGACCGCGACGGCGACGGCTGGATCGGGCTTACCGAGCTCGTCGGCTACGTCAGCGACCGCATCCAGCGGGTGACGCCGCACCAGAACCCGCAGATGTGGACGTTCGGCGCGCAGGGCGAGCTGCTCATCGCCCGCAGCCGCGGGCGCCGAGTTACGCCGGCCGCGCTGCCGCAGGAGCTGCTGGAGGCGATGGAGAACCCGCTCGCCGCGGTGCGGTACGGCGTCGCCGACGACCTCGCCTCCCGGCTCGCCGACCGCGACCTCGCGCAGGCGTACGCGGCGTTCCTCGCGCTGCGGCGGATGCTCGACGACGACAGCCGCAAGGTGTCCGAGGCCGCGCGGCGCGCCGTCGAGGGCGCCGTGCCGCAGGTGCCGTCGGTGCTGGACCTCCGCGCGGACGGCGCCGGCGAGCTCACGCTGGCCGGGCCGCCGGTCGCGCGGGCGGCCGTCGCGGCGCCGCGGGAGTCGTGGCTCGCGCTGCGGCAGGACGGCGCCGTCGTGCACGTGCGCGCCACGCCGCCGGAGTCCGGTCCGCGGGAGGGGACCATCGTGGTCACCGGCCCGACCGGCGAGGCGACGGTCACGGTGCGCCTCGCGCCCGAACCGCCCCCCGAACCGGTCGCCGAACCGGTCGCCGAACCTACGGTGGATGCACACGGGGCGGCTCTGCACTCGCTAGAAGCACACGGTGCCGCCCTGTACGCAAAAACGGAGCCGCAGCCGGTGCCCGAACCCGAGCCGGTCGCGGGACCGGTCGCGGAAGCGGTCCCGGAGCCGGTTGCCGGGCGCAGCGAGGTGCCGCCCTGGCTGCCGTTCGCGGTGCTCGTGGGCCTCGGCGTCGCGCTCGTCGCCGTCAACTGGCCGTGGCCGAAGGGGACGAGCCTCTGGTACGACAACAACACCGGCTGGTCCGTCACCCGCAGCTGGGGCGACGACGCGTTCGTCGCCAGCCTGCTGACGCTCCTGGCCGCGCTCGGCGCCTGGCGCCTCCGCCCGCTGCTGGGCGTCGCCGCCGGGGCCGCGGCCGCGGTCTTCAAGTCCGGGATCGTCCTCCTCGGCCCGAACATCGCCGGCGACCAGCGCGACCGCTGGATCGCCGCGGTCCTGCTGGCGGCGGCCGTCCTCGCGACCGCCTGGTACGCGGCCCGGCCGCGGCTGTCCGGTCACGGGCAGCCGAACCTCCCCGGCACCGTGCTCGTCCTCCTGGGCGCCGGCCTCACGTATGCCGCGGCCCTGAACGAGTACGACGGCGTCAGCTGGTTCGCCGTGTCCCGTGGCCTCCACGTCCTCCACCCGTTGGCCCTGGTCGTCCTCGCCTGGCCGCTGCTGCGCGGGGTCGTGGACTCCGCGACGCGGGTGACGGTGCTCGCCGCGGTGGTCACCGCGACGGCCCTCGACGCCGTCGGGACGATCCCGTCGCTGGCCGCGGACCACCAGCCGGCGTTCTGGACGTCGATCGCCGGCAACGTCGTGCTCCTCGCCGGGGTGGCGGTCGCCGTGGTCGCCCGGTGGGGCGACGGCACCGCGCCCCTACCCGCCGAGTCCGCCAAGTCCGCCGGGCCGGCCGGGCCGCCGGAGCGGACCCCGGGGGCGCCGTGGTGGGCCGTCGCCGCGCTCGCCGCCCTCGCGGTCGTCCTCGTCACGGTCAGCTTGCCCGACCCCGAGATCCGCTCGTGGGAGGACCCTTACCGCGGCTGGTACGTCCTCCAGAACGGGCGCGACCTCGTGGTCCCCGGCGCGATCCTGGCCGCCACCCTCGGCGTCCGGTGGATCCGCGAGCTGCTCGGCGCGATCATCGGCATGTCCCTGTACGTGGCGACCAGCGCCCTGGTCATCCTGGGCGCCGGCCTGGCCCACGCGCAGACCGGCGGCTGGCTCGCCGCGCTGGCGCTCTCGGTCGCCCTGGCGGCGGTCGCCTGGCTCGCGGGCGGGCGCTTCCCGGTGCCGGTCCGGGGCCCGGTCCACGGGCTCGGCACGGTCCTCGTCGTCGCCGGCGCGGCCGGCATGCTCGCCTCCAGCGCGATCGACGACAACGGCTCCACCTGGCTCGACGTCACGAAGGGCCTGGCCGTCGCGTCCGCCGTGCTGCCGGTCGTCGTCGCCTGGCCGTTGCTGGTGCGCACCGCCGACACCGCGAACCGGCGCCTGTTCGCGGCCGCCCTCGTCGCCGTCGTCGTCTCCGACGGGGTCGGCGCGGTCCCGGCGTGGCACTCCGGCTACACCCAGTTCGTCGTCGGGACGGTCGGCCGCGCCGTCATCCTCGCCGGGATCGCCCTGGCCACGAGCGAGCCGAGCCGGGCTGCGCGTCAGCCGCAGACCTCAGCCGCAGACCTCAGCCGCAGACCTCAGCCGCAGACCTCAGCGGTAGACGTCAGCCGTAGAACAGGCGCTCCACCACCGACCGCGCGCGGCGGGTGGTGCGCAGGTAGTCCTCGTCCAGGCGGCCGGCGGACGCCGGCGGGTAGCCGGCCAGCCGCGCGACGCCGTCGAGGTCGCGGAACGACGCCGGCAGCGAGTCGTGGGGCCGGCCGCTCCAGAGCATCGTCGCGTTCCGCAGCCGGGACGCCAGCCGCCACGCGTCCGCGAGGACGGCGGCGTCCGGCTCCGCGACGAACCCGGCCTCGGTGGCGGCGGCGAGCGCGCCGAGCGTCGACGTCGTCCGCATGCCCGGCACCTCGGCGGCGTGCCGGAGCTGGAGGAGCTGAACGGTCCACTCCACGTCCGCGAGCCCGCCCCGGCCGAGCTTGACGTGCCGGTGCGGGTCGGCGCCGCGCGGCAGGCGCTCGGCCTCGACGCGGGCCTTGATCCGGCGGATCTCGCGCACCACGGGCTCGCCGATGCCACCCTCCGGCCAGCGCAGCGGGTCGATCAGCGCGGTGAAGCGGGCCGCGAGGTCGTCGTCGCCGGCGGCCGGCAGCGCGCGGGTCAGCGCCTGCGCCTCCCACGGCGACGACCAGCGCCGGTAGTACCGGACGTACGCCTCGTACGACCGCACCAGAGGCCCCTGCCGCCCCTCCGGGCGCAGGTCGGCGTCCACGGCGAGCGGCGGCTCCGGCCCCTGCGCGGCCAGCAACCGGCGCAGCTCCGTGAACACCGCCATCGCCGCCTGGTGCGCCTCCTGCTCGTCGGCGCCGGGCTTCGGGTCGTGCACGAAGAGGACGTCGGCGTCGCTGCCGTAGCTCGCCTCGTAGCCGCCCAGCCGGCCCATCGCGACGACGAGCAGCCGGGTCGGCAGCTCGCCGCCGAACCGCGGCCGCACCACCTCGCCCGCGACCTCGAGCCCGCCGCGCAGCGCGGCGACCGCCGCGTCGCTCAGCGCGTGGCCCACGGCCTCGACGCCGGCCAGGCCGACGATGTCCGCGACCGCCGCCCGCAGGATCTCCCGCCGCCGCACGGCGCGGACGGCGAGCGCCGCCGCCACCGGGTCGTCGTGGCGGGGGCGCGCGGGGGGGGGCGGGGCGGCGATCGCCGGCCGCCGCCCCGGCGCCCGCGCCCCCCCCGTCTCCCGCCAGGGGAAGGCCCCCCGCCCC
>Ga0081539_10005292_pt1 | contig 13282 bp, 13 predicted proteins | sample TabmetS4T2R2_FD_71023 | JGI IMG/M metagenome (GOLD analysis project Ga0081539, IMG submission 71023) | Tabebuia heterophylla rhizosphere microbial communities from the University of Puerto Rico - S4T2R2 | ecosystem: Host-associated > Plants > Roots > Rhizosphere ...
GGAAATTCCAGCGCCAAGTTTTCTTTGAAATAGCCATCCACAAGTTGGACATCGGTGCGGCACATGCCAGCCGCCTCGACCTTTACAAGAACTTCACCGGGGTCGATTTCGGGTGTTTTGACTTCTTCGAGCACCAGCGGCTGATTGTAGCCGTACATTCTTGCTGCACGCATCTTGCCTCTCCTTAAGTGTTCAAACTTCTTGAAATTCTCAGGCCCCCAAGCTTCTCGGAAACTCCCCTCATCATCTGCTTCGTCGAAGCCGCTCCGGACTGTTCCGCCAGCTCTGCACGACTTTGCTTCTCTTCGTGAATGACTGTGACGTCCTGCCTGCCTGAAAAACGTCAGCAGCTCTCATTTATAATTGCTCAATTTTGAGGATTCGCAACGGCCAGCTTCAACGCAATGCCTGGAGTGTTTTCGGGTGCCGGCCTGTCGTAAACGCTATTCAGTCGCACTATAAAGAATCGAAGACATCGGCACATCACACGATTGAGTGTTTTTGAGCTACTACTCTAGCTCTATCTAGAGATACCACGATAGTGGTAGCGAGACCGGCTTATTGCTATGCATCCATCGCGCACATAGTGGACATCAGTGTGGAAAATTTCGCGGTTCTGAGGGGCTTTGTTGTATGAATCCAGAACTCCAGCTTGAGATTGCCAATTAGGCTATCACTTTGTAGCTCTCAGGCATTCCAAGATGCGCCATCTGATTCAAGATCGCAGTCTTGAGTATCAGCTCTTTGAATTGATTCTCGACTTTCCGGGTTTGGAGCCGATCGCCGAAGATCGTCTTGAAGCGGAAGACCGTGGTCTCGGCCAGTGACCGGCGATGATAATCACTCTCCTGCTTCCATTGTTTGCGACCGACCTTCCGGATCCGTCGCAGGTCCTCATCGCGCGCGTGGCGCTCCGTTTTGCCGTTGGCGTGATGCCAGATTCGAGCCCCTTTCCGCGGTGGAATCGCGGCCTGGGCGTGATGCCGATTCAACGCCTCGTAACATCTCCGCTGATCGTAGGCCCCATCAGCACTGACCTGCTCAATCCGGCCCGGCACTTGCTCGAGCAAATCCGGGAGTGCTTCGGCATCGCTCAGATCATTCTATTGATGAGCTCTTTGTCGCCAAAGCCAATTGCTGATCAGTAAATCCAATCGAAAACCTATCCAAGTCGCCAACTCTTCACATAATCTTGAGCCAACCTCCATCAATAACTACCAATTTACGTAGTGACGCGAGTCCTTGCCTGAAGTATTCATGATCGTGCGAGGCGGGAGTCAACGCTGACATCACCTGCCGGTCGCAATAGTAACTAAGTCGCGAAAAACTTTCAGGTATAAAGGTTATTACACTTCGGAGAAGCGAGAAAAGACCAAAAGTGTGACAGCCCTCTTCAGTTTCGATCAACAGCTAACCTGGAACATCATCGCTTTCTCAGCCGTCGATTTAAGGGGACCAATATGGATACGTTTAGCGAGCCGATGCTCCTCAAATTTCAACAAAACGACTTCGTCGATGATTGGTTCAACACCAAGCTTGATTTGAGGGCGCTGTTGGAGCTGACCTACGAATCTGAGAAAGCGGAGCTACGCGAAATAACGTTCGCCGGACTCCAAAGGCGACAATTTCAAGTGCCGTTGTTTGAGACAATTCGCACGCTGGGCGGATGGGAGCAGACCATGCCATCGGCGACACGCGTACAGATCAGGCGCGAACAGCCTCGCCTGGGGCGGCTGGCTTGGATTGACATCATGCTCGAAGTCCTGCTGAACGCCAAGGTGGCGGTCAAGAGCGGGCCTATCGCCGGGGTCACTGCCAAGGATCTGACAGCAAAACTTGGCGGCGTTTCATCCCTGACCGAACTCCAGAGCAAGCTGGGAACGGTTTATCCGCCGAGCGTGGTCGAAGCGTTTTTCCAGCAGTTGAAGATCACCAGCGTGGCCGATTTCAAACGGCGCGGCAACCTCTTCCTCGAATTCGTCTATCAAGCGCCGCCGGTCTTCGATCCGGACGATCCGGGCGTCGGACGCAGTTATAACCTTAATCTCTGCGTCCGGCTACAACCGGAACTCAAGCTGGCTGAAACGCTGCAAGCCGCCAAATTCGGCCGCAGCATTCTGGAGAACGAAAGGGACTTTGCGGAACGCTTCGAGGAGGGAGAGATCCTGGCCCCTTACGTTTTCGTGATTGTCTTCCCCGACAGCCTGTTTGTGGACGGCGCGATTCCAGGATTGACCGGCGCGCAACTCAAAACGCGAGTCCGAGAGTTGTTCGCCAATGAGAAGATCCTGGTTCACTTCCAACTCATGCCCATTACCTTTCCGTAAGGAGAAACCGATGTCAACAACTGACAAGCACAAGCAACCTAGCGAGCCTCAACCGCCGAAAAACGAACCGGCAGTTGAAGCAATGGCGCCGGCGCCGAAACCGGAACTGACGCGCGAACAACTGGAGGAATTGCGACGAAAGTTGCAAAAGAAATTCCATAGTTAATGGAAAGCTCTCCCAACTTCTCTGAAAGGAATTTTTTTATGGCGGTACGTTATATTACGGTGACACCGGTCACCAAACTCTTCAAACCTGCGACCAGAGCCTTTGGCGACATTGCGATCGTCGGCGCGGCGGACACTGCCGCGACAGGGCCAAAAAAGATCCCGGTCCCAATCACTAATCCCGACAGTCTGAGCCACAGCTCGAATGACGCGGGTAAGGGCAAAGCGGTAGACGACGTGGCGTGGTTCCAGGGCAATCTTGGTAAAGCGGTGCGCAAAGCCTTCGAGCAGACGCCGGGGCCGACCACAGTCTGGGCGGTGCGAACCGATCCCGCCGACACCACCGGCGCTTTTCCGAATGCCCTGGCAGAAGTCGCGAAACTTGACGTCCAAATCGTCGTGCTCGCCAACACCCCGCTCAAATCGGCGACCGACGGCAAGACAGAGATCGAACTGCTGGCCAGCCACGTCAACACCGTATCGAACACCGGCGGCGACGGCAAGGAGCGAATCGGGGTGGCTATGCTGGGGAAAGGTGTGACCGACAAGCAGGTCGTAACCTCCAATATGTCGATCAACCGAATGGTCATGGTCGCGCACAAATCGGACGAAGACGCCGCGGCGGCCATCGCCGGAGTGATAGCCGGTTACGAGCCGCACATCTCGATCCTACTCAAGCCGGTCAAGCTGGGTATGGACACGCTGTTCACTGACTCGGAGATCGAAGCGTTCAATTCCGCCCGCATCAATTGGCTGACAGACCCGTCGCTTTTGCCAGGCAAGGGGTTGTTTACCGGAGAAGGCTACACGCTCGGCTCCGACATGCCCTACATCGACATTGTGCGAACGGTGGACGACATCTCGTTTCAGCTCAAGGCGGCCCTGATTCGCTCGATCGGGAGCCTGCGCGTCAGCCGCGCCGGCTTGCGCGCGCTCGCTTCTCAGATGGTCGCCATCCTCGAACCGCTCAAACAACGGGAAGTAATCGAGAGTTACGACGTCTTCCTGCCGTTGCTGACGCTGCTCGACAAGCCTCCGGCAACTTTGACCGACGCCGAGTTACAGCGGATCAATAACGCGCAGAATGACCGGACTGTCGATGCGATCGTCGCGGTTGACTACGCCGGGGCGATTCACCGGCTGAACATTACCCTGAAATTTGTCTAGGAGATTGAATTATGGCGGATCCTTTGAATTGGAAAACACGCTTGGAGATTTCGGTAGACGGCAAAGTCGTCAGCCCGATCGACTCCTTCACCCCGACTTTCACCACGCCGACCACGGTGATTCATTCGATCGAAGCCGACAACATCGGCGCGGTCTTCCAGCCTCAGACTGCGACATTCACCATGTCGCTCAAGGCGATCGGGCCGAGCGTCGCCGAATTAACCAAGCTGGCGCTCGAGGGCAAGAAGTTCAACATCTCGGTCGCGGAGCATCGTGGGACCGACTGGACCTTCAGCAAGCTGCTCTTCCGCGATTGTGTGATCACCTCGGCCAATCCGAGCAACGTCGTCATTGACGGCGCCCCGATGGCCACTTTCAACGGCATCATTCTCGGATTTACCGGCGACAAGGATCAGGAGGTCTGAAGCGGATTCCCACTTCGATCGTCTTTTTGAGAGACAGCCATGCCAAAGAACGTCCAAATTCCCGTGTTGGTGGGAACGGTCCCGTTACTGGCGGTAACGAGCCTAGTCATCAATGAGGGGTATCGAGCCACGGCCATCGCGGGAAGCTCATTGATTCAGATGGTATCCCCGACCGTGAAGACCATCACCATCGAGGCCCTGTTGATCGGCGAGTTCCGCGCGCTGCGGCTGGAGCTGGAGGAAATGGCGCTGACCTCGCGCGTACTCGCTTCCGCGGGCGGCTTAACGAAGTTCACTGGGATCCCGGTGGTCGCCAAGACCAGCGTGCATCTGGATATGCAGATCACCAGCTTGGCCTTCGCGCAAGACAACCAAATGCGTGACACGCTGCGCGTCTCGATCAGTCTCTCACACGTCCCTCGCACGCAGCTCTCGGGGCTGCTCGGCGGACTGCTGGACGTGGCGTCAGCCGCCGGCTCCGCATTCATTTAAGGCCGGAGCGCTTCGCTCCTCGGTCAGGCAATTGATAAACGCAAGGTCACTTATGGATCTGATCACGGCAAAATCTGGGCGCCAATACACGCCGCTGCCTGTTGACGGGGCGAAAGGTTTCCCGCAGTCGTTCTCCTTCGTCTTCGAGGGAAAGACTTACAACTTCCGCCTTTACGTCAACATCGCCGCAGAGGTGCTGGACGGGCAGCCGGACTTTTTGGACCCCTTTCCAGGGGAGCGCGCCTACCTGGTAGCGCAGGTCGAACGCGCAACCCTGGATGGGCCCAGTCAACTCTTGTTCGCGCGCAAGGTGGCGCCCGAACTCGAATACGAATTCGAAGAGATCGCACTCGTCTTCCCGTTCCAGCGCATAGCCAGGAACAACCTGAACGGGCAGGGCGCCTTCGGGTCTCGGATCATTGGAGGCATCGCGCGACGATGGGCGTAATAATCAAATATCAACTGGTCTTTCCGGAGTTGGACCTCAAGGTCTCGAACGACCTTTACGCTGGAGATTTCATCATTGACGCGGATATCCGGGCGAGCGCGTCTCGCGGCGTGACTGGCAGCGGGTTCGTGATTTCGCTCTACGACCTGCCACTGGCGAAGGCCAAGGAGATTAACAAGAGAGTTCGCGAAGCAGATGGCCTGACGACGGTCTTAATCAATCTCGGTTACTTCGACGGCTCATTCGAACAGGTCATGGAAGGAGTGATCACCAAGGTCAACGGTTCGGTTTCCGACAACAAACTGGTCACGACCATGAGCGGAGAAGAAATTGGGACGTGGACGCTTAGAAACAACCATTCCCTCAAGCTTCCGAAGGGCGACGTCGAGATCTCCCACGCCGTGACGGCCCTCCTGCGCGACGCGGAAATATCGCGTGGCAAGACCGTCAGCGTCTCAAATATCGAGAATATCTTTGGTCCCCTGCGGAACAAGACCTTTAGCGGCCGGAATCTGATGGAGGTCCTGGCTGAGCTGGCCGAATACGCGAATGCCGAATTACTCGTGACCGACCAGACGGTTTTCTTCGGCAAGCCCGTCAAGAATCCGAGCTACGACCCGCCCAAATTGGAGGAGGGTGTCAATCTGGCGTCATTTCAGGCTTTCGGCCTCAAGATGCGGGACGAACAAGATATCAACCTGTTCAACCCTCTGACAGAAATCGCGGCGGAGTGGTTCCGATTTACCATGGCCGGCGATCCGAAACTGCGTTCGGGCAACAAGATCGTCGCTGCGGTAGATGGATTCGAAGCCACTTCGTCTGAGTTCCGTGTCTGCTCGCTGGATCACAGGCTGACGATCAACAACGGGTACGTGTGCGATGGCACCGCGATCAAGGCCGTCAACGACGATAAAAGCCGCCGCCGCGAGATGGCCGCCTCCACTCCGAACGCAGCGACGGTCGTAGACGGACTGACGCGCCGCGCGCAGACCGAACAGCGCTACCGCCCCTCGATCGAGATCGGCCAGGTCAAGATCCACGATACCGAAAAGCGCCTGAGCACCCTCTACTTCGGCCAGCCGGCCGAACGGACGGAGACCCAGCCGAGCATCCGGACCGCGGTGGACACTGACGAAGAGCAGTTGCTGCGCGACAAACCGCTGGTTTCGCCTTTCGCCTGGCGCAAATGCGGCCTGGTCGTTCCGGTCTATCCGGGGATGCGGGCGCTACTCTCGCACAATCTGAATATGCGCGACGACGCGTTGGTCTCCGGCTTCATCTGGTCGGAGAGACCGGCGAATGAACCGCCCAAGGGAAAGGAAGGCGATTGGTGGCTTTGCCTGCCGATTGACTTCGACGCGAAGAGTCCGCCGGCGGACGACACCAAGGCGGTTAACGATCTGACAGCCAATAACGGCAAGAGGGTGATCGAGGTCAAGGGATTGAAGATCACCGTCGGCGCCGACAAATTGCCCAGTGTTGGCGTGCGGCCGGCGGAGGGGGCCGACGATGAATTTCTTATTGAGCACAAATCCGGCGCCAGAATCCGGATTGCGGACGACGGCGCTCTCTCGATCGAGGCCAGTTCAATCTCAATCAAAGGCGACGTGACCATCGAAGGCAACGTCGACATCAAGTAGGAGATGAAGATGCCTTTCGTGATTACCGAAAATTCGACCGTCAATTGCGATCATCCGGGGGCAGGGACGGTCGAATTAACAGCGGGCCAATCGAAGTTGACTGTGGGCGGAAGCAAGGCACTGGTCGAAAACGACTTGAACGGCGCGCCGATCAGCGGCTGCGCCAACACCACCAACCCGAACACGGGCGTCGTGCAATGCACCACTATTCTCTCGACTGCCGGCGGAGTGGCAGGCAAGTTGAAGGTCGATGGCAAGGCCGTGCTGCTCGAAGACATCACCTGCCTGACCAGCGGCCAGATCGGGCCAGACAAGCAAAGAGCCTTAGTTCAGGCGGCCGGTCAATCGAAACTCAAAACAGTGTGAAGCGCATGAAGAATATCGATAACAAACCATCGGTTTTCGGCAAGAGCCTGCAGATGTTCGCCGGCGACTTGGTCCTCAGCGCCGGCGATCTACCGCTCGTCTCTGGACGCGACAACCTGCTGCAAGCGTTGCAAGTCATGATCGAGACGCCGTTCGGCGCGGACATTTTCAATGTCAATTACGGCTTCGACGCGCTCGGCGCTCTCGGCCAGCCGCAGAGTGTCCGGATGACTAGGGATCTGATCCGGCTCCAGATTGTGAAGAGCTTAGACATGGACGACCGGGTGCACGAGATCAAAGAGGTCGTCTTCGACGACGACGAGCGTTTTTTCGAGATCGACCCCTTGGCCGGCGCTCTGGAGGAGAGCCGCCTGGAACATAAAAGCTCGCGCCGCTGGCGCGCGATGATCGTCATCTCCACGCTCTCCGAAGGAGATGTGGCCGTGAGATTGGAAGGTACGGGAATTTAACTATGAGTGACTATGGTGTGACAAAAGACGGGTTCAGGATCAAGCCCTTTCAAGCGATCCTCGACGAGAAGAGAGAACGCGCGCGCGCCATGTTCGGCGACGACGTCGATCTGCGTGAGACCAGCGTGCTCCGCAAACTGCTCGACATCTCGTCGGCGGAGGACCTGGAGCTATGGAAGGGCATGGAGCAACTCTATTATGGCGGCTTTATCTCGACGGCCTCCGGAGTATCGCTCGACCTACTGGGCGAGGACCTCGGCGTGACACGGCGTTTTCTACCCGCCGAGGGCAAGATCAAATTCACCTTGAGCAACGGGGCGCCGGGCCGCGTCTATCATCTACCGGTCGGTGTGGTAGTAGAGACCGACTCGCGCGCTGCCGACTCTCCCGTCCGCCACTTCCGCACGCTCAGGACGGTTTCGCTTTCGGCTGAGAACAAAGTGCAGGAGGTCGAGATCGCGGCCTTCGACCGCGGGCCAGATGGGAATGCCGCCGCCAATACGATCAACAAACTCAACGTCGTCTACGCGCAGCAATATCTGAATTTGGGGACGGCTGTTGTGGACGTCAACAATGAAAAGCCGCTGACGGGGGGAGAGCGCTTGGAGGACGACGGCGCCTACCGTCAACGGTTGCTGGGCTACCCGCGCACGGTATGGACGCTGCCGGCGGTAACGCACGCTGTCAAACAGGTTGACGGCGTGCGCGATTGCCGAATCTTCGACCCGCTCGGCGGCGTCGATGTCTCCCACAGTAAGTTCAAAGAATTTTACTTTGGTGCCCGCCTCTTCGGCACACAGCGTTTGCTCGGGACGCCATACTTCTTCGACATCCTGGTCGCGCTGCAACCAGGTTTTCCCTGGGAGTCCGTCGGCGGCGCGCCAGGGGTCAGGCAAGCCATCGAGGAGACCATTCGCGACGTGCGCCCAATCGCGATCTTTCCCAACCTGCGCCAGGCCAATAACGTGCTGATCGGTCTGCGCGCCAAAGTCTTGATCAAGTCCGGGCACGACCGGAATGCGGTCGCGGCCTCGATCAAGAATCGGCTGGAGATGCGCGTCGGCTCACTGACGCTGGGGGGCGGAGTGCTCTATTCGGCCGCGCTCCGCGACTGCCTGGAAGTCCCAGGGGTCATCGACGTGCAGCAGTTGCACCTGCGCCGGTCTCCCGGGCTCTTCTCACGTATCACCTTTGGATCGCGTCAGCGTTTTCAGAGCGGCGTGATTGAAGCCGCCGTCGGCGAGAACCTGACGCTTCTGCCTGACGAAATCGCCGTTTTCAAAATCGACGCTGAGTTGATCGATTTAGAGGTGAGTGACCGATGATCGAACTGGCTGCACAATTCATGTTACGCCTATTGACCAAGCCCTACCGGCGCGGTGCTGAGACGCTGGTTATCCCGCTCGGCGCGGATGTGGCCGGAAGCACGACCGTCTCTTCCTATGATTTCACTGAGTACCGGCAGCGATATGACGCCGACCCGTCAGCGCCGAAGTACGTTGTCTTCCCGAAGCGCGATCTGAATGACGATCCGATCGATCTCGTATTCACCTTCAGTTCCGGCAGAGGGGAAGAAGTCGCGCCATTGCTGAGAATCCCGGCGCGCACTCCGGCTCAGGTCTCATTCGTCGTGCCGGTACCGGCGAACGCTGGATCCTCGCTGCGGCTCCTGAGGTTTCGACAGTCGCCGGTGCCGGTTCCCGGTGCCGGCGCGGACAACTGGGGGATCATCGCGCTCCTGGGCAACATCGCCAAACTGTCGTGGGTGTTGGGGCGCGAAAAGGACGTTATTGAGCAACACTTGCGCGACGTCGGGCGACAACGTACCTGTCAGTTCGCGCATGGCGCCAGTCTCGACAACTTGGGCCGAGACCTGCGTGTTCCGCGCTTCCCGGCACGCGAACATTCAATGGATTCCGGAACCCTGGCGCTCTATCACTTCAACGAGAGTGTGCCGAATAACGGCCCAGTCCGCGACGAGAGCGCGCAATTCGGGGGGCCGGGCCATCCCGGCCTTAACAATCTGGCGCAAAGCGGCGTGGTCGGCAAATTCCAACGCGGATTTGGTTTTCCCGGCCCGTCCGGAAGCGGGTCCATCGAGGTCGCGGACCACGCCGACTTCGCACTTCCGACCAATCGTGGCCTGACCGTCGAAGTCTTCGTCAAGGCTGACCCCGGCGCGGACTCCACGCCGCGGGTCATCATCGGTAAGGGGCAGATGACGGCGCCGGGCGCGCTGAGCGGCCCCGGATGGGCGTTGTCGCTGGTCGGTGGGAACCGCGGATTCAACAACAACCCGTGCTGGTCGGTCTCCGACGGGACGCGATCGATCGAGATCTTCGCCGATCTCGATCTGGCCGATGGCGGCTTTCATCACCTGGCGGGAGTGGTCGACCGAGAACAGCAACGCGCCAGGCTCCTGGTTGACGGCAAAGAGCGCGCCGCCGCCGACATCAGCACGTTCGGTGCGCTGACCAACACCCAATTCATTCGCATGGGACGCAGCAACATCGGCCACCAGTTCGCCGGCGTGCTGGACGAGGTGAGATTGTCGAGCGTTCCGCGGCGGGATTTCCATCCGGTCCTGGGCGAAGGCGACGGAGCGTATCAACAGCGGCTGGGGATCTTCGAGCGCTGGCTATTGCCAACGCCCGACGCCTTGGTGCGCGAGATCAACAGTGTGGTGCGGATCAGCGATGATCCTGCGTCGTTCGTGCTCGAAGAGAGAGACCGCCCCGGAGCGACAGCCGGCAAATTCGTCCGCATCCTCCCCGCCGCCGTGGCGGACGGGCAGAGCATCGATCGTGGCGGGCGGATTGGCAGCCCCGAGAGCGAGAGCTCTGGTACCCCGGATGACGACCCGGTCTTTGAAGAGTTCCACCTGCTGCGGCACAACAAGGCGGAGGTGGACTACGGCGCGGATGAGAACCACCGCCGCATGCAATTGGGCACCGCGCGCTCGCTCGACCGCCTGCTGGAGATCCTGGCCGCCGCCGATCCGCCAATCGCCGGAAAACTGATCATTGATCGGAGTTTCGATCCGGGCGGCGACGGCCTATATGGCGTGGGACGGGCATTGCTGCTGCGCCATCAGACCCTGTCGCCTGCGGCGCTGGCGGCCCTCGCGCATCGCGCGGGATTCGATTTCGTACACAACCAGGTATCGAATGTCTATGCGTCGGTCGGGCCGGGCGAGCCGCTCGAGATCGTTCTCGAACCCGCTCCGTCCACCCCGGAATTCGACTTGGCAAGGGGAGAAACAGTCGGCCTGCGCCTCACGCAAACCCTGCCGGCGGCGGGCGAGATCAAATGGACGATCATTCACGGCGGCGCGGGCCGGGCACAACTTCAACCATTCGAGCAGACCGTCTTGACGGGCGCGATCACCGCCGCAGCGACCACGATCAACGTCGCATCGTCCGCAGTATTTCCGGCCAATCCGCCGTTCAAGATCCTCATCGACAGCGAGATCTTGAATGTGACCGCCATGACCGGGAACGCCTGGACCGTGACGCGGGGGGGAGGGGGAAGCGCGGTGGCGTCTCATCAGGCCGGAGCCCTAGTTACCCTGGCGCTGACCACCCCGGTGGCCTCGCGCGCACAGGCGCGCCTGGCCGCTGAGAGGCCGGGGGAGGTCGTGCTGCGCGTTGAATACACTCTTCAGCGGCGGACCGTCACCGGCACACGATCGGTCATGATCGGCGTGGCCAGCCTCGCCAATGGCGAGAGCATCGCCGCCGACGGCGACCTGCGGGCCTCCGAAGAAGCGGTCTCGGGCGCTCCAGGGGAGGCGGTCAATCCGATCTACCTGATTACATCCGAAGTCAACGCCAACTTTGGGACCAATACCAACAACCGCAGGATGCAGGTCGCGCTGGAACGGCCCTTTAACCGGCTGGTCGAGTTGCTGGGCACAATCAATACAGGCAGCCTCAAGGTAATCAAATCTTTCGATCCGGCAGACTCGGGGTTGCACAAAGCGGGCCGCGCCATGGTGCTCCGGCACCCGAGTCTCGACATCGACGTCCTCGGGGCGTTGGCGCACCGCGCCGGGTTCGATTTCGTCCGACGGCAGGGCGGCGGGTCCGAAATTTACTGTTCCGTTGCGCCCGGAGAGAAGATCGAGATCGTCCGCGCCAGCGACAGTAAACCGTTGCTAGACGAGCTCGTAGCTGGCGAGCCGGCCACCGTCCGCGCCCGCTTCTCCGCGTTGCCAGACAACGGAAATTTTAACTGGAGTTCGACGCCGATCGGCTACGGACGGGGCCGCTTCGACTTTGTGTTGAAGCCGCAGGTGAACTTCACTCCGATTACCCCTGGCCTGCTCATCCTCAACGTCACTTTTCTCGAGAGTGACTCAGAGAGGACGGCTCCCTATAGTTTCGAGATCAAGCTCAACCCGGACCTCAGTCAGCGCGGCGTCAAGATCCCGAAACATCAATACGACTTGATCATGAACATTCTCAACCACTTTCACCCGATCGGGGTCGAGGCGCTGACCGGGCAGATCCGCCAGCGCGTCGTCGAGGTCGAGCAGGATCTATCCAAAGCCCTGCCGGCCTACACCTATCCCGATTTCCGGGTGTAACGCCGCAGAGGCATTCAGCAACCGCGATTTAATTCGCAAACATTAGAAGGACAAACTTATGGCCGACATTTCATATGCCAGAAAATTCACGCACGAAGATTGGATAGAGAATGAAGATGTGGTCCAGGCCAGCGGCGAGAAGGGATTCAACCGGAGGTTCCATGGAATCGAAGATGAGTTCGACACGCTCGCCAACGTCATCGCGACGATCGATACCGAAATCAAACATATCCAACGCCTGAACTTCGTCACCGCCCAGAACGTCAGCGGCCTCGGGGCCAATAGCGCCTCGGGGGAGTTCCCAATCGAAACTTACGACCGCAGCACACTGCCATCCAACGTCGAAAAGGTGTATTTCGCCGTGATCTTCCCGGGCTCCGGCCCCACCAATATCCAACACACCTTTCTCTACAAGACGGCGGGAACCAACAAAATCGCGGTTTCGGTGCAGTTCTTCAATCCGGGAACGGCCCCGGCAACATTTACATTTCGAGTTTTGACCCTGGTTGCCCAGGCATAGCTCCACAACCTTAGGAGATAGGAAAGAAGACAGCCATGAATATTAACCCAAGCCCAATCAGATTATTGGCAATCACTCTGATCGTGTTCCTGTCGGTGGAATGCGCCAGCGTTGTTTCCGCACAAACGTTGTTCCCGGATCCCTTTCTCTCAAAACCGGTCGAAGGGTCAAAAAATGCGGACCGCTCCGCAGGTCGCAAGGGGCTCTTGTATCGTTTCAAATTCTTCAATGCCGCAAACATGGAAGACGACGCCGCAGGATTCCCACTCAACCTGATGACGGCGAAGGTGAGCCTAACGATCGGGGGGGCCCCAGTGGCCTGCACGCCGGGGATCAATCCATCGCCGAACACGTGCTCCTTCACGACCGTTGACGGGCTGGATCACGATGGCGCGCAGGATACGGTGAAGATCTTCTACAACGGCGATTTCCCGGCCAACACTCAGATCCAATACTCGGTCACCGGCGCCGAGTCAGCCAACAAAGTGCAACAGGACCCCACGCTCGTCGCGGTCAGCTTTACAACCGGAGCCTCCGTGTTGAGGGAGCCACTCGATATCGAACTGGTCTTCGATATTTCTGGCAGCATGGCGTGGCCGGCTGCGCCGGGTGGGACGATCACGCGCATGAAGGCTCTCAAGGATGCCTCTCAATCCCTCTTCGGCCTGCTCAGT
>Ga0081539_10005293_pt1 | contig 13278 bp, 11 predicted proteins | sample TabmetS4T2R2_FD_71023 | JGI IMG/M metagenome (GOLD analysis project Ga0081539, IMG submission 71023) | Tabebuia heterophylla rhizosphere microbial communities from the University of Puerto Rico - S4T2R2 | ecosystem: Host-associated > Plants > Roots > Rhizosphere ...
TGTTCACGGCCTCTCCATACGTCATGTACATGCCGTAGTCGTCGAGCACTTCGTTCGCCTTCAGATCACGCTTGGCGACGGCGCAGACTTCGACCACCGGACCGCCAAGCGGCCTGGTGACCGGATCCCGGAACAGCACGGCGCGCGCAATCGCGTTCGGCGTCTCGAAATGCACCAGATGATACGGGATGAAGAACGAATAGAGCGGCCCGGGGCCCATCTTGTACAGGTTGAGATAGTGCTGCTGCTTCGGGTCGGGATGCTCGGCAAGGCAATAGACCTTGGTCAGCGGCGTACCGACCACGTAGTCGATCGCGCCGCCAAGCCTGCGGAGTTCCGCAATGTCGTACAATTCGCCGATCTTGAGAACGTCACCCGTGTATTGCAGCCCACGCGACATGCCGCGCGCGCGGACCTTGAAGCCGGTCGCATTGGCAACGATGCTCTGCTCGAAGCTGATCTTGGAGCCGTCTGCGAAGCTGGTCACCATCGCGGGATTCTGTCCCCACCGCTCGGCGAAGCCCTGCTGAGTGGTCGGGTTGCGATAGCGATCCTGAAGGCCTTTCACATTGCCCATCAGGCGCGGGGTGAGGCCAAGGCCCTTGACCCAGCGGTAAAGATTCATCTGGACGCCTGGCTCATCGCCCTCGCACCCGGTCAGGATCACGCCGTATTGGTCGGCGTAGACCTGAAGGATGGGGCCGATCGTGCTGTCGAGCTCGGCGTTCATCAGGACGACGTCCTTCCCGTGCCCGAACGCCTCAAGCACGACGTGGGCGCCGTACTCGACCGAGCCGGTGACATCAACGAGCACGTCGATATGCGGCGACCGCGCAAGAAGCATCGCGTCGGCGGTCGCCAGCGGCTGCCCGCGTTCGGCAGCGTTGTCGAATTTGAGCTGGGAATCGGTGACGACAACGTCTTCACAGCCCGCATAATTGAACACCGTCACGGCTCTCTCGGGACGCCGGTTGGATATCGCGACGACCCGCATACCGGGCGTGCTGTTGACGATCTGGTTCGTCAGGCCCTGGCACATGAATCCGGCGCCGACGATGCCGACGCGGATCGGCCGGTTCTGATCTGCGCGTGCCTTCAGTGCCGTATCAACGATCCACATGTGCGTTCTCCGTCGCGCCCGACTCTCCCGCAACACCGCGGCGCTTGCGCTGCAAGATTCGTCACGCTGCCGCCTTCGCGAGCGACATTCTGCGCTTCATCTCGTCCTCGATCTCGCCCAACGGGCGGAACGCCTGATCCTTCGGTGAAATCACCGAAACCGGAAGCGGCCATATCAACCCCAGGCGCGGATCATCGTAGCGAAGCCCGCCCTCGGCGTTCGGCGTATAAAACTCACCCACCTGATAACTCGTGTCCGTTCCGTCGCGCAGCGCCTGATAGCCGTGCGCGAAGCGTTCGGGCACGTAGAGCGCCGTCATGTTGTCCTCGTTCAGCTCGACGGAGATATGCTCGAGATAGGTCGGGCTTTCGGGTCGCAGATCGACGATGATGTCGAGGATGGCGCCGCGGGTGCATCGCACCAGCTTGCTTTCGGCCGCCGGCGGGAACTGAAAATGCATGCCGCGCAGCGTGCCTCTTCTTGCGTTCGAAGCAACGTTGGCCTGCGCAATCACGGTCCTGAGCCCACGTTCGCGGAACTCCTGCTGGCAGAAGACGCGCGCAAAGAAGCCTCGCTCGTCCGTCTTGCGGTCAAGATCGATGATGAAGGCACCCTTGAGCCTTGTTTCGGTGAAGATCATCGCTCGCCTCCCGTCTAGCCGCCGACAGCGGCAAGGTTGCGCTTCGCTACGCGGCCGCGGCCTGGCGGTGCCTCAAGTTCTCAGAGAGAATGCCGTCGGCGATCAGCTTCTGGATGTGACCGATGCGCTGGTAGCGCGGGCCCTCGAACTCTTCGAGCGACAGATTCGATCGACGGTAGGCATTGTAGAGCTGCTCTGCGCCGCGCCGCGCATCCCATTGCGGCTGAAAGGCCGGCAACATGCGCGCGATCTTGTCGAAGTTGACGCGATAGGATCGCGTGTCGGGACCCGCATCGGGAGCAATCTCGAGTTGGCAATCCGGCACCAGATCGGCGACGATTTCCGCGATATCGCGGATGCGATAATTGTGGGCGGTCTGGCCAACATTGAAGGCCTGATTGAAGACCGCGTCAGTCGGGGCTTCGAGCGCAGCGATAAAGGCGCGCGAAATGTCCTCAATGTGGACAATCGGGCGCCAGGGCGATCCATCCGACTTCAGATAGACAAGACGCTTGGTGACCGCCCAGGCCACCAGATTGTTGAGCACGATATCGAAGCGGATGCGCGGCGAGAGCCCGTAGGCGGTCGCCGGGCGCATATAGATCGGGCAGAAGCTGCGGTCTGCCAGCGGATAGATGTCGCGCTCCGCTCGCACCTTCGAGATGCCATAGGCGGTGACCGGGTTCAGCGCACCGGATTCGTCCAGCATAAGCTCGCCGGCCTGGCCGTAATTGCTGCATGAGGAAGCCAGCAGGAACCGTTTGACGCCGGCCTCCTTGGCGAGCATGGCGAGCCGCACGCTGCCGTGGTGATTGATATCGTAGGTGAGAGTGGGCTGAAGATTTCCGAGCGGGTCGTTCGACAGGGCGGCCAGATGGATGATGGCGTCGAGCCCTTCGAGATCTCCGCGCGCGACATCGCGGACATCCTTGCGGATATGCGGCACGGGCGCGATGTCGCCTCCTGCTTCGAAGGTGCAATTCTCATAGAGATTGCTGTCGAGCCCGATCACCTCGTGGCCAGACCGCAGCAGCAGCGGGACCATTACGGTTCCAATGTACCCCAGGTGTCCTGTCACCATTACCCGCATGATTGTTCACCTGCTCACTGCACCACGATCTTCCGCGCATGAAAGGCTTCCGCGAAACCGTCCGGCGCCCGGCATTCCGCGCCCCGCAGCCGCGCGAGCCCCATGAAGGTTTGCGCGTCGAACCAGTCCCTGGAGCGCTGCGTGCCGAAATGGTCGTAGAGCAGCCTTGCCTTGCGCTCCATCAACATCTTGCTGGCCGGGATGAACACGTTTGGCTGGCTGAGGTCACCGTCCCATTTCGGGATCTCGTATTCGAGGATGGTGTGATCGCGAAACGTGTTCCACGTCAGCATGGATACTTCCCGATGATCCTGATGCGCATCGCTGCGCGAATGGCACAGGATCACGTCGGGCGATGTGCGCAGCTTCAACGCCTCGAACCAGTTCTTGATCTCGGCTCCCTGGTACGGGAAAAACCCGTCCTTGAATTCCGCAAGCTCGATGACCGACCGCGCTGCATTGGCAAGAAATGCTTCAGCCGATGAGCGTGCTTCGGCGGCACGTGGGCCAGAAGCGCTCAGCACGGCCCAGTGCACGTCCAGACGCACGCCGCGCTCGATCCAGCCGAGGATCGTGGCACCGGCGCCGATTTCGATGTCGTCCGAATGAGCGCCGATGCAAAGAACGGACAGAGGCTCGCCCGAATCTGCAAGTTCAACGAGTTTCATCCGATCTTCCTTTCGGCCCCGACCGCGGCGACCGGGGACGCAGGATTGAGCAGCCAGGGCATCGTGCCCTTCTCGACGAGGTCTTCGAGCACCTGCTTGTCCTTCAGCGTATCCATCGGCCGCCAGAAACCCTCGTGCCGGAATGCCATGAGCTGGTCGGCTTCAATCAGGCGGGCAAACGGTGCTTCGACAAGTTCATCGCCTTCGCGCATGTAGTCGAATATCTCCTTGCGGAAAATGAAGAAGCCGCCGTTGATCCAGAGATTCGCGTCCTGGCTTGCGCGGATGCGCTCAACCTTGCCGCCAGGCAGCATGTCGACCAGATGCAGACTGAACGACGGGCGCACCGCGGTGAAGCACGCGATCTTTCCGCTTGCGCGGAAGATCTCGGTCATATCGGTCAGGTTGACGTCGCAAAGGCCGTCACTGTAGTTGGCGAGGAACATGTCCTCACCCGCGACTTGCTCGCGCACCGCCCATAACCGTTCGCCGACGTTGCGCCAGATGCCGGTATCGATCATGGCAATGCGCCAGTCCTGCTGCTGATCGCCCAGGATCTCGACCTGGTTGCCAAAGCCGTTGACGATGCAGTCGGCATAGGTCTGCGGCTTGTAGTTCAGGAAGTATTCCTTGATGACATTTGCCTTGTACCCAAGGCACAGTACGAAGTCCTTGTGACCGAACTGGCTATAGTAGTTCATCAGGTGCCAAAGGATGGGCTTGTCTCCGATCGGGATCATCGGCTTAGGGATGCTCTCGGATACGTCGCGGATGCGCGTCCCGAGTCCGCCGCAGAACAGGACTGTCTTCATCTCAGCGGCCTCCGGAAAATTGAGGGGCGTGCGGCCTCCGGCGCGCGGTCATGCCCCGTCTCGCCGGAACAAGCGCAAACCTGCCGGCCGTTGTTTCCAAACGGCAGCTCGGCTTCAACAGCCGCGCTGTTGAGCTGTCCGCCCGCCAGATATCAAATGAAGCCTGTCGGTGGCGGTGTGCTGAGTCAACGAAACGTCGGGGGTACTCCCTTGGGAGCCGTTGACCGGCCGCTGCAGCGGGGATCCGGCGCCGCACCCTTCGAGAGGTAGCCCCTTTGCCGCCAAAGCGTCGCCCAAAGCGCTGCCCGCCGCGCGCTCCGATCGGATATTCCATCGGAGATGAACACGCCACTTAAATTCGATTATTTGACGCGATCCAGGAAGCGGTCCGGTTTTCGGTTCGAGCGCTCGGACTATCGGGCGCATTATGAAGACTTGGCCGTCCGCACATTGTGGTCGATCGCACGGCACCGATGGTTCATCGTGAAGTTCGTCGCGGTCGCGCTCGGGCTCGCGTGCATCAGCATACCGCTGATACCCCGCAAATATTCCGCGGAGGCTCTCATCTATCCCAGGCTGTTTTCTCCTGAGCGAGACAAAATCGTGGCGTTGGCAAGTGTCGACGGGGCCGCCCTGGTTGCCGGTGAGGCTCGTCTGATCCGCTCCGACGCGGTCCTGCGGGCGGTCGCATTGCGACTAGGTCACGATCCAGGGGCAAAACCGCGCTCCTGGTCGGCGCTGGCCCTCGACTGGTTCCGAGCTGCGCTTCTACCCGAAACCCGTAACCTTTCGCCGTTCGATCGCAAGGTCGCGCTGCTGCGCAACAAAGTAGTGGTCATGAACGACATGCGTTCATACCTCATTTCCATTTCCTTCACGACGTCCACCGCAGACGAGGCCGCGCGGATCGTCAACGCCTTTGTCACCGAGTACCTTCGTTACAAGGCCAAGCAACGCAGGCTGGAAAAAATAGACCATGCCGAGGTTGAATTGCGCCAGCAGCTCGCTGTCTACGGCGACAAGCATCCGAAAGTCCTGCAGGCCATCGCGGAACTTGACGCGGAGCGTGCCTCGGTGGAGTTCGCGATGAACCCGCAGGATGATGATCAGGATGCTGTCGCCAATGACCGAAGCGTCAGGCTGGCGGTGCCCAATCAGACGCCAACGAGTCCAAAGGGTTCTGTAATCCTTGGACTGTCGTTCCTGCTGGCCTTGCTGGCCGGCATTGGCCTGGCGCTTTGGCGCGACCGCAAGAACACTGAAGGCAAGCAAACGGTCGATTACCTATCTGCATCCTCAAGAGCGCGGACGTAATCCCGCATCCCGCGCGAAACGGGGCCGTCGAAAACATGGGCGCTAGACATTTAATCCAGAGAGCTTCCTGGACGCTCGTCGACCAGGGCGTGGTGAGTTTCGGCAATTTCCTGCTCAACGTACTGCTCGCGCGTTCGCTCAGCCAGGAGGATTACGGGAAGTTCGCGCTCTTTTTCGGCGCCATCTTCATTCTGCGGACGATCGATTTCTCCCTGATCTCCTACCCGCTGTCGGTGCGCCTGCCTGTCGCTGGTGACGAGGACCGCGCCGGTCTGCTCGGGAACACGATCCTGCTTACCCTTGCCCTCAGTCTCGTGCTGGTCGTGATCATGGCGGTGGGAACCGCGCTGCTGGAGGTCGGCCATATCGTGGTTCCGGCGTGCCTCTGCTTTTTGTGCTGGCAAGCGCAAGAGACGTCGCGGCGATTTCTGCTTGCCGATTTCCGCTATCGTACGGCGGTGGCCGGCGACGGTATCGCTTACCTCGGACAGACTGTGCTGATCGCGCTGCTGGCCTGGCTTAATGCCATTTCGCTGCACGCCGCGCTGTATATGATGTCGGTGACTTTCGGTATCGGTGCCGTCATGCACGCATCGAAGCTGCAATATGCATGGCCGAATCTTGCCGACGCGCGGCTGGTGGCGGGCGAATATCTTTCGGTCGGCAAGTGGTCCCTGCTCAATTACCAACTCGTGCTCGCCCGCGGCCTGCTGCCTCCATGGGTCCTGGCGGCCTTTTCGGGCACAGCGGCAATCGCATCGCTCCAGGCCGGTCTGAACATCGCCAATATGTTGAACCCCATCAGCGTCGGGATAGGCAACGCCATACCGCAGGTTGCTGCTCACGCTTACCGCACCGGAGGCATAATCGGCGCGTCGCGCGCGGCGTTGGGCTATGTCCTGTTCGGCTTGATCCCGATCGTGCTCATCTCTGCTGCGGTCATTCTGATGCCGGATCTGCTTCTGCGGGCGGTCTATGGTCCGACATCGCCCTATCTCGCCGCCGCGACGGGCTTGCAGTTACTTGTGGGCGCCGGTGTGCTCGACTACATCGCGGAAACGATCAGCAAGACGCTGCTCGGCGTTCAGGCCGGCAGACTTGCCTCTTTGGTCAACGCCGTTGCCGTCGTCGTAGCAGCGGTGCTGGCCTTTGGGCTGATCGGGCCATTTGGCATGTTCGGTGCCTGTCTCGCCCTCGTGATCTCCAATCTGGTGCGTGCGATCGGCGCGGTGACCGCGATCGCCTGGCTGATCGCCAACGAAAAATCGCGCACGCCGGCGCGCTCCGCGGTCTCTGTCAGATCGGCTCGGATCGACCAGACCCTGAGCGCTCCCGCAAAACAGTGAAACGATTGCAGCAATGACCGACACGCTGGGAGCAATGACTGGCACGTCAAGGGGAGCCTCGCGGGGCAGGCTTTCCGTGAACGACCGGTATCTCGCGCTGCTCGGAATCGTGTTGCTGGGTTATGCGCTGATGGGAAAGGGCTTTGCCTATCTCGGCTTCCCGCCACTCTACGTGGGCGAGATCGCCTTCTTGATCGGCATCGTGGTCCTCTTCCGGAGTGGGGCATGGGTGGGCGCGCTCGCGACGTTACCGGCCGTCCTGCTCGTTGTCCTGATGGCCTGGGTCCTCGCGCGCGCGCTCCCGTTTGTTGGCTTGTACGGCTTCGATTCCCTGCGCGACACCGTTGTCGTGATCTACGGCTGTTTTGCCTACATCGTGATCGGATTGCTGCTGGAGGATGCTCGCCGGATCAACGCAGCACTTCGCTACTACCAGATCATGCTGGCGAGCTTGCCGGCCATTCTAGTAGGCTTCTCGCTGACCAAATACTGGGGCGGCAGCATACCGCGTCTTTACGGTCCGGTGGCGATCGTGGAGGTCGCAGCCAGCGCCGTCGGAGCGCATCTAGCGGGCGCTATGGTGTTCGTCCTGACCGGCTTTCGCAAAGCCTCCTTCTTCTGGTTTCTTGTCTGGTTTACCGCCTTGGCGCTGGTCAGCGCAACCAATCGTGGTGCAACGCTTTCCGTCGTCGTGCCGGTCACGATCGCGGTGCTCGCGCTTGGCCGGTACCGCTTGATGCTCACAACTGTTCTGGCGGCCGTCGCCATATTCGCCGCTCTACTCACACTTGAAACTGCCTTCGGCGCATACGAGGAAGCCAAGGACTCGCTCGAGCGCCCGGTTTCTGCGCACCAGATTCTGGAGAACGCCAAGAGCATCATCGGACAATCCGGCCAGCAAACGGAAGGCACCAAGCAGTGGCGTCTGCATTGGTGGGAAGTCATCATAAGGGACACTATATACGGGCCCAACTTCTGGACCGGCAGAGGATTTGGGATCAATCTCTCCGACGCCGACGGGTTCACCGGCGATGAAGTGCTGCGCTACAACCGTCCGCCAACGCGCAGTCCACACAGTGTGCACATGACCGTGTTGGCGCGCGCGGGCGTTCCCGGCGCGGTTCTGTGGGCGCTGGTTCTGGTGTCCTGGTTCGGCGCGCTGATCAAGGCGATGCTGACGGCGCGCGCGCACCGGCACGATCGATGGCTAGGGCTGTTTCTGTTCATCGCCTGCTACGCGATGGCGATCCTCATCAACGCCTCGTTCGATGTCACGCTCGAAGGCCCGATGCAGGGCATCTGGTTCTGGTGCCTGTACGGCTTCGGCCTCGGTTCGGTGATGATCTATCGGGCTCAGGTCTCTGACAGGATGGGGGCTGCAGGGAGATGACAGCATGGGCTCGAAGTTCGACGGTGCGAAGGGCAGCAGTTGGCGCGCTTGCGCTGGGCAGCCTTTCGACTGCGGCCACTGCCGCCCACGCAGACATCCGCCGTTCATTCTGGCCGCTCAATGCGATTGCCGTTGAGCCCGGCGCCTCGATCCAGGCGGCAGCCGATCGCGCCGGCAAAGGCTCCGCGTTCTGCTTGATCTCAAGGGGGTCTCCTGAAGGGTTATCTCCAAAGTCGGAGCTTGATCCGGTGCTGCCGCTACCTGCGTATGGCCTCGAAGAAGTACCGCAGAGGTACTCGTTGATGCGCCCCGTTGCGGGCCAAATAATTGGCGCGGACCTAAGCACGGGGGTCGGATTCGATGCCTAAGCTCGCGATCGGAATTCCGGTGTTCAATGGGCAGGAGTACTTGCCGGAGCTGCTCGACAGTCTATTGGCGCAGACCTTTAGAGACTTCGAGATCCTGATCTGTGATAACGCCTCGAGCGATCGGACCCCGCAGATCTGTTGTGAATATCAGCGGCGCGATTCCCGCATTCAGTATGTCCGCAACGAGCGGAACCTGGGCGCTATCGCAAATTACAATCGGGTGTTCAATTTGACGACCGCGCCTCTGTTCAAGTGGGCTGCCCATGATGACATCTACCGGGAGACCTACCTGCAAACGTGCATCACATTGCTCGAGGAGAATCCGGATATCATCCTGGCTCACGCCGGTACTGCCTTTATTGACGAGAAAAGCGAGATCTTCCCCTTCGAGCAGGAGACGGGAAGCTTTATCGATCGAAAGACCGGAGGGCGGTATTGGGCAGACGTCCCGGGCATCGGCGATACTCCTGTTGCCGCCGACCGATTTTGGCACGTGCTCACGCGGGCACGCTGGGGAACTCACATGTTTGGCATTATCCGTCGTGAAATCCTGCAGCAGACGTCGCTGCTGCCGAACTTCGCCGGCAGTGACCGCGCAATGCTGGCCGAGCTGGCTTTGCTTGGCCGTTTTCAGTGCGCGAACGAGCGACTGTTCCTGAAGCGCTTCCATGCCAACGTTTCCTCGGCTCTCAACAATAAGGAGTTGAAGGATTTTCTTAGCACTGATGGCAAGCGCTATTCGCGACGGCTGAGGCAAATAAAGGCTTTCTTCTGTGCGCCAATGGGTAAGCCGATCGACGCCGTGAGCAAGTCAGTGTGCTTCATGCTGCTGGCTCTGCATAGCGCCAGGATCGCCGTTCAGCTGGTAAGCCAAAATGACCCGCGCAAGGCCGCCCACAAGGCCCCCGGTAGTTTTGGGTGGCCAGGGACACTTGCGGGGGCGCGCCGGAGAACGCCCGGGGTCGATGGCCCCGCCGTGCCGTGATGCGTTAGCTCGATCGGTTGTCTCTTACGAAGGCAAGTTCGCGGAAGGAAGCCCATGAACGAAGCTCAGATACGGGCCTTCTGGCAGGCTCATCCCTGCGGCGACCAGCAAGTCGGTGGCCTCGATCAGGCCTTCCGGGGCGACTACGAGGAGTTCTTCCGGCAGTACGACGCGCTCCGCTATCGCCGCGAGGGCCACATCCTAGGCTGCCTCGACGGCATCGACTTCCGCGGCGCGAAGCTGCTCGAGATCGGCCTCGGCCAAGGCGCGGATTCCGAGCAGATCATTCGTCGCGGAGCGCGCTGGTCAGGCCTCGACCTCACTGCGGCAGCCGTGGCTCGGCTGCGCACCCGGCTCGAGCAGCGCCGGCTGCCCTATGACGAGCTGAAGCAAGGCAGCGCGCTGGCCATCCCCTATCCCGACAACACCTTTGACAAGGTGTTCAGCCACGGGGTGCTGCACCATATCCCCGACATTCGGCTGGCCGAACGCGAGATTGCCCGCGTGCTCAAGCCTGATGGTGAGCTGATAATGATGGTTTACGCCAAATGGTCGTTCAACTATCTGGTCGCGATTGGTCTGCTGCGCCGTCTCGGGCTGCTGGCCCTCTATGGCTTCGATCTCGATCCCGGCGGCGTCTATGGCGAGCATGTCGCCAACGCCCGCCGCATGGGGTTGAGCAACTATCTGAAGATGAGCAACTTCATCCACCACAACACCGATGGACCAGGCAATCCTTATTCCAAGGTTTATGGCCTGCGGGAAGTGCGCCAGGACTTTCCCTCCTTCCAAGTGACCCGCGCCTATAAGCGCTGGATGCACGGGCCGCCGTTGCCAGTATCCTGGCTGCCGCTCGGCCGTATTCTTGGCTGGCATCTATGGGTTCATCTAAGGCCCACCAAGTCGGCTCTCTGAGGTAGAGCCAACGTTTGGAATAGAAAAGGTGTGGCCGTTAAACCGCGTTGTCCCGAAAGAATGGCCCTGAGCAGACGCGGCGAACACCAAGAAAGCCAACCCGATCGGCTGACTGTTAGGACATGTTGGCGTTGGAGAACTTAAGACTCTCACGGACACGGAGGCGGCCACGGTGCTCCTCTGCCGAGGTCACTCGGCTTCTGTACCGTGAAATCGAGTGGAGGGTTCACAAATTCCGGATCAATGGACAATGAACTTCCCGAAGTACCCGTTTTATGAGTGGGAGGGACCGATTCGAAGAAGATATTTTGCGTTTCATCCCAAACCGAATCGAGAGTGGAGTTGGTGGCGATAGCAGTGCCGCCCGCGGTGTGGAAGATGTTGTTGCGCCACAGAACATTACTGATAACCCCGCCAGAGGAATTATCCCAGATGAAACCAGCCCAGCCCTTCGAGTTGTAGAATGTATTGTTTTCAAAAAGGAGATTCGTGCTGCCGATACCCTGATCCTTGACCCGCCCGAAGTGATTCACATTATAAATGACGTTGCCTCGATAGAGATTGCTATCCCCCATGAAGTGGTCGATTCCAACTTCCGAGTCGTGAACGATATTGTATTCCCATACATTGTGACTGTCCTGTCGGTTGTACAAGGCGCCGTCGCCAATCACATTGACTGCTTCATTACAGGATACCCGCGAGTTGAATGTCTTGTTCTGGAAGGACGTTCCGCTGACGGTGTGAACGTAGTTTCTGTAAGCCAGGAACGGATGGAACGACTGGATGGCGGAGTTGTAAATTCCGCGCTGAATTGGTCCGCGGACAATTCTGTTATTACGGATCTCCACAGAGATCTCCGTGGGTACGCTGGGGTTATCGTCGGCTTTGCCGATGACAATGCCGGCCGAGTGCATATAACCGCCCCAATCGCTTAACTGATTTCCATCGACGAGAATCTTGTTGTTGGGGTCCAACGCTTCCTGGAAAATCCAGATACCGTCGCCATACTGGGTTTTGCCGAAACCTTGAATACAAGAATTCAGTACTTTGGCACCCGACTTGTATACCGTGACCGCCGTCCCTGCACTGGTTACCGAGACGCCGTCTACAGTTACGTTCTGAGCCTGGATGGACAACTCTGGCATAACGATAGCGCCGCATTTGTTAGCGGCCTTGATCACGATGTCAGCTCTGGTGACGGTAACGGGGGAGTAGTACCCGTCTCCGAGGTTAAACTGGGTGCACTGTGTGTTTGAAAGTTCAGCGCTGAGCGAAGCCGGACTTGTTGAAGTCCCCCCTTCAACAGAGCACGCTGTCCCGCCGAGAGTGAGCGATGGGGTTTGAGCTGGAGCTTGAGCAGCAGCAAGATTTGCCGGCGCAGCAATGTCGAGAGGAATAGTGACCACGGCGTACATGGCCGCTGAAAAGGCCCACATACGTATTCCAGGTTTATAAGGCGACATAGATCCCTCCGACTTGGTTGAGAAAAATTCTTGGCCGATCCAATCAGAGATGCTTTCGACGATTCGTAATGCAAAAAACAAGAGAATCCGCCCCGACGGGTTTCCTACGCTTGCCCGCGTATATGGTCCCATAGCCAATAAAATACGAACATGGAGTGATATCGCAGGTAACGCGGGCCCAGACGGAACGGCTCCTTGGCTAACCGATACGCCCAGGTCAACCCCATTCGTTGCATCCACGCGGGAGCGAACGCGCGGCGGCCGCTCAGCAGCGTGAATGCGTCACCTACCGCGAGGAACACACCCCTGCGATAGCGTGCCTGATTATCGACGATCCATTGCTCCATCCGCACGCCGGGCAACGCCACCCAGACGAAATCCGGATCGGCGCGATTGATGGTATCGGCGAACGAGGCTTCGTCAGCTTCGGTAAAGGAGCGAAACGGCGGGCTCAGCATGCCGACGATTTCGATGTCCGGCTGCAACTGAACCAGAGCGCGTCGCAACTCGACGAGGCACTCCTCGGAATCGCCAAAGAAAAAATGACGCCAGGGTTTTGGCGTGTTCTGCAGCGCGTGTCGCATGAAGTAGGGACCATAGACCCGGTCCTTGAGACCGGCTCCGCGAAAGTTGAGGGCCCAAACCACCGGCATCCCATCCGGTAACACGAGGTCGAACCGGGCAAGGATTCTGGCGAATTCGGGGTTATGCCGGGCCTCGCCAAGGATGTGGGTGTTGGAAGGACAGACCGCCGTGGCCCGCGGTTGACGCGCGAGCATCTTGATTCGCCCCAGCGCGGAATCGTACGTCGCGCACGCAACCGAGGTTCCCAAAATCCTGATCGATGGCAACGATCCGTCGGCTGCATGCGCAATGTCGGACCGCGAGGACGAGGGACCGGCGTCCATCGGCTTACTGCTTACAAGTGCCATGGCGTGAATACCCTCGTTCCCGCGGTCGCGGCCAGGTCCCGGTACTGGGGCCAGGGACAGCAAATGACCGCAAGTCCCACACCGGGATTGGTCTTGAATTGCTCCCAGTCGGAAATCTGCTCGAACTCGTGGAGGCTCGGAGAATTGGCGGGGGTCGCAGCGAAGTCGTGGATGAGAACGCGGTAGCCGCGCCGCTTGAGCTGCTGCGCCAGAAAAAGTCCGGCCGCTTCCTCGG
>Ga0081539_10005294_pt1 | contig 13277 bp, 10 predicted proteins | sample TabmetS4T2R2_FD_71023 | JGI IMG/M metagenome (GOLD analysis project Ga0081539, IMG submission 71023) | Tabebuia heterophylla rhizosphere microbial communities from the University of Puerto Rico - S4T2R2 | ecosystem: Host-associated > Plants > Roots > Rhizosphere ...
GTCCGTTCCAATGGACCGCGACCGCTGACGAGATCCTGGCCAAAGTCCGGCTCACCCAGATCAACATCAAGAAACTCGTCGCGAACAACTCCAAGTAAATCGATCGGCATCACGATGCACTAGCCGCCAGCAGGAACCCAGAACTCCCGCCAGCAGGAACCCCCGGAACTCCCGCCAGCAGACCAGAACTCCCGCCGGGAGGACCTGGAACACCACCAGAGGAGCGGAAATGCCGCCAGAGGATCCGGATGCGCCGTTAAGAGGATCCGTGCTTCTCGCCGGCACAAGGGCGGAAGGTGGAAGGGTGGAAGGCATGACGAAGACCATTGCCGAGAAGCTGCAGATCAAGCCGAATACCACCGTCTGGGTGTCCGACCCGCGGCAGATCGCGCTCCTCACGCCGATGCCGAACGGAGTACGGGAGAGCGACACGATGGCGACCGCGAGCACCGCGGTGCTGTTCGCGGAGGACGCTGCGTCAGCGCGGAAGCTGATGGAGGAGAACGCGGCCGATGTGACCAAGCCGGCAGCGTTCTGGGTGGCTTACCCGAAGGGCGACAGCTCCGACATCAACCGCGACACTCTGTGGCAGATCATCGCCGACTTCGGCATGCGACCCAACAGCCAGGTGGCGATCGACCAACGCTGGTCGGCACTCCGTTTCCGCCCGAACCGGGACGGCGAGGCTCCGTTCACCGGGGGCGCAGCGAATTAGGCGGTGAGCGGGACCCACCGAAGACCCGCACCACGACTCCAGTGGGAGGGAGGATCAGGCCGCGGTAGCGGGCACCCGATGCCGGCGTACCGCGTTCACCGCCGCGACCGCGGTGTCCGGATGATCGGTGAAGAGCCCGTCCACACCCAGATCGAGGAAGATCTCCAACTCGGCGATCAGGTCACCACGCGCCTCGGGGTGCGCGCCGATCCGGAACTCCGGTGGCAGGAATTCGTTCTCCGCCCGGAAGGTCCATGCATGCACCACCAGACCCGCCACGTGGGCGTCGTGCACGACCGAGTTCGCTGCCCGCAGGGATCCGGCGGCATCCCGCGGCACCAGCAAGTCCTTGTGCGCTCCGATGCCGTAGGCATGGCCGGAGATCGAGGCGAGGCCGGCGGGAGTGGCCAGATCCGCGTACGAGAGGTCGGGGAGATCGACCGGGGATCCGACCGAGTCCAGCAACTGGATCAGCCGGATGTCGGTCATCCGATGCAGCGCGCGCAGGTTGGTGACCTCGAAGGACTGGATCAACACATGATCTGTACGGTCGTCGAAGCCGTTCCGGTACAGCGTGGTGACCAGCGGCTCCTCGAGCGGCAATCCGATCGAGGCGAAGTACGACGGATGTTTGGTCTCCGGATAGATCCCGATCGGCCGACCGACCCTTCGCTCCTCCGCCGACGCCAGATCGATGATCTCCTGGAACGTGGGTATCGAGTACCGGCCGTCGAAGACCGTGTTCTGCGCCCGTAGCCCGGGCAGTCGTTCCTTGGCGCGCAAGGTGCGCAGCTCGGCCAGCGTGAAGTCCTCGGTGAACCACCCGGTGACCGTTCGGCCGTCGATCTCCTTGGTCGTGCGGCGCGCCGCGAACGATGGGTGGTCGGCGACGTCGGTGGTCCCGGAGATCTCGTTCTCATGCCGGGCGACCAGTACGCCGTCGCGCGTCGAGACCAGATCCGGCTCGATGTAGTCGGCGCCCAGCCGGATCGCCAGCCGGTACGACTCCAGGGTGTGTTCAGGTCGGTAACCGCAGGCTCCGCGATGGCCGATGACCAGTGGTTTGGTCGGTACGTAGTCCACGAATGAAGTCAACTGACGGCGGGCGACGCGGGGATGGGCACGACACATCCGGCGGGTGAACGTCACACCCGAGTGGTATGGCCCGTGAGTCCAAGCAGGGCGAGGACCCTTGCCGGCCGCAGGCGCTTAGATGGCGACGGAGAATCCGCCCACCCGATGGGTTTCGAGGGGCTCGGGAACGGGTGCTGTGGGCGTACTCCCGTTGATGTCGGGTTTGGGTTTGACCCTGAGTTTGGGCTTGTCCCTGGGTGACGACTCCGGCGGCTTGGGCGGTGTCGACTCGGGCTCCGCACGGACACCGGCCCGCTCCACCAGGGTGATGGTTGTCGCACCGATCACCTCGGCCCGGCAGGTGCGTCCGTCCAGCCGGAAGCTCAGGGGCAGCGGATTGCTGCCGCGGTACTCGCCGCGCAGGCCGACGGAGACCGACCTGCCGGGGTCGAGTTCGGACGCGCCCCGCATGACGATCTTGCGGCCGATCTGGGCCATCAGGTGGTCCGGGGCGGTGAGGCGCTGAGAGCCGGGGTACGCGAACTCCATCCGCCAGTCCTCGACCGGGCGCGCGCCGGTGTTGACCACGGTCAGGCGGGCCGTGAAGGCGCTGCCGGTGTCCTCCTCGACCAGGTAGCGCACCTTGCACGCGGCGCTGTGCCGCACACCGGTCGGCGGTCCGGCACCGGCGGCTGCCGCCTGCGCGGTGCCCACCTCGGCCGGGTCGCGGGTCGCTGTCCAGGTGACGCCGACGACCACGAGCAGGGTCAGGGTGGCGGCCACCGCCCGCAGGCGCTGATGGCCCCCGAACACGGCGGAAGCGAGTTGGCCGCCCTGGAAGAGGCCGCCACCGAGCGGCTTGGCGCGGCCCAGGCGGAGCACGCTGCCGATACGCAGGCCCGCCTTCAACCGGATACTTCGGGACAGCCGGGTGGGCACCACACGTGGAGCGGCGATTGCCGGCGCGACGGAATGGACGCCGGCCAGCTCGCCCAGTCGCGTCGCGACCTCGGAGGCGGCCGGGCGCTCGTCCGGGCGCTTGGCCAGACAGCGCAGGCACAGGTCGGCCACTTCGGGCGGCAGGCCGGACGGGAGCGGCTCCGGGTCCGCGTACAGATGGGCGCGCAGCGCCTCGGTCATGTTCTGCGCCGGCCACGGAAGGCGCGCGGTGAGCAGGCGGTAAAGCAGCAGGCCCAAGGCGTAGACGTCGGTTGCGGGCACGACGTGGCCGCCGGCCAGGCGTTCCGGTGCGAGGTACGCGGGTGTGCCCAGCAGACTTCCGTCCGGCGCGGCGTCCCGCTGTCCGACCATCGCCGAGATGCCGAAGTCGACCACCTTCGCACCCGCGCTGGTGAGCATGACGTTGGCCGGCGTGATGTCGCGATGTACGACGCCGCGGGCGTGCGCGGTGGCCAACGCGGACGCCACCTCGGCGGTGATCCTCACGGCGTCCCGCCAGGGCAGCGGGCCATCCCGCCGGACCCGCGCCGAGACGGACTCGCCGTCGTTCAGCTCCATCACCACGTACGGCACGGTGAGCTGGTCGGACAGCCGGGACTCGCCGAAGTCGAAGATGCCGGTGATGTGCGGGTGGCACAGGCGCGCCGCGGCCAGTGCCTCCTGGCGCATCCGGTCCCGGAACGCGTCGTCGCCGGCCAGCTGTGGTGACAAGATCTTGACCGCCACCTCGCGACCGAGTATCTCGTCGTACCCGCGCCATACCACCGACATCCCGCCGGCCCCGAGCTTCTCCACCAGGCGGTACCGGCTTGCTATAACTCGCCCGGTCCGCCCCATATGCCCACTATGGCCCGCTGTCGCGTCCCTCGTCTCCGACTCCGGCGGGCTCCCCGCGCCGATCTCAAAGTTATGCCGACACTCGTGCCGGTTTTCACGCTTTCGTCCCAACTGCTTCCGTAGCAGGTCAAACCCGGGAGGTCAGCCCTGGAGTAGCTGGTCCACCGGGGCGAAGTCGTCGGTGAGGACGCGCGCGTTGTCGATGAACGCGGTCAGGTCGGCGCCGGAGAGCAGCGTGACCGGCTTGGTGGTCAGGTCCAAGGCGTTGCGGAGGGGCGCGAGCCGGAGCGGCGAGCGGGAGGCGACGATCACGAAGTTCGCGCCGATCTCCCCGGCCAGCGCATCCGGCGGCGCGACCAGCGCGACGTACGGGAACACCGCTGCCACCGTCGCCAGTTCGGCCCGGATGAAACGGTTCGGCGGGTAGTCGATGACGTTCTGGGTGTAAACACCGTCCGGCTTCAGCGCGCGCGAGATGTCCGCGGCCATCTCCCGGGTGGCCAGGTGCCATGGGACCACCAGGTGGCCGAACGCATCGCCGACCACCACGTCGTACGCGCCGCTGCGTTGCTCGGCGAGACCGACTCGGGCGTCGCCGACCTGAGCGCGCAGTCTGGGGCCGGTCCGCAGGCCGAGCAGCCGCTTGTCCAGGTCGACCAGGCCGCCGTCCAGCTCCAGTACCAGTTGATCGCTGCCCGGGCGGGTGGCCTCCACGAAGTCAGGCACCGTGAAGCCGCCCCCGCCCAGGTGTAACGCGGTGATCGGGCGGGCCCGCGGCCGCATGGTGTCGACCACGGCGGCGATCCACTGCACGTAGGCGAACTCCAGGTGCATAGGGTCGTTCAGGTCGACGTACGAGTGACGCGCCGAGTTCAGGATCAGGGTTCGCCCGCCGGGCCGGCTCGGGTCTTCATCCACCCGGGCACAGTGGTACGCCGTCTCCATGTCGCACGGCGTCGGCGCCAGCGCACCCAGCCCGGCGCCGACCAGTCCGATCGTGGCCAGCACCGCCCGGGTGCGCGGATTGCCCGGCTGCGGGACCGAAGACTGCCGCCGCAACCACCGCCCCAGCGCGATCCCGGCCACCGCCAGTAGCGCGGCCAGCGTCAGAATGATCCAGCTGCTGGGCATCGCCGCGACGAAGATGAACCCGGTGCCGAGCGTCGCGGTGATTGCGCCGAGCGTGCCGAAACTGGACAGCCGGCCCACCACCTGCCCGGTCTTGCGCAGGTCACCGAGCTGGAGCTTGACCACCAGCGGCGTTATTCCGGCCAGGATGAAGGCGGGCAGGAAGATCGCCATCGCGGCGACCAACAGCACCGCCGGGGCCGCCGAACCGCGGAGCACCTCGCCACCCCAGCGAACCAGCGGCAGCGTCACCGCGGTGCCGATCGCGCCCAGGATCAGGGCCGGGGCCAGGAGCCGCCGCGGATCGAACCGGTCGGCCAGCCGGCCGCCCAGCCAGGTGCCGTACGCGATGGCGGCCAGCGCGATGCCGATGACCGAGCTGGACACCTGCAGGGTCACACCGACGTACGGGCCGACCAGGCGCAGCGCGACGATCTCGAGAACCAGGACGGCTCCGCTGGCGAAGAAGACGAGCGCGGTGGCCAGCCCGGACGGCAGGGGCTCCGGCGGCAGGGGTTTGTTTTCCACCGGCGGTAGCGTACCGACGGAAGCATGTCAGAGAACTGACAGGTGGACGTGGTTGGTGTGGGTAGCGCTCGGTCCGCCCGACCCGCTGTACGACCGCCAGCCCGTGCTCGGCATCCAGATCTGCCGGTACCAGATCACGTACATCACACCGAGCCGCGAGGCGTTCCTCACCAGGAACGCCGCCAGGTTGTTGCCGTACGTGCGGTCCCCACCGCTCGCATCGACGTTCTGGAAGCCGTCCGAGCTGGCCGAGAAGTCGCAGGCGCGGCCCTTGGGATGCTCGCCGGACGAGCGTTGACTGAAGCAGGACGTGTACCGCCGGAACCCGGCCACCCGGGCTTCCAGGTACGCGTGCAACAGCCGGGGTGTGATGCAGCCGCTGGTGGTCGGATCATCGATGGTGCAGCTCTCTTGGGGCCACGAACCGTCCGGGTTGCGGGGCGCGGGCTTGGCCAGCGGCGAGTTGGCGCTGATGAAACCGCCCGCAACCCCGCCGCCACCGACGCTCGCCAGCGCCGCCTCGGCCTCCCGCTTCTTCTTGGCCATGACGGTGACCTGCTTCTGCTGCTCCTTGATCTCCAGGTCGATGGCCTTCTTGGCACGCGCGTACTTGGCCACCGCCTCGCGAAATCGGACCAGCGCGCGCCCGTCGAGCTGGGCCATCATGTCCAGCCGTTCGGCGCGTTCCAGGAAGGAGTCCGGCGACGTCGCGTTCAGCAACATCGCGATGGTGCGGAACCGGCCCATCCGGTAAGACCGGGACGCCACCTCGGCCACCTGCACCTCGAGCTGCTTGGTCTCCACCTGGACCTCGAGCAGCGTGGAGTTGAGCTGCTTCTGCCGCTTCTGCGAGTTCTTGAGCCGGGTCTGCGCCTCGATGTGACCCTTCGCTGCGGACTCGAGCGCCTCGCGCAGGGTCTTGTTGCCGCCTTCCGGGTCGCCCGGCGCCGCCGACGCGCCCATCGGCGAAGCCAAGGCCACCGAGAGCACAGCGGCCAGCAGCGCGACGGCAGCCACCAGCCGCCTGAGGAGAGTCGCCGCCACGGTCTACCTCCGAAGTCGTGAGCGAGGCGACTCTACTCGGCCCGCCGAGACACATGCAGCTCGATCAGGCGACCGCGTGTCCACCTTCGACGGGCCGTGTCCGGCCCGTCACCGCATCGCCACCGGACCGCGACAAGGGTCCAGCTCTAAAACCGATACCCGGGGAAAAGGGTGTCGCGGACCGTGTGCCAGACGTCGACGTTAGGAGCGACGAGGAGGCCACGCTCGCTGTCGATCGGGTGGTACTCGCTGCCATCCAGATGCAGGACCGTGCCTCCGGCCTCGCGCAGGATCAGCGAGCCGGGTACGTGGTCCCACGGCAGCACCCGCCAGAACAACGCGAACTGCTGCTCGTCCGTCGCCACGGCCGGGTACTCGTAGCCGGCGCAATGGCGTCCCGCGGTGACCCGGGCGAGCCGGTGGGCGTTTGACGCGGATCGCGCCCGCAGGTCCGCGGGCAGGTACTTGTGGGCCACCGAGCCCCGCAGCGCGCGAGGGGCCGGGTCGTCGGTGCGCGTCTTCACGCGTACACCGTCGATGTAGGCGCCGCCGCCCGCCTCGGCGAACGTCATCCGGTCGTCGACCACGTCCAGGATCCACGCGGCGGCCGGCTCGCCGGCCTGCATGAGGGCCACCATGACGGCGAACGGCGTCTTGCCGGCGGCGAAGTTGTTCGTACCGTCGATCGGGTCGACGATCCACACGGTGCCGCGGTCACCGACCCGGTTCAGAACGTTCGCGTCGGCCGCCACGGACTCCTCGCCGACCACCGCGGAGCCGGGCAGCAATGCGGTCAGACCGCCGGTCAAGGCGCGCTCGGCCTCGTGGTCCGCGATGGTCACCACGTCACCCGGTGCCTTGACGCGCACCTCGCCGTCACTCAGACGGCGGAACCGGGGCAGGATGATCGTCGCCGCCACCTGGCGGATCAGATCGCCCACCTGATCAAGCACGAGGCGGCAGCTTCACGACACTGACGAAGAACTCGTCGATCTGGCGGATCACCGCGATGAACTGCTCGAAGTCGACCGGCTTTGTGACATACGCGTTCGCGTGCAGCTGGTAGCTGCGCAGAATGTCCTCGTCCGCGGCCGACGTGGTCAGCACCACCACCGGGATTCGGCCGAGGTCCCCGTCCTTCTTGATCTCCTCGAGCACCTCGCGGCCGTCGCGTTTGGGCAGGTTGAGGTCGAGCAGGATGAGGTCGGGGCGCAGGGCATCGGCGTACTGGCCCTCCCGGCGCAGATAGGAGAGGGCCTCGGCGCCGTCCGAGACGACGGTCAGCCGGTTGCGCACCTTGTGCTCCTCGAACGCCTCCTGGGTCATCAGCACGTCGCCCGGGTCGTCCTCGACGAGAAGAACCTCGATCGGCGTACCGTCCTGCCGAATGGCACCGGTCATGCTGTGCCCACCTTTCGCATGCCCTCCTGGCCCTCCGCTTTCGCTGCGCCTCGCTCGGTGCAGTCGGTCATGCTGTGCCTGCCTTTTGCATGCCCTCCTGGCCCTCCGCTTTCGCTGCGCCTCGCTCGGTGCAGTCGGTCATGCTGTGACCTCTTTCAAAGGTTCGTTCGCCGCAATCCCGGCGAGCACCGGAAGCGTGAAGTTGATCGAGGTGCCCTCGTCGACGTCGAGGTCCAGCCAGATCCGTCCACCATGGTATTCGACGATCTTCTTGACGATGGCCAGGCCGATGCCGGTGCCCTCGTACGCGTCCCGGGCGTGCAGCCGCTGGAAGATGACGAACACCTTGTCGGCGAATTCGGCCTCGATGCCGATGCCGTTGTCCCGGATGTTGATCCGCCATTCGTCGTCGTCCCGCACCGCGGTCACCCGGATCCGCGGCGGCACATCCGGTCGGCGGAACTTGAGCGAGTTGCCGATGAGGTTGGCGAACAGGGTGGTGAGCAGCGGCTCCTCACCCTCGACGACCGGCAGCTCGGTCCAGCTGACCTCCGCCTCCTCGCCGGCCCGCAGCTCCAGCTGCGACTTGACCTCGGCGAGCACCCGGTTCAGATCCACGTCGGTGAACCCGGCTGTCAACCGTCCGATCCGGGAGAACGCCAGCAGATCGTTGATCAGCCGCTGCATGCGCTGGGCACCGTCCACCGCGAAGGCGATGTACTGGTCGGCCCGTTCGTCGATCTGGCCGGCGTACCGGCGCTGGAGGAGCTGGCAGAAGCTGGCCACCTTGCGCAACGGCTCCTGCAGGTCGTGCGAGGCGACGTAGGCGAACTGCTCGAGGTCGCGGTTCGACCGGGTCAGCTCCTCGGCCTGGACCTTCAGCTGGTCGTTGACCCACTCGACCTGCGAGCGCGCCTCACGTACCTCGCTCAGCTCGGCCGCGATCTGCCGGCGCATGCCGTCCACGTCCTCGGCCAGTGTCCTCAACTCGGGTGATCCGGCGCTGCTGATGTGTTTCTCGTAGTCGCCCGCGGCGACCTCGCGGACCTGCTCGGCCAGCTCCACCACCGGCCGGGTGACCAGGCGGTCGAGCAGCAGCAACAACGCCGCACCGGCCAGGACGATGATCACAGCCGCGGCGATCTCGATAGCCACCAGCGTGTTCCCGGTGCTCCGGGCGGCCTCGGCGGATACGTTGCGGACGAAGAGGATCTCCTCCTGGAGTTCCCGGATCGACGCCCGCAGCGCGTCGAACTGCGTGGTCGCCGCGGCGTCGATCAGTGCCTGCCCGGCCTCCGGCCCGCTGGTCGCCACCGCGTTCAACACCGGGGTGGCGATCGCCGCACGCCAAGCCTCGGCTCGTTGTTGCACCTGCGCGAGCGCCGCGCGGATCCGGTCGTCGTTCCCGCCCTCGAGCAGGTCGCTGATCTGCTTTATCAGCCTCTTCTCGTCGAGAAGACCCTCGTGGTACGGCTTCAGGTTGTCGTCCCGCCCGCTGATCGCGTACCCGCGGATGCCGGTCTCCTGGTTGACCACCGCCGTGGTCAGGCTCTCCCCCGCCGCGCGCATCGGGCCGGTCTTGTTGAGCAACGTGTCGATGTGCCGGTTGCTGCCTGCCGCAGTGATCGCCGCCAGGACGCCGAGCGCGGTGAGCAACAGGGCGACGGTGAGGATCAGTGCGGTGACCCGGCCCCGCAGCGTCCAGCTCCGTAGGTCAAGCACGCTCATCGGCCACCGCCGTGGGAGATCAGCAACATCGCCACGTCGTCGGCAAGCGGTCCGCCGTTGCCCTGCTCCGCGCGGCCGACCAGCCAGGCGGGCAGCGCGGCCAGCGGCACCTCGCGCGCGGCCGGCTCGTCGAGCAGGTTGCACAGCCCCTCCACGTCGAGGCGCTCGTTGCCCACCCCGATACGCCCCTCGATCAGCCCGTCGGTGTACATCAGCAAGGACCAGTCATCGCCGGAGAACTCCACCTCGGTCGCGGGGGTGGGCGTGGGCCGTACGCCGAGCACGATCCCGGTGCGTGCGGCGACCAGCTGGGCCCGGCCATCGGCCAGCAGCACAGGCGGCGGGTGACCGGCCAGGCGTACCGTCGCGCGGTTCGCACCCAGGTCCAAGGCCACCGCCGCGACCGTCGCGAACACCTCGCGGGCTCGCCGCTCGGTCATCAGCACCTGTTCCAGCGCGCCCAGAATCTCCTCGTCCGGCACGCCGGCCAGCACCAGCGCGCGCCAGGCGACCCGGAGCTCCACGCCGAGCGCGGCCTCGTCCACGCCGTGCCCGCAGACGTCGCCCACGATCACCTGCAGCCTGTCCTCACCGACCTGCACCACGTCGAAGAAGTCGCCGCCGAGCAGCCCCATCGCGCGGCCCGAGCGATAGAACGTGTGCACCGCCACCTTGGTGGTCTCCATCAGTGGCTGGGGCAGTAGGCCACGTTCGAGGCGAGCCGACTCGGACTGCCGCAGTTCCACCTCGCGCAGCCGACGAGCGTTCTCGTCGGCCCGCTTACGCTCGACCGCGTATCGCAGCGCCCGGGTCAGCAAGACCCCATCCACCTGGCCCTTGACCAGGTAGTCCTGCGCACCCTCGGCCACCGCCGCGACGCCCAGGTGCTCGTCGGAGCGGCCGGTGAGCACGCAGACCGCGGCGCTGCCGGCGATGGCGAGCAGCTTGCGTAGCCCGTCGATGCCTTCGGCATCGGGCAGGCCGAGGTCGAGCAGGATGCACTGGACGCCGCGCAACATCGCCCGGGCCTCGTACAGGCTGCTGGCCACCGCCAGTTCGAACGGCGCGTCCGCCTCGCTGAGCAGCTCGCGGACCAGGAAGGCGTCGCCCTCGTCGTCCTCGACGAGCAGGATGCTCAGGCGCTCGGGCCTCGCGCCTGAGCCACTGGACAGGATCCGGGGCACGACCGACCGATCAGTCATGCCGATACCCCACCACTCGACTGGTCCGTGACCCCGCTGATGGTGTACCACCGCGGCTTACCGCACAACACCGGCCGATCATGACGAATCAGCTTCACGTTACCGGCCTCTCGTCCGCCGCTGCGGCGATTCGGCGCGCGTGCTGGGCGATGACCTCGCCGAGGATGCCGTGCAGCCGGCCACAGTCGCGGCAGTGCAGGTTGTCGTCGAGGCGCCGGCCGCCGCACCCGATGCACGTGCCGCGGTCCTCCGGGTCGCGGTAGGAGGCGAGTGCCCTGCACAACGCCCGCAGCACGTGGTCCCCGAGTGCGAAGGTGGCCTCGCCCAGAGCGGTACGCACGCCGAGCACCGCCACCGGAGCGGCCTCCGGCGCCGGGTCGTAGGGCGACACCCGGTCGATGAGCTCCGCCACCACGGCGGCGGGGTCGAGCGGCTCGGTCACGGGTCAAAGTTATGCCACCGGCCGTGAAGTTCCACGGGGTACCCGGGGCAGGGGCGACACGATTAGATGTCACCCATGCGTGAAGCCGCCGGCCGTGCCCTGACCCGTCCCCGGCCACGGGCCGTTGCCGCGCTGGTCGCGCTGGTCGTGCTGGCGGCCGTCGGCGCCACCGCGCTGTGGTCGGTACGGCCCCCGGCGGCCCGCGGCACGGATGCGCCGGCCGGCGAGTTCAGCGCGGCTCGTGCGTTCCAGCACGTTCAGGCGATCGCCGCGGAGCCGCGCGTGGCCGGCAGCCCGGCCGGCGACCGGGCGCGTGAGCGCATCGTCGACACGCTCCGCGGGCTGGGTCTGAGTCCGGAGGTGCAGGACACCGTCTCGATACAGGGTGGTGATCTGTCATCGAGCGCCGGCGGCATCGGCCTGGCCCGGGTGCGCAACGTGGTGGCGCAAATACGCGGCACGGGCCCGACCGGGCGGATCTTTCTGATCGCGCACTACGACTCGGTGCAGGGCGGCCCGGGCGCGAACGACGACGGCGCCGGCACGTCCGCGATCCTGGAGATCGCCCGGGCGCTGACCACCGGGCCGCGCCTGCGCAACGACATCGTCCTGGTGCTGACCGACGCCGAGGAGGCATGCCTGTGCGGCGCCAAGGCGTTCGTGGAACAGCATCCGCTGGCCCGCGACGGCGGCGTGGCGCTGAACCTGGAGGCACGCGGCAGCAGCGGGCCGGCGATCACGTTCGAGAGTTCACCCGATGACGCCAAGCTGATCGACGTCTTCGCCCGCGCCGCCAAGCCGGTGGGCACTTCGTTCGCGGTGGAGGTGTACCGGTTACTGCCGAACGACACCGACTTCACCGCGTTCCGGGAGGCCGGCTTCCGGGGGCTGAACACCGCCTACATCGACGGCGCAACCCGCAATCACGCGCCGACCGACACACCGTCCTCAATGGACCTGGACAGCCTGCAGCACGTCGGTGACAACGGCCTGGCGCTGGCACGTGCGTTCGGCGGCGTCGACTTGGACACCCTGGAGGCGCGTACCGACGCCACCTACTTCCCGGTGCCGCGTGGGCTGGTCCGGTACCCCGGTTGGCTGGTCTGGCCGATCGCGGCTCTGGCCCTGCTTTCCGTGCTCGCGTTGAGCGGGCTGGCCAGGCGGCGCGGGCTGGTCAGCACCGGACGGCTCACCGGCGGTTTCCTGGTGGGGATCGTCCCGATCATCCTGGCGCCGCTCGCCGCACAGGGCTTCTGGATGCTGATGGTGCTGATCCGGCCGGCGTACGCGGCATTGTCGATCGACCCATACCGTCCATTGTGGTATCGGCTGGCCATTCTCGCTCTGACCGCGTTCATAGTGTTCGCCTGGTACGCGATTCTGCGCCGGGGTCTAGGGCCGGCGGCCCTCGCGATAGGCGGTCTGCTCTGGCTCGCCGTGCTCGGTCTGGTGCTTGCCTGGTTGGCGCCCGGCGGTTCGTACCTGACCGCGATCCCGGCCCTGGCCGGCGGATTCCTGGGCATCGTCGCGGTGCTCCTGCGTGGCGGTTGGGGTTCGGTGTCAGCGGTGCTGATCGGCGGCGCCGTCGCCGTGATCGTGCTGGTTCCCACGGTGATGTTGTTCTTCCCGGCGCTGGGCATGAACCGGGCCGGTTCCGGCGCGCTGTTCGCCGCCCTGCTCGGCATGGCGTTGCTGCCGGTGATCGACCTGCTGCATCCGGAGGCCGGCGGCCAGCGTGGCCGCGACGCCGTACGCGCCCGCCGGGCCGGTGGCAATCCCGCACTGGCCGCGGCGCTCGCCGCGATCGCGTTCGCGGTGACCGGGTTCGAAGTCGACCGGTTCGACGCCGCGCACCCGGCACCGACGCAGCTGATGTACGCGCTCGACACGGACAGCAACTCGGCCCGATGGCTGAGCCGGGAGAGCCACCCGCACCCGTGGACGGCCCAGTACGTCAACGGCCTGCCCGCCGAAGTCACCGACACCCTGCCGGCCTTCGCCCACGAGCGGCTGGTCACCGGCGCCGCGACCGCTGCCGCGCTGCCCGCCCCACAACTCACCGTGGTGAGCGACATGCGATCGGGTGACACCCGAGCGCTCCGGCTGCGGTTGTTGCCGCAGCGCCAGGTCCGGATGGCCACGCTGCACGTGGCCGCCGCCGCGGGGGTGACCGCGGCCAGCGTCGAGGGCCGACCGGTCGAAGTGGACACTGTGGCGG
>Ga0081539_10005295_pt1 | contig 13274 bp, 17 predicted proteins | sample TabmetS4T2R2_FD_71023 | JGI IMG/M metagenome (GOLD analysis project Ga0081539, IMG submission 71023) | Tabebuia heterophylla rhizosphere microbial communities from the University of Puerto Rico - S4T2R2 | ecosystem: Host-associated > Plants > Roots > Rhizosphere ...
CTCCTTGACAGCCGCTTTGGCGTATTCGCGGGCCCAATGATCTGCCTGTAAGGCCACGGAGGCATCTGCCAGAGGCACAGAGGTATGCTGTGCCATCGTCGCTTCAATGACGGCGGGAATGCCGAGGAAGGGGATCAGGCCATCAAGGAAAGCCTGCACGGCAATTTCATTGGCAGCGTTCAATACCGCCGGCATTGTACCTCCTCTCCGCGCCGCCTCAAAGGCCAGGCGCAAGCACGGAAAGCGTTCTGGATCGGGCGGATAAAAATGCAGCGTTTGGACCTCGAACAAGTCAAGCGATGGCAGAGTATTGGGCAGGCGTTCTGGATATGCCAGGGCATAGGAAATCGGGATACGCATGTCGGGGATCCCCAGTTGCGCCAGCACCGAGCCATCATGGAATTCGACCATGGAATGGATAATACTTTGGGGATGCACGACAACCTGCACTTGCTCGACAGGGACGTGAAACAGATGATGCGCCTCAATGACCTCGAGGCCTTTATTCATCATCGTCGCTGAATCAATGGTAATTTTCCGCCCCATTTTCCAATTGGGATGTTGTAGCGCTTGGCCGATGCTGACATGGTGCATCGCTTCGCGTGACCATTCACGAAATGGACCACCCGAGGCCGTCAATAAGATGCGACGCAACGCCGCGCGTTGATGGCCATGCAGCGCTTGAAAAATCGCATTGTGCTCGCTATCGACGGGAACAATACGGCCCCACGTCGGTTGGTCCGGGCGCATGACCAACTCCCCCGCCATGACCAGCGTTTCCTTGTTGGCTAAGGCCACGTCGATGCCCGCTTGCACGGCGCGTATGGTCGGGAGGAGGCCAATAGAGCCGACCACCGCTGACATGACCATGTGTACGCCGCTGTAGGTGGCCGCCCGGCATAATCCCTCAATGCCAGTATTGACCTCGATATCAAGCCCTTGCAGGCGGCGCCGCAGCAGCGCTGCTTTCTCTTCATCAAATAAGACGGCCAGACGAGGACGAAAACGCCGTGCTTGCTCCTCAAGCAGGTCAACGTTTGAATGCGCCGCCAGCGCCAGCACGGCGAATCTTGTAGGATGGGAGGTGACGACATCCAACGTATTAACTCCCACTGAACCAGTCGAACCAAGTACAGCAAGACCTTTACGGGTGTCCATACACGTAGCTCCCTTCCACGGTCTCTAGAGGGCTCTGCCTCATGAAGAAGATGCGGGTAACAGTACGTACAGTGCATATACCAGGGTGGGTGCAGCAAAGAGCAGACTATCAATGCGGTCTAGCATACCACCATGGCCAGGGATAAGCCCACCCGAATCTTTGACCCCAGCATACCGTTTGAGCATCGATTCTCCCAAATCGCTTAACTGGGCTGCAAGAGAAATACCGAGCCCCAGCATGATACATTGCCAGAGTCCCAAATCTGGTAGCCAAAATCCTGCGCTCACCACGGCGGTGCCCACACCGCCAATGACACAGCCGATAGCGCCCTCCCAGGTCTTGCCGGGACTGATGGCTGGAGCCATTTTGTGATGTCCCAAGCTTTTGCCAACGTACATGGCGGCAGTATCACCTACCCAGACCACCGCACAGAGAAAAAGCATATACCATGGCCCTGCTGGGAGGAGGCGCAGCAGGATAAGATGGCTGAGAGTCCAACCAATAAAGAGTACACCAAAAACACTATACACCAACATGGGAAAGAAGTGTGCCGCCTGTGAGGCGAGCACCATCACGCTAATGGTTAGGGCCACCATACTGAGAAACAGCGTTAGCGATAGCCAGCGCACATCGCCAAGATGCGCCATGATGGGCAGTGCCAAGGCTGCCAACCAGGTGACGTAGGTACACACAGAGAGATGGACGTGTTGTAAGATATGAAAGTATTCATGTAAGCTCAGCCCAATTACCACGAGGACCAAAATGAGGAATAACACAGGAGAAGCATGCAAGAGGAAGAACACCAGGGGCGGCAGGAGAACGAGGGCACTCGCGATACGCTTAGCTTGTTCCATGGACTATCCATATAGACTCTCTGAACAGAACGACGCAGAGGGCATTCCACCCTTGGCTCTTGCCCATTGTCTCTCATGGGATGAACTGCTCTCAGGATTGTACGGCTTGCGCGAGCTGTTCGTGGGTCAGTCCAAAACGGCGCTCTCGCCCTTGATAATCGATCAGGGCACGCAACAGGTCATCACTGCGAAAATCGGGCCAGAGCACCGGGGTAAAATAGAGCTCAGCATAGGCGGTCTGCCACAACAGGAAGTTGCTCAGGGGTTTTTCCCCACTAGTACGGATCAGTAAGTCAACCTCTGGGAGGCCGGCCGTATCGAGATGGTCAGCAAAAAGCGCTTCATCAATATCGTCAACGGCTAATAACCCCTGCTGGACGTGCCAGGCCAGTTGCTTGGCAGTGCGAACAATTTCTGCATGCGCACCATAGCCCAGGGCGAGGGTAAAAATCATCCCGTCACAGGCTGCAGTTTTGACCAGTGTTTCCTTGATGATAGCCTGGATGACGGGATGCAAGACCGTGGTATCGCCGATCGTGTTAAAGCGAATGTTTTCTTGACACATACGCCCCACTTCGCGGCGGAGATAGACGCGTAGGATGCGCATGAGCACCTCGACTTCAGCACGAGGACGCTCGAGATTCTCCGTCGAGAGAGCAAACAACGTGAGTGCCTGAATGCCCAAGCGCCGACACGTCGCCACAATCTCATCAACAGATTTCACTCCGGCACGATGACCAGCATTCCGTGGTAAATTTCGCCGTTGTGCCCAACGACCGTTCCCATCCATAACAATCGCCAGATGCTTGGGAAGTTTGTCCTGCTGCAGCTGACTGAGCAGCGCTGGCTCCACGCTCTAAACCTCGAGAATCTCGTGCTCTTTGGCACTTAAAACTTCATCGACTTGCGTGATATAGCGATCGGTGAGCTTTTGTATTTGTTCCTGGCCGCGGCGCCAGTCGTCTTCAGAGATCTGCTTGGATTTTTCTAACTCCTTGAGGCCGTCGTTCCCCTCACGGCGGACATTGCGCAGGGCCACTTTCGCTTCCTCGCCGATTTTCTTCACCTGTTTGACGAGATCTTTCCGACGCTCGGCCGTTAAAGGCGGAATGGCTAACCGCACCAGTTTGCCGTCGTTGACTGGTGTGAGGCCCAAGTCGGAACGCTGAATAGCTTTCTCTATAGGACCTATCTGCGATTTGTCCCAGGGTTGGATCGTCAGCAACCGACTCTCTGGTGCTGCCAGCGTCGCCAGTTGATTGAGTGGAGTGGGCGTGCCGTACGCATCGACGGTAATGCCCTCAAGCAACGCCAGCGAAGCCCTCCCGGTCCGAATACGCGACAAGTCTTTACGCAGGGCCGCCAGAGAGCGCTCCATTTTATGCTCAGTTTCGTGGAAGAGATCCTCGATCATGCTTACTCCCCTCCTACAAAAGTCCCGACACGCTTGCCTTCCAGAACAGACCGAATACTCCCAGGTTTTCTGAGATTAAACACGACAATGGGCAGCTTATTTTCCATACACAGGGAAATCGCCGTGGCATCCATCACTTGCAGCCGGCGTTGAAGGGCCTCGAGATAGGTCAGTTGGGGCAGCTTGATGGCGTCTGGATGCGTCATGGGATCCGCATCGTAGATGCCATCGACCTTCGTGGCTTTCAGCACCACATCGGCACCGATCTCCGCAGCCCGCAAAGCCGCCGTCGTATCTGTGGTAAAATACGGATTCCCCGTACCTCCAGCAAAAATCACGACCCGGCCTTTTTCCAAATGGCGGATGGCACGCCGACGGATATACAGCTCAGCCACCGCTTTCACCTCAAACGCCGTTTGCACACGCGTAATGATGCCCAGTTTCTCCAGGGCTGATTGCAGCGAGAGACCATTGATAATCGTGGCCAGCATGCCCATGTAGTCAGCAGTCACGCGCTCAATACCATAGGCACTTGCATCAGTCCCGCGGATGATGTTCCCACCTCCAATGACCAGGGCAAGCTCTCCCCCTAATTGTTGCACATCATAAATTTCATTAGCAATGTACTGCAGCATGCTGGCGTCAATACCGTACCCCTGATCGCCAATGAGTGCTTCCCCGCTCAATTTCAGCAGGACACGACGGTAGGCAAGCGCTTGCGCCATGAATCATCCTTCAGGTGGTCGGAAGTGAAAGACCTTACAGGGCCGCTATGCTGATTCGCCCAATTGGAAACGCGCAAAACGCCTGACGGTAATGTTTTCACCCGTCTTGGCAATTTTTGCCTTGATCAGATCCTGGATCGTCATACCCGGATCTTTAACAAAAGGCTGATCGAGTAAGCATACCTCCTGGAAGTATTTTTCCAGGCGTCCTTCGACAATCTTGGGCACAGCCTGCGGTGGACGTCCGCTTGCCTTCGCCTGCTCTTCATAAATATACCGCTCTTTCGTGACCGTTTCTTCCGGGATATCTGCACGCGAGAGATACAGAGGGTTTGAGGCCGCCACCTGCATGGCAAGATCGTGGACGAGGTCTTGGAAATCCTCAGTCCGAGCCACAAAATCCGTTTCGCAATTCACCTCGACGAGCACGCCCAGGCGCCCACCGCTATGAATATACGAACCGATCACCCCTTCTTGCGTACTCCGTGCGGCGCGCTTCGCAGCTGCCTGCAGACCCTTTTTCCGCAAGAAATCTATGGCCTCGTCCATGACACCATCAGAGGCCGTCAGAGCCTCCTTGCAATCCATAATCCCAGCCCCGGTTTTCTCGCGGAGTTCCTTGATCATTGCTGGGGTAATTTGCATGGGACGTTTCCTTCCACCGGCGCTACTCAGAGGGGAGGCTCTCTGTGGACTCTGACTCAGCCACAGAGACCGTTGAAGGTGCGGTGACGTCCTCGGCCACAGCTATGGCAGCCTCACTGGATTCCGCCTCGGTTGCACCCTGAGGCGGGCTCGCGTCCTGCACGTAAATGGGGGCTTCCTCAGACGCCCCAGAGCCGTCGAGAAATGTAGCCTGCCGCTCATGCATCCCTTCAATGACCGCATCCGCCAGCCGTGAGGTGACCAAACGAATTGTCCGAATGGCGTCGTCGTTACCCGGAATGACGTAGTCAATATCGTCTGGATCACAGTTCGTATCAACGATGGCTACCGTCGGAATCCCCAGTTTCTTGGCCTCGCTGATGGCGATCTTTTCTTTCTTGCAATCGATAATAAAGACCGCACCGGGGAGGGTCTCCATAGACTTGATCCCGCCCAGCAACTTGTCCAGTTTGTCGATCTTCTTTTGCAGCTGCAGCACTTCTTTCTTCGGCAAGCTATCCCACAGACCAGCGTCCTGCATATGTTCATATTCCCGCAGCCGGTCTAAGCTTTTCTTGATCGTGCTGAAGTTCGTCAACATGCCACCGAGCCAGCGCTGATTCACATAGAATTGCTGTGACCGGATGGCTTCACTAGCAACGATTTCTTGCGCTTGTTTCTTGGTGCCAACAAAGAGAACCTTGTCACCACGAGCTGCGGTGCGACGAATAAACTCATACGCTTCGCGGAATTTGTTGAGCGTTTGCTGCAGATCAATGATATAGATGCCATTCCGCGACCCAAAGATATAGCGCTTCATCTTCGGGTTCCAGCGATTTGTCTGGTGGCCAAAGTGCGCTCCAGACTCTAACAGTTGCCTGATAGTTGTGACTGCCAAAGGATACACCTCCTTCAATCGTTAAGATGTGCTTCCGACCCTACAGAACCCTAGACTCACTATCCCCTGTGGATACTGGTTTCTAGCGTTTGGAGTATTGGAAACGTTTGCGAGCTTTCTTTTGCCCGTATTTCTTGCGTTCCTTGACACGCGAATCGCGTGTCAGAAAACCCGCCTGTTTCAGCGCTGGCCGTAGAGCCGTATTGGTATGGAGCAGGCTTTTCGATATGCCGTGCCGAATGGCTGCTGCCTGACCGGATATCCCTCCACCCCGTACGGTAATGAGAGCATCATACTGACCAAGAGTTTGCGTGATCCTGAACGGCTCTTGAATGAGCATCTTGTGCGTTTCGAGCGGGAAATAGAGTTCAAGTGGCCGCCGATTCACCGTGATCTTGCCATTACCGGGTAACAGCCATACGCGTGCAATAGCTGATTTCCGTTTGCCCGTATCATAGTATCGTATACCTTCTGCCATCCTTCCTCCAGGCCAGGCGCCCACAACTGTAGCGAGCAGAGACAGGCACCATCACATATCACGCTGAAAACACCAGAGGCTCAGGCCGCTGCGCCGCGTGCCGCTGCGCCGGGTGCGGATGCGTGTCAGCCGTATAGATTTTTAACTTACGAAACATCGCCCGCCCCAGCTTGGTCTTGGGTAACATGCCGCGGATAGCATATTCCACAATGCGTTCCGGCCGACGTTGGCGCATTTTGTCTGCGGTTACCTCACGCAGCCCTCCCGGATATCCAGTATGCCAGCGATAGAGCTTCTGTGCCCACTTGTTCCCTGTGAAGACAACCTTGTCAGCATTAATAATAATAACATAGTCACCAGTATCGACATGCGGAGTGTAGTAGGGTTTGTGCTTACCACGCAGAATCTTCGCGACCTCACTGGCCAGACGCCCCACTACCTGATTCTCGGCATCAACGATATACCACTTACGAACCACATCTTCTTTCCGGACGGAAACCGTATGCATGCTGTGCACTCCTGCCCTTCACCGCCGCCAGACTCAGAAGGTCTCGGAAGGTGAAGTTAGAAAGATAGGGGGCAACTACTGCTTTGTCAAGACCCAACACCCATCGCCATCATGCCGAATCTCTAGATGTTACCTCAATAGAGGAAATGCGACGCTGGGGTGAATGCACCCGGCACATGGGTCACTTCAGGAGGCCTACCGGGGAGGAGTGTGATGGCCACGACATCAAAACGGATGTTGACGTCTTGTAACTGGTGTTGCTGGACATAGACCATGGCAACATGCACAATTTTCTTCTGCTTGCGCGCATCCACCATGGCCTGTGGCGCACCAAAGAGCGCTTGCCCTTTGGTTTTGACCTCGATGAACACCAGGGTCGGTCCATCCCAAGCCACAATATCGACTTCGCCCCCTCGACAACGGTAGTTCTGGTGTTGAATACGGTAGCCTTGGCGTTGCAAAAACTGCACGGCCATCTGTTCGCCATGTTGACCGCGCCAGCGGCGCCAACTACGCATCCTCCCCTCCTCTCCCGCGGCTAACTTCGGGGAGCACCCCGCGGAAGCTGACACGGTGAATGGCACAGGGACCGTGTGTCCGCAGGCGGGCATAGTGCTCAGGCGTGGGATAGCCTTTGTGTTTGTCAAAGCCGTAGGCTGGATAGGTCTTAGCGTAGGCCATCATCAGCCGATCTCGTGTGACTTTCGCCAGGACTGAGGCTGCCGCAATGGAAGCACAACACGCATCACCCCGTATGATAAGACGCTGAGCAATCGTGGTTGGCAAGGCCGTGATGCCGTCGATGAGCAGCATGTCCGGAACACGCTGTAGCTGACGCAGAGCACTGAGCATCGCCTCTTTGGTCGCCCACAGGATGTTATGTTGATCGATCTGCGTGTGTGAAATACTCCCAATGCCGTAGGCCACTGCCAGCTGTCGGATGCGGCTATACACCACCTCACGTTGTCGGGCCGTCAGACGTTTTGAGTCTTGTAAACCCAGGATATGACAATCAGCCGGTAACACCACAGCGGCCGCCACCACTGGCCCGGCGAGAGGGCCACGCCCAGCCTCGTCCAGACCGGCAATCCATTGGCACCCAGCGACTCGCACCTCGCGCTCAATAGGTAAGAAATCCTGATGCGCAGCAAGGCGTCGAGCCATGGGCGGCGCGCTCCTCTACGGCAGGCGTTTCTCTTTGATACGCGCCGCCTTCCCTCGCAACTGCCGTAAATAAAAGAGCTTGGCGCGTCTCACCTGGCCACGCCGCACGACCTCGATCGCATCCAGTTTGGGTGAGTGCAAGGGGAAAATACGCTCGACCCCTACTCCATAGGACACTTTACGCACGGTAAACGTGCGTCGTCCACCTGCGCCGCTGAAGGCGATAACGATCCCTTCAAAAGCCTGTACACGTTCACGATTCCCCTCAACGAGCCGGACCTGCACACGTACCGTATCGCCAGCGCGAAACTCGGGGAGGTTTTGTTTCATTTGCGTTTGCTCAAGATCAACTAAAGGATACATTACTCTGTTCCTTTCCCATCACAGGTAAGCAGCGGGGACGCGCACGCTCCAGCCTCGGCGTGGCCCAGCAGGCGATCCAGCATAATACCCGCCGCGACACGTACGGGCAGATGGTTGTACGGTGTCAGTCCATAAATCGGCGCTAAGATATACTCGCAGCGCGTCATCACTTCTTCTGCGAGGCCCCAGCCTGTCCCCAGGAGTAAAAGAAAGGCATCGCGTTGTTGCCAGATGATCTGACGCAATGCCCCATAAGAAATACACTGCGGAAACCGACGCGCATCTGTCGCAATCAGGCGCGGGACCACACCACAGCGGCGGACGATATCCTGTTCGACCGCTTCGAGATGCTCGACAATATGCATGTACTGCAGCGCTTCAGCGCGCGTCGGATTATACGTAGCGCCATAGCCCTGCGTCCAGTGCGCAATCATATGGTGGGCGAGTTCACGCTGGCGCTGTAAAGGCGTCACCACGTAGCACCCAGAGGTGCCGTACGTCGCGGTCAGGCGTGCCAAGTCGTGGAGATTCAGCGTGGTGAGCGAGGTGGCAACAATCTCACGCGCCTTATTGTACACTGGGAAATGGAGTAAAGCGACGAAGAGCTGGGGGGCATCATTGGACATGCGGCTCTGCTCCTGCTTGCTGGAATTCCCGCAGTACGGCCTGGTCTTGGGGAGTCAGCACCGCTCCTCGGAGCAACTCCGGACGACGTTGGAGCGTCGTCCACAGGGCCTGCCGGCGCCGCCACTGCCTGATGGCCGCATGATGTCCCGATAGCAGCACAGCCGGCACACGTACGCCGTCAAACTCGACCGGGCGCGTGTACTGTGGCCCCTGAAGGAGACCGTTAAAGAGCGAGTCCTCCTCAACGGAGTGGCGATCACCGAGGACGCCTGGAAGCAACCGCCCGACGACATCGAGGAGCACCATGGCGGGGAATTCCCCCCCCGTGAGAACATAATCGCCAATGGATATCTCGGCGTCCGTATACGCCTGCACGCGCGCATCCACGCCACCATAGCGCCCGCAGATGAGGAGTAAACGCTCGTGCTGGGCTAGCGTTTTGGCAAGCTCTTGCGTGAGCACCACACCCTGTGGACTGAGGAGAATGACATACGCTGGGCCAAAACGCGCCTGGATCGCCTGCATGCCCGTCACGATGGGCTCTGGCTTCATGACCATTCCGGCACCCCCACCATACGGGGCATCGTCTGTGACGTGATGGCGATCCGTCGTAAAGTCGCGCAGATTATGGACATGGACCTGAAGTAAACACCGCTCCTGAGCACGCTGCAAAATACTGGCCTGGAGAGGGGCAGTAAACATTTCGGGAAAGATGGTGAGAATATGTACTTCCATAGCTCTAATCGAGTAGGCCTGCAGCAGTAAAAAGACGCATTTCCCCCCGTGCGAGGTCGATCGTACGTACCACGTCTCGGAGCGCCGGGATCAGCGTTTCCTGTGTGCCATTGCGGACAACGTAGACATCGTTGCTGCCCGTGTAAATGATCTCGACAACAGTCCCAAGATAGCGTCCGTCGCTGCCATACACTGCCAGACCTTCGATCTCAAACCAGTAGTATTCGCCTGCCGGGAGGGGGGGAAACCAGTGCCGCGGAATCAACACCTCATGCTCCCGAAACGCTTCAGCAGTCGTGAGATCTTCGCAACCCTGCAGCCGGATGAGGACGCGCTTATGCGCCACCCGCCACTCGGTCAGTGTGCGCTGCTGCACATGGGCATGCCCGTGCTGCAGGAAGACGTGCCGTTGCACGAGATCAGGCAATAATTCTAAGTCATAAACGTAGGGCAGAAAGACCAATTCACCCCGCAACCCGTGGGGTTTGGTAAGGCGCCCAACGGCAATCAAACCTTCCGGCTGCACGCCGTACTACTCCCCTGGTGCTGGCTCTATACCCTGCTGAGCATGCAGCAGACCCTCACGCGCCAGCAGATGTCTGACCGGATCGGAAGGCTGGGCGCCACGTGACAGCCAGAGGCGCACTTTCTCGGGGTCCAGCTTGACGTCGGCTGGATCAGTCAGCGGATTGTACGTGCCGAGCGTGTCGATAAAACGACCGTCGCGCGGAGCCCGCGCGTCAGCCACAATGACACGGTAGAACGGCCGTTTCTTGGCTCCCATACGTTTGAGACGGATGCGTACTGCCACGGTAGATGTCCTTTTCCTGAGCAGAGCGAAGGCAAGTACATCAGCTTAAAAAGGGCGCGGAAATGGTAATTGACCCCATTTCCCTTTACCCTTCTTCTTGCCTACTAGCGTTTTCATCAATTTCTGCGTTTGCGCAAACTGCTTTAACAGGCGATTCACGTCTTCCACACTCGTACCACTACCGTGGGCGATGCGCTTGCGCCGACTACCGTTAATGATGGTATGGTTGTGACGTTCGTCAGGCGTCATCGAACTGATAATGGCTTCCACCTTCTTCAGGCCGCTCTCATCAACTGGCGGCAGCTTAGCGGCTTTGATACCTGGAATCATGGACAGCAGGTTTTCCAGGGGACCCATCTGCTTGATCTGCTGCAGCTGAGAGCGAAAGTCCTCCAGGGTGAAGCTCGCCTGGCGCATCTTCTGTTCAAGCGCTAGCGCCGCTTCCTGATCAATGGCTTGCTCAGCTTTCTCGATCAGGGTGAGCACGTCCCCCATACCTAGCAGCCGTGAGGCCATACGGTCGGGATGAAAGGGTTCGAGCGCCTCGATCTTCTCCCCTACCCCCACAAATTGCACGGGCTTCCCGACCACGGCTTTGATCGACAGCGCGGCTCCACCACGCGCATCGCCATCTAATTTGGTCAAGATAGTGCCATCAATAGCCACGGCCTCATCGAAGGCTTGGGCCACTTTGACGGCCTCTTGCCCAGTCATGGCATCGACCACGAGGAACGTGTAATGCGGGTTGGTGGCCTGCTTGATGTCCCGCAACTCCTGCATGAGTTCCTCGTCAATTTGCAAACGGCCGGCCGTATCGAGGATGATGACATCAGCGTTGGTCGTGCGCATATACTCGAAGGCGTGGCGACAGATTTGCACCGCATCACTGGCGCCTTCCTGCACCAGGACAGGCGCCCGTATACTCTCTCCCAGGACGCGCAACTGCTCCATCGCAGCAGGGCGATAGATATCTGCGGCAACGAGGAGCGGGCGGTGCCCCATCTCCTGCACTTTTTTGGCGAGCTTCGCCGCCATGGTGGTCTTGCCCGCGCCGTGCAGGCCCACGAGCAGGATGACGGTTGGCGGTCTCGACGCCATAGTCAGCGGACGGTGGGGATCTCCCATTAATGCCGTCAGCTCATCGCGGACGATTTTGACCACCTGCTGCCCTGGGGTTAAGCTGCGCATAACCTCCTGCCCCAGAGCCTGCTCCCGCACACGCTGCACAAAATCCCTGACGACCTGGAAGTTGACATCGGCTTCCAGGAGGGCGAGACGGATTTCACGCATGGCTTCCTGAATATTCGCTTCCGTCAGCTTGCCACGCCCTCGTAAGCGCGAAAAAATCCCATCAAGTTTTGCTGTGAGCGACTCAAACACACGCTATCCTTATCTGGTGCTTGATGCGCATGAGGTTAATGCACAATTGCCATTACAATATCAGGACATTATGGGGGTCTTTTTGGCGGTTTGTCAAGCCAGGGCACTGCCTCTTGACGCTGGCGCACATTGCTGTACCATCGCAGTCAAGCAGGTATTCGGGCGTCTCTAGTAGCCCCAGACGGGGTGAGAAGGGAGTACGTGCATGGATGTCGGGTTGTTTGTCGAGTTTCCCTGCCGTGATGGGATGAGTGAGCAGGAGGCCTTTGCCGAGTGTTTTACGCTGGTAGATGAGGCCGAGGCCAGCGGGGTGGCTTCGGTGTGGTTGGCTGAGTACCATTTTGCTCCGATTAGTGTCCTGTCCTCTCCCCTGATGGTCGCCAGCGCCATCGCCGCCCGCACGCGGCGCATTCGCATTGGCCTGGCCGTGACGCTGTTACCTTTGTATCATCCGATACACGTCGCCGAAGACGTTGCCACTCTGGACCACATCAGTCAGGGGCGGGTCGAGTTCGGCGTCGGGCGTGGCACCTTTCCAGATACGCATGACGGTTTTAATTCGCCCTTTGAGGAGAGCCGGGAGCGCTTCGATGAGTATCTAGAGGTCATCTTGAAGGCGTGGACGACGGAACGGTTCTCGTTCTCGGGCAAATATTATCGGTGTGAAGATCTCTATGTCAGGCCCAAACCAGTGCAGACGCCGCACCCGCCTATCCGCGTTGGGCTCACCTCAGAAGTGACGTTTCCCCTGATCGGACGCCTAGGCTATCCCATTATCATTAACCCCTCGCGCGTGTTTGCTCTGACAGATCTCGGCCCCTATATCGAGCAATACCGCCAGGCCTGGCACGAAGCCGGTCATGCCGGTATGCCTCAGGTGGGCCTCCGCATACCATTGTACGTGGCCGAGACCGCAACACGCGCCTACAGCGAACCACAGGCGAGCACCCTGGCGGCCATGCAAGGCTTAGGCGAGCGCGTGGCGCGCAGCGCCTCGCGTCCTGGCACAACGGGCAATTGGAACGCTCAGGCGGAACGTGTGCGGCACATGAGCTATGACGATTGGCTGCGCGATAAGGTGATCTACGGTACCCCAGATACGGTAATCCCCCGGCTGCAACAGCTCCGCGATGAGCTGGGCCTGACGCAGTTGCTGTATGAAATAAATTACGGGCGCCAGCTCCCCTACGAGTTGCAGCTGCGGAATCTGCGCTTGATTAACGAGCAGGTCCTGCCGCAGTTTGTCTGATCGCGCTGCTCTGAGGAGATAATCGCGTGGATCTTTGCCCTTCTCCGCGCCAGCAAGAGCTCATCGACCTCGCCCATCGTTTGGCCGTGGACAACTTCGCGCCGCGGGCGGCCCAGTACGACCGCGAGGCCTCATTCCCTTTCGCTGACTACGATGACCTGCGTGCGGCAGGGCTGCTTGCCCTCTGTGTCCCAGAGCAGTACGGGGGCCTGGGCGCGACTTTCGAGACGTATTGCCTAGTCGCGGAGCACATCGCGCAGGGCA
>Ga0081539_10005296_pt1 | contig 13273 bp, 9 predicted proteins | sample TabmetS4T2R2_FD_71023 | JGI IMG/M metagenome (GOLD analysis project Ga0081539, IMG submission 71023) | Tabebuia heterophylla rhizosphere microbial communities from the University of Puerto Rico - S4T2R2 | ecosystem: Host-associated > Plants > Roots > Rhizosphere ...
CGCAACAGCTTCAACGCCGTCCCCCGCGAGCTGGAGGAGGCGGCCATCACCGACGGCGCCTCCTCCTGGCAGGTCCTGCTGCGGGTCTGCGTCCCCTCGGCGGTCCCGGCGATCGTCACCGTGGCCCTGTTCGCCTTCATCATGTCCTGGAACGAGTTCCTGGGCGCCCTGGTGCTGATGAGCAAGGGCTCCAGCTTCACCCTGCCGCTGATCCTGGCCGCGGCCCGCACCGAGACCAGCCTTGGCGGCACCGACTGGGGGATGCTCCAGGCCGGCGTCACCATCTCGATCGTCCCCTGCGTGCTCGTGTACCTGCTGCTGCAGCGGTACTACGTGTCGGGGCTGATGAGCGGGGCGGTGAAGTGAGCGCCGGCCCCGGCCTGTCCGGCCAGGCGGCCGGCTGGCGGCTGCGCCCGCTCGGCGTCGCCCGGGCCCGTCTGGCCGGGGGCTTCCTGGCCGAGCGCCAGCGGGTCAACCGCGAGCAGACCCTCCCCCACGGCTTCGCCCAGCTGCAGCGGTCCGGGCCGCTCGAGAACCTGCGAACGGCCGCCGGGGGCGACGGGCGCTACCGGGCCGCCGCCGACACCTCCGGGGCCACCTTCCCGTTCCTGGACTCCGACGTCTACAAGTGGCTGGAGGCGGTGGGCTGGGAGCTCGGGCGGGCCCCGGACCCGGCCCTGGCGGCGGCCGCCGACGAGGCGATCGGGCTGGTGGCCGCAGCCCAGCGTCCCGACGGCTACCTCAACAGCTACGTCCAGGTCGTGACCGGGGGGACGCCGCACACCGACCTCGCCTGGGGCCACGAGTTCTACTGCGCCGGCCACCTGATCCAGGCGGCCGTGGCCTGGCAGCGGGCCCTTGGCGACGAGCGGCTGCTGGAGGTCGCCGTCCGGGTCGCCGACCGGATCGACAAGGAGTTCGGCCCCACCGGACGGGAGGGGGTGGACGGCCACCCGGGCATCGAGATGGCCCTGGTCGACCTCACCCGGGCCACCGGCGACGGCCGCTACCTGGCCCTGGCGGCCAGGATGCTGGAGCTGCGGGGCAAGGGGCTGCTGGGCGAGGGCCGCTTCGGCGCCGCCTACTGGCAGGACCACCTGCCGGTCCGCGAGGCCCCCACCGTCGCCGGCCACGCCGTCCGGCAGCTGTACCTGGACAGCGGGGCCGTCGAGGTGGCGGTCGAGCTCGGCGACGACGGCCTGCTGGCCGCGGTGGAGCGGCGCTGGCGCGACCTGGTCCAGACGCGCATGTACCTGACCGGCGGGACGGGCAGCCGCCACCGCGACGAGTCGTTCGGCGACCCCTACGAGCTCCCGCCCGACCGGGCCTACGCCGAGACCTGCGCGGCCATCGCCGCGGTCATGCTCGGCTGGCGGCTGCTGCTGGCCACCGGCGAGGCCGCCTACGCCGACGCCGTCGAGCGGGTCCTCTACAACGGCGTCCTGCCCGGGATGTCGCTGACCGGCACCCGGTTCTTCTACGTCAACCCGCTGCAGCGGCGGACCGCCCGCGCCTGGGAGCCGCCAGGGCACGGCGAGCGCGCCCCCTGGTACCCGTGCGCCTGCTGCCCGCCCAACCTGATGCGGACGCTCAGCGCCCTGGAGCAGTACCTGGCGACCAGCGACGCCGGCGGGGTCCAGCTCCACCAGTACGCCACCGCCGACCTCCGGGCCGCGGTCCCGGGCGGGGAGGTCCGCCTTGCCGTCCGCACCGGCTACCCGTGGCAGGGGCGGGTCACGGTCGAGGTCGTCGAGGCGCCCGGCCGTCCCTGGACCCTGTCCCTGCGGGTGCCCGGGTGGTGCCGGTCGGCCACCCTCATCGGGCCCGGCGGCGAGCGGCCCCGGGCGGCCGGGCCCGGCTACGCCGAGCTGTCCCGGCCGTGGCGGGCCGGGGACACGACCGTCCTTGACCTGGAGCTGCCGGTCCGGGTGACCGAGCCCGACCCGCGGGTCGACGCCGTCCGCGGCTGCGTGGCCATGGAGCGGGGCCCGCTGGTCTACTGCCTGGAGTCGGCCGACCTGCCCCCGGGGGTCGCCCTGGAGGAGCTGCGCTGGGACCCGCGGCGGGCGCCGGTGGCGGTCCCGCGGCCCGACCTGGGCGAGGTCGTGGTCGGGGTCGCGGTGCCGGTGGTGCGGGCGCCGTCGAACGGTCCGGGCCCTGCCGGCGCCGGCGGGGAGGAGGCCGGCGCCGGCGGGGACGGCCTCTCGGCCGGGGCGGTGCCGTACTTCGCCTGGGCCAACCGGGGGGCCGAGGCCATGCGGGTGTGGATCCCCCGCTGACCCGGGGGGATCGTCGGGTCAGCCGCCGTGGCCGGCCGCCGGGCCGGCGGTCGACTCCCGGACGATCAAGGTCGGCTTGAAGACCTCGAGGCTCGGCACCCGCGGCGCCTCGGGTTCCCGGGCCAGGGCGACGGCCAGGGCCACGGCGTGGGCCACGATCTCGGCGATCGGCATCCGCAGGGTGGTGAGCGCGGGCGCGGTGTGGCTGGCGATCAGGATGTCGTCGTAGCCCACCACCGACAGCCGGTCGGGCACGGTGGCCCCGAGGCTGTGGGCGGCGTGCAGGGCCCCGACGGCGGCCAGGTCGGTGGAGGTCGCCACCGCCGTTGGCGGCTCGGGCAGGGCCAGCAGGCGCCGCAGGGCGGCGTCCCCCCCGGCCAGGGTGTTGGGGCAGCGCTCCAGGTAGCCCGAGGGGACCGCCCCGAACCGGTCGCCCATGAAGTCGACATAGGCGTCCTCCCGGACCCGGTACTCGACCGGCAGGTCGGCGCTGAGGAAGGCGATCCGCCGGTGCCCGAGGGCCTCCAGGTACTCGAGCCCGGCCCGGATACCGGCCCGGTCGTCGGTGTCGGCGGTCGGGAACTCGAGCGGGCTCGTCCCCTGCCAGAGGCCGACCACCGGCACGGTCGAGGCGCGCAGGTCGGCCAGGAGCCGGGGCTGGAGCTGCATGTCGCCCAGCAGGACGATGGCGTCGGTGTGGCGGGTCTCGAGCACCGAGGTCAGAGAGACGACCTCGTCGAGGCCGCCGTGGGCGTGGCCGAGGACCACGTTGTAGCCGTGGGCCATCGACTCCAGCACCAGGGCCTCGATCGCCCCGGCGAAGAACGGGTCGCTGAAGTCCCGGACCACGGCGCCGATCAGGTTGGTCGACGCCCCCCGGAGCCCCCGGGCCAGCGGGTTGGGCCGGTAGCCGAGCTCGCGCGAGGCCCGCAGCACCCGCTCGCGGGTCTCGGGGGCGATCGGCACGCTGGTCGAGGCGCCGCTGAGGACCCGCGAGACCGTGCTCTGGGACACCTGGGCCACGGCCGCGATGTCCCGCATGGTCACGGTCGATCCGGGGCCGCGCTTGCTGGTTGGCATCGCAGGTGAGGCTAGCATGAATACGATTGCACCGTCAGGCGGACGGCGGAGCGGCGAGGCCGGCGGGCCCGCGCCAGGGGGCCACCGGGAGGCCCGGGACGTCGGCGCGGGCGGTGAACAGCCGGCCCGAGTCGGGGTGGGCCCGCAGCTGGTCGTCGCCGAGCTCCGAGGTCGCGGTGGTGACGACCAGGGTCCGCAGATCGTCGCCGGCGAAGGCGACGCTGGAGGTGTGCGGGGCGCCGGTCGCGACCCGCTCGACCTGGGTGCCGTCGGGGTCAAAGCGCCGCACCTCGCCCCCACCCCAGACCGCCACCCACAGGTGGTCGGCGGCGTCCATGGCGATGCCGTCCGGGAGCCCGTCCTCCAGCCGCAGGTGCACCCGCCGTGGCCCCACCGCCCCCGAGGCCACGTCGTAGTCCCGCACCGACACCGTCCGCGCCACGGTGTCGACGCTGAACATCCGCCGCCCGTCGGCCGACCATGCCAGCCCGTTCGACAGGGCCAGGTCGTCGTCCAGCACGGTCAGGCGCCCGTCGGCCTCCAGGCGGACAAGCACCTCCCGCCGCGACGGCCCCCCGAGCGACAGCGTCCCGACCAGGAACCGCCCGGCCGGGTCGGTCCCGCCGTCGTTGCACCGCCGCCGCTCCCCCACCGGCACGACCCGCGGCCCGACCTCCCGCCGGCCGTCGGCATGCACCACGACCAGGTGCTCCTGGGCGGCCACGAGCAGGGTGCCGTCGCCAGCGACGGCCACCGCCCCGACCATGGTGTCGAACCCGATCCGGCCGGTGACGGCGACCGCCCCGCCGTCGAGCAGGCCCTCGAGCACGGCCCCGCCCTCGATGTCGACCCACAGCAGCCGGTCCCGGGCCGCGTCCCACACCGGCCCCTCGCCGAGGCGGAACCGCTCGGTGGTCGCTGGGGTCGCCGTGGTCATCGTCACCGTCCCGGGCCGTGGGGGTCGACGGTGATTCTAGAGCGGCAGCGTTCCAGCTAGCCGGTACGCCGGAGTGGCCCTGGCCGCGATGACCGCGCCCGGACGGCGGGCGATCCTGGCCGGGATGGGCGACGCACGACCGAAGCCGCGGACCGGCCGGTAGCTCCGGCTGGTCGCCGTCGTCACCGTGACCGGGCTGCTGCTGAGCGGGGTGGTCCTGGTCGGGCTGGTCCCGGCGGCGCTGCGGGCGGTGGTGCCGCTGTCGGCCGTTCCGCTCGGGGTCCGGGACGCCGTGCTGGCCGCCGAGGACGCCCGCTTCTACGACCACGGGGCGCTGGACGTCCGCGGCATCGCACGGGCGGTGATCGTCGACCTGACCAGCGGGCGGGTCCGCGAGGGCGGCCGCAGGGGGCGCCATGAACCGCCGAGGTACCTGCTGGTCGACTTCGACGGCTTCCGGGCGGTGGTCGACGCGGTCGGCGGGATCCGCCTCGACTTCCCCGCCCCAGTCCGCGACGACGACAACAGCCACGACAACAGCGGCCTGCTGATCGCCAGCCCCGGCTGCCGGCGCCTCGACAGCGACCAGGCCCTGGCCCTGACCCTGGCCCGCAGCCGCTACTACCAGCACCGGGACACGGCCGGCCGCTGGCACGCCGACCCCGGCTACGACCTCGCCCGCATCCGCCGCCAGCAGGTCCTGCTACGGGCCCTGGCCGCCCGGGCGCTGCGGCGGGGGCTCACCGACCCGCTGCGGGCCGACGCCGTCCTGTCCGCCGTGGCCGGCTGGGCGGTTGACCGGCACCTGGTGGCCGGGACGACCGGCCGCCGGTCAGCCGATCAGGGGCAGCCGGGGGTCGGGGTGGGCCGGGCCACGGCCCGAGGCCGCCCGCACCCAGGCCAGGTCGTCGCCGGTCAGGTCGGCCGGGCGGCCCGCGACCGTCCGCCGGGCCAGCAGCTCGTCCAGGATCGAAGCCGTCACCCCCACCCCCTCGGGGGTGCACATCGGCTCGCGGCCCAGGGCGTCGGTCAGGTCGAGGCCGTGGACCACCGCCTCGACGACCCGGCTGGCCACGAACTCGTCCAGCCGCATCAGGGCGTAGTAGCCGGGACCGACCGTGTCCGGGGCCAGCGACCGCGCCCCGTCCACCGTCTTGGAGAACGTGGCGGCGAGCACGTCGGCCATCTGCTCGGGGGCCTTGCCCTCGACCATGGTGTAGGCGTAGTCGTAGACCACCGGGGCGACCTCGGAGCGAGGGAAGATGAAGAAGCTGACCCGGTCCCGGCCGACCTGGCCGTCCTGGGGCTCGGCCATCAGCATCACCGTCAGCCCGATCGAGATGTCGAAGTGGCCGGCCAGCTCGAACAGCGTCCAGGGGGGCTGGGCCTCATCCACCGGGAGCAGCTTGGTCGGGGTCCGCCACTCGCTGGCCGACAGGCCCCGGAAGGCCTGCTCGACCTGGCCCAGCTCGGTCTCCAGGATGCGGACGGTGTCCTCGTGGGCGCCCATCGGCTGCTCCTTCCGCTCGCGGCGGTGGCTGGCGGGATCCTACCGGTTCGCGGTTGACCGGTCAGCAGGCCCTTCGTAGCCTGCGCCGGAACCGTCGACAGGGGAGGCCATGGGCAGGTTCGAGGATCGCGTCGCCATCGTGACCGGGGCGGGGTCGGGGCTGGGGGCGGCCGTCGCCGTCCGGCTGGCCACCGAGGGCGCCAGCGTCGTCTGCACCGACGTGACCGACGCCGCCGAAGGGACCGCCGGGCGGCTCGGGGGGCGTGGCTGGGGGGTGCGGCTGGACGTGGGCGACACCGGGCAGGTCGCCGGGCTGCTCCAGGAGGTCCGCGAGCGCCACCGGCGCCTTGACGTCCTGGTCAACTGCGCCGGCGTGGACGGGGCGGTGGCGCCGCTGGCCGAGCTCACGGAGGAGAACCTCGAGCTGGTCCTGCGGGTCAACCTCAAGGGGCCGTTCCTGACGATGAAGCATGCCATCCCGCTCATGGTCGAGGGCGGCGGCGGCGGCGTGGTCAACGTCGCCGCCACCCTGGCCGTCGCGGCCGCGCCCGGCTTCGCCCACTACGCGGCCGCCAAGGCGGGGCTGCTGGCGCTCACCAGGACCGCGGCCCTGGAGTACGGCGGCAGCGGCGTCCGCGTGAACGCCATCTGCCCGAGCGTGATCGACACCCCGACGTTCCGGGCGACGACGGCCGGGATGCCCAGGGAGCTCCTCGACGCCCTGCTCGGACGCCAGGGGATCCACCGGCTGGCCAGCGCCGAGGAGATCGCGGCCGCGGCGGTCTTCCTGGCCAGCGACGACGCCTCCTACCTGACCGGGGTCGTGCTGCCCACCGACGGCGGCTACCTGGCCGGCTGAGCCGGCTGGCCGAGCAGCGCCAGCGCTCGTGACGCGGTCGCCAGGTCGGCCTTGGCCTCGGCCACGGCCAGGGCGTCGCGGGCCGCCTGCCGCGCCTGGTCGGGCCGGCCGCCGAGCTGGAGCACGCCGGCGAGCGTGAGCAGGGCCGAGGCCTGGGCGAGGGGGCAGTCGGTCGCCGCGGCCAGCTCGGTCGCCTCGCTCGCCAGCCGCTCGGCGGCGGCGGTCGACCCTCCGCGGGCGAGCGCCGTGGCCCGGGCCACGCGCCATTCGCCCTGGGCGGCCACGTCCTCGCTGTCGGCCGCGGCCGCCTCGGCGACCTCGCTCAGCCGGCCGGCCTCCTCGTCCCGGCCGCCGATGGCGAACAGCGCCATGGCCAGCAGGGCGGCGTGGATGGCGAGCGCCCCGCTCCTGTCCCCGATCTCCTCCAGCCCCTGGTAGGCGGGCCGCAGGACCCGCTCGGCCTGCCGTGGCCGGCCAGCCAGCAGATACGTCCAGGCCCCGAAGTCGACCCGTCCCACCTTCCAGAGCTTGCCCGCCAGCTGCTCGCGGATGGCGCCCGCCCGGTCCAGCAGCCGCTCCGCCTCGTCGAACCGCTGCCGCATGGCCGCGGTGAGCGCGAGGCTGTCCAGCACCATCATGGTGGGACGGGGCGCCCCGGCGAGCTCAGCCAGGATCTGGCGGCAGCGCTCGGCGGCCTCGCCGGCCGGTGTCGGCCCGAGGCACAGGGCGGCGGCGATCCCGCCGAGGATGCGGGTCTCGGTCCGCCGGTCCCCAACCTGGCGGGCGTCGCCGAGGATGCGCCGGCCGACCTGCTCCAGCTCGACCAGCCGCAGGCGGCGGTTGCACACGTGGGCGACCAGCCGCCAGCTGCTGGCCAGGCCGGCGCGGTCGCCGGTCCGCTCGAACAGCCGGATCGCCTGGGCGGTGTCCCGCGCGACCTCGTCGGTCCAGCCGCGCGGGTCGGTCGTCTCCCGCAGGTAGAGCAGGGCGATCGTGCCCCGGGCGGCGAGCCGCGTGTCCCCCGCCGCGCTGGCGCCGGCGACGGCCTCGTCCAGGACCTCGCGGGCCCGGCTCCAGTCCCCCGCCTCGGTGAGGGCGTCGCCGAGGTCGAGCAGCGCCCCCAGCCGTTCGGGGTCGCCGACCCCGAGCAGGCCGACGGCCCGGCCCAGCAGGTTGACGGCGGCGGGCGCGTCGTCCCGGCCGAGCGCCCGCCGGCCCCCGGCGGCCAGCCGCCGGGCCCCCTGCCTGGCCAGCCCGGCCTCGCGGGGACCGATCCGCCCCAGCTGGGCGCGGTAGCGGTAGGCCTGCTCGAAGTGGTAGCCGGCGATCTCCTCCTGCTCGGCGACGACCTCCCCGGCGTGGTCGTCCAGCCAGCCGGCGAGGCGTTCGTGCAGCGCGGCCCGGCGCCGTTTGGCGAGCGCCTCGTAGGTGACGTCGCGGATCAGCGAATGGCGGAAGCGGAAGCCCGCGGCCGGGCCGGCCACGTCCCCGGCGGCGTCCGCGGGCTCGGGGTGGAGCAGCCCCCCGCGGGTGAGCGCGACCAGGGCCGGCGCCACCGCTGGCCGGTCGAGGCCGGAGGAGAGCGCTTCGACCGCCCGCCGGGAGAAGACCCGCCCGACCACGCTGGCCCGCTCCAGGACCGCCCGCTCCCCGGCGTCCAGCCGGTCAAGGCGGGACGCCAGCAGGGCCGAGATGGTGCCCGGGACGGGGGCGCGGACCAGGTCGTCGGTGGCCGTCCACCGTCCGTCGGTCTGGCCGAGCACGCCCTGGTCGATCAGCTCGGCGACCAGCTCCTCGACGAACAGCGGGTTGCCCCCGGCCCGGTCGACGATGCTCGTCACGACCTCGGCCGGCGGGCCGGCGCCGCCGAGCAGGTTCCGCACCAGCCGGGCGCCCTCGTCCCCGCCGAGCGGCTCCACCACGACCGCGGTGGCGCCGGCGCCGCCCGACCCCCAGCCCGGGCGCTCGTCCAGCAGCTCCGGCCGGGCCAGCCCGACGAGCAGGATGGGCGCGTCACGGGCGGTGCCGGCCACCTGCTCGAGGAGGTCGAGCAGCGCCGGTTCGGCCCAGTGGAGGTCGTCGAGCGCCACGACCAGGGGCCGGCGGCGGGCCAGGGCCTCGAACAGCCTGGTGACCGCCCAGGGGATCTCCTCACGGGAGGCGGTCCGGGCGGCCCCCTCGGCCAGGCCGGCCAGCCCCTCGGCCACGAACGCGGCGTGCTCCTCGCCCTCCAGCAGCTCCCGGAGCCCGCCATGCCCGCCGTGCCCGTCGCCGCCCGCCGCCGGCGCCACGGCCGCGGCGGCCGCCCGGATCGCCTCGGCGACCGGCCAGTACGTCAGGCCCTCGCCGTACTCCAGGCAGCGGCCGCGCAGCACCGTCGCCCGGTCCAGGACGGTCCCGAGGAACTCCTGCAGCAGGCGGGACTTGCCCACCCCGGCGGGGCCGAGCACGACCGCGAGGTGGCAGCGGCGGCCGCCGACGGCCCGCTCCAGGGCGCCGCCGAGGAGCCCGAGCTCCCGGCGCCGGCCGACCATCGGCGCGTCCAGGTGCCGGGCGTGCCCGGCGGTCCCCGGCCGGACCTCGAGCAGCCGGTAGCAGGCAACCGGCTCGGCCTTCCCCTTGAGGGCGAGCGGGGCCATCGGCTCGACCGTCACCGCGTCGCGGACCAGCCGCCAGGTCCGCTCGCCGAGCAGGACCTCGCCGGGACCGGCGGCCTGCTCCAGCCGGGCGGCCACGTTGACCGCGTCCCCGACCACCAGGTCCTGGCCGTGGACGGCGTCGCCGGCCACCACCTCACCGGTGTTGACGCCGGTCCGCAGGGCGAGCCGGACGCCCCAGGCCGCCTCCAGCTCGGCGTTCAGCTCCTCCAGGGCGGCGCCGAGCTCGCCGGCGGCGCGGACGGCCCGCAGCGCGTCGTCCTCGTGCAGCCACGGGATGCCGAAGACGGCCAGCACGGCGTCGCCGATGAACTTGGCCACGGTGCCGCCGTGGCGGGCCAGCACCTGGGCCGCGCGGTCGTAGTAGCGGGTGATCAGCTCGCGGAGCGCCTCGGGGTCGAGCCGCTCGCCCAGCGGGGTCGACTCCACGAGGTCGCTGAACACGACCGTCACCGTCTTGCGGAGCTCCCGGCCGGTGGCCGCCTCGGCCAGGGGCGTCCCGCAGGCGAGACAGAACCGGGCTCGCGCCGGGTTGTCCTCCCCGCACCGCAGGCAGCGTGGCATGACAAGAGCCTAGGAGCAGGGCCCGGCCGTGGCCACCGCCGGGCGGGGCCGGCCGGGCCGCTCAGGCGGCGGTGACGAACAGCGGGTCGGCCGAGACCGCGAGCCGCAGGCGGCCGCCGCGGACCTCGGCCGGCTGGGCGTGGCCGGACACGTCGACGGCGGTGGCGGCGGCCGCCGGCCAGGGCCGGTCGAGGGCACCGGCGGCTGGTCCTCGCCGCTGAAGGAGTCGCGCTGGTCCCACACCACCAGCAGGGGCCCCCGGTCACGGCGGTCGACCTCGAACAGGCGCAGGCTTGGGCAGCCGGGCGTCTCGACCCGCCGGACGCGCTCGGTGCCGGCGAGCTGGTCGGCCAGCAGGGTGAACGTCTCGGCGGCGGGGTGGCGGACGGTCAGCTCGGCGCCCTCGTAGCCCAGCAGGGCGAACTTTCCCAGGTCAGGCGGGCCGGGGCGCAGACCAGGGTCGCCCCGCCCGCCGCCGGGGCGAGGCGTTCCAGCAGCCGCGGGCGCCGTACCAGGCCCGGGCGCGGCGGCGGCACCTCCAGCTTGGTGGCCAGCAGGGCCTCGGGCTCGGCGGGAGTCATGCCCGGCCGGCCTCCGGTGGCCTGACCGGACCGGCGCGCCCGGTGCCGGCCACCTCAGTCCGGGGCACCCGGGTCCCGCCCCCGGTGGCGGCGATCATCCTCGGAGGCTGCCACCGGGCTCCCACGCCGGCAAGCGGACCGAGCGACCGCGCCTCTGTCGCGGCCCTACACTGGCGGCCATGGGGCACCCCGGCGATGTCCGCCACCTGGTCTGGGACTGGAACGGCACCCTGGTCGACGACCAGAGCGCGGTGGTCGCGGCGGTCAACGACGCGCTGGCCAGGCTGCGGCTGCGCCCGATCGACTCCGATGCCTACCGGACCCACTTCACCCGGCCCGTGCAGCGGTTCTACGAGCAGGTGGCCGGCCGCCCGATCGAGCCGGGCGAGTGGCGGACCCTGGACGAGGCCTACCACGTGAGCTACGGCGCCCGGGTCGAGGGGCTGAAGCTGGCCGCCGACGCCCTGGCGGCGCTGGAGGCCGCCGAGGCGGCCGGGCTCGGCCAGTCGCTGCTGTCCATGTGGCGCCACCAGGACCTGGTGCCGCTGGTCGAGCGGCTCGGGATCGCCCGGTTCTTCGTCCGGGTGGACGGGCTGCGGGTGCCCGGCGGCGGCGGCAAGACCGAGCATCTGGTCGAGCACCTGGCTGCCCTCGGGGTCGAGGCGCCGGCGGCCCTGCTGGTCGGTGATGCGCTCGACGACCTGGCGGCGGCCAGGGCGGTCGGCGCCGGTTGCGTGCTGTACGACGGCGGCAGCCACCACCGCGACGCCCTCGAGGCGACCGGGGTCCCGGTGGTCGACACCCTCACCGCCGCCGTGGAGGCGGCGACCGGCCCAGCGACTGGTAGGCGGCCAGGCACCGCTCGGCGCAGGCCCGCCAGGTGAACCGCTGCAGGACGTGGTCGCGGGCGTTGGCCCCGAGCCGGGCGGCCAGACGGCGGTCGCCGACCAGCCGGGCCAGCCGGTCGCGGAGGGCGGCGCCGTCGCCCGGCGGCACCAGGAACCCGGTCTCGCCGTCCACGATCACCTCGGCCAGGCCCCCGAGCCGGCTGGCCACCACCGGGGTGCCGCTGGCCATCGCCTCCAGCGCCACCAGGCCGAGCAGCTCGGACACCGGGACCGGCCGGCCGTAGCAGGTCCGGTCCACCGACGGCAGGGCCAGGACCACCGCCCCGCGGTACAGGCCGGGCAGGGCCCTGTCCGGGACCGGGCCGAGGAAGCTGACGTCCCGGCCCTCGGCGAGCCGGCGGAGCAGGTCGGGGTAGTCCCGCTCGGGCGGTCGGGGGTCGTGGCCGGTGCTGCCCGCGACCCGCAGGGCGGCCCCGGCCGGCAGGGCGGCCAGCAGCCGGTCGACGCCCTTGTGGGGGGTCAGCCGGCCGACGAACAGGACCCCGTCCCGGCCGGCCCCGGGCTCGGGGGCGAACCGGCGGGTGTCGGCCCCGCCGTAGATGACCTCGGTCCGCTCCGGCGGGGCGCCGAGCAGGCCGGCCGAGAACCGGGACACGGCCAGGTAGCGGTCGAACAGCCGGTGCACCAGGCCGCCCCAGGTCCGCCCGAGCAGGCCGTGGTCGGTGACGGCCGTCCCCGCCCCACCCAGCCGCGCCGTGACCGCGGCCATCCGGCTGGGTAGGCTGCGGAAATGATGGGCATGGACGACCTCGGCGCCGGTCAGCGCCGCCGGGAGCCGCGGGACCACCGGCTGGGCCGGGTGGCCGCCCAGCCGGGCCAGCGGGCGCAGCACCCGCACCCGCAGGCCGCTCTCCTCGAGCCAGCGGCCGGGGCCGGGGCCGAAGGTGACCAGCTCGCACTCGACCTCGGCGGCCAGGGCCCGGGCCAGCTCCAGCGGGTACCGCTCTCCCCCGCCGTACAGCCCGTCGGGACCGAACGCGCTCGGAGCCACGTGGATGACCCGCATCCTCACCGTCTCTCTGGTCACCCTCGGTGACCCCGGCCGCCTGACCGGCGGCTACCGCTACCACCGCCGGATGGCCGAACTGGCCCCGGCCAGCGGGGCCAGCGTCCGCTTCGTCTCCTTGCCCGAGCGCCCCTTTCCTCTGCCGGCCCTGGCTGGCCCGTCGGTGCGGCGCCAAACCGGCACGACGGACGTGGTCGCCCTTGACAGCATCGCCGCCGCCTTCCTGGGGCCGTGGCTGGGCCGGGGGACGCCGGTGGTGGGCAGCCTGCACCAGCCGCCTGGCGGGATCGACCACGGCCGCCTCCGGCGGGCCGTCCAGGCCCCGCTGGACCGCCTCGCCTGGCGGCGGGCCCGGCTGCTGGTGGTGGCCAGCCAGGCCCTCGCCGACGAGCTGGCCGGCCAGGGGTTCCCGCCCGAGCGGCTGCGGGTGGTGCCGCCCGGCCGCGACCTGCCCCCGGCCCCCGACGGCCCGACGCCCGACCTGCGCCGGGGACGGCGGGTGGCGTGGCTGTGCGTGGCCAACTGGGTCGAGCGCAAGGGCCTGCTGGAGCTGCTGGAGGCGACCGCCCGGCTCCCGGACGGGCTGGGCACCCTGCATCTGGCCGGGGACGACCGGGCCGACCCCGGCTACGGCGACCGGGTCCGGGCCCGGCTGGCCCGCCCCGACCTGGCCGGCCGGGTGGTCGTCCACGGCCCCCTGGCCGCCGGGGAGGTGGCCGCCCTCTACCAGGCGGCCGACGTGTTCGTCCTGCCCAGCCTGCGGGAGCCGTACGGGACCGTCTGGGGCGAGGCCATGGCCGCCGGCCTGCCGGTGGTCGGCTGGCGGGCCGGCAACCTCCCCCACCTGGCCACCCACGGCCGCGAGGGGCTGGTGGCCGGACCCGGCGACGGG
>Ga0081539_10005297_pt1 | contig 13271 bp, 14 predicted proteins | sample TabmetS4T2R2_FD_71023 | JGI IMG/M metagenome (GOLD analysis project Ga0081539, IMG submission 71023) | Tabebuia heterophylla rhizosphere microbial communities from the University of Puerto Rico - S4T2R2 | ecosystem: Host-associated > Plants > Roots > Rhizosphere ...
CCGGGGCCCGGGTGCGGGCCGGGCCCGCCGGCCACGGCTACCTGCTGGAGATCGAGGACCAGGGCATCGGCATGTCCGACGAGGAGCTCGAGGAGGCCAACGAGCAGCTGGCCAAGCCGGCCACGATCGACCTGGCCGGGGCCCAGCGGCTCGGCTTCTATGTGGTCGGCCGCCTGGCCGCCCGCCATGGCATCAAGGTGCGGCTGCGCCGCTCCTGGTTCGGCGGGGTGGCCGCCCTGGTGTTGCTGCCGTCGGTCCTGCTGGGGGGCCCGGAGACCGATATGGAGCCGGCCCGCCGGGCCGCGCCGGCCGCCCAGCCGGCGGACGGGCCGGCCGGGGCCGCACGGCCGGCGGCAGGGCCGGCCGGCAACGGGCCGGTGCCGCGGGCGTTCGCCGTCCGATCCCCGAGGACGGGGCGCGACAATGGCACGGCCGGCTAGACGGCGCACAGGCCGAGGGGGGACCGATCGATGACCGGCCGGTTCGAGGCCGACCCGGGCCCGTTCCTGCGGCCGTACGCCATGACCGAGGGCCGGACCGAGCCGACCGGCGCCGACCTGGCCATCGAGGACCTGGTGGCCCTGCCCAGCGGGGCCGGTGAGCCGCCGCCCTGGCTCAGCTTCGAGCACCGGTCGATCGCCCTGGCCTGCCGGGAGACGATGTCCGTGGCCGAGCTGGCCGCCCGGGTCGACCTGCCCCTCGGGGTGACCCGGGTGCTGGTCGGCGACCTGGCCGGCCAGGGGATGGTCATGGTCCACCGGGCCCCCAGCCACACCGGCGGCCCCAACGTGGCCCTGCTCGAGCAGGTCCTGCAGGGGCTCAGGCAGCTCTAGGGCGGTTCCGCCAGGCCGGCCTGCTCCATGGCAGCGAGCAGCCGGTCCACCGGCCCGTCGATGGCGTGGGCGGTGCCGAGGGCGGCCAGGCGGTCGCGGTCGGGCGGGTGGGGGTCGGTGATCCGGTAGTCGACGTCGGTGGCCACCGCGGCCACCTTGCGCATCGCCCCCACGTAGTCGGCGTTGGCGGTCAGGGCGGCGTTGAGCCGGGGGGTGAGGGCGCCGCCGGCGGCCGCGGCCAGCATGGCGTCCAGGTCGGGATGGGCGGCGACCAGCCCGGCGGCCGTTTTCCCGCCGATCCCGGGGACCCCGGGGAGGCCGTCCGAGGGGTCGCCGCGGAGGATGGCCAGGTCGACGTAGCGGTCGGGCGGCACCCCGGTCTTGGCGGCCACGCCGGCCCCGTCCATGGTGGCCAGCGACGAGGTCCCCTTGAGCGGGTACAGCACGTGGACCACCGGGTCGCGGACGACCTGGAACAGGTCCCGGTCGCCGGTGAGCACGGCCAGGCGCTCGGCGGGCCCGGCGGCGGCGGCGATCGTGCCGATGACGTCGTCGGCCTCGTACCCGGCCGCCTCGGCCACCGGCAGGCCGGCCGCGTCCAGCACCTCCAGCAGCACCGGGACCTGGCCGGGCAGCTCGGGAGGGTCCTCGGCCCGCTTGGCCTTGTAGCCGGCGTACAGGTCGACCCGCCACTGGGGCCGCCAGTCGGCGTCGAAGACGTTGGCCACCGCCTCGGGGCGGCGGTCGACCAGGACCCGCGACACCATGTCCAGGTAGCCGCGGATGGCGTTCACCGAGTGTCCGTCCGGCCCCTTGATCGAGGTCGGCAGGGCGAAGAACGCCCGGTAGAACAGGCTGGGCGAGTCGACCACGAGACGGGTCAGCCGGTCGGTCATGGCGGCAGCATGGCACCATCTGACCGACAGCGGTGTGATTTCCACTCACGCTGGGTAGTGTGGTAAGAACTTCGCCGTCCGTGGTCCCCCAACCGCGGTGCCCGGTTCCCGAACCCCCTCAGGGAGCGGCTTTCAGAAGATGGCGCCCAACCGACGCGCGTGGGTGCTCCGGTGGCTGGCCGTGGTCGCGGCCGGAGCCGCCGTGGCGGCGACGCTGCTGCCGCACGCCGGAGCCCAGGAGTCGACCGACGTCCCCACCCAGCTGAACAAGGTCAAGGCCACCTTGGCCGACGCCAAGGCCGACGCCAAGAAGCTGGCCACGGCCCTTGACCGGGCCAACGCCGCCCTCGACCAGGCCGAGAACGAGCTCGCCCAGGCCGACCAGCAGCGCCGCGACGCCCACGCCCGCGGCGTCCAGGCCACCGCCGCCCTGCAGGACGCCACCAGGCGGGTCGACCGGCTGCGCCGCATCATGGGCGACCGGGCTCGGGGGGTCTACATCGCCGGCGACCCGACCGGGCTGAACGCCCTGGTCCAGAGCGGCCGGGCCGACGAGCTGCTCGGGCAGGTGGCGATCCTCGACCACCTGGCCAAGGAGAGCAACAACTCGCTGGCCGACCTGGTCGTCGCCCAGCAGGACTATGCCCTGGCCCGGACGGCCCTGACCGCGGCCGAGGCCGACGCCCGCGCGGCGTCCGCCCAGATCAACCGCAAGATCGACGAGGCCCTCGAGCTCCGTGACCTCCGGGTCAAGGCCAAGGACGCCCTCGACGACAAGATCCGGCGGCTGGAGGGCGAGGCCGGGGTGCTGCGCGTCACCCTCCAGCAGCGTCAGCAGCGCCAGGCGGGCCAGATCCGCGGCGGCGGCACGTGCGACCTGTCGGGGACCTCGGACGCCGAGTACTTCATCATCATGAAGGAGTCGGGCGGCGACCCCACGGCCGACAACCCCCGCTCGACCGCGTTCGGCCTCGGCCAGCTGCTGATCGACGGGCGCCGCTACTACCTGGGCGCCAACGCCGACACCACCGACTGCGCCCTGCAGCTGCAGGCGTTCCGCGGCTACGTCCGCGACCGCTACGGCACGGCCGAGAACGCCCGGGCGTTCTGGCTGGCCCACGGCTGGTACTGACGCCCCACCTAGGCGGAGGACGGGGGTTCGGGCGGTCCCGCCCGGGCGGGGCGGCGGAGGGCGAACCCGATCAGGACGCCGCCGACAAGGCCGGGGATGGCGGCGGTCCAGGGGCGGGCGAGGCGGACGGTGAGCAGGGCGACGGCGGCGAGCACGACCACGAAGGCGGCGTCGTTGAGGCGCTCCATGGGCGACCGGAACCGCGCTGAGGCGGGGAGGCGCATGGCCACGACCGCGCCGGCCACGACCCCGACGGCGAGCAGCGCGAGCGCCGGGGCCCGCCACGACGCCGGCTCGGCCAGCAACGTCAGGCCGGCCAGGAGCAGCGCGATGCCGACCGCGCCGGCCAGGCGGCCGGTGCGGCGGTCGGGAGCTTGGGCCACCATCTCGCCTCCTGCTCGACTCGCCGGGCCCGGGTGCCGCCCAAGCCTACCAACGCGCCTGATATCGTCCCATCGGAGTTCGTTGTGCCGGCAACCACAAGGAGCCGTGGGGTGGGCAAGCTGCTGGCGCTGGCGCTGACCCTGGTGCTGGCGGCCTGCGGAGGCGGCGGCGACCAGCAACCGGCCGGGGCCGGGACGGCCCCCGCGGCCGGCGGGTTCCGGACCCGCACCCCGGGCGTCCTGACCGTGGGGACCGAGCTGCCCAACCCGCCGTTCGTGCTCGGCGACGACCTGGGCCATCTCACGGGCGGGTTCGAGGTCGACATGGTGGACGAGATCGCCAAGCGGCTCGGCATCGCCAAGGTCGAGTGGGTCGGCTTCCCGTTCACCAAGCTGGTCGCCGGGGCCCGCTGCCCGTGCGACTTCGACGTCAACGGGGTGTCGATCCTGCCCGACCGGCAGCAGCGGGTCGACTTCTCCTCGCCCTACTTCACTGCCAACCAGGGGGTGCTGGTCCGCAAGGGCACGACCGTGGCCGGCATGGTCGACGCGCGTCGGCTCCACTTCGGCGTCCAGGGGGCCACCTCGGGCGCGGCCTACCTGGAGAAGATCCTCAAGCCGATACGGCCGCCGAAGATCTTCGGGTCGACCACGGCCGCGTTCATGGCGCTGCGGGGCGGCCAGGTCGACGCCGTCATGTCCGACGTCCCGATCGTGGTCGACGCCGCCCACCGCTACCCTGGGCTGGCCGTCGCCGGCCAGTTCAAGACCGATGAGCAGTATGGAGCCGTCCTGGCCAGGGGCTCCCCCAACACCCGGCCGCTGTCGGAGGTGATCGACCAGCTCCGCGACGACGGCGTGCTTGACAAGCTGTTCCAGAGGTACTTCCCCGAGCAGGTGAACATCCCGTCGCTCGGCTGACACCGGGCGGACGCCACCAGGAGCGGCCATGCTGACGATCCGGCGCGACAAGGAGATCCACCGTGAGGAGGGCGGCTGGTTCAGCGCCCGCTGGCACTTCTCGTTCGACCGCTACCACGACCCGGCCAACGACGGCTTCGGGGCCATGCGGGTGTTCAACGACGACCGGCTGGTCCCGGGGGCGATCTGGCCCATGCACCCCCACCGGGACGTCGAGGGCCTGACCTATGTGGTCGAGGGGCTGTTCCGGCACGAGGACTCGGTCGGCGGGGCGCCCGGGCCCCTGCCCGCCGGGGCGGTGCAGCGGATGACGCTGGGATCGGGGGCCCTGCACTCGGAGCAGAACGCCTCCGAGGACGAGCCCATGCGGTTCATCCAGATCTGGATCGTGCCCGACACCCCCGACCTGCCGCCCGAGGTCGAGCAGAAGGTGTTCACCCGTCAGGACCGTTCCGGGCGGCTGCTGCGGGTCATGGGCCCCGAGGGCGGTGAGGTCGTCCGCATCCACCAGGACGCCAGCGTGCACGTGGCCTCCCTGGACGCCGGCGACCAGGTCGAGCACCCGGTCGGGCCCGGTCGCGGCGCCTACGTCTACCTGATCGACGGGACGGCCCGCTTCGACGGCGAGGCCGTGAGCACCGGCGACGCGGCCAAGGTGACCGGCCAGCCGTCGCTGGCGATCGCCGCCGACGGCCCCAGCGAGCTCATCCTGGTCGACGTGCCGCTCGAGTTCCGGCCGGTCGGGATCTGGGCGGGCGGGCGTGCCTGACCGCGGGCGGCCGGTCACCTTCGGCTGGTTCCTGGTCCCCGACGCCGCCGACCCGGCCGCCCTGGTCGACCAGGCCCGGCGGGTCGAGCGGGCCGGCTTCGACCTGATCGGCATCCAGGACCATCCCTACCAGCGCCGCTACCTCGACACCTTCAGCCTGCTGGCCGCCCTGGCCACGGCGACCGAGCGGATCGGGCTGTTCCCGGACGTGGCCAACCTGCCCCTGCGCCACCCGGCCATGCTGGCCAAGGCGGCCGCCTCCATCGACCTGCTCTCCGGGGGCCGGTTCGAGCTGGGGCTGGGGGCGGGCGCGTTCTGGGACGCGGTGGTGGCCATGGGCGGCCCCCGCCGCGCCCCCGGGGAGGCCGTGGAGGCGCTGGAGGAGGCCATCACGCTCGTCCGGCTGCTCTGGGGCGACGAGCGGTCCGTGCGGTTCACCGGGCGCCACTACCAGGTGGCGGGGGTCAAGCCGGGACCGGCGCCGGCCCACCCGATCAGGATCTGGCTCGGGGCCGCCGGGCCGCGGATGCTGGCGGTGATCGGCCGGGCCGCCGACGGCTGGGTGCCGTCCTCCAGCTACGTGCCCCCCGCGCGCCTGCCGGCCGCCCAGGCCCGCATCGACGACGCGGCCGCCGCCGCCGGCCGCGACCCGGCGGCCGTGCGCCGCCTCTACAACATCTCCGGCCGCATCGGCCCCGGCGGCGGCGGGTTCCTGGACGGTCCGGCCGGCCAGTGGGTCGAGCAGCTGCTGCCGCTGGTCACCGAGACCGGGATGGACACCTTCGTGCTCTGGCCCACCGAGTCCCCGGACCGCCAGCTGGAGCTGTTCGCGGCCGAGGTCGCCCCGGCCCTTCGCGAGGCTGTGGCCGCCCACCGCGGCGGCGGTTGAGGCAGACTACCGGGGTCCGCACCCGAACCCACCCCCAGGAGGGTCCCTTGCAGGGCGACCCGCGCATCCTCGAGCTCCTCAACGAGCACCTGACCTTCGAGCTGACCGCCGTCAACCAGTACTTCCTCAACTCCAGGATGTGCACCAACTGGGGGTATGAGCGCCTGGCCAAGCGCCACCGCGAGATCGCCCTGGAGGAGATGCGCGACACCGAGGAGCTGATCGACCGCATCCTCTACCTGGACGGCCACCCCAACCTGCAGCGCCTGGGCACGGTGCGGGTCGGCGAGAACCCGGTCGAGCAGATCCGCCTGGCGGTCGAGCTGGAGCGGACGGCCGTGCGCAACCTGGACGGGTACGTGGCCACCTGCGTCGAGGTCGGCGACCAGGGCACGCGGGAGTTCCTGGCCGCGATGATCGCCGAGGAGGAACGCCACGTCGACTGGTGGGAGACCCAGCTGGCCACCCTGAAGCAGCTCGGCGACGCCCTCTACCTGGCCCAGCAGGTCCGGGACTAGGCCACCGCGGCCGGCTGCTCCCGTGGGGCATGCTCGGCCAGCAGCTCCTGGATCAGGGGGCAGCAGCCACCGCAGGTGACGCCGGCGCCACAGCTGAGCCCGACCTCGTCGAGGTCGCAGGCTCCGGCCGTGATCGCCTCGCGGATCTCCCCGTCGGTGACGGCCCGGCAGTGGCACACATACATGGGCCCAGATGTTAGTCGTGCCTAACTGCTGAGGTCAATCGCTTCGTTGGCGGACGAGGTGTGGAGGCCGGGGCGGGGGCCGCCGGCGAGCACGTAGACGACCTCGCCCACGGCGACCACTCCGAGGCCGTGGCGGGGGGTGGGCAGGGGCGGCAGGGACCGCCAGCGGCCGCTGCCTGTGTCCAGGGCCTCCACCTCCGGGAAGGTCGCGGCCGCCTCGCCCCCAGCGGCCACCACCTGGCCGCTGGCGGTGGCCGTGGCGGCCAGGCCACCCCGGGCCGTTGGCAGGTCGGCGACCCTGGTCCAGCGGCCGCTGCCCGGGTCGAAGGCCTCGGCCACGGCCAGGTTGCTGCCGATCCCGCCGGTGCGGCCCCCGACCACGTACACCCGCCCGCCGGTGGCGGCCGCGCCCAGGTGCTCGCGCGGGGTCGGCAGGCCAGGGGCCGGGGACCACCGCTCGGCGGCCGGGTCGTACACCTGGGTGTCGGACGCCAGCCCGCCCTCGACCACCCCGCCGACCAGGTACAGCCGCCCGTCCAGGGCAACCAGCCCGCCCGCCTGCCGGCCCCGGGGCAGCGGGGCCAGCCGCCGCCAGCGGTCCCCGTCCAGGCGGGCCACCTGGTCGCTGGGGCTGCGGCCGTCGTTGCCGCCGGCCACGTACAGCACCCCGTCGAGGGTGGCGGCCATGGCATGGTTGACGGCCACCGGCAGGTCCGGTCCCCGCGACCAGGTCCCGGTGGCGGTGTCGTAGACCTCGGCAACGGCCAGGGTCTTCCCGTCGGGGGCGTAGCCGCCCAGCACCCAGATGCGCGACCCCACGGCGGCCGCGGCCACCTCGGTCCGCTCGGTGGGGACCGGAGCCAGGCGCCGCCAGGCCGGTCCCGTCCCCTCAGACGGCGTCACCGGCTGGAGCGGCGCCTCCGACGGGGCCGGGTCCCGGAAGTTGGTGCACGCCGCCAGCAGCAGCGTCGCCGCCACCGCGGCCATCCGGAGCCTGCCCATGGCGCGCTACGCTAACGGCGTCCGCCCCGGGACGCCAGAGGAGGTAGCGCCCATGAGCATCGCAGCATCGGAGCAGGTGGTCGTCGACGCGGTGACGCCGCGGCTGTTCATCGGCGGCGAGTGGCGCGACGCCGGCGAGGGCGGCACCTTCGCCGTCGAGGACCCGGCCACCGGCGAGGTGCTGTGCGAGGTCGCCGACGGCACCCCCTCCGACGGGGTGGCCGCCCTGGACGCGGCCGTGGCCGCCCAGGCCGAATGGGCCGCCCAGCCGCCCCGGGAGCGGGGCGAGATCCTGCGCCGCGCCTTCGAGGCCCTCAACGACCGGGCCGACGACCTGGCCCTGCTGATGACCCTGGAGATGGGCAAGCCCGTGGCCGAGTCCAAGGCCGAGATCGCCTATGCGGCCGAGTTCTTCCGCTGGTTCGCCGAGGAGGCGGTCCGGATCGACGGCCGCTATGGTGTCGCCCCCAACGGCAAGGGCCGCCTGCTGACCATGCGGCAGCCGGTCGGGCCGTGCCTGCTCATCACCCCCTGGAACTTCCCCATGGCCATGGGGACCCGCAAGATCGGCCCGGCGGTGGCCGCCGGCTGCACCATGGTCATCAAGCCGGCCGCCCTCACCCCCCTGTCCATGCTCGCCCTCGGCGGGATCCTGGAGGAGGCGGGGCTGCCCGCCGGGGTCTGCAACATCGTCACCACCAAGCGGTCCGGGGCGGTGATGGAGCCGCTGATCAAGGACGGCCGGGTCCGCAAGCTGTCGTTCACCGGCTCGACCGAGGTCGGCCGGACCCTGATCGCCCAGGCGGCCGACAACGTGCTCCGGGTGTCGATGGAGCTGGGCGGCAACGCCCCCTTCCTGATCTTCGACGACGCCGACCTGGATGCGGCCGTCGAGGGGGCGATGATCGCCAAGATGCGCAACATCGGCGAGGCCTGCACGGCCGCCAACCGCTTCCACGTGGCCGGCTCGGTGGCGGGGGCGTTCGCCGACAAACTGGCCGAGCGGATGGGGGCCATGAAGGTCGGCCGCGGCACCGAGGACGGCGTGCAGGTCGGGCCCCTGATCGACAAGAACGCCGTCGACAAGGTGTCCGAGCTGGTCGGCGACGCCCTCGACAAGGGCGCGCGGGCGGTGGTCGGGGCCCGGCCAGGCGACGGCCGCGGCTACTTCTACCAGCCGACCGTCCTGGCCGACGTCCCCGGCGACGCCCGGGTGCTCAAGGAGGAGATCTTCGGGCCGGTGGCCCCGGTGGCCAGCTTCGACGACGAGCAGGCGGCCGTCGACGCCGCCAACGACACCGAGTTCGGGCTGGTCGCCTATGTCTACACCCGCGACCTCAAGCGGGCCTTCCGGGTCGTCGAGGGGCTGGAGACGGGGATGGTCGGGCTCAACCAGGGGCTGGTGTCGAACCCGGCCGCCCCCTTCGGCGGGGTCAAGCAGTCCGGCTTCGGCCGCGAGGGCGGGCCCGAGGGCATCGCCGAATACCTGGAGACCAAGTACGTCGCCATGAACCTCTGACCGGGGTCGCGGCGGGCGCACACGACGGCTCGGGGGAGCGCCAGATGGGACGGTGGGCCGGCCGGCTGCTGGCGCTCCTGGTGGGGGCGCCGCTGGCCCTTGCCTTCCCCCGGCCGGGATGGTGGTGGCTGGCCCTGGTCGGGCTCGTCCCCCTGCTCCTGCTGGCCATGGCCGCCCCCACCGGACCCGAGGCCGGCGTCCGAGCCTGGCTGGGCGGGACCGGGTTCTTCCTGGCCGTCAACGCCTTCCTGTTCCCGGTGGTGGGCCTGTTCATGGTCCCGCTGGCCATGCTCCTGGCCGTGACCTGGCTACCCGTCGGCTGGCTGGCCCGAGCCCTGCTCGGCGGCCCGACCCACCCCGGCCGAGGGCGGTTGGTTGCGGCGCTGGTGCTGGTGCCGGCCGCGTTCGTGATCGGGGAGGCGGTGCGGTCCTGGGACGCCCTTGGCGGCCCCTGGGGGCTGCTCGGGGCCAGCCAGTGGAACGCCCCGGTGCTGCTGTCGATGGCCGCGCTCGGCGGCGTCTGGGCGGTCAGCTACCTGCTGGTGGCCGTCAACTTGGCCGCGGCCGCCGCCGTCCGGGAAGCGACGCCCGGGCCGACCCGGGCCGTGGCGGCAGCCGTGGCCGCCGCCCTGCCCCTGGCCGCGGCCGGGTTCTGGGCGTGGCGGCCGCCGCCGGCCCCGGCCGGGACGGCCCGGGTGGCGTTCGTCCAGCCGGGGGTGATCGGGCCGGTCGAGGAGCGGCTCCTGGCCAGCGATCGGCTCAGCCGCTCCCTGCCCGCCGGCGCCGCCCCCGAGCTGGTCGCCTGGGGCGAGAGCAGCCTGGGCCGCGACCCGTCGGCCAACCCCGGCGACGCCGCCCGCCTGGCCGCCACCGCCCGCGCCGCCGGCGCCCCGGTGCTGGCGGGAGTGGACGCGGCCAGGGCCGGTGAGGGCGGCATCTACAAGAGCGCCCTGCTGGTCGGCCCGGACGGGGTGCTGGGCAGCTACGACAAGATGCGGCTGGTACCGTTCGGGGAGTACGTGCCCCTGCGGCCGCTGCTCGGCTGGGTGACCCGGTTCACCGACGCCGCCGCCGTCGACCGCCACCGCGGCACCCACCTGGCCGTGCTCGACGCCGGCGGGCTGGCCGTGGGCCCGCTGGTCTGCTTCGAGTCGGCATTCCCCGACCTGGCCCGGAACCTGGCCGCCAGCGGGGCCGAGGTGGTGGTCGTCCAGACCGCCGACACCACCTTCCAGGGCAGCTGGGGCCAGGACCAGCACGCCAGCCTGTCGGCGGTGCGGGCGGTGGAGGCTGGCCGCCCGGTGGTGCAGGCGGCGATCAGCGGCACCTCGGCCGCCTTCGACGCCCGCGGCCGCCGCCTGGCGTGGGCGCCGGCGACGTTCCGGGGCGCGGCCGTGGTCACCCTGCCCCTGACCGCCGAGCGGACCCCCTATGTCCGGGTCGGCGACGCCGTCCCGCTGGCCTGCGGGGTCGCCCTGGCCGTGGGGGCGGTCGTGGCCATCGTCCGGCGACGCCGGGGTGGGGTCAGCCGCGGCGGGAACGGGCGTCGAACAGGCAGTATGCCCCGAAGCATGCCGGTCCGGCCGCGACCATGATCACGACCTCGCCGCCGGGGACTCGGCCACGTGGTCGGCGGCATGGCCGCCGCGCTCCCCCATCGGCTGCTCGGGGCCGCTGGTCGTGTCCCTGACCGTCTGCAGCTCCATCTCGGTGTTGAGCTCGGCGCCGAACAGCACCACGTAGGCGGTCAGGAACAGCCAGAACATCAGGATGATGATCCCGGCCAGGGCCCCGTAGGTCTTGTTGTAGTTGCCGAAGGAGTTGGCGTAGACGGAGAAGCCGATCGAGGCCACGAGCCAGAGCACGGTGGCCACCGCCGACCCCCAGCTCACCCAGGTCCACCTGGGCTCGTCGCGGTTGGGGGCGTAGCGGTAGAGCACGGCCAGGCCGAAGATCACCAGCGCGGCCAGGATCAGGAAGCGGACGGTGCCGAGGACCCACTGGAGCGCCACCGGCAGGTCGTTGGCGATCGGCGGGAACCCGGCGATCGCCGTCCCGGCCACCGCCAGCAGCACCATCGCCCCCAGGGTGAGCACGATGGCCAGGCCCCGCAGCTTGGCGAACTTTCGCGTCTCGGTCTCGTCATAGGCGAGGTTGACTCCGGTGATCAGGGCCTTCATGCCACTGGAGGCGCTCCACAGGGCGGTCAGGATCCCGAGGACGGTGGCGAACCCCAGGGCGCCACCGGCGCTGCTGGTGATCTGCTGGATCTGGTCGCCGATGATCTTGGCCGTCTCGGGCGAGAGCATCTGGGTCAGCTTGTCGATCTGGTCGCGGACGGTCTGGGGGTCGGCGACCAGCCCGTAGATGGAGACGGCGGCGATGATCGCCGGGAACAGCGACAGCAGGGTGTAGAAGGCGACCCCGGCGGCCAGCAGGGGGATCTGGTCCTGCTTGGCCTCCTTCATGGTCCGCTTGGCGATGTCCAGCCAGCCCTTGGCCGGGATCTGCTGCGGGGTCTCGGCGCCGCGGCCGCGCCCGTTGCCGGCCACGGCCCGCGGGTCGGTCTCGTGGCGGGCCGACGGGCCGCCGCCGGCGGCCGCCCCCAGCCCGCCGGGGGCCTCCCGGCCGCCCCGCCCGCCGCCGGCGTCCTGGCCGTTCCGGGTGCGGCCGCCGCCGGCGGTCTTGCGCCCGACGAACACGGCCGTGGCCAGCATGCCGGCCCGGATGCTCGAGCGGGCCATCCGCCGGGCGACCCCCGGGCGCTTCCTCCCCTTCCTCGCCGCCTTGGCCACCGGTCCTCCCCCTTGATCTACGTCGACAACGCGTTACTCTGCCCTCGCAGAGCCCTACTAACCCATCGACGCTGGGGGTGCCCCGAACATGCCCGCACCAATCCGACGTATCGGGGTGCTCACCAGCGGTGGCGACGCACCGGGACTCAACGCCGTCATCCGGGCCGTGGTCCGCTCGGCCGAGATCGACCACGGCTGGGCCATCTACGGCATCGAGGAGGGGTTCGAGGGGCTGATCGGCCGGCCCCGTACCCGCACCCTTGACACCTCCTCGGTCAGCGGGCTGCTGAACCGGGGCGGCACCATCCTCGGCTCCACCAACAAGGGCCATTTCTCGACCATGCAGGTCGACGGCGAGTGGATCCGCGACCCCGCCCCCTACAAGGAGCTGGCCGCCAACACCAAGCGCCTCGGCATCGACGCCCTGATCGTGATCGGCGGCGAGGGCAGCCAGGGGATCGCCAGCGAGCTGGCTCACTACGGGGTCCGGGCGGTCGGGGTCCCCAAGACGATCGACAACGACCTGTGGGGCTGCGACCGCACCTTCGGGTTCGACACCGCCCTGACCGTGGCCACCGAGGCCCTCGACCGGCTCCACACCACCGCGGCCAGCCACAACCGGGTGATGGTGCTGGAGGTGATGGGCCGCGACGCCGGCTGGATCGCCCTCCACTCGGGCCTGGGCGGTGGGGCCGACGTCATCCTGCTGCCCGAGATCCCCTTCACCATCGAGGCGGTCGCCAACACGATCATGACCCGCGAGTTCCGCGGCTCCCTGTTCTCGATCGTGATCTGCTCCGAGGGGGCCGTCGAGCAGGGCGGCGGCGGCCAGATCTACCAGGAGTCCACCGGCACCCTGGGCGGGATCGGCGCCCACGTGGCCACCCAGGTCGGCAAGGTGACCGGCAAGGACGCCCGGGTGGTCGTGCTCGGCCACCTCCAGCGCGGCGGCGTCCCGACCCCGTTCGACCGGATCCTGGCCACCCGCTTCGGCGCGGCCGCGGTGCGGATCCTGGCCGAGGGCCGCTACGGCGAGGTCGTGGTCAGCCGGGAGGCCAAGATCACCACCGTGCCCATGGCCGAGACCGCGGGCAAGACCCGGACCGTCCCGCCGGACCACGAGATGATCCTGACCGCCCGCGCCCTCGGCATCGGCTTCGGGGACGAGGAGGACATCGACCTCACCCCCAAGCCGCTGGACTGACGCCCGGCGTCAGGCGCCGCGGAGCCTCGCCCGGGTCGCCTCCACGTCCATGCCGTGCAGCCGCAGCAGGTTCTCCCCGAGGATCTTGCGCTTGGCCTGTTCGGTGAGCTGCGGGTAGCCGTACCCCTCGACCAGGTCCTGGGGGATCTCGAAGTTCCAGAAGGCGTCCAGGGCCCACTGGGGCTGCCAGATGGGCGCCTCGCTGCCGTAGACGATCTTGTCCTC
>Ga0081539_10005298_pt1 | contig 13269 bp, 13 predicted proteins | sample TabmetS4T2R2_FD_71023 | JGI IMG/M metagenome (GOLD analysis project Ga0081539, IMG submission 71023) | Tabebuia heterophylla rhizosphere microbial communities from the University of Puerto Rico - S4T2R2 | ecosystem: Host-associated > Plants > Roots > Rhizosphere ...
GCGTAGCTGCCATGAAAGGACCCGCCCTCTGGTTGGGCGGCGAGGTCACCGGCTGTGGCGACGTCGCCTACGGCTGGAGCGGGGGCGCCGACGGCTTCAAGACCAACGTGTGGGTCAACGGCACCGGCACGCGCCTCGCGGTCCTGCTCCTCAACGGCCGCACCTCTGGCAACGACGGCGACCAGACCGCAGGAGCTACGCTGCGGCGCCTCTACTGCGCGGCGTGAGACACGCAGAACCAGCGCCCCTTCCTGGCGCCCGCGCAGATTCGACGCGTTGCTTGATGCCGAGGAGCATCCTGCGTTCCATCACGAAGTGCGGGATCTCGACGAGCAGCGCATAGAACAGGCGCGCGGCTCCGCTCGGCCGCTCGCCGCGCGCGATCAGACGCGTACGGCCGTTCGGCAGCGACTCGAGCTCGAAGGCGCCCCAGCCCTTCAGCGCGATCGCGCGACCGGGCTCGAAGCGGGCGACCGGCATTCCGTGGGCCCAGTGCAGCTTGACCTCCTCGCCGACCTGACGATGCTGCCACTCGGCGTGAATGGCGTCGGCGTTGCGCATCCGGCAGCCCGCGAGGTTCTCCAGCCATTCATAGCTGTAGAACCCACCGCGGTCCTGTCCCACCTGGGCGATCCACGGCCAGACATCCTCTGGTCGAGCGTCGATCTCGACGGCGTGTCCGGGGCCCTCATCCGGGCCGACGCCCCACCGGGACATCCAGGGCCGCACGATGCCCATGTACCCGGTTGTGGCGACGGTCCCGGCCAACGCTGCGACGTGGGGGCGCCGGCCGCGCCGCACCGCGCGGAAAGCCGAGCTCAACGCGGTGGCCGCCGCCAGGTCGATGACGAGCGAGCCGCCGAAGACGACACCGAACGCTCGGGCGACGTCGATCAGCGAGGGGTCGGCCGAACTCGCCAGAGCGGAACGCGGCAAGCCCCGCACGACATCGGTGCGTCCCAACAGCCCCCCTCACCCGACGTGGCCGGCGGAGCCCGCCAGCATCTCGCCGGCCCGGCCCGTCTCCACTCCTCGGGGGACGATGAGGACAGGGCATGGCGCATGGTGGGCGAGGTGGTGACCGACCGAGCCGACCAGCACGCCACGCAGCGCGCCGTAGCGGCGTGAGCCGATCACCAACATCCGGCCCGGCGACTCGCCCAACTCGGCGAGCGCCGGCCCTGCCGGGCCTTGCGTGACCTGTCCATCCGCAGGAATGCCATCCGGTACGCGCGCGCGGCCCTCGGCGACCATGCGGTGCGCACGCTCGCTGATGAGATCCATGAGCGTGCTGATGTCGACGGCGGCCGGGATCGCGACCGCCGGTGGCCCCTCGGTGGCCGAGACGACGCGGATCGACGCATCCGTACGGCGCGCCAGATCTGAGGCGACGTCGAGAGCAAGACGCGCCTCGTCCCCTCCGTCGTAGCCGACCACCACCTCGGCAACCGCCGTGTCGCCGCTTGCATGCCCGCGAGGAGCGAGGGCCACCGGACAGGGCGCGCCGGTGATCAGCCGCTCCGCCGTGCTGCCGGCGAGCACCCGGCCGACCGCTCCGCCATGCGTCGAGCCGACCGTGATGAGCGCCGCTCCCTCATCGGCACATACGTGCTGCAGGCCGGCGGCGGGAGACGTCTCGAAGACCACGCGCGTGCCGACGTCCACGCCGCCGCCGGCTCGCTCGACCGCCCGGTCGAGAACGGTGCGCGCGTCGGCCTCCACCCGCTCGATGACGTCGCCGGCGAACCTGTCGCGCGCGGGCGGCAGCGCCACGACGTGGACGGCGAGCAGCTCGGCGCCGTAGATCCGCGCAAGCTGCATCGCGAGGGCCAGCGCGTCGTCGCCGCGCTCGGTGCCGTCGTGACCGACGAGATGGACGCTCATGGTGGCGACGACGTTCGCACGCCGAATGCCGCCGGACATCCGCGTCGATCCGTCGGCCCGCTGTGGAAAACCCGCGATCTGCAGTCCGGCTCGCGCAGTGTGGGTCACTCCGGTGCCACGACCGTAGTTGCACCGGATGACAGCGCGCGCGCCCGCGACGAGGCTGCTCCCCATGTTCGAAGGTGATCTGTGGCTCCGGGCGGTCGAGCTCGCCATCAGGGCGCCGTCGGTCTGCAACGTCCAGCCTTGGCGGTTCCGTCTCTCCGGAGACGCGCTCGAGCTGCATCTCCTCGAAGATTGCGTGCCCGGCAACGGCGACGCGGCGATGCGAACGGTCACGATCTCCTGCGGCGTCGTCCTTCATCACCTCCGCGTCGCCATCCGCGCCGCCGGTCGCACCCCGATCGTGGAGCTGGTCGGCGAGCCGGGACCCTCGGCTCTGCTGGCCGTGATCCGGCTCGGCGAAGCACGTGCGCCCACACACGAGGACCAGAGACGAGCGACCGCGATCCGTTTGCGTCACACGCAGAGAGAGCCCTTCGACTTCCGGCCGCTGCGCGGCGAGCTGCTTGATCGTCTCGCCGTTGCGGCAGCCGACGAGGGCGGTTTCCTCGACGTGCTGCGAGGTGACCGGCGCACTACAGCGTGCGAGCTGCTCTCAGAGCCCGATCTCGCACCGGCTCTGCAGGCGCCGGCCCTTGCGGTTCTAGGTGCCGCCGGCGACGGTCTGCGCGATCAGCTGGAGGCGGGACAGGCGCTCTCGGCGGTCGTCCTGGAGGCGGCGCCGGAGGGGTGCTGGGCCGGCTTCCTTGACGCGCCGCTGCAGAGGGCGAGCTCACGGGGCGGGCTGCACGAGCTCCTCTCGCGTGGTGAGGTGCCGATGCTGTTGCTGCGCATCGGTCACGCCGCCGCCGCACCGCCCCTTCCACGCCTGCCCGTCGACGAGGTTCTCCACGTCGAGCGGACATCCAGACGACGTCGTCTGAAGCAGCCCACGCGTGAGGCTGCACATCGTTGGTGACGCCGCGCGAGCGCAACCACAAGTGCATCCGCGGCAACTACGGGGGCGGCCTGCGGGCTTTGCGCGATGGCGACGGCGGCCCGGGACGGAACCATGGTGTTCTCACCGGCAGTTCGGAGGACGCCATGACACATGCACAAGACGGTCCAGGACGCCCTGGTGATCGGGTCATCGCTCACGGGTTCCGCGGCTCAACCGATCGCCGGGGAGAGATCCTCGAGGTCCTCGGCCGCCCAGGCCACGAGCACTACCGGGTCAGGTGGGACGAGGAGCACGAGTCGATCCTGTACCCCGACGACGGCGTCACCATCGAGCGCCACGACCTGTCCGGCCGATCGCTGTGAGCCGCTGCGCGCATCGCGTCCTGATCGCAGGCGCAGGCGTGGCTGGGCTGGAGGGGCTCGCGGCGCTGCGCTCGCTCGCGGGTGAGCGCGTCGACATCACGCTCGTCGCGCCGACGGCGACGTTCGCGTTGCGCGCCGACGCGGTGACCGCCCCCTTCGGCCTTGGGACGCCGGTCGAGCACGACGTCGCGACGATCGCTGCCGACCATGATGCGCGGTTCGTCGAGGACGAGCTGAGCATGATCTACCGGGAGGTGGGCACTGCCACGTTGCGCGGCGGTGGCGCGCTGAGCTACGAGTCGCTGCTCGTCGCGGTGGGCGCCCCCGTCTGCGACGCGTCTACGAGGAGGCGCTGACCTTTCGCGGCATGCAGGACGTCGCCGCGAGGCGAGAGCTGCTCGCGGCGGTCGAGGCCGGCAAGACCAGGCGCATCGCGTTCGTCGTTCCGCCCGGCGCCACATGGACGCTGCCGATCTACGAGCTCGCGTTGCTCTCCGCGGAGCACGCCGAGCGGCTCGGCCAGGAGGTCGCCCTCACGGTCTTGACCCCAGAGCCCCTGCCCGTGGCCGCCCTGGGCCATCAGGCCGGTGTCGCGGTCGCCGCTGCGCTTGAGGACCGGGGAGTCGCACTGCGTCCAGGCGTGCGCGCTCAGCATGTGAGGAGCGGCGAGCTGCTTGATCTCCGCGGCCGTGTCCTTGCGGACGCAGATCGCGTCGTTGCGCTTCCGCTGCTTACCGGCCCGAGGACGCGAGGGCTGCCGCACGACGTCGACGGCTTCATCCCCGTGGACGAGCACGGCGCGATCCGCGGAGTCCCGCGCGCATACGGCGCAGGGGATGCGACGACGGCGCCGTACAAGCAGGGCGGGGTGGCGGCACAGCAGGCGGAGCTCGCCGCGCGCGAGATCGCTCGCGCCGCCGGAGCGGACGTCGAGACGCACGAGCTCCACGCCACGCTCCGCGCTCACGCCGCGGCGGGCGCCGGACCCAGGTGGTTCAGCGCGCCGGCGCAGCGCCCGACGGCTCTCGGCTCGGGCACGACGGCGGAGCAGCCGCTCTGGTCGCCGCCGACCAAGGTCGCGATGCCGCATCTCTCGGGCTTCCTGGAGCGGGGCGGTGCGAGACCCTGACCTCGCCGGCGGGATGCCGCCGATGGAGATGTACGAGATCCGTAGTTCACCCGCGCCGGCCGCCGAGATCCCCGGATGTCCTGGGCGCGTGCGCCGAGGAGATTTCGGTCTATGACCGGTACGCCGACCCCACTGCGCGTCGTCGTGGCGGGCGGCGGCGTGGGCGCCGTGGAGGCGGTCCTTGCCCTGCGCGCCCTGGCCGGCGCCCGCGTGGAACTCGAGCTCGTCGCACCCGAGGCGGAGTTCGTGGATCGACCGGTCGCGGTCGCCGAGCCGTTCGATGATGTCCCGCCGCTGCGCTTCCCGCTGGCGCGGTTGCACGCCACGCACGGGGTCAGGCACCGGACCGACCGCCTCGTCGGCGTCGACGCGGCCCGCCGGCGGGTGCGGCTGGCCGGCGGCGAGGACCTTGCCTACGACGCGCTGGTCGTCGCGACGGGGGCGCAGCCCGAGCCGTGGCTGGAGGGCGCGCTCGCGTTCCGCGGCTCGCCCGACGTCCCGGCCTACCGGGATCTGCTCGCGGGGCTGGAGCAGGGCGCGATCGGGCACGTCCTCTACGCGGCGCCCCCGCGACTGGGCTGGACGCTGCCGCTGTACGAGCTCGCGCTGCTGACGACGGCGTGGCTGGCCGAGCGAGGCGTGATCGGCGCGCGGCTGACGCTGGCCACACCCGACCCGGAGCCGCTGAGCGCCTTCGGCGCGACCGCGTCGCGCGGCGTGCGCGACCTGCTCGGCGACCGTGGTGTGGAGCTCGTGACCGGCCGCTCCGCGGAACTGCAACCGGATGGGGCGGTGGCGCTTGGTCGGCTCGGCAAGCTGCGCCCGGACCGCATCGTGACGCTCCCGCGACTGGTCGGCCGGCCACCGGACGGACTGCCCAGGGACTCCGAGGGGTTCATCCCCGTCGACGAGCACCACGCCGTGCGCGGCGTCGAGGACGTCTACGCGGTCGGCGACGTCGCAGCCGTCCCCTTCAAGCAGGGCGGGCTCGCGGCCCAGGAGGCCGACGCGGCCGCCGCCGCCATCGCCGCCCGCGCCGGCGGGCCTGTGACGCCCGATCCGTTCACACCGGTCCTGCGCGGCATCCTGCTGACGGGTGTGACCGCCGCCTACCTGCGCGAAGGCGGCACGGGGCATCCGCGGGTCGGCTACGCCACGTCGTGGACGGGCCCGCTGAAGGTCGCCGCCCGTCACCTCAGCGCCTACCTCGCCCGGGGCGAGGAGACACCGCGCGACGTCCCGGCTCTCAGTCGGCAGGCGCTCGAGTTCGCGCATGCCGACGCCCGGTGGGGCGACCTGCGCTCAGCGGTGGCATGGCTCGAGGTCGTCGAGGCGATCCAGGGCGGTCTCGACGACTCGTTGCGGCACGAGCGCCAAGGCTGGCTGCGCCAGCTCGCCGCGGAGCCCGCACCCGAGTCGCCAGGCGCCCCCTCGCTCGCCGGCCGCCGCTAGCGCCATGCGGGCCGGCCCGAGGATCGAGCCGTGGCGCGTCGTCGTGGCCGGCGGGGGTGTCGCCGGATTGGAGGCGTGCATGGGTCTCACCGACCTGGGTGAGAGGCAGCTGCGCGTCGCGCTGGTCGCGCCGGAGGAGAGCTTCTCGCTACGCCCCCTCTCGGTCACCGAGCCGTTCCGGCGCGGCGATCGGCCCACGTTCGAGCTGGCCGACATCGCGCGGGAGCTCGGGCTGCGTCTGATCTTGGATCGCATCTCCCGCGTGCATCCGAACGAGCGCGTGATCGATCTCGAGCGCGGCGGGGCACTGGCCTATGACGCTCTCATCATCGCTGTCGGCGCCCGGCCACGGCCAGCGCATCCTCGCGTACTGACATTCGACGGACCGGACGCGGTCCCGCGGATGCGTGAGTTGGTCGGAGCTGTCGGGTCGGGCCGCGTCGCGTCGCTTGCGTTCGTGGTGACGGGCACATGGGTGTGGCCGCTGCCGATGTACGAGCTCGCGCTCATGACCCGGCGACGGGCGGAGCGTGGTCGCATCGTGCTTGTCACGCCCGAGCGGGCGCCGCTCGAGCTGTTCGGTGAGCGCGCAGCCGACATGGTCAGCAAGCTGCTCGACGCCGCGCAGATCGAGGTGCATGCCGGCGTGGAGCCCCGCATCGCGCCGGATGCGCGCTCTGTAGCGCTCGGCACGGACCGCGGCGACGTCGAGGTCGATCGCATCGTGACGCTTCCACTCCTCGAGGGTCCCGCGCTGGACGGCGTGCCGCACGACGATCGTGGGTTCATCCCCATCGACGAGCATTGCCAGGTTCCGGGGCTCGAGCGCGTGTACGCCGCGGGCGACGGCACGGACTTCCCCGTCAAGCACGGCGGCCTCGCGACGCAGCAGGCCCACGCTGCCGTCCGCCATCTCACCTCACAGGCGGGCGGGGCGCTCCGCCCCGAGCCCTTCCGGCCCGTGCTCCGCGGGCGGCTCATCACAACCGAGCGGCACCAGAGCGGCGAGGCAGGCGCCCCGTCGGGCGAGCTGCTGTGGTGGCCGCCGGCCAAGGTGACCGGCCGCTACCTCTCACAGTGGGTCGGCGAGCGGACCAGCGATCGCCGGTGGAGCGAGCCGCCGGCCGGCGGCGTGTCGATCGAGCGGCTGCTGCCGCCGCTGGATCCCGCCAAGCCGCCGCCCCGCTGAGCGGTTGCCGCGGGCAGCCGCGGACCGCGACCCGTAGTTCGCTCGGATGCCCCCACGCCGCAGACCGGAGAGCCTGCCGCCCATGACCATGAGCGCCATCGAGACGTCCCGCATGCTTCGGACCCCGCTCGTCGAGCCGGTGCTGCAGACACCGTCGGAGCAGACCTGATGCTCACCAGTGGCGGCGACGGCGCCACGGTCCAGCGCTCGATCGTTCAGCGTGTCGACCTGCCGAAGCGCGGCCTGGAGCCATATCGCCGCATCGTCGGGGACGAGCTTCTCGCGGAGATCCGCGACCTGGCAGCCGATCTGCGTGGCCTGCGGGTGCTCGAGCTCAGCTCGACAGCCACGGGCGGCGGCGTCGCAGAGCTGCTGCTGTCGCTGGTCCCGCTCGAGCGCGACATCGGCCTGGACGCCGAGTGGCGAGTGATCGCCGGCGACCAGCCCTTCTTCACCACGACGAAGCGCATCCACAACGGGATGCAGGGCATGGATGTGGAGCTCACCGACGCCGAGCGAAGCGCCTACCTCGAGCGAAACCGCGCCAACGCCGAGGCGCTCACCGACGGCTGGGACGTCGTCATCGTCCACGACCCCCAGCCCGCCGCGGTGCGGTCGTTCTGCACCGTGACGCACGCCAGGTGGGTCTGGCGCTGCCACATCGACTCGTCGACGCCGCATGCCTCGGTCTGGGAGTTCCTGCGGCCCTATGTCGAGCAGCACGACCGCGTCGTGTTCACCCTCGACGACTTCGTACCGCCCGACCTCGACATGCCGACGAGCATCCTCGCGCCCGCGATCGACCCGCTGAGCTCCAAGAACCGCTCGCTGCCCGACTGGCTGGCGCGCGAGGCGGTGGCGGAGTTCGGCGTGGATCTCGCCCGCCCGCTCATGGTCCAGGTCTCGCGGTTCGACCCGTGGAAGAACCCCTTCGGCGTCGTCGACGCATGGCGGCGCGCACGCGAGGCGGTGCCCGGGCTCCAGCTCGCGATGGTCGGTGCGATGGCGCACGACGACCCCGAGGGGTGGGAGGTCTACGAGGCGCTCGAGACGCTCGCCCGCGAGGAGTCCGATCTTCTCCTGTTCACCAATCAGATGGGCGTCGCGCGCCACGAGGTCAACGCGTTCCAGACCGTCGCCGACGTCGCGGTCCAGATGAGCATCCGCGAGGGATTCGGGCTCGTCGTGTCGGAGACGCTCTGGAAGGGAACGGCGATGGTGGCCGGCCGGGCGGGAGGCATCCCGCTGCAGCTCAGCGACGGAGTGAGCGGCTTCCTTGCCGACGGCGTGGAGGATGTCGCCGACCGCGTCGTGACGCTCCTGGACGATCCCCGCCTCGCTCGTGAGCTGGGCGCAGCGGGCGCGAAGGTCGTGCAGGAGCGCTACCTGCTGCCCCGTCTCCTACGCGACCAGATCGCGCTCCTGCGCGATCTCCTCTAAGCGCCGACCGGTTGCGTGACGGGTGTGAGCACGCGCTCGGCCAGGTCGACCATGCGGTTGGCGTAGCCCCATTCGTTGTCGTACCAGGCGACGACCTTGACTTGCGTGTCGCCGATGACGCTGGTGAGCGGCGCGTCGAAGATGGAGGAGTAGGGGGAGCCGACGATGTCGCTGGAGACGAGCGGCTCGTCGCTGTAGGCGAGGATGCCCTGCAGCCGGCCGGTGTCGGCGCGCTGGCGGAACAGCGTGTTGACCTCCTCGGCGCTGGTCGGTTGCTGCACCTCGACGGTGAGGTCGACGATCGAGCCGGTCGGGACGGGCGCGCGGACGGCGACGCCGCGCAGCCGCCCGTCGAGCTCGGGGATGACGTAGCCGATCGCCTTGGCCGCGCCGGTCGAGGTGGGCACGAGGTTGACGGCCGCCGCGCGCGCGGCGCAGGTCCTTGTGCGGCCCGTCGACGAGCGCCTGGTCGCCGGTGTAGGCGTGGATGGTCGTCATCTGCCCGTGGCGGATGCCGAGCGCGCCGTGCAGCACGGCGGCGACAGGCGCCAGGCAGTTCGTCGTGCAGGAGGCGTTCGTGATGATGTGGTGCGCCTCAGGGTCGTAGACGTCCTCGAAGTTCACGCCGAGGACGACGTTCGCGTCGACGGGATCGGCGCCCTTGCTCGGGGCGGAGAGAACGACCTTGCGCGCGCCTGCGTCGCGGTGTCGCTGGGCGTCGGCCCGCGTGCGGAACTTGCCCGTGCACTCCAGCACGACGTCCGCGCCGAGGTCGGCCCACGGCAGCGAGCCCGGGTCGCGTTCGTTCAGCAGGCGGATCTCGCGGTCGCCGATGCGCAGCACGTCGCCGTCGCGGGTGATGGTGGCCGGGAAGCGCCCGTAGACGGAATCGCGCGTGAGCAGGGCGGTGAGCGTGGCGGCGTCGGCGACGTCGTTGATGGCGACGATCTCCAGTTCGGCATCGCGCTCGTACGCGGCGCGCACGACGCAGCGCCCGATGCGGCCGAAGCCGTTGATGGCGACGCGGGTCGGCATGCGTGGTGCTCCTTGTCGTCGGACCGAGGATCGAGCCGCTGACGCTACGGCCGGACGTGACGACCCACATCCGGACGAGTCGCGCGCTCGACCTCCGTAGATGCCCGCACCCGTAGAGGGCGATCTCCGGATGTCCGGCGCCACGCACTGGCCGAGCATGGACACGACAACTCGGCCGACGAGGAGACCATGGCAGCCACGCAGATCCCCACCGAGCGCCAGGCGTCCATCCGGCCCTTCGCGCAGCTCTCCCGCATCGACGTCGCGTTCGCGGGCGGCAAGGGTGCCAACCTCGGCGAGCTGACGCGCGCCGGTCTGCCGGTGCCGCCGGGCTTCGTGGTCGGCGCCCCGGCGTACGCGGCGTTCTGCGAGCAGAGCGGAGTGCGGGAGAAGCTGGCGGCCCTGTTGGACGGCGTCGACGTCGACGACACCGCACGGCTGGAGGAGGCGTCCGCCGCCGCGCGTGCTCTGGTCGCCGCGGCGCCCGTACCGCAGTGGCTGCAGAGCGCGATCGCGGATGCGTACCACGAGCTCGCGGGCGATGATGCGGCGCCCGTGGCCGTGCGCTCGTCGGCGACCGCGGAGGACACCGAGTCAGCGTCGTTCGCGGGCATGAACGAGACGTTCCTCAACGTCTGCGGGGCGGAGGCGGTCGTCGATGCAGTGCGCCGGTGCTGGGCGTCGTTGTTCGGCAGCCGGACGGTCTTCTATCGCGCCAAGCGCGGGTTCTCGCACGCGGGGATGGACATCGCCGTCGTCGTGCAGAGGCAGGTGCCCTCGCTGCGCGCGGGCGTCATGTTCACGATCGATCCGTCCAGCGGGCGCGCCGACCGGATCGTCATCGAGGGCTCGCTCGGGCTGGGCGAGAGCGTCGTCGCCGGCCAGGTGGCGCCGGATCGCTACATCGTCGACAAGGCGTCGCTTCAGAGCGTCGCGCGCGAGGTCCGCCACAAGGAGCTCGCGATCGAGCCCGTCGCCGGCGGCGGCACGGTCACGCGCAAGCTCGGCGATGAGGAGGCCAAGCGGCCGGTACTCGACGACGCTGAGGTGCGGAAGCTCGCCGAGCTTGCGATCCGGATCGAGCGCCACTACGAGGCGCCGCAGGACACCGAGTGGGCGTTCGACCCTGACGGGGATGTGTGGATGCTGCAGTCGCGCCCCGTCACCGCGACGGGTGGGCAGCCGGCCGCCGAGGTCGAGCCGAGCGCGGCCGAGCCGCTCGTGCGGGGTCTGGGCGCCGCGCCGGGCATGGGCAGCGGCGCGGTCCGGCTCGTCGCGACGCTGTCGGAGGCGGGGCGGCTCAGCCAGGGCGACGTGCTGGTGACCCATATGACGGCGCCCGACTGGGTGCCGCTCATGCGCCGCGCGGCGGCGATCGTGACCGACTCGGGCGGCATGACATGCCACGCGGCGATCGTGTCGCGCGAGCTGGGGATCCCTTGCGTGGTCGGCACCGGCGACGCCACTCGCGCCCTGCGCGACGGCGAGATCGTGACCGTCGACGCCGGCCGCGGAGTCGTCCTGCCGGGGGCGATGGCGCCGAGCCCCGCGGCGCAACCCGGGCCCGGCGGCGGCGCGGCCGTCGCTGCCCCCGCGATGACCGGCACGCGGCTGCTCGTGAACCTCTCCGAGCCCTCGCAGGTTGCGCGCGCCGCCGCCCTCGACGTCGACGGCGTGGGCCTCCTGCGCGCGGAGCTCATGATCATCGAGGCGCTCGAGGGCGTACACCCCCGGCTGCTCATCGAGCGCGGTCGCGGCGAGGACGTCGTCGCCCGGATGGCGGACGGGCTGACGCAGTTCGCGGCCGGCTTCGGGCCGCGCCCGGTCACGTACCGCACGATCGACTTCCGCACCAACGAGTTCCGGGGGCTGGAGGGCGGCGAGCGCTTCGAGCCCGAGGAGGCCAACCCCATGATCGGGTTCCGCGGCGCCCTGCGCTACACGCGCGACCCCGAGGTGCTGCGCCTGGAGCTCGACGCGATCGCGCGCGTGTGGGACGCGGGGCACGCCAACCTGCACGTGATGCTCCCCTTCGTGCGCACCGCGCGCGAGCTGGCGCAGTGCCGGGAGCTCTTCGCGCAGGCCGGCCTGCTCGACCGGCCCGGCTTCGAGCTGTGGGTCATGGCCGAGGTCCCGTCGGCGCTCTTCAACCTCGAGCGCTACGCGGCGCTGGGGATCGCCGGAATCTCGATCGGCTCCAACGACCTCACCCAGCTGATGCTGGGCGCCGACCGCGACTCCGAGCTCGTCGCCGACGTGTTCGACGAGCGCGACCCCGCTGTGCGCGACTACCTCGCCGAGCTCATCCCACGTGCCCGCGCGCTCGGGCTGCAGACCTCGATCTGCGGCCAGGCGCCGTCGGTGCACCCGGAGTACGCCGATCTGTTCGTGCGCGCCGGCATCGACGCGATCTCGGTGAACATGGACGTCGTCGATCGCACGCGCCGGCTCGTCGCCGCCGCCGAGCGCCGGCTGCTGCTCGAGGCGGCCAGGCGGTAGGCCGGCATGCTCGAGGTCCGCATCCACGGGCGTGGTGGACAGGGCGTCGTGACCGCGGCGGAGCTGCTCTCGAGTGCGGCGTTCCTGGGGGGACGACACGCCCAGGCGTTCCCGACGTTCGGCTCCGAGCGCACGGGTGCGCCGGTCGTCGCGTTCTGCAGGATCGCCGACCCTCCGATTCGCACGCGCGAGCCGATCGCGCACCCCGGCATCCTCATCGTCCAGGATCCCACGCTGCTGCATCAGGTGGACGTCTTCGCCGGCCTGCGCGACGACGGCATCGTGCTGCTCAACACCGCGCGCACGCCCGAGGAGCTCGGCTTGGCCGACCTCGTGGACCGGCTTGAGAGCGGTCGGGTGCTCACCGTGCCGGCGACCGAGCTCGGCCGCGAGCACCTCGGCCGTCCTATGCCGAGCGCCGCCCTGCTCGGGGCGTTCGCGGCGGTCACGAACGCGGTCACGATCGGAGCGCTCGAGCGAGCGTTGCGAGAGCGCTTCGCCGGTCGCGTCGCGGAGGGCAACGTCGGCGCGGCCCGCGCGGGTCACGCGCTGCTCGCGGAGGTGCCCGCATGCTGAGGCAGCTGGAGGGATCGCGCGCGGTCGCCGAGACGGTGGCGCTCTGCCGCCCCGAGGTCGTCCCCGCGTACCCGATCTCGCCGCAGACGCACATCGTGGAGGGCCTCGCGGCGCTCGTTCGCGAGGGACGCGTCGGCCGCTGCGAGTTCGTGAACGTCGAGTCGGAGTTCGCCGCCATGTCGGTCGCGATCGGCGCGTCGGCGACCGGCGCACGCGCCTACACCGCGACCGCCAGCCAGGGGCTCCTCTACATGTGCGAGGCGCTGCACAACGCCGCGGGCCTCGGCCTCCCGATCGTCATGACCGTCGCCAACCGTGCCATCGGAGCGCCGATCAACATCTGGAACGACCACAGCGACGCGATGTCCCAGCGCGACGCCGGCTGGATCCAGCTCTACGTCGAGTCCAACCAGGAGGCGCTCGACGTGCACGTGCAGGCGTTCCGCCTGGCCGAGGAGCTCTCGCTGCCGGTCATGATCTGCATGGACGGCTTCGTGCTCACGCACGCGCACGAGCGCCTGGACCTGCCGACGCAGGAGCAGGTCGACGCGTTCCTTCCGCCGTTCGCGCCCCGCCAGTTGCTCGACCCCGCCGAGCCGGTGACGATCGGGGCGATGGTGGGCCCGGACGCGTTCGCCGAGGTGAAGGTGCTCATGCACGCCAGACAGCTGCGAGCGCTCGACGCGATCCCCGAGCTCGC
>Ga0081539_10005299_pt1 | contig 13268 bp, 10 predicted proteins | sample TabmetS4T2R2_FD_71023 | JGI IMG/M metagenome (GOLD analysis project Ga0081539, IMG submission 71023) | Tabebuia heterophylla rhizosphere microbial communities from the University of Puerto Rico - S4T2R2 | ecosystem: Host-associated > Plants > Roots > Rhizosphere ...
TCGCAGGTCGTCAGAATCAACAGACGCAAGTTCTCTGAACTTAACCGGGGTTCTGGCGGAAGTTTCTGATCCAGCCGAGTCTGGTACATTTCCCGCACCATGTAATTCAGCAGCGCGTTCTTGTCCTCGAAATGCGCGTAAAAGGTCGCCCGGTTCACCTCGGCACGCTCGGCAATGTCTTGCACCGTCACGCTTTCCACCGGCTTCTCGCGCACCAGTTCCATCATCGCGTTCTGCAAAAGCTGGCGTGTCCTTTTCACACGAGGATCAATTTTTTCCCGTTCAGACATCAGTTTTGCCTTTTTGTTGCTTACCCAACACTTTTACCATCTTGTTGATTGACCATGTTCGACACTATTCCTATGATTTTACCAACATGAGACGTTTAAGCAACAAGTGGTGGTTAAGTCACCGCTTCAAGGGGAAACTGATGAACACTGTACTCTGGATTATCCAACTTTTTCTGGCACTGGCATTTGTGGTGTCGGGCGTGGTGAAAATCATGCAACCGATTCCGAAGCTGGAGAAGCGTATGGCATGGGTGACATCGCTTAACCCCCACAGCCTGATCCGCGTGATTGGTGCACTGGAACTGCTGGGCGGGTTAGGTGTCGTACTACCTGCGCTGACGGGAATCCTCCCCTGGCTAACGCCGCTTGCTGCCGGAGGGCTAGTGCTGACGATGCTCGGTGCGCTGGCGCTGCACGTCTATCGCCGCGATGATTTTGCTCACTACATACCTGGCATCATCTTAGGACTGCTGGCAGCGTTCGTGCTTTACGGCAGGCTCGTTGTCGTGCCGCTTTCCTGACTCGACTGAACGGCTTGTTTACGCTGTGCGAGTCCTTCGGCGTAGGCTTTTAGTTCACGAATCATTCCGCCGAAGATCGCGCCATGAAATGGCAGCAGTGCGACCCAGTAGAGCGCGCCGAGCAGTCCTTTCGGGGCGTAGTAAGCGGTTTGCGTAAGGAGCGTTGTGTCGTTTTGCTGTGGCTCGATGGAAAACTGGAGCCATGCCTGCCCCGGCAGTTTCATTTCAGCGCGCAGGCGAATGAGACGATTGGGTTTGATCGCCTCGACGCGCCAGAAGTCGAGTGCATCGCCCGCGCGCAGATCGTCCGGGTGGCGGCGGATACGCCGGAAACCAACGCCGCCAATCGTCCGGTCGAAAAGCGCGCGCAGCCACCAGAGGCGATTGTAGACCAGCCAGCCGTTGACGCCGCCGATGCGCGCGCAGGCACGGTAAACTGCATCAGCAGGCGCATCCACTTCGGCGGTGCGGCGCTCAATCGTCATCCCCTTCTCTTCGACGAAGCGCACCGGGTCGCGGCTGCCCATACTGCTGATCAGCGAGTCTGACCACGTTGATTCGACCTGCCCGGCGCTCAATTCCTTGAGCGCGTTTTCGACAGCGGTGGCGTAATCCACCCGCTTGATGTCGGAGAAGATAAGCTCGGCTTTGTCATCGCGCACGACAACTTCGTTCTTGAGACCTTCGATCAGCGGACGTGCGATGTTGTGCGAAATCGGCGTGACCAGATGGACCCACCCCGAGGACATGGCAGGGGTCATGACCGGCACGGGGATCATGATGCGGCGCAGCCCGCGCACTTTGGCGTAACCGAGCATCATATCGGCGTAGCGCAGCACATCCGTACCGCCAATTTCGACAATTTCGCCAGTGCTTTGCGGCGTGACGAGCGACTTGACAAGATATTGCAGCACTTCGGCGATACTGATGGGCTGAACGCGGGTATAAACCCAGCGTGGGCAGAGCATAATGGGCAGACGCTCGGTCAGGTAGCGGATCATTTCAAATGATGCGCTGCCAGCGCCAACAACCACTGCCGCGCGGAACTCGGTCACAGGTACACCGCCTTCACGCAACGCTGCGCCGGTAGCATGGCGCGAACGCAAATGCTCAGAAAGATCGTCATTCGGGTCGCCCAGACCGCTCATATAAATGATGCGCTGAACGCCTGCTGCCTGCGCCGCTTTGCCGAAGGCACGCCCAGCGTTTTCGTCGCGCTCGGCAAAGTCCTTGCCGCCGAGCGAATGAATGAGGTAATAGGCAACGTCGATGCCTTCCAGTGCTTTCGGCAGAGTCTCCGTCGTGCCAACATCGCCTTCAACCACTTCGACGCGCTCCTGCCACGAACGTCCATCAAGCCGCGAAGCATCGCGCACCATGACGCGCACCCGATAACCCGCTTCCAGCAGCGGCAGGACCAACCTCCCACCGATGTAACCTGTTGCCCCTGTAACGCGCACTCGCCTCATTTCCGCCACGAATACACATCCGTTATATTTTTATTAATTTTACAAATCAAAGGAAAGCCTGTCTATCCAACAGGCTCATTTGCTCAGGAAAAGCTTAGAAAGGCTATATCTGCACGGGTTCCTGGTAGACGCCGAAGGTTTCGCGCATGACATCGACGATTTCGCCGAGCGTCGCATAGCTGCGGGCGGCGTCGAGCAGGTAGGGCATGACGTTTTCGGACCCCGCACACGAGAGGCGTAATGCGCCGAGTGCTCGCTCAACCTCGGCACTATCGCGCGTCATACGCAAGGTATTTAGGCGCGCAACTTGCCGCTCGTAGCCTTTCGGGTCCATCTCCAGGATCGGGATGTCCGGCGGAGCTTCATCGGCATAGGCGTTGACACCGACGATAAGGCGCTGATGGGTATCGATCTCCAACTGGTTGCGGTAACTGGCGTCGGCAATCTCCTGTTGGATAAAGCCCGCTTCCAGCGCGGGGATGACGCCGCCGAATTCGTCGATGCGGCGGAAGTAGTCGTAAACTTCGCGCTCGGTCTGGTTGGTGAGAGCTTCGAGGAAGTAACTTCCGCCGAGCGGATCAACCGTGTTGGTGACGCCAGTTTCCTCGGCGATGACCTGCTGCGTCCGCAGAGCAAGGGTGACCGCGTGTTCGCTGGGCAGCGCGAGAGCTTCATCCATGCTGTTGGTGTGGAGCGATTGTGTACCACCGACAACCGCCGCCAGCGCCTGAATCGCCACGCGAATCAGGTTGACTTCCGGCTGCTGGGCGGTGAGACTGACGCCCGCCGTCTGGCAGTGGAAGCGGCAGAGCCATGAGCGCGGGTCTTTCGCGCCGAAGGTCTCGCGCATTTCGCGCGCCCAGATGCGACGCGCCGCACGAAGCTTGGCAACTTCCTCGAAAAAGTCGTTGTGGACGTTGAAAAAGAAGCTGAGGCGTGGGGCGAAGTCATCAATCGCCATGCCGCGCTCCAGCCCCCAGCGCACGTACTCCAGTCCATCCGCCAGCGTGAATGCAAGCTCCTGCACGGCGGTGCTGCCCGCCTCGCGGATGTGGTAGCCGCTGATGCTGATGGTGTTCCAAAGCGGTAGGTGCTTCGAGCCAAACTCGACGGTATCGGTGACGAGGCGCATCGAGGGTTTAGGCGGGAAGATGTATTCCTTCTGCGCGCTGTACTCCTTGAGGATGTCGTTCTGAAGCGTGCCGCGCAATTTTTCCATCGGCACGCCCTGCTTTTCCGCTGCCGCGATGTAGAACGCCCACAAAATCGCCGCAGGGCTGTTGATGGTCATACTGGTGGAGACTTCGCCAAGCGGGATGCCGTCGAAGAGGATTTCCATATCCTTGAGCGAACTGACCGCCACACCGCATTTGCCGAACTCGCCGAGCGCAGGCGCGGCGTCGGTGTCGTAGCCCATCAGCGTCGCCAGGTCGAAAGCGACGGATAAGCCATCATTACCCTGTTCGAGCAGATATTTGTAACGGACGTTGGTCTCTTCCGCCGTGCCGAAGCCCGCGAACATCCGCATCGTCCATAGCCTGCCGCGCTGCCCGGTCGCATGGACGCCGCGCGTAAAAGGATACTCGCCGGGGAAGCCGATGTCGCTCAAATAGTCGCTGTCGGCAATATCGAGTGGTGTGTACAGGCGCTCGACGGGCACGCTGGACTGGGTCATAAAGGCTTTGCGGCGCTCCGGCATTTTTTTGAGCGTCGGATCGAGCTTCTGTTCGCGCCATGCCTGCTGCGCGGCGATGAGTTTATTTTTGTCAAACGTCATTTTTCGCTCCTGCACTAGTATCCAAATTATAGCAGCAGGAGTGAATGCTTTCTTAAATCCACCTTATCCGTATTGATGCAACCTGCCTAGACGCAGCATGTAGAGATCGTCTTGAACAATTTTCTCCGCCTCAAGCATCACTTGATCCATGTCGTTATCAACACCGAAAAACCGCCCAGACAGGCTATCCACCTTGCCAGATGCCAGCAGCATGACCAGATTTGCAGGCGCGTCGGGAGAGGGATAGATACCCACTTCAAGCGCATACTGGCGAAATTGAGGCGTCCATTTGCGCGCCGCTTCCGATTCGATCAGATAGTTCCCTATCGCAGTCCGCGCTCCGCCGGGGTCAATCGTAAAAACCTTAATTCCAAGTGCCTGAGTCTCTAATGCTAAGCACTCGCCAAACCGCGCCAGAGCAGTTTTAGCAGCACAATAACTATTCCCATAAGCAATAGCGAACATCCCCGCTCCACTGGAGACATTGATGATATAGCCTCGTTTCCGCTCGATCATGCCAGGCAGAACTGAGCGTGCGCACAAGAAAGGACCGTTCAGATTAATGTCGATCACGCGCCGCCACTCGTCAGGATCAGCCTCCCAAGTTGGACCGACTGTGGAAATTATTCCTGCATTATTCACAAGGAGGTCAACTGCCCCTAATTCCTGATCCACCCGCGTCGCCATCTGTTCGACGGCTGCCCGGTCGGTAACATCGGCGCAGATCGCAATTGCCTTTCCACCGCTCTGAATAATCAGATCAACCGTTTCGTCAATCTCGGTCTGCGAGCGAGCGACCACCGCGACAGCGGCGTGAGCCGATGCCAGTTCCTGCGCGATTGCCCGTCCTATCCCGCGCCCGCCTCCAGTGACGATAGCCACTTGCCCAGTGAAGTCAAACATGTTCGCATCCATGTCAATCACTCCGTTCTGCTCTCAGCGTAGGTTCAGGCAGGTCAGCGCAAAGTCTGAACTTCATCCCATAAAACCGTTCAGAATATAACACATCGGCATAATAAGCTGACGGCACGGAACATTGCGCTTTTGGTTCAGCGGCTGGTGGACGACTTTGCCGTGCAGTGGATGGAGCAGCACCGCGACCGGACGAAATACCCTACACAGAAGATACGCTGTGAACGCAAAGCTGGTGTAAAATGCGCGTATGACCCAGCGCAAACGCATCTCCCACCAATTTATGCAAGCCGTCAACGCCGACCCGTTGATGCGCTTCCTCATTCCGGCGCTGCTGCTTATTGGGGTGCTGTGGGGAAGCTGGCAGGCGTTCATGGGCGACTGGCTGGAATTCGGTTTCGCCGTCGCCGGGGTGGTGATGCTGCTGGCGTTCACCGCGTTTCAGCCGTTCCAGAAGCACATTCTGGGGCAGCCGTTCAACCGCCGCCACGCGCTGTATATGGCGCTTTCGTGGCTGTACGCCTCAACCGGGCTGGGACTGTTTCGCATCCTGCAAGCGTCGCCGTTCATGGGTAAAGCCAGCGAGCAAACCTACTTTACGCTGATCCTGTTCGTCGCTTTCGCCTGGATGCTTCTGCGCTCGCTGCTGATCCTCACGCGCCCGTTTTACCCGCGCTTCGTCACTGCGATTCCGCTCTGGGAGCAAATTCTGATCGCCATCAATGAGGGTGTGGCGGCTGGGGCGCTGGCAACCTTTGGCGCGAACGTGCTGGTTCACATGCTTCAGCCGAACGTGTTCACTACCCGCGTTGACGCGCCCTATGTCGCAGGCGTCGGCTTCGTCATCATCTGCTACTACCTCGGCATCCAGTTGATGTGGCTGCAACGCTGGAACAACTGGTTGAGCCAGAGCGCGGTGTGGATTCGCCTCATGCGCCTGATCGCGCCGCTGGCGCTGATCGTGACGACGATGGTGATGGTGCGACACTTTATCGAGCGCGCCGACCCGCGCAGCGCCAGCCTGATCAGCGGGAGCGGGATTGATTTAGCGATTCTGGCGCTGGCTCCGGTGATCTGGCTGCTGATCTTCGTCAGCGTGATCATCGTGTATACGAGCAGGCGCGGCATCCGCCAGCGGTTTTTGCCGGATTTGCTGCTTGACCGCCTGCCGAAACGGATGGGCGACTTCCTGCGCTCGATTTCCGACATGGACATGCTGCTGATTTTGGGCGTGCTGGCGACGCTGATCCCGGCGTACATGATCCTGTTTGGCGACACGGGCGGGGTGATCGGCGGGCTGCGCCAGCAGATTTTGCAACGGGGCAGCGTGCTGGTCGAAACTTCCGAACAGGCGCTGGCGATCCTGTTCTCGCTCCCCTTCTACCTGCTGATCATCGTGCTGCTGGCGCTGTACGGCTACGCGATCAGCCGCCAAACCCTGAGCGCCGACCAGCGCAATGAACTGGTCAACCGCCTGCCGATTGGTTTCATGATTATCCTGATCATCACGCTTTACCTGTTTGCGCTGCCGTTCAGCCAGGTGATCACAGAAGGGCGGCTGCCGCAGCTTCCACAGGATTTGGGGCGCGTCCTCGCCTTCAACGTGGTGATTCCGCTGCTGCTGCTCTACAGTCATTATTACGTACTCATCCGCCAGCCTTATGCGCGCGGGCAAAAACGCTGGCGCGAACAGCAAAGCCAGCAGTACACCGCACAATTGAACCGCATCGACCACCGGATACAGACGCTGAACGGCGAAATCTCGCGTCTGGATGCTCAGTGGCAGCGCGAGCCGAACGTGCAGAAAATCGAAACGCTGTACCGCTACGTCCACCTGAACGGGCAGCGCGACGACCTGAATATGCAGCGGTTGCAGGTGGTCGCCGACCGCCAGCAGCTCGCCGAGCTTTCGGAAACGCCAGTTTCGATTGCTATTGCGCGGCTGCCTGTGCGCGTGGTCACCGTCGGCATTCCGCTGTTGCTGGCAGTGCAGATTTACCAGTGGGCGATTTTGAATAATGGGCTGCGCGACATTGTGAATAACCCCAACATCACCATCTTCGAGTTCTTCCGCACCATCCTCCAGCAGACGCAATTTTAGGGCTTTGCAATTTTAAGAAAAACCTACGCTCGTGTTAAGAACCATTAACATGGGATGAAATTCTGTTAAACTTGCCGCATTACTGACTTGATTGCAGAAGAAAATGCGATGGATACCTCCCACAAAGACCTAATCGAACAACTTCAGACACAGCTTCAACCGATTGAAGCACAGGATACGATGGCGGAAGCCGGGCGTAAGGCGCTGACGGTCGACTTCATCAAGATGCTCCAGAATGAAGAAGGTACGCGCTCGGACGACGGCGTCGAAGCAGTTCATGACATGCGAGTGAGCACGCGGCGGATGCGGAGCACACTGCGGCTGCTTTCAGCCTACTACAAGCCCAAAGCGATCAAGCCCTACCTTGACGCGATGCGCGGGGTCGCCGAGGCGCTGGGCAACGTGCGCGACCTGGACGTAATGCTCGAAGAGATCACAAAATTTGCAAAGAAGCTCGATGACCAAGCTGATCTTCAGCCGATCCTCGACGAGTTACAGGCAGAGCGGGCGAAAGCTTGCAATGGGCTGGAGAAAGTTCTCGACAAGCGTGTCTACCGCGAATTTGTCGAAGATTTCAGCGGGTTTCTAAGCAAACCGGGCAAAGGCGCGGTTCCGGTGGACACAGAGGAAATTCATCCCTTCCAGGTGCGCCACCTGCTGCCGGAGTTGATCTACGAGCACCTCGGTGCGGTGCGCGCTTACGATAACGTGCTCGCAGATGCAGACGAGCCTACTCTCCATGCCTTGCGGATCGAATGCAAGCGCCTGCGTTACGCCGTGACGATCTTCAGTGAGGTGCTGGGCAGCAGCATCAAAGAGTTCATCGAGGAAGTTAAGGGGATGCAGGATCACCTCGGTAAGCTCAACGACCTGCACGTTGCCCAGGAACGGTTGGGCAGTCTTGCCGAAAAGCTGGACGTGGAGGCGCAGGCGGAAACCCTCGCCGCTCTAGAGGGCTACATCGTGCATTTGAAGGAAGAACAGGACAAGCTGCACGATGGTGTTGACGACCTATGGAAGCACTTCAACACCAAGACGGTGCAGCGTCAACTTTCTAATGCGGTTGCGGCGCTGTAACGGGCGCTGATGCGCCGCGCCAGCCAGACGATGCCATAGGCTGCCATCAGCCCGACTGCCGGATAAGCAGGTAGATAGTAACGCTGCCATTCGAGCGGCGTGAGCAGCGCGGTTGAAGCGAACATCATCAGTGCCCAGACCCCGACCAGCCATCGAGTCGCTTGGCTGGTCGTTTTATTGCGGACGAGCGCATAAAAGCCAATCACCACGAGAATCAGCAGGATAATGCCGCCGATGGTTGATCCACCGAGGCTGACGCCGCGCCAGACTGAGACTTCGTAGCGCGCAATTGGCTCAGCGATATAGTTTGCCCACGCCGGAACTTCGTAGTACTGCGGCAGGTTGGCGAAGACCTGACGGAAGAAGCCCGCTAGCGCCTCGCCCAGCGAGGCATAGCCGCCGAAAGCCGCCGTCTGCCCAGCCAGCAGGTCGGTACGCAGGCGGAGCACCTCGCTCAGGCGCGCGAATGGATCGCCCCACCACGCCAGATTGAGCGCGTAGAAAAGAATGAGCGTGATGCCGCCTGCAAGCAGAAGTAAGGCATCAAGCCGCAGTGCGCTTTGTTTCTTCTCAGCCACCCACTGTACGAGCGGATAGAGCGCACATGCGACAAAAAGTGCGATGATGCCAAAAGAGGCGCTGTGTTTGCTCGCCAGGGCTAAGCCTGATGCTACACCTAGCAGAATTGCTATCCACCCGCGTTTTTCATGCAGCAGCCAAATAGCGGTGAGGAGCGCCAGCAGCGAAAAGGCGGTCAGGCTGCCTTCCATCATGGCACGCCGTCCGTTGAGCAGCAGCGCGGGATTGAGCGCGTAGTAGAGGCTGGCAAGGTAAGCAACCGGACGCCCTCCGAGGCTGCGCCCAATGGCGAAAAGGAAGATCACGCCCGCCGCCAGCAGCAGCGCCGAAGGCAGGCGGCTGATTTGGAGCAGGCTGTCACTGGGCGCGTGCCCGGTGGACTGGTTGTAGTTCCAGTCCGCGCCCCAGTCCCACTGCTCGTTGAGATCGTCTACGGTGAAGCCGCCGAGATGCCACGCCAGCCCGATCAGATATTTGGGCAACGTGCCATTAAGTAGGCGCAATTCCTGCTCGGTGACGCTCAGCGGAGGGTCGTTATAGCGAACGCGATCTACATCCCCTTGCAGGAACTGATAAGCGTAGTCACGGCTCATGTAGATAAGCGTGGATTCGTCGCCGTGAAACGGAGCAAGAATAGTTCCCGCGACAATGTAAATAGCAAGCAGGAGCAAAAATGCGGCATCAGCAAGGCGCGCGAACTTCATGGCTGGCGCTTAGATTTTGGCGTACATGCCGACGAGATGGACGCGGGTGCTGGGGGCAAAGCGGTCGATCAGACTTTCGACCAGCAGCGAGAGGCGAAAAAGCGGCTCGTTGAAGGCGAGATAGGTCGGGTCGCCGACGTGCTCAAAGCGGACGTTGTGCAGCCCAGCCTCGCGCGCAAGGCGGTCAATCATGCTGAAACTGTTCGCTCGATAAAAGGTGGGGTTGATGAAGTCTTCGTCGCGGGCGTAAATGGCGCGCGTGGCTCGCCTGCCAAGCTGGTTGGGCAGCATCTGTCGCAACCAGACAACATAATTGCGCCGGTTGGGCGTGATGAAGAGAAAATGCCCACCGGGTTTGAGCACACGGGTGATTTCGACAAAAACGGTTTTAGGGTCACGCAGGTGTTCCAGCACCCACGAGCAGGTGACGACATCGAAGCTGGCGTTAGGGAACGGCAGGCGGTCAAGGTCTGCACCGACCAGCGTGCTGATTTCGGCAGGCTCCTGAAAAGACGCGGCGTAACGGTCGACGCCGACGACGCGCTCGGCAACGCCGACGTACTGCTTGACCAAGCCGCCGGGTCCACAGCCCGCGTCGAGCAGGCGCGTTTGCGGCGTAACGAGGCTTGCCAGCCACTCGGTATAGACTTCCAGCGAGGTTTGGTAACCGGGGTTGAGCGCCTTGTACCGCTGGCGAAGGGACTCCTGCTTACTGAGCTTCAACATGAGCAAGTACGTTGTCTGGCAGCCAACCTGCACAGGAATAATAACACTGAGCTATTTCACGATGGACTGTGCCATAAGCGTTATTGACACTCGTGTAACGCCGCCCCTGCCCCGTCAGTTCACTTTCCAGCGTCAAAAACCAGCTTGAAGCACGATACCAATCTATCCCTTCAAGGCGATAATAGGGATCGATTTGCGCGCGGCTGTCCGGCGAGATCGAGTACGTTAAATTCTGTTCTCGATCCAGAACTGAAAATGGGTTCTCCAAGACCGTAAACCGCTGATCACCATTCGTAAACGCGAACTGTAAATCAGACGCCGCGCGTTCCGTCAACGTATCGTCAGCAAAATCATAGACAAAGTAGACAGTGCGCAGCTCACCAGCGTCGTCGGCAACTTGAGCAGCGAAGTAAAATTGTGTTTCCGTCCTCGCCCCGACCGGCGCTACAAAGGAGGTTGCAAGGATTTGAAAAATCTCGACCTGCGGCTCCAAAGTCACGCCGTACAACCCATCCTCCGTATAAAAAACAGCATTGTTGGACGAGCGCAGCCAAGCAACCCACGTACCGCTTTCATTGGCATAGTTCTTGGCATCCATTTTTAGACTTTGTAAGGTCTGGTCGGTTACTGAAAGCAGCCAAAGCTCAAAATGGTCTCCGCTTCGGGGTGTGCGAACATAAATGAGCACATGGTCTTGATCATCATTCCACTGGTAGCTAAACACGTCATTTATTGGAGCGGGAACGTCAAAGCTGATACTTTCGCCAGAGAAGGCGTTCACGGCAATAAGCTGCCGGGCATCTTCTGATTGGGTGAGCACCCAATAATCTGTTGGATAATCATCGACAAAACTAATGGCATCTTCTACAGGATGCGGTATTGGAATATCTTCAATTTCGCCAGTCCGGGAAACGCGCCGAAGGAAGGACTGCCTATTTTTATCTGTAGGAGGCGTAAAAGTAAACGTGAGGTACTGACCATCAGACGACCAGACAGGCGTATGATCGAAATCCTCAAAAGAAACTTCCATCTCGGAGATTGCTAAAATATTTTGTGTTGTGGCATTGACCAGCAAAAAATGATGGTTTGAGGGTGTTGAAAGCGATCCAAATCTATCAGTCGGGCTATCTCGTCCTGCGACGAAAAGAATGTCTTCGGTTGGCGACCAAGTGAGTGTATAAACGTTTCCTGCTTCTGCCAGCATAGCTAATGCGCGAACACCATCCAGATTCGCTGCCCAAGCGGTTGTAAATGTATTACCGCCTAACAATGTTGAGCGACCAGTCCACGCTAGCCATTCGCCAGAGGGTGACCAGCCAACGATTCGAACGTCGGTTGTGTTTTCAGGCATCTGGACTTGCGATAATATGCGGCTGTCGGTGCCGTCAGCGCGTTCAATGACGAATGTACGTTCAGCCTCTGAGTAGTAATACAAAAAGGGCGCAGGTTCATCCTGCGCCTCAACCATTCCAAATGAAAACGCTAGAAAACAAGCAATAAACCAAGGAAGGAATTTCAATTCAATCCCTCGCTGTTTCTATGTCAGTGTAATCAGCAGCTTGTTCTGCTCGACGGTTTGCCCGGCTTGCACGCTCAGGCGCTGCACGGTGCCATCGCGCGGGGACTTCAACTCATTCTGCATCTTCATCGATTCGAGGATGACGAGCGTTTGCCCCTTTTTCACTTCCTGCCCCTCGCTGACCGGAATGGCGACGATCAAGCCGGGCATAGGTGACTTGACCGAAATTTCGCCAGAGGATGACTCCAGCCCGCCGCGCTGGGATGCCAGCAGTTGGGCGCGCTCGTCGAGCACCTGCCCGGCGTAGAGCCGTCCCTGCATCAGCACCTCGTAGTCGCCTTCGCGCTCCTCGATGACGACTTCGTAGGAGCGGTTGTTCATGAGCACCGAGTAGAGCGACGGACCGAGCGCGAGAAAGTCTACCGAGCGCGGCTCGCCGTTGACCTTGAGCGAACCATCCTTCTCGATGTCGATCTCGAAACGGGTATCGTTGATGATGGTGACGTATCTCATCGGTGGACGCGCTCCCAGCGGCTGAGCCACTTCCAGTTGCTTGTATCACGCTCGTTGCGGGTGACGACCTGCCCCGCCAACTGACGATTGCGATGGGTGAACAGAGTCGCGGCGATGGCGGCAGTTTCGAGTTCTTCTTCGGTGGGCGGCTGTTCGGAGGTGGTCATGCTGAAACGCTCCTCGACGAACTTGTTATCGAACTTGCCCGCGATGAAACTGAAACTGTTGAGCAGGTTCTGGTGGAACGGGATGTTCTGCTTGACGCCCATGATGGTGAACTCTTCGAGCGCGCGGCGCATTCGCAGCATGGCTTCGGGACGGTCATCGCCCCAGCAGATGAGCTTGGCGATCATACTGTCGTAGTAAGGCGTGATGGTGAAACCACTGTAAACACCGCTGTCGACGCGCACGCCGGGTCCAGTGGGGACGATCAGCGTGGAAATCGTGCCGATGGAGGGCAGGAAATTGTTGTAGGGGTCTTCCGCGTTGATGCGGCATTCCATCGCCCAGACTTTGGGTTCGAGGAAGCTTTCGGTGGGTCCCATACGCCGCCCGCGCGCGATACGAATCTGCTCCTTGACCAGATCGACGCCCGTGACCAGTTCGGTGATGGGGTGCTCGACCTGCAAGCGGGTATTCATTTCGAGGAAGTAGAAATTCTTGTCTTTATCGACCAGGCACTCAATCGTGCCCGCGTTGACGTACCCGCAGGCTTCGGCGGCGCGGATTGCCATTTCGCCCATCCGCTTGCGCAAGTCGGCATCAACGAACGGGCTGGGCGATTCTTCGACCAGCTTTTGATGGCGGCGCTGGATCGAACATTCGCGCTCGCCGAGGTGAATGGTGTTGCCATGTGTATCCGCCAGAATTTGAAATTCGATATGGCGGGCGCTTTCGATCAGGCGCTCCAGATAGACTCGCCCATCGCCGAAGGCGCTTTCGGCTTCGCGGCGGGCAATCGCCAATGCGTCCGGCAGGTCTTCGGCGCTGTTGACGGCACGCATTCCCTTGCCGCCGCCGCCCGCTGCCGCCTTGACCATGATCGGGAAGCCGATGTGTTCCGCCGCCGCGATGATCTCG
>Ga0081539_10005300_pt1 | contig 13268 bp, 13 predicted proteins | sample TabmetS4T2R2_FD_71023 | JGI IMG/M metagenome (GOLD analysis project Ga0081539, IMG submission 71023) | Tabebuia heterophylla rhizosphere microbial communities from the University of Puerto Rico - S4T2R2 | ecosystem: Host-associated > Plants > Roots > Rhizosphere ...
CGTGCGCTCGATCAGATCGCGTGGAGGCATGCCCTGCGGAATAGCAGAATGAATGCCGCTCGGAATTGGGAGCGAAGCCGAGTTCCTCGAATCACCTCGTTGTACTTCTTAACTTACTTTTCCACTTTTCCACTTTTCCACTTACCGGCCGATCCAGTAGGCAATTTTCACGAGGAACACGTCGTCGCCCGGCGCGCCGAACATCGCCCGCGCATCGCGGCCAAGCGCGAACGGACCGGGATTCGTCTTGTCCTCCTGTTGCCGCGTCCACACCCCGTAGAGCGTCGAGCCCGGCTTCAGCTCCCAGCGAAACACGGCGTTCAGTCGCAGCGATCGGAGACTGAAATCGGGGTCGTCGAAGGTGAATGTCGGAGCCGCGTTGAAGTCGCCATCGGGATCGACGGTGTATTTGCGCGACAGCGGGTCACGCGAGAACGGCAGGCCGGCGGCCTGGTAATCGAGAAAGTCGAAGGTTCGCGGCCGCGCGAGCTCTTTCAGATGCGTGTAGTCGCCAGCCGCAAGCAGCGGTTGCGCGAACACCTGCACCGAGATCGTCGGGCTGAGGACGGCCGTCACGCGTGTGGTCATCGAGAGCTGCGTCTGGTCGAGCGTGCCGAAAACGTAGCGCGATCCCTGCGTGGAGGTTGCCGTCGAATCGCTGATCGTCGTCACGTACTGTGCGACCTGGCGAAAGCGGCTCCACTGCGGGCCGGTCGACAACGTCAGACGCGGTGACGGCTTGAGATTGACGGTCAGGCCGCCGTTGTTGCCCCAGCCGCCGGCGGAATTCCAGTTGTGATTGGCGAAGCCGTTCAGCCAGATCCACTTGCGCTGGTCGGTGCCACCGTTGATATTCCAGAAGACTCCGCCGGGATTGGTCGCCGATGGTCCGCCACGCGTCAGGCGATCGTCGAGCACCTTTCGTTGCGTGCCGGTGTTGAAATTCAGAAACCAGTAATTGCGGAAGGTAATGCCCGTCTGGGCGTTGTAGCCATCACCCTGCAGTTCGCGGTTGAAGTTCCAGTTGTACCACTTGGCCACCCACAGAAATCGCGAGCGTGAATAGCGATTCGGTTTGTTCCAGCGCCACATGCTCACGGCGTGCATGCCGGCGCGATCGGCGATGTTCTGGAAGCCGAGATCGTTCGATTCGAAGCCTGGACTCACGGACCACAGCGCCGCGTTGACCTGCCAGACGCCGCTTTGGCGATTCAGATTGACCGAGCCGTTGAACCCGCTGAGCGACGTTCTCGCGCTGTCCAGGTCAACATGAGGGGCGTCCGGCCGTTGGTAATACCGCTGCGATGCTTTTTGCAGCGTCGTAATCACATTGGCGCTGCCGCTAATGCGACTCCCGGCGAGTCTGCCGGTGATGACCCAGTCGCGTTTGCGATCGAGAAAGAGATAGGCGTCGGTCCCGAACACGTACGCGTTGTCCGCGAGCGCCGTTCGCAGGGCGTCGCTGTCGAGAACGCGATTGACCCCCGTGGTCATGAATCCGAGGCCGATCCGCCGGCCGAATTCGCGCTGCACCCGGAAGACGGAGTAGCTGGTGAGTGGTTCGGCGACCGCCGTCGACGTCACCAGGCCCGTTCGCGTGCGTGCCTCTTCGCGACCGGTCACCGCTTCGAGCAATCCGATGCTCCAGCCGCGGCTCGTCTTGCCGGTGAGCTTGGTCGCGCCAAGAATGGTCGTCGCGGTCGGCGCGTCGACGAAGTCGGCCGTCGGCTTGATCTGCGGTGCGCGTCCGATGCGGCGCGAGTAGAAGATGTTCGGTTCCGAGCGGTTGAACCCCCAGAAGTTGTTCGAGCCGCCCTGGCCGAAGTTGTTGAAAATCTGCGCGCCCTCGAGGAAGAACGCGCGCTTTTCTGGAAAGAACGTCTCGAACGCCGTCAGGTTGACGACTGCGGGATCGACCTCCACCTGGCCGAAGTCGGGGTTGACCGTGGCGTTCACGGTCAGGTTGCTCGTCACACCCCATTTCAGATCGAGCCCCGCGGCCCCGAACGCACGCGAGCCGTCGTTGAACGGACTGCCCGCAGCTGGATTGATGAACTCCTGGCGCGCGGCCGTGTAGGGGAGCAGCTCGAGATGACGCGTCGGGCTCAGGCCGTCGAACCCGGTCAGGTCGAGCATGCGCGAGGCGATGCCGGTCTGGTTCTTCGGGACCATCGCCAGCCACGAGTACTCGTTCTTGCGCTGGATGAATCGCTCGACGTTGACACCCCACGTCGGATGCTCGCCACCGGGAAAGCGCAACTGCGAGAGCGGAATGCGGATCTCCACAGTCCAGCCCTGATCGTCGATCGCCACCTGCGATTGCCAGACCGCGTCCCACGACGTGTCCTGCCAGCTGTCGTTGTAGAGGATCGAGTCCTTCTGGACGTTCGCCGCGCTGACCCGGAACACGGCGCCCGTCAGCCGATCGTGCATGGGGTCGAGAAACAGCGTCACGCGATCGGCATCGGCGTCGCTGTCGCGCGTGGAGAGCCGCTTGACGATGCGCTGCGGCTCGCGGTCGAACATCCGCACCGCCACATACAGCGCGTCATCGTCGAACGCGAAGCGGATCTCGGTCTGTTCGGTGGCCGGTTGGCCTTCCTCCGGGTCGAGCTGCGTGAAGTCGGACGCCGCGGTGGCCAGCGTCCAGCATTCGTCGCTCAGCCGCCCGTCGATCACCGGCGGCTTGGCCGTGCGGACGGCGCGTAGTTCAGGAGGCGCGGCCGCTTGCGGAGCAGCCGCTGCCATGCCGCTCACCCCGAGGATCCCCACGAGAATGCCCAGAAAGACGCGGGCGAGCGGCAGCATCATGACAGCTCGGTGAATAGACGATGGCAGACGCCTGGTGGTTGGCTGGTTATCGGCCTTTTCGCACGTAAACGTTACCGTTGAACGTCCGCATCTCGATTTCCGGGCCGCCGCCGTTGACGGTGCCATAGATGGCGTTATTCACCTCGATGCGGAGCCTGCCGCCGTCGCGGCGCGTCTCCGGCGTCGCAGTGTTGGGCCGCAACTGGATATCGAAATCCGAGTAGACGTCGCCCATGTCACTCCGCAGCTTCAGGTTGGCCTTCACCGTGGCGGGCAACGTCACGTCGACGCCGCCATTGAGCGATGTGAACGCCATGGGCTTGTCGGGCGTGAGCCGAGTCAACGTTGCGGTGACTTTGCCGTTGACGGTGTGGGCGACGACACTGCCGGCCACATTGGTCAGGGTGATCGGGCCGTTCACATTTTCCAGCTCGAGGTCACCCTCGACGTCGGAAACGGTGAGGTTGGCGTTGTTGACGAGCGAGAGCTTGAGGTTCGTTCTGAGCGGGACTTGAACGTCGAAATCGATCGGACGATTCGGCCCAGCGTCGATCTTGACGACGTTGCGCGCTTCTTCGACCTCGAATCCCGCGGCCTGGGTCAGCCGCCGCAGCCCGGTGGACGCGCCGGCATCGCCACGTCGCGGGCCGCGCGACGGTCCGTCTTCCCGCGGGTGCGCGTCGATGAGCACGTCCTTACGGTTGGTGCCCTTGATCGTCGCGCTGCCGTTCACGAGGTTCAGCTCGAGCATCCCCGGTCGACCGGGATCGGAGAGCGCGACGGTCAGCGACTGCGCAGGTTGTTGGCCGACGATGACGGCATTGCCGGCGAGCGAGACGACGGCAGCGGTTGCTGCGAGCATGAGCACACGACGGATCTTCATGGGGTCCTCTCAGCGAGCGGCGCGTATCACGCGCACGTCGCCATTCAGTGTTTCCAGTGTGATTTCCGGTCCGCCGCTTCCGGCGCGGACGAGAGTGAATCCGCCGGAGCGATACACAAATCGACCATCGCGACGGCTGGGCGCCGGGGCCGGACGCGCGGCCACGGGCGTGACGTCGAAATCGGTGAACAGACCTCCGTGGAACGTCTTCATCCGCAGGTCGGCTGAGAGCGTCGGCGGAAACGTCGCCGTGATGTCGCCGTTGACGGTCTTGAGCAGCGACTCGTCGCGCGGTGGCGCAAGGAAGGTCACGGTCACCCCGCCGTTGACCGTCGTCGCCCGCCCGGAGCCGCGCACGCCGCGCACGGTTACTGGGCCGTTGACGTTGGTCACATCGAAATCGCCGGTGACCCCGGCCACGTCTATTGACCCGCCGTTGATGCCGCAGACGCGGAACCGGACGGCGGCGGGAACGTGAACGGTCACATCGGTCGTCACGCGGTACCGCGTGCGATCCCACCATGGTTCACGTGAGCCGATGTACGATTCGCCGCACGCTGCGCCGTGGGGTTCGCGAACGATCAAACCGACGGTGCCGCCGCCGTCCATCGTCTCCAGCCGCACGTCGCGCCGCGCCTCGTCGACGAACTGCTCCCGTTCGGCCTCGATCGTGCGGTCGATGCGCAGGCGAACCTCGTTTCCCCCGTCGCCCGTCACCTGAATCGAGCCGCGGGTCACGCGCACGTCGAGCGTCTGGACGTCACTGCCGGCGAACCGCAAGGTCCGCTCGATCGAATCCTGGCGCGTCACGGCGAAGTCGCGCTTCGGCTGCGCGTGCACCGCGACACCTGCGGCGATGCTGAGTGCGAGGATCAGTTTCTTCATCACGTCACCCGATTTGCTGAAGGCTCCACGTCGCGCGCTTACGGACGGCCTGGTCGACCATGGCATCCTGCGCCAGCCGGCGGAGCTCAGGGACCGCTTCGCGCTCGTTCACTTCCACCATGAAATCGATCAACGCCATCTGCACGAGCGGCGAATCCTGACGGTTCAAGGCGTCGAGCGCTGCGCGGCGGACGTTCTGCTGATCCGCGAACCGTTTCAGCGCATCGATGCTCGCCAGGCGGACGTTGACGTTCGAGTCGTGCACGAGCGTGTCGAGCAGCGCGGCCACGACTTCGTTCCCCGGCATCTCGATCTGGCCCGTCCAGCTGACGCCCTTGAGCCGTTCGCTGGCGGACTGCTGCGTCAGGAGCGACAGGGCGACCATCTGTCTCGTCTCGCGCAGTTCCTGCCGGAGCGCCGCGATCGATGGATCCGGCTGCGCCGGCTGATTCATGCCGCGACCGATGACGATGCCGATGCCGAGCACGGCGATCGCGGCCGCCGCCAGCGCCCATGGGGCGATGTATTGCCACGACGATTGCGGTGCGCGCGCGCCGCGTCGCGAGCCGGTGGCTTCGCGCTCCTCGGCAAGCGCCGCGTCGAAGCGGCTGCGCATCGCGGCGGAATTCGCCGGCTCGCCCGGGATATCACCGAGGAGATCCCAGATCTCCACGTGGTCGTCGTGCGAGAACGCGTCCTGGTGCGGCCGTCCTACGTCGCCCGGATTCCGGTTGTCACCGTCCATGAGGGTCTCTCCGACAGCTGCAGGAAGATGTCCCGCAAGTCCTTCACCGCCCGATGCAGCCGCACTTTGACGGCGCCGGGCTCGATGCCGAGCAGATCCCCGATCTGCTCGTGGGTCATTTCGCGATACCGCGCCAGCACGATCAGCTCGCGCCGGTCGTCGCGCAGCAGCATCAGCGCGCGCTGGAGCCGGGCCACGTCCCGGTCGCGTTCCAGCCGAGCGGCCGCGCTCGCCTCGGGCGAGGCCACATCGACGTTCTCGTCGGACACCTGCTCGATCCCGCTGTGGCTGCGGAAGTAGTCGGCGCGCAGGTTGCGCGCGATCCGGTAGAGCCAGGTCTGGAACCGGCCGTCTTCGCGAAAGGTGCTCCGATACTTGAGCACCCGCATGAAGACTTCCTGCACCAGGTCCTCCGCCGCAGTCCGGTTGCCCGTCATGCGGCACAGGTAATCGAAGATGGGGACGTGATAGCGGTCGAACAGGGGACCAAGCTGGTTCAGGTCCCCCTCACGGACGGCGAGCATCAGGGCCTCATCAGTCACAGGTGCGCTGACCCTGAATACAGCAATGGACTCGAAAGGTTACAGGCGCAGTCGGGTTTCCAGGACCTGGTCGGGCTTGAACCCGCCGATCTGCAGGAAGTATTCGGCCGACGACACCAGCGCGGCGACGGGAACGAGCCCGACGATCTCGCTTTCGAGCACCGCCACGCCGTAGCGCGCCGCTTCCCGCTTGACCGCTTCGAAGACGCGGAAAATCGGCGTCTTCTCGTAGTTGGTGAGATTCATCGACACCTGGACGAGCCCGCGGTCCTCGAGCGCAATGCCCATCGCCTTCACGTAGCGAAATCCGCCGCTGCTGTGGCGCACCGCGGTTGCGATCTTCTTCGCCACATCCAGACGATCGGTCGCCAGATTGACGTTGTAGGCAATGAGGGGCATGCGCGCGCCGATGACGCTCGCGCCGGCGCTCGGATGCGGGTGCGCGGGACCGAAATCGGGCCTCCACGCAGATTGAGCGAGCTTGTCCGCGAGCCCTTCGAATTCGCCGCGCCGGATGTCTTCGAGATTGCGTCGGGCAGGATCGGTGGCGGCGTCCTCGTACAAGAACACAGGCATGCCGAAGCGCTGCGCCACCGCGGATGCCGTGTCGCGCGCGAGCGCGACGCAGTCGGCCATGGTGACGTCCGCAATCGGAATGAATGGCACGACGTCGACCGCGCCCAGGCGAGGATGCTCACCGGAATGGTGACGCAGATCGATGCGGGTGACAGCGACGTCGAAGAGCGCCAGGATCGCCGCCTGGAGCGGAGCAGGCTCGCCGACCATCGTGAGCACCGAACGGTTGTGAGACGGGTCGGAGGAGTAATCGAGCAGGCGCACGCCGGGCACGCCGCGGACGGCATCGACGAGCGCTGCAACGACGTCGGCGCGGCGCCCGTCGCTGACGTTCGGCACGCACTCGACCAGCGGCATGCGCAGCTTGTATCACAGTTTCTTTTGCCCGATAATCGCTCCATTCCTGAATGACCGAACCGGTGCGCAGTCCGAACGCCAGCGACCGATCCTTGACCGACGCTGAGCGTGAGGCTCGCATCGAAGAGCTCCTGCTGTCGGGGCTCGATCAGTATTTCAGCGGCCAGTACGAACAAGCGATCAACATCTGGACGCGGGTCGCTTTTCTGGAGCGGCGGCACGGCCGTGCACGCGCGTACATCGAACGCGCGCGCAGTGCGCTCGCCGAGCGCCAGCGCGAGTCCGAGGAACTGCTGCACAGCGGTGTGGCGGCCTACAACGCCGGCGACCTCGCGGGCGCCCGCGACCTGCTGTCGCGCGCCGTGGAGCAGGGCGATCCCAGCGACACGGCACTCGCGTTCCTGCAGCGCCTCACGCGATTGGAAACGGCAGCGGCCGCCGTCGATGTGACCGCAGTCGTCAGTCCGACATCCGCCGCTGGCAAGGCGAACACCGAGCCGCGACGCACCAATTGGGTGCTGACCATCGCGGTGAGCGCCGCCATCGCCCTGACGATTCTGCTCCTCACGCGACCGGTGGCCTCCTGGCTGGCCGAGCGGCCGATGAACACGGACGTGGTCGCGCCTCCGCCGGATCCGCTGCCGATGGTGCATTCGATGGATGCGCTGATGGCACAGGCGCGATGGCTGCAGGCGAGCGGCCGGACCGCCGACGCGCTGCGCGTCCTCGACAGTATCGAGCCGTCCGATCCGTTGCGCTCCGAAGCCGATCGCCTGCGCGCGGAGCTGCAGCAGGACACCGGACCTGACAAGGTCCAGCCTATTACGTCCTCACCAGACACAGGCAGCGCGCGATGAAATGTCCGAAATGCGACTACCTGGGATTCGATACTGGCGAGCGCTGTCGCAACTGCGGTTACGACTTCTCGCTCATCGCCGCGCCTGTTGCGGCGGCCGGCATCACGACCGAGCCTGACCTGCCGCTTCGGCATGGGGGGGGCGGCTCGATCGAGCCTGCCGTCTGGCCGGAAGATCTCGACCGGGCACTGGGCGGAGCGACCGACCCAAGTGGCCGTGAAGCGACGCGGCCGGGCGCTGTTCCGTTCACCCGCGCTCGCCGCGCTGACTCCGACGTTGCGGCGTCGCGGCCGGCGCGCGCCAGCGACTCGGCACTCCCGTTGTTTTCTCCAGCATCGTTCGATGACGACGAGCCGCTGATCAAGATGCCGGCCGCTCCACGGCCGCCGCTTTCCGTGCGGCGGACGCCGGAGTCAGCGGCGACCGCGCGGCGGGCGCCCAAAGAAGCCACCACACACCAGCGGAATGTGTCCAGACGGCCGGCGACGGACGAAGCAGACGAGCCCACCTTGGGCTTCGGCGACGACCTCGCCTACTTCCCGTCCGAGCAGACGGTCGACCAGCCGCGCGCAGTTCGCACGACGACAGTGACACCGCTCGCCGCCAGCAGCGTGCTGCGCCGGGTGGTGGCGGTGCTCATCGACCATGCCATCCTGCTTGGCATCGACGTCGCCGTGATCTATTTCACGCTGCGGCTCGTCTCGCTCACGTGGAGCGATTGGCAGCTGTTGTCGCCGCTTCCGCTCGCGGCATTTCTCGTGCTCATCAAGCTCGCCTATTTCTCGGCGTTCACGGCACTCGGCGGACAGACGATCGGCAAGATGGCCACCCACATTCGCGTCGTCTCGGAGCAAGGGCGCTTCGTCGATCCGAGGCACGCGCTGGGACGCGCGCTCGCCGGAGCGCTGTCCCTGCTCACACTCGGCGTCGGCTTCCTTCCCGCGCTGCTGACGTCGGAACGCCGGGCGCTCCATGACCGGCTCGCTCATACGCGCGTCGTCTCGGCATGAAAACGCGTTCGCGGACCATAAAGGTCCGCGCCGCATACCCGAGGATCGCCCGCTGCACCAGCCGGGTTAGTCTTCGCTGAATCTCAGGCGGAAATCACCTCGAGCTCTCTCTGATGCGTCGTCGACTCGGTCTCTTCATCGCCACGTTCGGATATATCGGATACGCGCCCATCGCCCCGGGGACGTTTGGATCGGCCGCCGGCCTGGCCGTGTTCTATGGCGTGCGTCACCTCGGATCGGTGTCGATTGAGATCGCCGCGATCCTCGCGTTGTTCGCGATCGGTATCTGGAGCGGCACCGAGGCGGAGCATCACTTCGGCGGCGTGGATCCGGGTCCTGTGGTTCTCGATGAAGTGGTCGGCATGCTGATCACGCTGGCGCTGATTCCGGTGAATCTGGCGGGCGCCATCGTGGGCTTCATCGTCTTCCGCGTGCTCGATGTGGTGAAGCCGTGGCCGTCGGCGCAGCTCGAGGGGCTGCCGGGCGGTCTTGGCGTCATGGCCGACGACGGCATGGCCGCCCTGTACGGAAACGCGATCATGCGCGCGCTGATCTGGGCGGCGCCGGTAGGCTGGCTCGCATGACGTCGCTTTCGCGAGCGGCGATCATCGCGGTCGGCAGCGAGCTGCTGACGCCGCTTCGCGTCGACACCAACTCGTTGTTCATCACCGAGCAGCTGAATCTTCTGGGCGTCACGGTCACGATGAAGGCGGTGGTCGGCGACGATCGCGCCGAGCTCGCCCACGTCTTCCGCGCGATGCTGGATCGCGTCGATCTCGTGGTCTTCAGCGGCGGTCTTGGTCCGACCGACGACGATGTGACGCGTGAGGTCGTCGCCTCGGTGTTGAATCGCCCGTTGTCGGAGGACGAGGCGATCACGGCGCGGATGCGCGAACGGTTCGCGGCACGTGGCTTCAAGATGCCGATGCCGGAGATCAACAGGCGCCAGGCGATGGTGCCCGCTGGTGCGCGCGTGATCGAAAACAGCAGGGGAAGCGCGCCAGGGTTGTGGATCGAGGAGGGCGCGCGGCTCGTATTGCTCCTGCCCGGCCCGCCGCGCGAGCTGAAGCCGATGTTGACGGCGCTCGTCGAGAGCGATGTCCGTCACCGGGCGTCGGGTCGTGCGATTGTCCGTCGCATCATCCGGATCGCGGGGCGGATCGAATCGCAGACGGACGAGACGTTGCAGCCGCTTTACGCGAAATGGTCCGCGCAGCCGGTCCCGGTGGCCGCGACCATTCTCGCCGCGCTCGGACACATCGAGCTGCATCTGTCCGCCGCTGCGGAATCGCGCGACGCCACCGATCGTGTGCTTGCCGACGCCGTCGGCGAGGTTCTCGCCGTGCTCGGAGCAGACGCGTACAGCACCGACGGCCGCGCGATGGAGCAGGTCGTCGGCGATCTGCTCGTCGAGCGCAATCTGCGCATCGCGGCTGCGGAGTCGTGTACGGGCGGGTTGGTGACGTCGCGTCTGACCGACGTGCCAGGCAGCTCTCGGTACGTCGAGCGATCGGTGGTCGCGTACAGCAACGAGGCGAAAATCGAGTTGCTCGGTGTCCCGGAGGAATTGATCGGCGAGCATGGTGCTGTCAGCGAGCCCGTGGCGCTGGCCATGGCGGACGGCATCCGCGCCCGTTCACGGACCGACGTGGGCGTGGGCGTGACAGGCATTGCGGGGCCGACCGGAGGCACAGCCGAAAAACCCATCGGCACCGTGGCGATTGCCGCCGTGACGTCGAGCGCCACGCGTTCGCGCGTGTTCCGTTTCCTCGGCGAGCGCGAACAGGTCAAGTTCCAGGCATCGCAGTCGGCCCTCGACATGGTGCGGCGGATGCTCCTGGGATAATCCTGTCAACTCCCAACGTCTGACGCTTGACCAACTCCCCACTCCCGACGCGCGGTTGCAGGCGCCTCTTCCTCGCCGTCGAGCTCGACGAGACCGTTCGATCCGAGGCGGGTCGTCTGGTGGAGACCCTTCAGCGACGTGCGCGCTTGTTGGCGCCGCGTGCGCGCCTCACGTGGGTCACGCCGGACCGCATGCACTTGACGGTCCGGTTCATCGGTGCGGCCGATGACGAGAAGCTCGCCGCGTTGCGCCGCGTGCTCGAGGCTCCGTTCGAGACGACGGGCTTCACGTTGTCCGTGCACGGGACCGGCACGTTCCCGCCCAAGGGACCCCCGCGCGTTGTCTGGGCTGGCTTGCAGGACGGGCGCGACCGATTACGTGCGCTCGAGCGCGAGATGACGGCGCGCCTGTCGACCATCGGCATCCCTCCTGAAGATCGCCCCTATAACCCTCATCTGACCCTGGCGCGGGTGCGCGAGCCGGCGGGTTTGCGTGCTGCCGTGCTGCTCGATGGCCTGCAAGCGCATGCCTTCGGCGAGAGCCCTATCGACGCGATTACACTGTTCGAGAGCCGTCTGTCGCCGAAAGGGCCAACCTACGTGGCCTTGTCGCGAACGGCACTGGTGAATCGGCAGGTCTGACGATCGGCTGTCGCCGCGACGCGACTCGACACTACATGGTGACGTCTTCACGACAGGTCGCAATCCTGGGCGCCGGCGGCTGGGGCACGGCGCTTGCCGTCCATCTTGCGCGGGTCGGACACGACGCGCGGCTCTGGGGGCGCGATGCGGCGCTGGTCGCCGACATGCAGGCTCGTCGTGCCAACGCTGTGTACCTGGCGGACGTGACGTTTCCGGAGCGGTTGCGCGTGACCGCCGACCTCGCGGATGCCCTCCAAGGCTGCGATCTGGTGGTCGCCGCGGTGCCGTCGCACGGCCTGCGCGACATTTTGCAGCGCGCGGCGCCGCTGGTGAAACGCTCGGCGATCGTCGTCAGCGCCACCAAGGGACTCGAGCAGGACTCATTGTTTCGAGGCTCCGAGATTGTGGAACAGGAGCTGGGTTCCGGCATCAAGGTGGCTGTGCTCTCGGGGCCGAGCTTCGGGTCGGAGCTCGCGCGGCAATTGCCGACGGCCGTCTCGGTGGCCTCTCACGACGACGCCGTCGTCGAGCAGGTCCAGCAGGAGTTCCGGGCTGCGTACTTTCGGCTGTATGGCACCTGCGATGTGATTGGCGTGGAGATCGGCGGCGCGCTGAAGAACGTGATCGCGATCGCGGCCGGCATGACGCAGGGACTTGGCCTCGGGCACAACGCACTGGCGGGGCTCATCACGCGTGGGCTGGCGGAAATCTCGCGGCTGGCCTCGGCGCTCGGTGGTCAGCGAGAGACGCTGTCAGGACTGAGCGGGCTGGGTGATCTCGTGCTGACGTGTACGGGACGATTGAGCCGGAATCTCCACGTGGGCGTGGAGCTCGCACGTGGCCGTTCGCTGCAGGAGGTGCTGGCGGGAATGAAGATGGTGGCCGAGGGCGTTCGGACCACCGAGGCCGCGCTGGCGCTGGCGGCCCGTCACGGTGTGGAGCTCCCGATTGCGGCGCAGGTCGCCGAATTGCTCGCCGGTCGCAAGACCGCACGCGCGGCGCTCGAGGAGTTGATGCTCCGGCCGCAACGCGCCGAAGTCGGATAACGATTTGTGATGTGGGGTTTGGGATTTGGGATTTCTTGATCGATTACGGCAAGGCCTGACGCGGACGAAGGAGCAGCTGGTTAGCCGCTTCGAGGAGATCGTTCAGCAGGCCGATACGCCGGAGCAACGCGCGCGGCCGATCGACGTCGACACGATCGAGGCGCTCGAGGAAGTGCTGATCGCCGCCGACGTGGGCGTTGCCGCCACCGAGCGAATCGTGACTGCTGTCAGAACGCGGGCGCGCCGGAACGAGAGCCTGCGCGAGCTGGTCAAAGAAGAGATTCGCGGCATCTTCGACGCTGTCGAGGAACCCGCCACCAATGGTCACCATCCGCACGTCACGCTCATCGTCGGCGTGAACGGCACGGGGAAGACGACCACCGTCGGGAAGCTGGCGAATCTGCTGAAGAGCGAAGGCCGGCAGCCGCTGGTGTGCGCCGCGGATACATTCCGCGCGGCCGCCGTCGAACAGCTCGAGATCTGGGCGAAGCGCGCCGACGTCGATATCGTTCGTGCCAAGGAAGGATCCGATCCGGCGGCGGTCGTCTTCGACGCGATTCAGTCGGGAAAGGCGCGCGGGTGCGATCCGATCCTCGTCGACACGGCTGGTCGACTGCACAACCGCGTCAACCTGATGAACGAGCTCGAGAAGATTCGCCGTGTGGCCGGCCGTGCCGCCGACGGCGCGCCGCACGAAGTGCTGCTGGTGCTCGACGCGACCGTTGGTCAGAACGGCGTGCAGCAGGCGCGCGAGTTCACTAACGTCGCCGGTGTGACCGGTATCGTCCTGACGAAGCTCGATGGCACCGCCAAGGGCGGCGTGGCGGTGGCGATCGCGCACGATCTCAAGCTGCCCATCCGTTATGTTGGCGTCGGTGAAGGGATTGAGGATCTGATTCCGTTCTCTCCCGGGGACTACGTCGACACCTTGTTCCAGGAGAAGTGGTAGCGCATGGTGTTCGCGGAGGCGGTTGCGCAACCGGACACCAGCGCCGACGCGGATGAGCGGTGGATGCGGCGGGCGCTGCAGCTGGCGCAGCGCGGAATTGGACGAACGTCACCCAACCCA
>Ga0081539_10005301_pt1 | contig 13265 bp, 15 predicted proteins | sample TabmetS4T2R2_FD_71023 | JGI IMG/M metagenome (GOLD analysis project Ga0081539, IMG submission 71023) | Tabebuia heterophylla rhizosphere microbial communities from the University of Puerto Rico - S4T2R2 | ecosystem: Host-associated > Plants > Roots > Rhizosphere ...
ACGACATCCCACCAGCACTCCCGGCCTCCTCACCACCTGCCGGGGCACGATCTAGTCATAGACCTCAACATGAGGCCTGGGAAAATACAGTGCTCACCGGCAGCCGGCTCGGCTAACAGCATGCCCGAGAGGCAGCTATTGCAGTCCCATTAGGGGAAATGCTCCTGAGCACCCTTGGTGAGGCGTCACGAAAGTTGGCAAGTGGTCACAGAGTGGTCACTGTGCCGTACCGAGGCCTCTTAGGAAGCAACCGTGCCACTGATATCGGAGCGCCTGCGTCTTCGGCGCCAGGCGGAACGCGAGGCCGCTGGCGAAGTGCTGTGGGGTGAGATGATCAGCCAGGAGGCGCGCGTCAAAATCGCCCAGCTCTGGCGTGACGTAGTTCACGTCATCAGCGCGAAGGGCTCGCCCTTGCGGGGGGACGCTGAGAACTGGGTGGCAGGGCTGGTTCTGGGAAACGTCAGGCGGAGCACCGGGACAGAGCCGGCCTGTATCAAGCCGGAGCAACTTGCTCGGACGAAAGCTGACACGCTTGCGCTCCTTGATGTTTTTCAGGCTCTACATGAGCAATCGGGTTCGTAACCCGGAGTCTTCGCCAACTTGAGGAGTTGCCAGCGATGTACGAGGAGGCACTCAACCAGATCCTCAATGCACACAGTGTGGCCTACAAGATGATCAACAGGCAGATCGTGCCCTTCGGTGAGGACCCGGTCTACGCCGCGACGATCGAGCCTACGGTCAGACTCTTGATTGATCGCCGCTTCAAGCCGGCCCAAGCCGCATTTCTCAATGCGCTGCGCGAGATCCAGAGCCGGAAGCCTGACGACGCCATTACCGATGCGGGGCCGGCGCTCCAGGAGACCCTGGTCGAGCTCGGCTGCGACGGAAACACTCTGCACCGGCTTATGGCGGACGCTCGCCGTCGCGGGCTCCTTGCCGGCCATGACGAGAAGCTGACTGGCCGGCATCGTCGCCTTCATGGAATGGGTCTCCGCGGACAGGAGCGAGAAGGGCGACGCCCACCAGCACTCGGACGCGACGATCGCTGACGCCTGGCTGGCCGTGCACGTCGTGGGCGCACTGATCCGGAGACTCGCCTCCGATGATCCCCGGGTGCTTGCGCGCCGCTAACCCTCGACGCTAATCGTCGGCCGGCGCGGGACCAGTGCGGCGGCTCGCTCAGCGGCCTCCCGGCCGGCACCCTCCAGTAGGTGCCCGTACACGTCGCTGGTGATCGAGATCGAGGAGTGGCCGAGCCGCTTCGAGACCAGGGCGAGCGGCACACCGGCCTGAATCATCAGGGACACCGACGTGTGGCGAAGATCATGAAGCCGTGCGGCTGGAAGGCCTGCCTCGCGCGCGAGCTGGCCGAAGCGCTTCGTTAAGTGGTCCAGCGCCTCATGCTCGACGCCGGCAAACATCACAACTCCGCACTGTGTCACATCGCCACCACGCTGCTCACCCGGATCATCGCCTGCTGGCGGGCCGGACAGCCATACCAACTGCGCAACCTCGACGGAACCCCCGTCACCGTTGAACAGGCCCGAATGATCATCGCCGAACACTACGCGATCCCCAAAGGCGTCCGTGCCCGACGCAAAACCACCGCCGAGACGACCGGATCTGCGCCGAGAACGGCATCCGGCACCTGTTGACCGCACCCCGATCGCCCACCACCACCGGCAAAGTGGAGCGTTGGCACAAGACGATGCGGGCCGAGTTCCTCACCGAGCATGACCGTCAGCACGCCACCATCGAGCAGATGCAGGCGGCATTGGACGGCTGGGTAGCCCATTACAACACCGAACGGCCGCATCAGACGTTGGGGACGCGGCCACCGATCGAGCGGTTCGCCCTCGCCGCCCCGGCCGGTGGGCCGGTCAACGAGCCAACAGCGATGCCCCGCTGGTGAGGCGGCCGGTGGCGGAGCCGACACCACAGATCGTTCAGCTGCCGGGGTGCAGCGCTGGGTTGACCAACACCCAAGTCCGACGTCTTCGTCGGCATCCTGAGCGCCAACAGCGTCGCCAAGCTCGCCCTCGGAATCGCCGATAACCAGGCCCTCACCGTGCTTTGCGAGTGCGTCGCTACCGTGCCGATGATCATCTTTCCGCGCGTCAACGCGGCCCACGCCCGACAACCCGCATGGCCTCACCACCTCGACGCACTCCGCTCCGCCGGCGTGGAACTGATTTACGGCGAGCACATCTGGCCCCTCGCCGAGCCTCGCACTGCAGGTCCTGGCGAGCTAACCTGGGCCGCGATCTTGACCGCATTCAAGCCCTATTGCTGATCCTGGTTCCGGCGAACTACTCACTGCCTAGGCCGCGAGTCAGTAGCGCGTCGAGACCTGACCAATCCGGGGCGTACGAAGGTTCGAGCTCTCTCCGCCACCGGCCGTAGATCTCGACAGTCCGCTCCACAACGTTCGGCCTTGGAGAAACGCTGATCGGGCCGCGGATCAGCCTGGCCACGTCTTCTGCCATCTTGTCTCGAGCCGACCCGAACCGATGGATGCGGGTGCCAAGGTCGTGGTCGCGAAGAAGCATCGCTTGCACAAGGCACGAGCGCATAAGGTCCAGGATCAGGTGTAGCCCTATCAGCCGATCCTGGCGGCCAAGTTTCGCGGCGGCGAGCGCAGCAATCATTCTGATGTCGTTGTCATCGGCTTGAGCAGGCGCTTGGATACCTCCACCCTCTACGATCAGATCGATTCGGCGCCCGTCTCGGAGCACTACCCGCAGAACCTGCTGGCCGGTGCTCAGGTCCTCAGAAGCGGCCCAGATATCAAGACCGGCAAACAGGTCGACCGGCTCCACCGCTTCGCCCAGGTCAACATGCAGATCAAGATCACTCCACTGATCGAGTTGATCACAATCTAGAACTGAGCCAGTCGTCATATGGGTCGCAGAGGCCGGCAATCGGCTGACCAGCTCATCCCGCAGGTCGAGTTGCCACGTCATCCAGCGATCGTCGCATCTCATCGCCGAATGCTGCACTTATGCAGCCGCCGTCACGCCCGGCCGCCTGATCTGAGTAACCAGCTACCGACTCCGCGGCCGTTGCATCTCCGCCTTGACGCCTGTCCTGGACGCCTGTCTTGGACGCCGCGTTGCCGATTCCGGCTCTAGTTGATCAAGGGCCGGCTTCCCTGGCCGACGGCGGCGGCTTGTAGGGCTCAATTTCAGCGGTGGCCGGGCAGGAGTTGCTCTGCGAGTCGATCTTGCAGGTCGGCGTGCCGGAATTGATAGACAGCGCCCGCTTGTCGCAGCACCTGCCTCGCCACGCCCGTTTCTAGCAGTTGCATGAACCGCACTCGCCGCCTCAGTGCGCGAAGGGCTGACTCCGCGAACATTACCGACGATGTGGCGCGAGACCCAATCACGCCGGTAAGCATGATTAGGAACACCAGCAGGGCTCCGATGCCCAACAGAATGATGATGTCGCCGACTTCCAGTCTGGGTTCGGGTAGGGGATCGGGTTCACCGAATCCGGCCTCGTACGCGAGCCCTAGCCCGAGCCCGAAAGCGGCGATGGCGACAGTGGACAGCAAGGTCACAAGTGACCCGGCGACGAGTTGGCTTCGTAACTCTCTCTGATACACCGAGCGTGGAGTCGCGTCCGGGACTGATGGGAGCGGCCTGCGCCATGCCTGCTGCACCACCTCAACGGCTAGGCCGACGTATGCGAATGCCAGCCCGAACACCGCTCCGCCGACAAAGCCGTCCTCGGCCAAGAACCAGATCGGAACCGCGCATGCGAAGGCCAACCCAATCGCCTTTAGAAAGGCACGTCTGGAAAAAAGGGCCCACCTCAGCTCATGCCGTGTCGGCCATCGTGGGGTGATCGAGTAAGGGGTCACCCTTGGATCACCCCTTGCGATCCTTCGCCAGTTCAGCAGCCCGTACCAAAGCCCGGCCACGATCCCCGCGCCGAGCCCGTTCACGATCAGACCCGCGATCCCTCCACGGAGTCCTGCGGCGAGTCCGGCTCCAAATCCCTCATCGATCGCTATCACGATGAGGCCGGTGAGCCCAGTGATGAACCCGGCCCCGAGCCCGGCAGCGAGTCCGGCGCCTAACCCGGCCCCGAGCCCAAGTTGCCAGCGTGGAATCCAGCCCGGTATTTGCCACCAGCGCAGGTCGCGGGTTGGGCCGCCGGGCTGTCTGTTCAACTGATACGCGAGCCAACACAGCCAGTAGGTTGCGTGGGAGCGCTCGCGACTGTCGGGATAGGCCGCGACAAGAACATGGTCGAGCAGGTGGACTCGCAACGCCTTCTCATCGTCCAGCTCGTTGGTGAGCAATTCTCGAGGATCACTCCGTGCATACGCGAAGCGGGCGAGGGAGAGCGTCAGTGGCGTGTTGAGCGTCTGAGCCAAAACCCCTGCCGGATGGGCGTGAATCTGGTCGGCAATTTCCTGCCAGGCCCGTCGAGCAGTTCCGACCTGGCCTTCTAACAAGTACTGGGTGGCCGCTCGTGGACCAACCGGGCGCAATTCGACGACCGCCACGAACGCCAGCCGTCCACCATGGCCAATAGTGTCGCGAAACTCATCCGGCCGGCTCGTGATCACCACGCGCTGTCCGGCCCCCTCAGCATTCAGCCGTTCAAGGGCCTCAATGCGAACGCCGTCGGGCATCTCATCCAGGCCGTCCAAGAAAAGCGCGATGCGTCCAGTGTCGAACAGTTGAGCGACGGCATCTGGCCCGAAATTTCCCGCCCCCATGTATGGATGGTCACGATCAACTGTCGCCGTTACCCACTCCCGCAGCCCCTGCGTCCTCGGATTCCACGAGCCCATGGTCAACCACACCGGCACCGGGACGACCGACCTTGCCGCTTCCGACACCTCACTGCGGTGCCGCAGAGCTTCCACGAGCAAAAGGATCATCGCGCCCGTTTTGCCAGTTCCGGGGTCCCCGATCAACACCAGCCGGCCGTGACGCAGCCGGGCATATACCTCGTCGTGCAACCGAGTCACCAACCCGGAATTGAGTACCTCTCCCCTTAATGAACTGTTTTCGGCGCCGTTTGGCAACGGCCGGGGATCGGTCGGCAAGCGTGGTGACGCCGTCAAGTCGTGCCTCGGCAGCGCAATGTCCTCCGTCGCCCATCGCCAACGCACGCGAACAGGGGCCGGTGTCTGAATTCCACGCTGAACCAGCTGCTGGGACCATGTGGCCAACGTGCGCACAGCCAACAGATCGGCCGCCGCATCCAATTCCGGCGCCGTGGAGGTCCTGGGCGGTCCACGCCGTCGCCGCCAACCCCAAAGGACCGCGGGTGGCACCAGCACGGCGGCGGCAAGCAGGGAACCCGACACCTGTGCCCTGTTTGGCCGCTCAGCCGCAGGCCCAACCCACAATACATACCAAATCACAGAGATCGCGGCCATAACCACAACCAACACCCAGACCAATGCCCACGCAGGCCGGTCCCGCCCATTCACAACGACTGATTATCGCAGGCGCGCATTCTGAGCCCGTCTTCGCCGCCTGGAATTGGTTGGTCAGCCCACAGCCTCCATTCGTCGGTGTCAACAACCACGCTCCGGAACCATGAGATCCGACAGCAGCCGTGACAGCAACGTGGCCGCGACGTGACGGGTCGACGGCGAACCGACCGCCTCAACTAACGTCGTAGATGAACGGTCGCATACGCATGTCGAGCGTCAGCCTGGGTCTACGGATCAGAAGATCAAGATCGCGAAACCGGGAGCCATTCTGGGAGCCAGATCGCACAGCCAACCTCGTACGACAACGAGCGCGCACGGAGCGCAAGCTGCGATACCCCGCCGGACGGTCGACTCGGCGGACCATCCCGGACGCCTGGTCCAGACCTGCGGATGAGAGGTTGGGGTTTGAATCCCTCCCGGGTGCGCTTTCCGCGTCGCACTCGACCCGATCGAGGGTGAGCCCAGTCCTGATATCGTCCGCACGGCCGCTTGCAGTCGCAATCACTCAGGAGGTTCGCGGTGCCGGACACCACCTGCCACATGTCGATCTCGTTGGACGGCTTCGTCGCCGGGCCGGACCAGAGCCGGGAGGATCCGCTGGGCAAGCGCGGACTGGAACTGCACGGCTGGCACACCGGTGACCCGCGGGCCAACGACGCTGACAGGATCGCGAGCGAGTGGCTCCTGCGGCCCCGGGGGGCGTACGTGATGGGGCGGAACATGTTCGGCCCGATCCGTGGCGACTGGGATGAGGACTGGTCGGGCTGGTGGGGCCCCGAACCGCCGTATCACGCGCCGGTGTTCGTGCTGACCCATGACGCTCATGAACCGATCCCGATGGATGGCGGAACGACGTTCCACTTCATCACCGAGGGCTTCGACGCGGCCTACTCCGCGGCGTGTGAGACCGCCGGAGACAAAGGGGTGGACATCGCCGGTGGGGCATCGACCGTCCGGCAGGCGTTGATCGCCGGGGTCATCGACGAGCTCACCCTGGACGTCACTCCCGTTCTGCTCGGTTCGGGCGAGCGCATCTTCGACGGGGTTGAGTCCTTCGACTTCGAGCCCGTGGAGGTGCTTCACTCACCGCTCACCACCCACATCCGATACCGCCGCGTCAGCTGACTCCACCGCCGCGCTTCGGCACGGTCATTCATCCGACCCGGCATGACACGTGCCCCGACGGCTAGACGGTCAGCGGGTTGGCGACGTCGAGTTGATCATGGTCGATGAGCCAGCGGACCGATTCCAGGACTGCCTCCTCCGGCTCGTACCGCGGCTCGTATCCGATCAGGGTGCGGGCCTTGTCGATGCTCAAGTAGTGGTTGCGGACGAGGTGCTCCCAGCTGGACTCGTACGCGTCTTCGGTGGTGCTGCGACGGAAGTCGTCCCACGTCACCGAGCGCAGGTCGGCAGTCTGGCCGAACCAGGAGGCGGCCATCTGGGCGTAGCCGCGCACGTTCAGGGCCGAGGGCGCGACGATGGTGAAGTCCTCCCCGGCGGCGACGTCTCGGTGGGCGACCGCGGCTTCAAAGGCCTGGGCCACGTCGTCGGCGTGGACGTGGTGCATGAACTCCGCACCTATCCCAGGGACGTCGATCGGCCGTCCGGCGGAGATCCTCTGCCAGACCGAGCGGTCGAGGTTGCCGAGCGGCCCGATCGGATGCCAGCCGGGCCCGACGATGTGGCCCGGGTGCAGGGATGTGGTCGCCAGCCCGCCGGACCTGGTCTCCTCCTTCAGCATCGAGGCGGTGGCCGCCTTCGCGATGCCGTACTCGCCGATGGGCGGGGCTCCGTTCTCCTCGGTGATCGGCAACCTGAGGCTCGGGCCGTGCCGCCAGATGGACCCGCAGTAGAGCAGGTGCCCGGCCTCTCCCCGCAGCCGCTCGACGAGCGCGACCGCGGAGTCGAGGGTGAAGCAGATCAGGTCGATGACGACCTCGGGCTCGAGGTCGGCAACACGGCTCGGAAAGGTGCCCTCGCGATCCTCGGCGGCTCGATCGGCGGTCACCTGTTCCACGTCCTGCCAGGCGGGGTCGTCGACGTAGCTGGACCGCTGCCCTCGGCTGATGCTGACCACCTCGTGGCCGGCGCGGACCAGCCTGGGAACCAGAAAGGTGCCGATGTGTCCGGTTCCCCCGATGACGACGATTCTCATGACGCCAGACTAGGCAGGCTCGACGACCATAGCTGGACCGCCGTCGCGGAGCTCAGCTATCGCTCGAGCACGCGGGCGATGCCCTGTCGCACCTCGGTCTCGAGCGCTCTGTCGATCGATATCCCGAACTCCCCCTCTAATGCGTCCCGGCGGGCGACGAAGACATCCACGGCGCCTTCGATGGTCGTGGGTACGGCAGCGATGCCCATGGGTCGAAGGAGATGAGCATGCAGCTGAGTCATGTGCTCTGCGACGAGATCCGTTCGGCCGATGGAGGCCTTGGTGGTCAGCCACCAGATCCAGTCCCAGAAGTGGGTGTTGATGGCTGGCAGGGTGTCTGGACTGGGCTCCAGTGCAGGCCGGGGATCCTGGGAGCGGTCAAGGAAGAGGTATTCGATCTTGGTCGGGCCGCGCAGCAGGACCTGATAGACCGGGAAGTGACCCATCGGCTCCCATTGCTGGCTGAGAGGGTTCAGCGGCGCGACGAGGGTCGGCAGATCTCGCGCGAGTGTTTCGAAGTCAGAGGTCTCGACGGCGAAATCCCAGTCGGACAGTTCTTCGTGAGTCCCGCGTGATCGTGAGCCTGCGAACGCAACGCGCGTGACTGCCGGGTGGCCAGCGATCAACCCGGTCGCAACCTTGATCACGTCGTCCACCCTGCCATCGTCGCAGCGCTTCGAGCGACGCCGCAACACCCGCCAGTCCTGCTGGCACCATTGTGAGTGCCTCAGCGGGCCTGGCGCCGACGGCCATGATCACAACGTGACCCTGGACGTTCCCGTGGGAACGTTCATCGGTGCGCAGGCCGAAGGGCCGTCTCGAGCCCACAGCGGCGAGAATGTGGAGATGACCGAGCACGGACACCGGCACGGCCGAACGCCGGGAATCGGGGAGACCGAGCTGCACGACGAGGCGTACTGGGATGCCCGCTACGCCAGCGCGCCCGCGATCTGGAGCGGACGGCCCAACCCACAGCTCGTCGCGGAGGCGCTGAGCCTCGAGCCCTCAACGGCACTCGACGCCGGCTGCGGCGAGGGGGCCGACGCAGTCTGGCTTGCCGGACGTGGCTGGCGGGTGACCGCGGTCGACATCTCCGCCGTTGCGCTGGAACGCGCGGCGGATCATGCCCGGTCGATGGGCGCCGACGTGGCAGACATGATCACGTGGCGACGGGCCGACCTGACCAAGGACGCCGACTTCGACGAGCGGTTCGGGCTCGTCTCGGCACAGTTTCTGCACGTGCCGCGGCCGGATCGCGACGCGCTGCATGGCAGGCTCGTAGCCCTCGTCGCACCGGGCGGCACACTGCTCGTCGTCGGCCACCACCCGTCCGACCTCGAGACTGCACCAGGCATCCGGCCACGCCATGGCGACGTCCTGTTCCTCCCGGAGGAGATCATCGCGCTGCTCGAGCCGGCATCGTGGACCGTCGTCGCCGCCGAGTCGCGGCCCCGGACCACGGTCGACGGCGACGGCCGCACTCTTCAGGTCGCCGACGCAGTGCTGGTCGCGCGGCGGCACGAGTCTGCCTCCCCTCCGACTGACGGCCTCACCCGAGCGACGCAGGAATAGCCATTCCCCACGCGGCCCAGCCTCGTACGGCGGAGTCTCACAAATTGCTACTGTCTGACCCGCAAACGAGGAGGACTAGTGGCCGTAGAACCGTCCGTGACAGATCTGTTGACAGAGGTGAGCAAGGAATTGCGCACCACTCGAACGATCCCGTCGACAAGCATTGCGTTGCGGCAGCGCGCCGTGAGCGAGGCCGTGGACTACATCACGTCGGACCGGCGATTCGACAACATGCAGGTCAACCTGCACAATCCAGCCGCCATCGAGGCGGCGCTCAACGAGGTGACCCTCGACGGACTGCTTGCGGAGTTCGGGGTCTACAAGGGCAAGTCGTTGACGCAGATCGCCAAGTTCTTCCCGGACCGTACGGTGCACGGCTTCGACAGCTTCGTCGGCCTGCCGCACGCCTGGGGCGGCACGTCGAAGGGGGCCGGCGCCTTCGACATCGGAGCCAAGCCGCCTCAGCTGTCGGTCACGAACGTGGAGTTCCATGTCGGGTGGTTCGAGGACACGGTGCCCGCGTTCGCGAAGGAGCAGTCCGGCCCCCTCGCGTTGGCCCATCTCGACGCCGACCTCTACAGCTCGACGAAGACGGTCCTCGACATCCTCTGTGAGAGGTTCATACCGGGCACGATCGTGGTGTTCGACGAGTACTTCGGCTACTTCGGCTGGCAGTGCCAGGAGCACAAGGCGTTCCAGGAGTTCCTCTCCCGTACCGGGCTCTCCTTCGAGGCGATCTGCATCGGACACATGAACCTCGCGGTGCGTCTCACCGACGGCTGACCCTCGGCTCTCCTGCTCCCTGTGCAACGCCTGAGCGCCGGCCTGAAGGAGGGTCCGGCACACGCGCTACGAATGCGGCCCCTGAGCAGGTAGAACGGAGCAAGGGAACAGCACTGGAGGTGGTGGCCATGGAGGCGGTGGCGCCGGAGAAGGTGGCAACCGGGATGGAGCTGCGCTGGATCGACTCCAGCGGCATGCGGCTGTGCGAGCTGACCGAGCTGAACGAGCTCCGAACGAGAACCGACGGGTTCTTGTGGTTGGACGTGCCGTTGTGGAACGACGAGGCCGAGCAGATCCTGGCCGAGCGCTTCGGCTTCCATCCGATGGCGATTCAGGAGTCGAAGGAGCGCAACCACATCCCGCGGTTGCACGTCTATCCGGACCATCTGTTCATCGTCATCCACGCGCCCGAGATTGGCACCGCCGGGCACGTCCACTACCTCGAGCTGGACCAGTTCATCGGCGAGCACTTCCTCGTCACGGTGCACGGCCCGCTGAGTCCGAAGGTGCCGCTGGAAGCGGCGCTGCGGGAGACCCGGCAGGTCATCGCGCGGATGGAGGCGGGACGGCTCAAGCCCAACTCCCCGTTCGGGCTGACGTACGCGATCGTGTCGACCATCGCCCGCCGAGACTCGGCCCTGGTCGCCGACATCGCCCGGGAGGTCGGGCTGCTCGAGCAGCGGGTGATGTTCGCGAGCGAGGAGGATCCGCAGGAGTTCCTCACCCAACTGTTCACTGCGCGGCACGAGCTGCTGACCATCAAGACCATGGCCGCCCAGGGCGGGCAGATCTACGAGCGGGCGATCAGGCTTTCGAAATTCGCCCCTCGGGACGGGCTGCGGCTGCTGAAGGACGTCCTCGACCAGTACGAGCGGGTGGCGAGCATCAGCGAGGCGCAGCTGGACTTCCTGATGGGCGTGACGGAGTTCTACCGGGCCCGCACCGACACCAAGATGACCATCGCCGCCGAACGGCTGGCCGTGATCGCAGCCATCACGCTCCCGATCACGTCGCTGTCCTCCGTCGTCGGCATGAACGTGATCGTCAACGGCCAGACGCACTGGGTGTGGCTGAGCATCCTGCTGGGCATCATGGTGCTCATGTCCCTGTGGGTGCTCCGCTGGGCGAAGCGTCAGGGCTGGTGGTGATCCGACGCCACACCACCAGCCGGCGAACGACGACCGGTCAGGAATTCGGCGTGCTCTCCCAGAGGCCGAGCACGTTGCCCTCGGAGTCCTTGAAGTACGCGAACGCGCCAAGGCCGGGAATCGGGGTCCGCGGCGTCACCGTGCTGCCGCCGTTTGCCTCGATCTGGGACAGGGCGTCGTCGATGCCGTCGACGTCGATGGTGATGACCGGCGCCGAGACGTCGCTGGTCCGCTCCATCATGCCGCCGTTGATGGCTCCAGGCTCGGTTGGTAGCCTGGTCTGATCGTCCACCGCGGTGGTCAGGACGCTCGTGTACTCCCCCTCACCCATCTGCTGGGTCTGCAGATCCCAACCGAAGATCGAACCGTAGAAATTCTTGGCTCGGTCGACGTCGTCTGCAGGGATTTCGAAGTGCACGACTTTGGGCATGTGATCCTCCTTCGTTCGGTGCCCGACAACCCTTCGGCCCTCCTGGGCCGTTCCCAACACTAGGAGGCGGCACCGACAGCGAACGCATCGGTCACGGATTGTTCAGGCGACGGCCAATGCTCCAGCGTCCGAGGTGCCCCGAACGTTCACCGAACCACTGGGTGATCACCACCAGCCCTGCCGGTGCGCCCAGCGCAGCAGGTAGGCGGACATGACCAGCATGATCAGGATCAGGATGCTGAGGCCGACCCAGTGCGTCTTGCCGTTGACGATCACGTTCATGCCCATCACCGACGACAGCGACGTGATCGGCAATGTGATCGCCGCGATCACGGCGAGCCGCTCCGCGGCGATGGTCATCTTGGTGTCCGTACGGGCCCGGTAGAACTCCGTCACTCCCATCAGGAAGTCCAGCTGGCTCTGACTGATCCGCGACACCCGCTCGTACTGGTCGAGCAGGTCGATCATCAGTTTCTTGCCCTCCTCGGAGGCGAAGTTGGTGAGCTTGATCGCGCGCTGGTAGATCTCGCCGCCCTGGGTGGCCATGGTACGGATGGTCAACATCTCGTGCCGGGCGGTGAACAGCTCGGTCAGGAACTCCTGCGGCTCGTCGTCGTTTGACGCCATCACCCGCTGCTCGAGGAGTCCGACCTCCCGTGCGATGTCAGCGACGAGGTCCGCCTCGCGGCGGGCAATGGTGGACACGATCGCGTACGTCAGCCCGAACGGTGTCGTCGGCTTCAGCCGGCCGGCCTCCATCCGCGTGATGACCTGCCGGGTCTCGCGCAGCGCCGCCTCGAGCGGCACCTTGGGGTTGATCGGACCGTGCACGGTCACCAGGTACCGCTCGCCGATGAACTGATCCAGCTCGAGGTAGTGGACGTGCCCGGCGGTGCCGATCTCGGGCGCGTGCACGACGATGAACAGGTGGTCCCGGTAGACATGCACGCGCGGGATGTGGTTGCGCTCCCTGGTCTCGTGGACCGCCATGGGGTGGAAGCCGAAGCTGCCTGACAGGATGCGCTCGGCCTCGTCGCTCCACTCCGGGATGTCGAGCCAGAGGAAGCCGTCGGTGCGGGCCTGCAGATCCGCCAGGTCGGACAATTCGTGCACGCGGACACCGTCGGCGCCGATCCAGCGGAGCTCCATTGCCAGCACGCTTCCTCCTCTGCGGTTCTGCGCACCGTTCTACCTGGCGGCAGCCCAGATCCGAAACAGGCGCAGGCCGAAGTTCCCCAGGTCAGGCGACGAAGCTCGCGCTGCGATCACGCCGAGCGGGCGCGAGATCGAGATCGGCAGCCGCAGCTGCCGCACAGCTATGCCGCTGTGGTCTGCTTGATCATGCCGTGCGGGTCGAGCACGTACTTGCTCGCGGCGCCGTGGTCGAACTCCTCGTAACCTCGCGGCGCCTGCTCCAGCGGGATGGGCGTGGCGTTGACGTTCTTCGCGATGGACACCCGGTCGTACAAGATCGCCATCATCAGCTGCCGGTTGTACCGCATGACGGGGCACTGGCCGGTGGTGAGGACATGCGACTTGGCCCAGCCGAGCCCGATCCGGATAGACAGCGAGCCCACCTTGGCGGCCTCGTCCGCGGCGCCCGGGTCACCCGTCACATACAGCCCCGGAATGCCGATGCGGCCCGCCGCCCGGGTGATGTCCATCATCGAGTTGAGGACGGTCGCCGGTCGTTCGGTGCGGGCCTCGCCGCCGTGG
>Ga0081539_10005302_pt1 | contig 13263 bp, 6 predicted proteins | sample TabmetS4T2R2_FD_71023 | JGI IMG/M metagenome (GOLD analysis project Ga0081539, IMG submission 71023) | Tabebuia heterophylla rhizosphere microbial communities from the University of Puerto Rico - S4T2R2 | ecosystem: Host-associated > Plants > Roots > Rhizosphere ...
AATTGCTGCAAGGAAAGATGTACCTGCCGCGCCACCTTCCTCAGAAGGTGGAACTGTATAAATCTGGTTTGGCACACCTTGTTGGATCAGTATCAATCCATCTTCTTCGGGCCTTGTAATCTGAAATAGGGGTTCAGGCGGATAACTTGCAACGATGTTCCGAGTCTGCATATCTAGAACAACGAGTTGATTGAAAAAAGGGACGGATTGAATCCGCTCGCCCAGGATGGTAGGAATATCGGCATTTGGATCCTGCAGGCGTGGGTCGTTTGCGATTTGTGCAGCAAGATTTTGGCCTGTCTCAAGAAAGAAAGGAACGTTCTGAGAGGCGAGTTCTGCAGAACTCTTAAGGCGGTCTCTCAATAAACTACGCGCGGCTGTGCCAGCAATAACCCAGTCGCCGACCAGAAGTGTTAAGAGAAGGATGGATACGATTGTCCCTGTGCCGAAAATAAAGCGTGTCTCGATGCTTTTTTCTGACGGCGAAGGCTGGAGCATCCCCAACTCGCCCCACCGCGCTGGAAAGACAGTCGCGATCACCTGAGATATCAAACCCGCGATCAACATTTCTCCGGCAAATGCAATGCTGGCCACACTGACATTACTCAACGCATAATCCAATCTTTCAGTAACCGATGCAGTAGTGGAAACTGTAAAGAATGCGCTTAGAACAAAAAGCAAAGCACGGAATAAAGTAAGGCTTAATGTACTTATCAGAGGTTGTCTTAATAGTCGATAGACGAATGTGCGATAACGCTGCCGGTTTGCGACTGCGAACAGGGTCCCCATTAAACCCAGGTCGATCGCGGTGAAAAGACTGTGTGTATCCCATATCCCGCGTAATAAACCACTTAACATGCCCAACCCCGCAGCCGCAAACGGACCCAATAAACCACCTGCCAACGTCCATGGTATAGCGGAGAAGATCATCATAGTGGAACCGGGTGGCTCATCTGGCAGGCCAGGCACAGGTAATGAAGACCCAGTTGAAAATTCCAAACCGAAGAATAACGTTGCAATGGGTGTGATAACAATCAATGCGGACAATATCACCCATGCGCGCACGCTCCATTTCGGTTGATATTTGCGCCAATTTTGAAGGGTTAATCCCAGCACACCTGCCAACCCAAACCATACAAGCCACCCGGCAATAGGAATGGGATTTAGATAGGCAAGACGTGTCAACAGCGTTGCCAGGAATTGCATACGCAATGATTATAGCGTTAATCCATTATCGTGCGATAGCTGGGTCTTACAAGAAGTGAATAATTTTGTAGGCCAGCTGCCTGACAGGCGACATGCTTCGCGCAACTGTCGCCTGAGCGATGGTAATTATTGTTTGTAATTCCCGCGATAGGATGTAGGGAGTAAGTTTGCCAGTGATTCCATGATCTGACGCGTGCCCTCCCGCAGCATTTCCTGACGATCAGCCTGTTCCCGCAAAAAGAACGGTTTTCCCACTGTCAGTGTGACGTCTGCGCGCTTCCACCTTTTCAAATGTCCATAAATATTTTCGTTTTCTGTGCCGGTCATCGCAATTGGAACGATTGGTGCCCCAGACTTCATCGCCAGGAATGCCGCGCCTGCATTGCCCTCCTCCAACCCGCCGATGACAGATTGCCTTCCCTCAGGTGCAAGCGCAACCATACGTCCCTGAGCTAACGCATCCAATGCGGCGCGTAAGGCGCGTCGGTCTGGCCGGCCGCGGTGTACCCAGATAACTCCATACGCGCGAAAGATCGGTCCAACCAGCCAATGATCGTTCAACTCGATCTTTCCCATTCCATCGATTGTAGTTGGGATGGTGGCACCCACTAAAACCGCATCCGCATCACCAAGGTGATTAATAACAATCAGCGCAGGTCCCCTTTTCGGGAAGTTTTCCGTTCCACAAATGGTAGTACGCATTGTAAAAAATGTAATGGCCTTTGTCAGCCCGCGTAAAAAGACCCGAAATGCCCTGCGCGCAAAAGTGAGACGCGGTAACGCGACCAAATCAGGTCGCCAGACATCAGTGATGGGTTTAGGAGGCGAGGATGGCTGATTCTGCATAGGCCCCGCGATATTCTTCCGGCAGGAGACCAGCCAGATAGGACATGACCAAGTCAGCGTTTTTTTGCCTCGCTTCATGCCTTGCTATCCCCTTGGCTGTTATCTCAGGCAGAGTAAGAGGTTTGCCGATTCGCATTTCGAGCAATGGCTTCTCACCGCGTTTGGCCCGTTGCCAGAAATCCTCTGTTGTTCCGATCAGCCCTGTTGGCAACACAGGCACACCGGTTTGTTCGATAATGTATGCCACGCCTGGTTTTGCACGGCGCAGGGCAGGAATATGAGAACGGCCGCCTTCCGGCGCAATCAAAAGGGGAGAACCAGCTTTGAGAATGCGAATAATTTTTGTTAACAGAAGACGATCATAATCGCCGCGATGGACGGGTATTACTCCATATCCTTTTAGTAACCACCCCTGGCTGGGTTTGTCGAACACATCGGCTGCGCCAATGATTTCCAACTGTTCAGGCCAGAACGCGCCCGCAAAAGGAGGATCAAAGATGGAAATATGATTTATTGCAACAACATATGGCCTGCCGTAGGGAATGTTTTCTTTCCCCAAGACCTTCACACGTGCCAAAATAAGGAAGATTACGCGGAAGACCGTCTTTAAGATTGGTCGGCTGACCCGAAATTGAAATGGCACACGATATACATTCGTATTACTCATTTGCATAACGCTAGCACCTGCTCAAAGACCTCATCGGCAGTGAGGTGATCCGTATGAATCACAACGGCATCTGATGCCACTTTTAACGGAGCCACATCGCGGGTCGAATCGATTCGGTCGCGTTCGATCACTTTGGCGAGAATATCGGAATAATCCGCTGATCCGCCGCGTCCAATGATTTCGTCATATCGTCTCTTTGCACGTTCCTCGGCGCTCGCATCGAGATAAATTTTCAGGTCTGCATCAGGCAACACAACGGTTCCAATATCGCGACCGGCCATTACAATTTGACCGCGCTTCCCGATGCGCCTTTGTTTTTCACTCAATGCTGCACGAACACCACGATACGCTGAGACAACAGACACATTCGCCTCGACATCAGGCAGGCGAGTTTGCCATGTAATATCCTTACCTGCAACGAGGACATCACAGGTACGACCATCGGACTTTGAGGCCGGTGCGACATCGATGTGTGTTTTCTCAGCCAGCGCGGTGATCGTGGTTTCATCGTTCAGATTCATATCATGATCCAACGCGAGCCAGGTGACCGCGCGATACATCAGACCGGTATCAAAAAATAGATAACCCAGGGCATTAGCAAGCCGTAAACCGATCGTGGATTTCCCAGAGGCAGCGGGCCCGTCAATGGCGATAATGGACGGTGGCTTGGAGGAACTCATTTGTTATCCCGCCTGTCAAGTAAGCGCTGAAAGCAACTCATTCCTGCCCTCATGGCTGCACATTCTCGCGCGCATCCGGGAACAGGTCATCGCGCGCCCATAGAATGATGGTTTCATTTTCGCGTGGCAGTTGACGATAGACCAGCCAGCTCCACCAATCGGGGTTGCGGATTTGATCCCATTGCGGCGTTTGTCTCCAGGTAAAATCCTGACCTCGATAAGCGGATGGCAGGTTTAAAGTATCCATGGGTGGTGTAAGAACAAGCGGTGGCGCGACCTGCGGATCAAGCGCGGAAACAACTTCTACGGCATGATTTCGCAGAACCCATTCAAGTGCTGGGGAATTGAGCCCCATAATCGTCACTGGTTGAGAGTTTATATGACCGAGACTAAATTCAGAAATATCATTCACGCTGGCAAGAAGCAAATCCGCATGCAGAGGTTTTGGGTCTGGGGACCATAATTCCACTCCGGTGGGGTTTCTTAATCCGCTTGCACCCCAGGCTGCAGCAATACTATACATGCCAAGGAAGATCGCAAATGACCATGCAGTACCCAACCTTGCCGTACGCGGCGACCAGCCAAGCCCGACCATCATAATACACACAATAAGAATGGCTAAGGCCCCATATAAGATCAAATAGCGCGGGTTTTGGACCTCTCCAAAGATTGGCATCACAGCTGGAATTTGGGCATATGGATTGACACCAATATTGGAAATGTTAAACCAGATATAGATCAACAGGATAAGGACCGCCATAACCACTACACCAACCTCCACACGTTCCTCTGAGCGTATATTGATACTGCGGGAGAGCTCCAGTGCAGTGAGCGTGAGCAAAGGGATAATAACCCAGATGAGTTCTGCGGCTTGTCGATAAAATAGTCCAAGCAGCAATGAGACAGCAAGCCAAAGGCTCAAGCGATTGAGAAGTTCACTTTTCGTCCGAAAACCACGGATGATCGACAGCGCGCCAATGAAAATTCCAAGTGGTTCATAAACAAAGAAGACCAGCAACATCCGTCCTGGTGACATCACGGAGGGTGAAACCCAGCCAGACAGATATTCAGGCAGTGCTGAAAGCCATGCACTAAGTCCGTTAGGAGAGAGGAAGAAGAGCGTGCCTCCGAAGAGGAGGGTAATGAGGAGGGCTGTAACTGCTGGACGTAATTCGGTTTTTGGAATTTCTAGATTATCTGTTATCGGCGGCTGGTTAGCGGTAGTTCTTGACTGCATTCGTTGTGTAAAAAGTCGAGTAAGCGCTAACGCGAGAACCCCAGCCCAAAGCGAAGTCCCAGAGAGAAGCGCTAAACCCGCGAAAATTCCAGTAGGGATAGCACGTCGATTGATCCACATCCCCCAGGCAAACAGGAAGAAGGTCAATGCCAGAATAGTTCCACTTGCTTGGCGCGAAAGCGCGACAAGTCCGGGGTCGAATGCAAAAAGGAAAGCCAGGATCAGGGCAGGACGGGGGTTGATCTTTTCACGAAAGAAATAAGGGACAAAGACAAGGATGCTCCCAACCAGTGCGGGGACAAAGCGCGCCATGAAGTTCGTACTTTCAATGATCGCAAAAAGAATGCTGGTGAAGAGAATGTATGCAGGCTGAGGGTCAAGTAAGGGACTCTTACCTTGTGCGACGTGCAGGGCTTGCAACGCCAAATTTGCTTCAGAGTCATATAAAGGACTCGCCCCAAGTTGGATGAATCGAAAACCCAGGGCGAGAAGAAAGGCTAGCCAATACAGCCAGCCTTCATTTTGGAGTCGAGAAGAATTCATAAAGGTATTTTACCTTACAGCACTATGTCATTGCGAGGGCTGGTGGTTGAGTAGCCCTGAGCGGTTGTTGCGATGGGCGTATCGAAACCCAGCCCGAAGCAATCTCAAGTAACCTGCCATCAAATACTTGTATAAAATCATGAGATTGCTTCGTCGTGGCACCTCGGCGCCACTCCTCGCAGTGCCGTGCGATCATGGCACTTCATAAATGGTCACGTTTCCCTGCTGAAAAACGGGCTTCAAAAAGCGACTGAATTTATCTTCGTTTATATGATATGTACTTCGTTCGAGGTTGCCAATGTACACATAGCGAATGTTATAACGTTTGATGATATCCTGCGTGGTTGTCCAATCAGGAGAGGTATAGAGTGTCTCGACATCCTGTACCCGCGATCCTTGCAGAGATTGTTCGCGCCATTGTCCCTCATGATTACCCCAACCTATGACCGTGGGAAGACCCGTATAGATCGAAATGCGCGCATACGCCGAATATGCATCGTTTGGGCGCGTTGCCTCCACGATCACCCCATCTGGCGCAGTTTGTAGCCATTGGATGGCGGCTGCTTCATCTGGATTCTCGCGTTGTACGCGGTCGAAATCATTTAAGGTAAAGCCAAACGGGGGTTTAAAGTTGTTGGTCTTGTTGAAAATGCCCAGCGCGGGATACGTCAGACCGACGATCAGGATGATAGCAAAGACTGTACTAAAGACGCGGTTCGCTGCCCCGCGCAAATTTCGAAGCAAAATAACTGCCGCGTAGGCTGAAGCAAGACTCAACAATATCCATGCCTGATAATAAAATTTAAAAACCGAGTTGATGCGATAACCGAAATTATCTCGCAAATAAATAAAGTCAGGACCCAGGATGAGGAGGGATCCCAAAACAATAAGTAAAAGTACAAAAGTTATTGTCGACGGACGATTAAGAGTGGAATTGTCTACTGTCTTCGAGTCAGCACCTACTTTTACTAAAAACGAAAAAGTTGGGATTATCAAAGCTAATAGTGTAAGCAGGCTGCCAATGTAACTTAATCTTCGTTTCATACTCTCGACAATAAATGCGTTAACATCGAGCCCCTGGGCTTGCAAAATAGGAACAACAAGATCAGGTTTCAGTCGCAATGCCAGGATCCCAATCACAAACATCGCGATGAGGAGCACGAGCAAAATGCCGAATGTTACAAGAATCCCTGTACGCCAATCCACAGGCGCACCACTTCGCCACAGATAAATAAGAAAAGCAAGGAGTGGAATGAAAAGCGTACCCCACATTACCCATAGATGCGCGCCGCGCGTTAGGTACATAAAGTTCGGTGTAGGGCCGCCAGCCTGCGAATCAAAACCAATATAGAATGGAACGTACATCACGAACGCCGTGATCGCAACCGGGATTCCCAACAACAGGATATCTTCGATTCTCTCCCAGCTCCAGCCCGCCTCACGGACCCGAGCCAGCACGTAACTGGAAACGACCAGCGCCGCGGCAACGAGGATATCCCATGTATTGAGAAAAGCTAACCCACCCAACACCAGCGCGATAACAAAAAAACCTGTTTTGCTGATGCGTAGTTGTCCGAAGAAAAGATCGATATTTCCGCGCCAGCCGCCAAGGAAGAGATTCAACGCAACCGCGATCGCCAGCAATGTGAACGGCATCGCCAGCACATGCGGATGCAAATCGCCAAGCAGATAGGAAAAGAAAGGAAATTCATCGATGGTTTCGCGCCAGGTGCCGTTCAAGTCATAATCCTGGAGGACGCGTGAGGCGCGCCACCACCACCAAAAGCGCTCAGGAATCCATTGCAGCGGTTGCGCAGGCGCTTGATTCAATTCTTTTATATTAAGCCAAGTCCAGAAAGAAGATGTAGCAGTACCATCTGCATTGAATCGCCAGAAGAAGCCTTTGCGATGCAATACTTCAAGAAAGCCTTCGACGTTAGAGATCAGAAGGAGGAAGAGAGGACCAAACAGAGGAAAAATGAATGGTGAAAGATTAGCAATGGGCCGCCTGTTGCGTTTACTGTGCTTCATCTCAGAACGACGCTTCGTTTGGCTAGGCTTAGAATTGGAGATATTCGCGAGCAGGTTGTATAGAATTCCATAGGCAACAACTGCACTTAATCCGAAAATCAATGCAATCATCAGGTTGAAAGCTATTGTCGCAGGCACACCTGTGAACAGAGCAAGCATGGATGTCATGACATAGCCAAAGTGATAATATGAGATCGAATATCCTGAGAGCCACAAATCTCGAGGAGGGAATGTCGGTGAGTTCATAATGCCACTAATGAACATCAATTCCATTGGCTTTTCAGTACCTACAATTTCAGAGTTTGCTGAGCGGAAAAATGTCATCAGGGCGAAGGCAATAAGGAAGAGGAATTCGGTTGTGAGAATGAGACGACGATTTAAGCCAAACCAATTTATGATTTCGGATTTACACTCTACAAATGCCCAGGCACTTAATCCACCCAAAATTACGAATCCCAATAATAACCCGCCGATATCGTTTTGTGCGATCCCAAGCGATGCAAAAAGCCAAAAAATATACCCCCAAACCAAAAGACCAAAGGCGCGCGAAAGAGCATATCCACGGTCAGTCAACGTGGGGAAGAGATAATAGGCTAATGGAAAGGTAAGCCAGCCAAGGAAGGTGATAAGGAGATACCAGGAGAGGAAAGCAGTCATGGAATTTGGTGCTCAGAAACTAGACAATTATAGAGCAGGCAGGATGAATCTGTCCTGTGAATTTTTTTCAAGATTAAGAACTTTGACAACTGCATTTAGATTGATGGGACCGTAAATGTGTGGGAATAATTCCCCGTCGGGGACGCCGGGAGGTGGAGTTCCGCCGGAGGGTGCCTCCCATTTCAAGGTGGAGGAAAGAAGCGTCGGTTCGATAACGAGGAGGATAAGTCCACTCTGTCCTTTATAGTAATTCTCCGCCACAGGCAAGACCTGTGAATGGGTCGAGCAATGGATGAATCCTTCTGTCTCTAAACTTGCGGCGCGATAGTCACCGTGTGCTTGTGCATCTTCCCATGCCGGGCGTGACGTGATGTGGAAGATCACGGCGTCACCTCATAGATGACTGTACTTCCATCACGGTATACCGCGTTCCAGTAGGTTCCATCGTATTCCTCAAATTTGGAAAACCCATTGACTGGATCTTCCGATCTATATTCCGCACGCTCCAACTGGCCAACGACGATGTAACGCACGTTATGCTGTTTGAGGAAGTCTCGGGCGGATTCAACGTCAATCGTTGAATAGAAATTCATGATCTCGATAACGCGGGCCTCCACCCAAGTAGCGGTAAAGGCGCGTTGCTGGCGCTGATGGAAATTCCATCCAACCACGCCTGGTAAACCTGTGTAGATCGTAAAACGTGTGCACCAACGATACTCAGGACAATTGGCTTCGACAATCACAGGTGAGCCCTTCACATGATCCTGCATCCAGCGAATGGCGCGATAATCTTCACTCAAATCCAGTCGTTGACCGAAGTCATCGTATTGTGCATACTTCATGAAGGTGATCGAGTCGAGTGTGCGCGGCGCTTCTATAATCCAGCGGTCGCGTATTTTTCCGGCTGTGCCACTCGCAGTAAATAACGCCGCACCAGCAATGAGCAAAATCATCGCGGTCTGCCAGAAAACTCGCCAGCCCGGTAACCATCGAAAGAACGCAGGCAATGTCCACGCGAACGCAGCGCCTGAACTGACAGCCAGTAATATCCATGCCTGCAAATAAAATTTGAAAATTGTGTTTGCACGACCGATATCACCGCGTACGACCACAACATCTACAACGATTGTAATAAGGAGTGCTGTGCCGATCATAAACAACACGAATCGTTTTGCATCAGACATATCTGGACGCAATAACAATACACCTGCCCATGCTGCGAGGGGAAGTGCAATCCAGCCTACACTCGTTCCTCTATAGACAACATCTGCTCCCCAATGCTGAAATTGAAGCACAAACAAGGCTAACACAAAGATAATTAATGCACCTTCAATCAGCAACTGGTAAGGCTTCAGTTTTCGCAAAGATGAAACAGGCGTTGCAGCCATCCATTCGCGCGTTTCCCAGGTCATCCACGATGCCACGATAAACAAGAATACAGACCAATGCGTGAGATAGGACCAGATGGGTGTGTAGGGACCTTTCCATGACTCGAGCGCGCTATATGCCTGGCTGTATGAATCACGATAAGGTTGATACAACACAAAAGATAAAATCGTTAATAGAGCCAACGCTCCAATCACTAAGAAGATCCGTTTGGGAATAGATTCTTCAACTCTATATCGCCAAATAGTATATGCGATTGCTGCCAGGCCGATGGGCAGGAATGTGTAAATATCTGATAGGTTGGTGGGATACAACGCGCCGATGATGAGACCACCGACTACGAATCCCACCCCCGCTGCCAGCGGATTCCGCCATTTCGCGCGGCCGGCCACAACTGAGAGTGCCCAACTCAATGCAAGTAATGCGAGGGGCATGGCAATCATGTGCGCGTGCAAGTCGCTGTAGAGGAAGGTAAACAGGGGGAACTCAGTGATCTCGTTTCCTGGGCCCGGGGGGATGACTCGGCTTGGAAACCAGTACCAATCTCCAAATCCGATGGGAAGCGAGGCGCCTTTGAGAGTCAACAGGAAACCGTCAAATGCCCATTTCCAGCGTTGGAGAATGGTTGCATCTGAGGTGAATGCCTCAAGCGCGCCAAGTTGTTGTAGCCTCTGATACAGGAGCTGAATGGTGCCAAGATTGCCAAGAAGAATCGTGAGAAACGAGGCAGAGATGCCAGCGATGAATGGACCAAGGACCATAGACGATTGACCATCGTCCTCGGTCTTTGGTCTACGGTCTGCTAATAAATTCCATCCAACCGAAAATGCGCTGATCCCGACAATCGCAAACAACGTGGGAAGGATAAAGTTATATGCAATGGTCGGTACAATGCCCAGCAATTTCACTGGCGTAGCGACCAACACAAAACCGTAATAGTAGTAGTTGATATACCCACCTTCAAACCAGGGATCATAGGGTGGGAAGGACGTACTTTTGATGATCGCGTTGAGATAGGAAAAATCCATGGGGCGTTCGCCGCCCTTGGCGGGGTGCCATAGATCAGAATTGCCGAAGCGAATTAACAAATCAATCAGGAAGAAGGCAAGGAACAGCCCTTCAGTCATGAGGAAATACTTGCGATTGCTCCTCCATTCCTCGCGCACCTCTTCCCTTTGATAACGTGCAAGTAAAACTCCTGCGATAAGGATCAGGCTAAAAGTGACTGCTATCGTACTGCGCGTGTATGGAACACCGACCGACCCAGCCATCCAGGCAAGATAGCCAAGCAGAACCAATCCCAGTCCGCGGCTGAGAGGGTAACCTTTATCTGCAAGGCCGGGCATTGCCAGCCGTATCAATGGATACACTGCCAACCCAAGGATGAAGATAAAGAGATACCAAATCATCAAACCCAAAATTGGATAACGATTTTGGAGCCAATCATAGCTGAATAGATCTGACCATGTCCCACCCGTCCGCTGTTGCGCGAGCTTATCTGGGGGTAAGAGCAGATTGGAGTAATCATCGAATTGAGGGGGAGTGAGAGGGACAACCTTGGTTAAATCAACGGTGTTGAGAATGGCCTCTACTTCTGCTACATTGAAACTCTCATTCTTCTTGAAAATCAAAACCTTTGGATGGTCGTAGAACGTGAAGGCTTCTTCTGCTGGCTGATCGTTGATGACAATCGAACCCAGCGTTGGATAATCCTCAAACACAGCGGCGAGATCGAACCCAAGCCTGCCTTTGTACTCTCCTGGTTTTGCGTCGTAGTAACATCGAATAATGTCCTGGTCTTCAGGGCAGCCCATGAGCTCACGGTAATATAAGGTGGTGAGGGGATAGCGTTCTGGCAAACGTGTGATTTGTGAGTACTGGTGATTTGTAGGAACGAGGATGTAATCAGTCTGCTTGAGCGTGTTTACAAAGCGGATCAATTTCTCGGCGTTATCATCCCAGTAGACTTGCAAATTGAGGTCACCGCGATAAATACCACCGAATGCGTCGTAATTATCGACGCGGAATGGAAGCCCATAGTCATAATCGGTCTCGTTGGAGATGGAAGCACCAGTTAGGGAGAGCAAACCAGAATCGACCTCAAGCTGAAGGTAATACTGAGTATCGCGTTTCACTTCAATAGGCTGATCGAGGGTTAATGTATAGGAATCTCCGCGTGAGTCCTTCGTTGCCGCAAAGGTCTCTGTCAAGGAAGCACTTGCTATAGATTGCTCAGGTGTTGAATTTGGTTCCTTAGAAATATACAGACTTAAAGTGTGAGGGTCAGATTCCGCAGTTAAATCAATATTTGAAATGTGTTCTACCGCAATTGAATTAAGAGTGCCTGTGGTTTGTGGAACAAAAGATGTTATATACGGACTATCAGGACTAACAGTACATGGTTCTGACACCTCAATGACTTGTTCTGTTGCCTGATCGGCGCCCTGAATCAAAATACTCAGGGGACCACAGACGTTCACTGCTTCCTCCGTAGCGTTCGTTTCCAACTTCAAATAATAGGTTTGATTCGCTGTAAGGATAGCTGATAGATCGAAATTGGCCACTTGAGATATACCATTCGTCCCATCCTCCGGTGAAATTGCTGTAAGAGCAGAGGCAAGTGGTTGAGGAGCATTGAGGTCTTGCCATACGGTCAAATAGAGCGGAGACGATACATGGTTTGAAACAGTGGCAACATGAGCAAGCAAAATTTCCTTTAACAGACCGTCATTTTGAGGGATGAACGTCGTTTGGTACGGTGCCTCCGGCCGGATAAAAACTCCCGTAGGAAATGGCAGGGGCTGGTTATATACAAAGTTATCCGACTCTTGAATCTTCAAATTAATGGGACCAGGGAGATTTTGATAGATCCAACGTGAAGCCGCGATGCGCGGTTCATCACGAAGATAAATGCTATGGAATGCAAATGCCCAGATGGCAGTGAGGACAATGACGATAACGGCGAAAGTAGTACGCAATACGGAATACGCAGTACGCAATTTGTAATTTGTAATTGGTAATTGCTCGAATACCACCCAGGCGGCCATCATTGCCAGTAATGGATAGATAGGCAGTTGATAGCGCATCGTTGGGTTGAACTGAAGCGATTGCCAGATAAAATAAACTGCCGTCCAGCCCCAAAGCAAGGCATGCCGCCATTCGCCTTTGAGGATGCGCCAAGCCATGTAGAGGAAGCCGGCCCAGGCCAGAATGCCAAGCGGAAGCCCAAGACCCCAAAGCGTTAAGTTTGTGAATGAATAGAGATGGGAGCGACGCGCCCACTGTAGATTCCACGGGAGGTCAGCATCGCCCTTTGCCTGAACACGCTGTTCCTGGATGTTGGCAATCCATTGTTTACTGGGCAGTAATCCGTCGAAGGCATAAGGCTGGAAGACGCGGAAGGAAATCAAAGCTGCAAGTCCACCTGCCATAAGACACACCGCGATTATCAACCAGTAATTGGTGCTTGCTTTGCTTGAGTCGCCATGTTCAATTGGGACATCGCTTTGAACAATACTTTCTTTTTTACTGATAAAGTATCGCAGAGCAAATGCGCCAGGTAAAAGAACAGCCAAAGGATAGATGTTTACTTTACACGCCAGCGCCATGCCATAGGCAACACCGAAGCCGAGACTGTAGAAAAGAAGGGGATTGGTAATTAATAATTTGAGATTTGCAAAGTCTATGCGCCTTAAAGCAGTTGATGACGTTTCATCAGCTACATCTCCTGGCAAAGTATCTACTATCTTTTCCCCTAATTCCTGCTTTCCATAATCTAAAATCAATACTGCAAAATAGATCGCTAAAAAAGCAAAAGTGTTAACAAACAAATCCACTGTGAAGAAATGAGACTGTTGGATCTGCATCACGGTCAGTGCAGAGAATAAGGCTGCGAGGAGTCCCACATGGCGGCCATAAAGACGCGAAACGATCAAGTACAGGAAGAAAATGGCAAACAAGTCTGCGAGCGCGGAGACCTGACGGCCAAAGGCCCTTAAATTTGTTTGATT
>Ga0081539_10005303_pt1 | contig 13260 bp, 12 predicted proteins | sample TabmetS4T2R2_FD_71023 | JGI IMG/M metagenome (GOLD analysis project Ga0081539, IMG submission 71023) | Tabebuia heterophylla rhizosphere microbial communities from the University of Puerto Rico - S4T2R2 | ecosystem: Host-associated > Plants > Roots > Rhizosphere ...
GATCCGCGGGGGGTCTGGCGCGGTGAGGACGGCGGGCGTGACGCGCGCTCCACCGGCGCCACGCCGCGCGTCGGCGCCGAGCCGCTCGTTGGCGGCCGCGCGCTGCGATGCGTCCGCGAGCGCCGATTCGAGAGCCGTGACGCGGCCGCGCAGCTGGGAGGCATACGTGCCGAGTCCGATCGCCAGCACGAGTGACGCGGCGGCGGCGAGCCAGGGCGTTACCGCCGCCCGGACCGGCAGAGTCGGCATGCGGTGACGGCCGATCGATGCCAGCAGCCGCTCGCGAACCTGCGGCGGCGGCTCGGCCGTCGCCGTCGCCTGAGCCAGGGCGCTCGACACGAACGTCAGCTCCCGCACTTCGGTCGCACAGCGCAGGCAGACCGCGAGATGGCCCTCGAACTCGCGGCGTTCGGCGGGCGTCAGCGCGTCCAGGGCGTAAAGCCCCGTCAGTGCGGCGAACCGGTCATGAGGCCCAGGGTCTGGAGACACGGCTACATCAGGCTCTATGAGTCACTACGGGGCCCGGCCGGAATGAGATGCCGGGCTCTACCGGAGGAGCGCTTCGGGGAGGTGTTCCTCGGGCGGCACGATGAGAATGACCCGACACCCCCCCTCGGTCCACAGCTCTCCGTGCTCGGTTTCGCCGTCGGCGTGGACGAAATCGCCCGCGCCCAGCCGCCGTCCGCACGTGAACAGGCTGCCGGACACGACGTAGCACTCCTCGGCGCCGCCGTGGTGGTGTGCCGGAAACCGCGTGTTCGGCGCCACATCCAGCAGCAGCGTCGCATAGCCGCGCGCCTTGTTCAGGGAGAGCACCTTCATGCGAATGCCCGGCACTGCGTGCGGCATCCACTCGTTTCCCGCGTCGTAGATGAACCGGAAGCCGGCCGGCACCTCGACCGACTGCCGAATCCCCTCCATCAGCCGGCTCTTCACGGCCGGGGACGGCAGCGGGCCCGACGCCGCGGCAGCCAGCGCGAGCGACACGACTTCGTCGAATTCGATGTCCTGGTCGCTCATTGTTCGATGAACATCTGGCCCAGCTGATCGCGCAGCGCGATCATGCCGGTGCGAATACGCGTCTTGACCGTGCCGAGCGGCAGTTGGAAGCGCGCCGCCAACTCGGACTGCGTCAAGCCGAGGAAGTAGGCCTGCTCGATCAGAATCCGCTGCTCCGGCGGCAGCGACTGCAGCGCGCACGCCACCGCTCGCTGCTGCTCGCTCAGCACCGCGTCCGACTCCGGGCTGGCGGTCGCCTCGACCGGCGGCGGCGCCTCCTCGACCGCGCGCAGCCGCACCGCGTTCGCGCGCAGACGATCGATGGCGCGATTGCGCGCGATGCGCACGAGCCAACCGGCCGGCGACCCGAGCGTGACGTTGTAGGTCTCGCTCCGCGTCCAGACCTGGAGGAACACTTCCTGGAGCACTTCTTCGGCTTCGCTGCGGTCGCGCAGAATCCGCAGAATCAGCCCGAACAGCAGCCGGCAATGCCGATCGTAGAGCTCGGCCACCGCGCGCTCGTCGCGCGCGACGATGCGCTCGATGAGCGCGATGTCGGCTCGTGCGTCGTCCTGCTGATGCACTCAGTACTCCGCCAGCCGCCGCAATGCGGCCGCGATCGTGTCGGCGTTCGGCAGGTTCGCCTGCTCGAGGACGCTCGAGAACGGCACGTGGGTGTCCGGGTACGCCACCCGCAGCACCGGCGCGTCGAGCGCGTCGAACCGCTCCTCCATGATCACCGCCGACAGCTCAGCGCCGAGCCCGAGCGTTTTCACGTCCTCGTGGACGATGAGCACCCGGCTCGTCTTGTCGAGCGATCGAAACACCGCATCTTTATCGTACGGCAGCAGCGATCGCAAATCGATCACTTCCACCTCGACGCCTTCCTTCGCCAGGCGGTCCGCGGCCTCGAGCGACGGCGTCACCATCGCTCCATAGGTCACCAGGGTCACGTCGTCGCCCTCACGGCGTGTGGCGGCGATGCCGATCGGTACGATCTCGTCCCCTTCCGGCACCGGGCCCTTGGCGCGGCGGTAGAGATACTTGTGCTCGAAGTACACGACCGGATTGTCGTCGCGGATCGCGGCCTTCAAGAGCCCCTTGGCGTCGTAGGGCGTCGAGGGCGCCACGACCTTGAGGCCCGGACGATGGATGAACCAGCCCTCGGGGTTCTGCGAGTGATAGAGCCCGCCGCCGACGTTGCCGCCGCTCGGCGCGCGGACGACGATCGGCACCGTGGCGCGGCCGCCGTAGCGATAGCGCAGCGTCGCCGCCTGATTCGTGATCTGATCGAACGCGCACGAGATGAAATCGGCAAACTGCATCTCGGCCACCGGCCGGTAGCCGCGCAGCGCCGCGCCGATGCTGATGCCGACGATGGCCGATTCGGAGATCGGCGTGTCGACGACGCGCATCTCGCCGAATTCTTCGTGCAGCCCCTGCGTCACGCCGAACGCGCCGCCGTAGGGCCCGACGTCCTCGCCGAGGACGAAGACCTTCGGGTCGCGGCGCATCTCTTCGGCGAGCGCCTCGCGGATGGCTTCGAGATAGGTCAGGTCTTTGCTCATGCCTTATGCGTAGAGATCGGTCACCGCGTCTTCCGCTTTCGGATCCTCCGAGTTGACCGCGAACTCGACGGCTTCGTCAATCACCGCCGTGACCTTCCGCTCGATCTCCTTCGTCTTGTCGTCGTCCAGGACGTTGCGGGTGCGGAGGTAGGTGGTGAAGGTCGTGATCGGGTCGCGGCTCTTCCACATCGCGAGCTCTTCGTCGGAGCGGTAGAAGGCCTTGTCGTGCTCGGAGTGGCCGTGCCAGCGGTAGGTCTTGCACTCGATGAGCGTCGGACCGTCGCCGCCGCGCGCCCGCGCCAGCGCGCCTTGCGTCGCCTGGTAAACGGCGAGCACGTCGTTGCCGTTGATCGCGACGCCGTCGAAGCCATAGCCGTGCGCGCGATCCGCGACGTCGTCGATGGCCATGCTCTTCTCGATCGGCACGGAGTAGGCGTACTGGTTGTTCTCGCACACGAAGAGGATCGGCAGCTGCTGCACGCCGGCGAAGTTCAGCGCCTCGTGGAAATCGCCGACGTTGCTGGCGCCTTCGCCGAAGTAGGCGACGACGACGTTGTCGACCTTTTCGATCTTGTAGGTCAACGCCAGTCCCGCGGCCACCGGCAGATTCGCGCCAAGCATGCTCGTGTTCCCGAAAATTCCCAGCTCCGAGACGCCGCTGTGCAGCGCCGAATCGCGGCCTTTGGACAGCCCCGTCGCCTTGGCGAACATCTGCGCCATCATGACGCGCGGCTCGACCCCTTTCATGAGGAACGCGCCGAGATCCCGATGCAGCGGGCAGATGAAGTCCTCTTTGCGCAGCGCGAAGCAGGTGCCGACGATGATCGCTTCCTGGCCGATCCCGGTGTAGACGCCGCTGCGGACCTTGCCCTGCTTGACGAGCACGCTGAGCCGCTCGTCGAACGCGCGGATCAGCTTGAGCCAGTAGTACATCTCGAGCAATTGCTCGGGCGCGAGCTTGAACTTGGTTCGCTTGATGGGAGGCATGAGGGGATCGGGTAATTGGGTAAATGGCTAATCGGGTAATTGTATTGCGCAATTTCCAATTCAATTACCAAATTACCCGATTACCCAATTACCCGATTCAGATGAACGTCAGCCCTGCCTTCTTGAAGTTGCCGCCGAGGACGCTCGCCGCGTTGGTGCCGAGCCAGTTTTCGGCGATCTGCGCGTAGACCGAGCGGAAGTCGGTCTCGTAGTGCACGTCGCCGGCGTTGTTCTCGAGGGTCGGGTTCTTGGGATCGGTGTTCAGGTTCGGTGCCGTGCCGTAGAGGCCGCCGCTGACGCGGCCGCCCATGACCATCATGACCGACGCGGCGCCGTGGTCCGTGCCCTGGCTGCCGTTTTCACTGATGCGGCGGCCGAATTCCGAGAAGCTCACGAGCAGCGTGTCCTCGAGCAGCCCCTGGTTCTTGAGATCGTTGTAGAACGCAAGCAGTCCATCGTTGAGGGTGGCCATCAACGTGTAATACGAGCCGTTGGTCGCATTCGGATTTTGCGCCGAATGGGTGTCGAACCCGCCGGTGGTGACGTAGTAGACCTTGGTGCCGATGCTCTTGGCCATCGCGCCGGCCACGGCGCGCAGCGCCTGGCCGAAGCCGGTGTTCGGATAGGTCAGCGACGGCGTGTAGGCGGCGACGGTGGCGACGCGGTCGAGGGTCGCCAGCGCTTCGCGCGCCGTGCCGTAGACGAACGCCAGCTCGGGCCGATCCACGGGCACGTGTGACGAGATGCGGATGGCGCTCGAGCGCTCGGCGGTCGCTTCAGCACCGGCATTGGGGCTCGAGAAGGAGTAGCCGGCGGCGCTCGGAATCGACGGCACCGAGGTGTGCCCGGCGACCAGCACGTGCGGCAGCGCGCCCGTCGTGTTCCAGCCGATCAGCGGATCGACCGGCGAGGGCAGGGAGTCGAGATAGCGGCCGACCCAGCCCAGGCCGGACGAGTCGTTCGGGTTCGCGGTCGACCAGATATCGGTGCCGAGGAAGTGCGAGCGGGTCTGATTCTCGTAGCCGGTGCGCTGCACCAGCGCGAGCTTGCCCTGGTCGAAGATCTGTTTCAGCCCGGTCAGCCGCGGATGCAGGCCGAGCGCGACGTTCGACGAATCGGTGCCGATCTGCAGGACCTGGCCGGCGGGAACGGCGATCGTCGGCCGCCGGCTGTAGTAGTTCGGATCGTTGTACGGGATGAGCGTGCTCAGCGCGTCGTTGCCGCCGCTCAGATAGAGCACCACCAGGTTGCGCGTCCGCGCGCCTTGCGCGCGCGCCAGGTCCGACAGGAACTCCGGCGCCGCGAACGTGACCGTGAACGCGGCCACGCCTCCCTTCACGAACTGGCGGCGGGTGACCTTCATACGAACTGGTACTCCGGCGAGCCGACGATCAGGTGGACCAGGCCCGACGACTTCGCCTGCAGCTGCGCGTCGGTCGCGGTCCACGCGCCGGTCGCGCGCAGATAGTTGGCGAGCTCCGAGCTGACGCCGCCGTCGAGCGGCGAGGTGGCCACTTGATCGAGGAAGTACGACAGCAGGCTGTCCGCGGTCTTGTGCGCGCCGGCGTTCTTGACGGCGGTCGCCAGGTTGAATTTCTGATTCGACGTCAGCGTCGACGCGAAGTTCATGCGCGCGAGCATCGCACCGGTCGAGAACCAGTTCTTCCCGAGATCCCAGCCGGCGACGTCGGGCGGCTCGAAGAGCGTCTGCCCCATGTTGGCGAGCGGCGTCAGCGCCGTCGACGCCGAGAATCCGCTCCAGCCGACGTCCTTCAGCGCGCGGACGACGTACTCGACCGGCCATGCGTAGCGCGCCCAGAACGAGCTCGGATCCCAGAACTGCGGCGACAGCAGCACTTCGCGCAGCACGCCCCGCATCTCGTAGCGGTTCTGGAGGTAGACCGAGACAATCCGCTCGACCCATGCCGGATCGGGATCGCGGAACTCGCTGACGAAGAAGCGCCACAGCTTGCCGGCCAGATAGCGCGGCGTGTTGGGGTTCGCCGCCAGGGCGTTGATGAAGTCGACCCCGTCCTGCATGCCGTCGGCGGCCGCGCGCGCCGGAATCGTCTTGTTGCCGTCTGCGTAGATCGGAAAGCTGAACGTCTTCGCCGCGGTGTCGTGCTGCGCCGCGTTGTAGATGAACTCGTAATGGCGCGACCCGTCGGCGGCGTTGCCCGGCTGCTGCAGGTTCCAGCCGCTGAAGACGCGCGCGCCGGCGTACACGTCGGGCTCGGTGTAATTGCCGACGCCCATCGTGAAGAGCTCCATGATCTCGCGCGCGAAGTTCTCCTGCGGCTTCGCTTTCGTGTTGGTCCGGCCGTCGAGCCACACCAGCATCGCCGTGTCCTTCGCGACGGCGATCAGGATGTCGCGGAAATTGCCGAGCGCGTTCGCGCGAAACATCTCGATCTGGCCGCGCACCTGCCCCGGATCCTCGCTCGGCTTCGCCGCGAGATAGCGCGCCCCTTCGGTCGCGCCGTAGGTGCCGGCGATCTTGCTGTACGCCGTGGCGAAGTGGTTGTGCCAGAACAGCGTCATCTTCTCTTGCAGCGGCCGATCGGTATGGACCATCCGGAAGAGCCAGCGCTGTCGTGAGTCGGTGATGTTGGACTGCGGCGAGAAGGCGCCGTTCGAGGTGGTGCCGAGGTAACCCGCCTTGCCGATGAACGTGTCGACGTCGTCCGCGATCGACTGGTAGTTCACGAGCTCGTCGACGGCCTGCGCGGTCGAGAGCTGTCCGTAGTAATCGAGCTCGTCGGGCCGGGCGCCGAACCCGGCGCGGCGAAGCAGGTGCTCAATCTGGCGTGTGCTGGCGCCACGAGCCATTGGGTCCGTTCCTCAACTGCGAATTCTAGCGCCGACGTCTGATCCGTTCCCAGACAAATCTCGCCGCGAGCCCGGGCGCACTGGCGAGCATGCGCCGCCGGACATTTCTGTAACTTCGCCGGCCCATGGCGAGATCCAGGATGAGCGCGGTCATCTTGCGTTCACGACGCGCGCCGTCGATAACCTGGGCAATTCGACGCCGATCCGCGAACAGGTAATTGCGGATCAGGACCGAATCACGCAGCTCGGCGCCAATTTCGTGCGTCCACGATCGCCGGTACCGCCGCGCCGGACCGCCGTCGCCGTTCTCGGTGCCGCCGGCCGCCACGGCGCGCGCCGCCAGCTCACCCGTCACCATCGCGTAGTAGATCCCTTCGGCGGTAAAGCCATTCACGAAACCGCCGGCGTCGCCGGCGAGCAGCACCCGGCCGCGTCCCGTGCTGGGCAGCGGCCCGCCGACCGGGATGATGAACGGCGTGAAGTTCCGTCGCACCGACCCGCCCTCGACAATGCCGCGGCGCCGCAGACGTTCCACGAAGTCCCGCTGCAAATCGTAGGGCGCGCGATCGATCGAGCGGCGATAGTGCGAGAGCACGTAGCCGATGCCGATGTTGACGTGATCGCGCTTGGGAAAGATGTAGGCGTAGCCCTCGGGCGCCGCGCCCTCGCTGGCGGCGCCCGACGCGTCGTATCCATACGCCACCCAGAGCGTGGACGGATCGAGATCGCGGAGCTGCTCGCGCGGCGTCTCCTCCATCATGTCGAGCGCGACCGATGTGTCCTGCCACCCGGCGTTCAAGCCGAGGCGGCGCGCCACGATGCTGTGTACACCATCGGCGGCGATCACCGCCGCGCCGGAGAATCGGCGGCCGTCTCGAGCGATCAGCTCGACGCGATCGTGATGCTCGCGCGCCTGTACGATGTCGGCGCGTGGGACGATCTCGGCTCCCGCCGCCGTCGCGAGCGAGACCAGCAGCGCGTCGAACTCGACGCGCCGCACCATCAGCGCCGCGGGCGCGTCGGACTCGACGATGGTCGATTCTCCGCCCGGACCTTCGAGGTAGAGTCGCGACAGATAGTGCGTCGCGATCCGATTCAGATCACCGCTGAGATAAGGAAACCGTTGGAGCGCGCGGATGCTGATGCCGCCGCCGCACGGCTTGTTACGCGGGAACGCGGACCGATCGAGCAGCCGGACCGGCACGCCGGCCAGGGCGAGAACGCGCGCGGCAGTGGCCCCGGCAGGCCCCGCCCCCACGATCAGAACTGGATTTTCTTGCGAACAAACAGCGAACATCGGCGTTTTCTGGCCAGATTCGACCGATACCCAAAATTTATAAAAACTCTACCGTGTTGCGACCACGTCACACCTGTGAAATAGTGAGCGCGACTCCCACGCGACTATAAGCGTTTCGATGCGTTTCAGGTCCTCGCTCCACGAAGTGCTGGCCAGGTCAGGAGCTGCCGTTCTTCTGTGGCTGCTGACCGCGACGCCGGCCACCGCCGCGCAGGCGCCGCGGCCACTGCCGCGCCCCGCCCCGATCGTGGTGTCCGATCTCTCGACGACGTTCTCGCTGACGAAACTCGTCCGGAGGGCGCGTCTCGTGCGCGGATCGACCGCCCGGCGGTTTCGCCTCGCGCTCTTCGATCTGGCGCACGGGAACCACGGGCTGGGCCGGCAGGTACGCCCGGCGCCGCGCGACGAAGACCAAGTGATCCAGAATGATGCGCCGGCGATGCCGATGGCGGTGCGTCCGCTGCTGGCGCTTCGTCCGCTCGGCGTCTTCGTCGAGGCTGTCGAGCCGCGCACCGCTCCGCCCGCGCACCTGCCGCGCTCGCCGCGCGGACCTCCAGCCGCCGCCTGACATCGTTTCCGTCGGATGGAGTTTCGTCAACTTTGAGGTGACTGATGCGGGTCGTTCTCGCCGACCTGAAGTCGAATCGCGGGTTCGTCAGCAAGGACACCGTCGTCGGCGGCTACGGATCGCGGCTCGATCCGTTTTCGCGGGTGACGAGCGTTATTTCCTATCTGAAGAAACAGTTCCACGATGTACCCAGCGTCCACATGGCCTACGCCGCGGCGATTCTCGCCCGCGCCGGCCACGAGGTGATCTGGACGCGCGGCGAGCTCGACGCGAGCGTGCAGGCGGACGTCGCGCTCGTGCTGTCGTCGATGGTCGACTACCGCAACGAGACGGCGTGGGCCGATTCGCTGCGGGCGCGCGGCATCACGGTCGGGTTCATCGGCATCACGGCGTCGAAGATGCCCGAGCTCTTTCAGGATCACTGCGACTTCATCCTGAACGGCGAGCCCGAAGCCGGCATCATGCGCATCGCGCAGGGACAGGTGCCACAGGGGATGGCGACGAGCGAGCAGATCGACGATCTCGACTCGCTGCCGTTCCCGCGCTGGGATCTCGTCAGCGAGCCGCGGGCGCGCCTCGGCATCAAATGGTCGTCACGGCCGGTCGGCGGCGGCTACCCGCTGCTGGCGAGCCGCGGCTGCCCGGAGTTCTGCACCTACTGCCCGCACCGGATTCTCGCCGGCTATCGCGCGCGATCGATCGCCAACATCGTCGACGAGATGGAGCGGCTGTGCGACCAGGTGCGCCGGCCCTACATCATCTTCCGCGACCCGCTGTTCACGGAGCAGCGCGACCGCGTCGTCGAGCTGTGCGACGAGATTCGCGCGCGCGGGCTGACGCTGACGTTCGAGGCGGAGACGCGCCTCGATCGGCTCGACGTGGAGCTGCTCGACCTGCTCTACGAGGCGGGCTTCCGCGCGATGAGCTTCGGCGTCGAATCGCTCGATCCGAAGACGCTGAAGAAGTCGGGGCGGCGGCCGATTCCGCAGACGCACCAGCGCCAGATCATCGAGCACTGCCGGAAGAAGGGGATCGTCACGGCCGCGTTCTACGTGCTCGGGTTCCTGCAGGACGACTGGACCTCGATCGCAGCGACCATCGACTATGCGAGCGATCTCGGCTCGACCTTCGCCCAGTTCAAGATCCTGACGCCCTATCCGGGCACGCCGATGTTCAAGCAGATCGAGCCGCTGCTGACCGAGCAGGATTGGGAGAAGTTCGACGGCTACACGCCGACGTTCCGCCACCCGAACCTGACCGATCGCGAGATGCGGTTCCTGCTCGGCGCCGCCTACAAGCGCTTCTACATGCGGCCGTCGTACCTGGCCAACTTCCTCAAGATCCAGAATTCGGCGGTCCGCGAGTGGGTCAGCCGCATGGATCGGCGCGTCAACGAGCGCCACACCCGCGAGGAGATCGCCGACATCTCGAAGGCGGTCGCCTGCTGAGCGAGTGCATTACGATGTAGCGGATGCTGACCGCGATATCGCGCTACGGGGCGCGAGTCCTTCCTGACACCGAGCAAATCATCGCCGCGTGCAAGGCACGCGGCGAGTTCATCCAGGGTCCTCAGATCGCGCAGTTCGAGGCCGCGTTCGCGCGGCGCGCCGGCGTCGAGCCGCCGCGGGCGATTGCCGCTTCGTACGGCCGGATGGCGTTCTACTACATCCTGAAGGCGCTCGATCTGCCGGCCGGATCGGAGATCGTGCTGCCGGCGCTGACGTTCTGGGTGGTGCCGGAGCTCGCGCGCGCCGCCGGCCTGAAGGTCGTCTTCGCCGACATCGATCCGGCGACGTTCACGATGGATCCGGCCGCCCTCGAGCGCGCCATCACACCGGACACGCGCGCCGTCGTGCCGACGCACCTCTACGGCCTGCCGTGCGACATGGACGCGATCATGCGGATCGCGTCGCGCCACAATCTCCGCGTCATCGAGGACTGCGCCCACGCGCTGGGCGCGACCTTCGACGGCCGTCCGGTCGGCACGTTCGGCGACGCCGGTTTCTTCAGCTTTCAGACGCTCAAGCCGCTCAACTGCTACGGCGGAGGACTGGCGCTCGTCAAGAACGCGGCCGTCGCCGCGAACGTCCGCGCGCTCGCCGAGGCGGAGCCTTGGCCGGATCAGAAACGGATCGAGAACCGGCTGCTGGTCGGCAAGCTGCAGCGGATCTTCATCCGACCCGGAGTGTTCTCGATCAGCGCGTTTCCGATTCTCTGGGTGTCGTCGCTCATCGGCGCGAATCCCGACGTCTACTTGTGGGAGGACATCCGCTCGCTGACGCCGCTGCCCGATTCGTACACGGAGCGGTTTCCGAACGTGCAGGCGGCGATCGGCCTCGCCGCGCTCGAGCACCTCGACGCCTGGACGGCGCGCACTCAGCGGCATGCGATGCAGATGAACGACGCCTTCGGCACGCTGCCCGGCATCACGATCCCGAAGGTGCCGGAGCGCTGCAGCCACGTCTACTACCAGTACTGCGTGTACGGACCGGAGCGTGACGAGCTCGTCGTGCGCTGCGTGCGGCGCGGCGTCGACATCGAGACCCTGCACGTCGACGTGTGCAGCGACATGGAGCTCTTCAGCGGCAGCCGCGTGATCCCCGAAGGCGCGCCCGGCGCCCACCGCGCCGCCGGCGCGATGCAGATCCCGGTTTACTCGACGCTGACCGACGCCCAGGCCGAACGCGTCGCGCGGGTGGTCCGCGGCGTGCTAGTGCGTAGTGTCCGACTTTAGGCGGACCTTGCCGGCTGTCCGGCTAAAGCCGGACACTACGTACTTCTCTCGATGTTGACCTACCTCGCCATCTACGTCGCGGCGATTCTCGAGGGCGAGATCTACTACAGCAAGGTCTCCGCCGACGCGGTCAACGGCAAGCTGCTGTGGCCGCTCGTGCTGACGATGGGCGCGCTCGGCGGCGCGACCGGCGATCAGCTGTGGTTCTACGTGTTGCGCGGACGGATCCACTGGCTCGATCGCTTTCCGCGTCTGCGCCGGTATCGTGATGCGGTCAGCGAACGCGTGCACCGCAACGAGACCGGACTGGTGCTCGTCAGCCGCTTCCTGCCCGGGCTCCGCACCGCGATTCCGATCGCATGCGCGTACGCCGGCATGAACCCCCTCAAGTTCAGCGCGCTCAACCTCGTCAGCGCCTTCGCCTGGGCGGGCGCGATCATGGCCTTCGTCAAGGGCGGATCGTCGACGCTGACCGCCTTCGGACTCAACGCGTGGTGGGGCCCGTTCATCCCAGCCATCGTCGTCATCCTGTTCTTTCGATGGTTGAGCCGGCCGCGGGCTAGGCATAGCCCTTGAACGTCAGGCTCCATGCGTATTGCGGTCTTGCTTGTCTTCGCTTGTACCTCGATTGCAGCCGCTGAAGAGCGCCCTGCTCAACGGTCGGTCGCCATGAACGTGAAGGCGACCGCATATTGTCAAACCGGCACCACGCAATCAGGCACCAAGGCGCGCACCGGCATCGTCGCCGCGGATCCCGAAGTGCTGCCGGTGGGCACAGTTCTACGAGTGCTCGACCGCGGGCCGTCAGGTATCTATACAGTCATGGATACGGGTTCGGCGGTGAAGGGCCGGCACATCGACATCTTCATCCCGAGCTGCCAGGCCGCTGAACGGTTCGGCGTGCGGACCGTGCGCGTGCAGGTACTGCGGCGAGGGTGGGATCCGAAAGCGACCCTGGCTGAGTCTTCGTACTGAACCGAAGTCGCTCGAGTGGCGTTGGACTTACTGTGCCGAGATCGCCGCCCGGCGGCCGCGCAGGACGAACTTCTGGATCTTGCCTGTTGCCGTTTTCGGCAGTTCCGTCACGAACGTGAAGCTGTGCGGTGTTTTGAAGTGCGCGAGCCGCTCGCGCATGAAGGCGCGCAGCTCCTCCGGCGTCGCCGCGGCGTTCGGCTTCAACACCAGGAAGGCGTGCGGCGCTTCTCCCCATTTGGCGTCCGGCAGGCCGACCACGGCTGCCTCCTGCACCGCCGGATGACGAAGCAGCACGCCCTCGACTTCCACCGACGAAATGTTCTCGCCGCCGCTGATGATGACGTCCTTCAGCCGATCGCGGATGTCGACGTAGCCGTCCGGATGAACGACCGCGGCGTCGCCGCTGTGGAAGTAGCCGCCGCGCAGCGCGTGCGCTGTCGCCTCGGGATCGTTGTAGTAGCCCTTCATCACGACGTTGCCGCGCACGACGATTTCGCCGACGGTCGTGCCGTCGCGGGGCACGTCGCGCCCGTCATCGTCGACCACGCGCAGCTCGCCGGACGTGATCAGCTCGACGCCCTGACGCGCTTTGACGACGGCGCGCTGCGGCGCCGGCAGCGCGTCGTGCTCCGGCCGCGCCTCGCAGACCGTGATGAACGGCGCCGTCTCGGTCAGGCCGTAGACATGGGTGATCGTCCAGCCGAAATCGTTCTCGATCCGTTCGATCGTCGCCGCCGCGGGCGGCGCGCCGGCGGTCACGACACGCACGTTACAGGACGCGCCGCCGCGCAGGTTGGCCGGCGCGTTGGCGATGCCGATGAGCACCGTCGGCGCGGCGCAGAGCATCGTGACGCGCTCGGCGCCGATCTGCTCGAACACTCTGGCCGGCTCCACCCGTCGCAGACATACGTGCGCGCCGCCGACCGCCGTCACGGTCCACACGAACGTCCAGCCGTTGGCGTGGAACATCGGCAGCGTCCAGAGATAGCGATCGGTCATCTGCATCGGCAGGTGCAGCAGTGTGCCGACGACGTTCATGTAGGCGTTGCGGTGGGTGATCATCACGCCCTTCGGGCGGGATGTCGTGCCGCTCGTGTAGTTGATCGTCAGGAGGTCGCGCTCGTCGATTGGCGCCGGCGGTGGCGCGTAGGCCGCCGGCGCCTTCGCCAGCAGCGCCTCGTATTGCAGCCAGCGGTCCCGGCTTCCCTCGAGAGCGACGAAGTGGCGGACGCCGGTCAGCCGCGCGCGCAGACCGTCGACCGCGTCGAGATAGTCCTCATGGGCACAAACGACCGACGCGCCG
>Ga0081539_10005304_pt1 | contig 13260 bp, 9 predicted proteins | sample TabmetS4T2R2_FD_71023 | JGI IMG/M metagenome (GOLD analysis project Ga0081539, IMG submission 71023) | Tabebuia heterophylla rhizosphere microbial communities from the University of Puerto Rico - S4T2R2 | ecosystem: Host-associated > Plants > Roots > Rhizosphere ...
TCAGCTCGGCGGCCGGCTCGACGAGCGGCGGCAGTGACACGGTTGACTCCCCGGGTAGGCGGTCAGGTGCGGCCCCTATTGTTGCTCGCCGAACGCACGATCGCGCATGACGTGGGACACCGGCCCGAGATGCGGGAACCGGGAATGAACCGGCCCGTCACCGGCGCGCGGGCGGCCCGGACAGCCAGCGGTTCGCCCGCCGGGGCCAGGCGTACGGCACGCAGCCACGCAGCGACAGGGTCTGCTGGATCATGACCGGGGCCGCTGCCCCGCGCTTCGGGCAGCCCTCGTGGCCATGGCCGAGTTCGTGGCCGACCTCGTGGTTGATCACGTACTGGCGATACACGGCGAGCGGGATGTTCGCCTGGACGTACGGCGGCGCGGACAGGCGCCAGCGGTCAAGGTTGATGATCACCTTGCCGGTCGTACGGCACGAGGTGTACGGGACCCCGGCCGCCCCGATGTCGATGCCGCTGCGGCCGCACATCGCCGCTGCGGACTCCCGGGTCGCCAGGAACACTGTGAAGTCGGCCGGGTACCGGCCGGCCCCGGAGACCCGGCGCAGCCGGACCTGGCCGCCGCCGACCCAGCTCCGGCGGTCGCCGAGGGTGTTCTCGACGTGCTCGGCGAAATCCGCGGCGTCCTCGCCGACGCCCCGTTCGACGGCCACCCGGAACTGCTTGATCGGCCCGGCGGTGCCCAGGACCGGTCCCCGGCCCGATGCGTAGACGAACTTCCCCGGGCCCTTGGCCGGTACCGGACCGGGCAGCGCCAGCAGTTGCTCCGGGTGGCGCGGCACGGGCGACCGACTGGCGGACGGGGTGTCCGGCGGGGTCACCGGCCTCGCCTCGATCCGCGGCGCCGGCCCGGCCGACGACGCCGGCTCATCGGCAGACGCACCCCGGTTCACTCCGCCGCCGGCGGCGGCGACCAGGGCGAGTGACAGCAGCACCGCGACCGGAAGCAGCACCGATCGGCGGCGCGGGCGCCGTCCCGCCCGGGGCGGGTGGGCGACCGCCGGGCGCTGGGTGGTGTCGATCATCGCGACCAGCGTCCCACGTACGCCCGTCGATGTCGCGCCGAATCAGGAGACCGGTGAACGGATCTCGTTCAGCATGCCGACGATGGCCTGGGCGACCACCCGCGGCACCTCCATCTGGGCCACGTGGCCGACACCCGGCAGGATCAGCAGGCGGCTGTCCGGGATCGCCTTGGCCACCTGCGCCGGAACGCGCGGATCGACCAGTTTGTCGGTGAGCCCTCCGATCACCAGCGTCGGCGCGGTGATCCGCGCGGCGAGGCGCCATTGCGAGTTCACCCCCGGCAGGTACGCCCGGAGGAAGCTGGACACCAGCCCCCGCAGGGTCGCCATGTACGCCTTCGGGTAGTGCTCGACGGTGTACCGGAGCCGGATCTCCTCGATCGCCTCGGCCCGGCGCTGTGGCAGCACCTTCGTGGTGTCCCCGAAGCACGCGGCGAGTATCTGCTCGGCCATCTCCTCGACGGTTATCCGAGCCATGCCCCACGCGAACAGCCGATCCGCCCGGGGCAGGGCGAGCAGCGGCAGGACCGCGCCCTGGGCCGTCCGCCGGGGATCCAGGAACGGCATCGCCGGCGAGATGAGCGTGAGGGTACGGGCCAGGTCGGGACGTAATGCGGCGACTCGTACCAGAATCGATCCGCCCAGCGAGTTACCGACCAGATGGACCGGACCGCGGCCTGATTCCTCCAGATACCGGATGAGAGTGCCCGCGAACGCCGGGATGGAGTAATGACGGCTCGGATCGCTGTACCCGAATCCGGGCAGGTCGACTGCCTGGCCGTCGAACCGGTCGGCGAGCAGACCGGCGAGGTCGGTGAAGTTCTGCGACGAGCCGCCGAGGCCGTGGACGTAGAGGGCCGGCTCGGCGGACGACGATGTCCCCGGTGTGTCCCGGATGTGCAGCATCGCGCCGTCGACCGACACCCGGCGGGCCGGCCACGGCGTTGGTGGATCGCCGACCGGCAGTTCGTCATCGCCGGCGAGGAGAGCACCCTTCATCAGGACAACAGTGCCTCAAGACGCCGGTTGACCGCCGCCAATGTGGCCTGGACCATGGCGCGGCCGTCGTCTCCGGTCACCACCGCGGATCCGGCCAGCTGGTCCACCCACGAGCCGCAGGACAGCAGGACGACCACCACCGCGACCTGCACCGACCCGAACGGGACCACGGCCGCGTGATGGATGTGACAACGCGCGGGTCCGTCCGCGTGCTCCGAGGTGGCGAGCATGCCGTCGATGGCCTCCGCGGCCGCCATCGCACAGAGTCGCAGTAGATAGCCGTCGAGTGATGGGCCGGTGGCCGTGCCGGTCGCCACCCGGTTGCCGGCGGACAGTTGCACCTCGACCGTGGCCTTGATCCCGAACGTGGTGACCCGGACGTTTTCGATGATCGCGCGGGGTCCGGGGCTCTCCCCGACGGGCAGTGGCCGGGGACCGCCGAGTTCGCCGTTCATCGGCACGGTTTCGGCGGTGGTGGACGGGCCGGGGACGTACGGCGGCTTCACGCTCGGCGCGGAGACCGGCGCGGCGGCGCCGACGCTCCTCATCGATGCGGCACCGCTGGTGGGAGCGCTCTCCGGGGCGGGCACACCCCGGCCGGGCCGCGAGCGGGGCGGCAGCGGCAGCTGGGTCTGCGCCCGCCCGGACTGCGTCGGCAGGGCGTGCGTCGGCATCGCCTGGGTCTGGTCGGCGCCGATGGGACCGCCGCTGACCGGCGCTCGTCCGGCGGGGATGGGTTGCGTGGGTACGCGCGGGCTCGCGGCCGGCGGCGGCACCGCGGCCACTCCGCTGGCCGACGAGGCCGGGTTGGGAGCCGAGAAGCCATTGGTCGCCAGGTCCGGCGCGGGCCGGGTCGCCGCCTCGGGTGCGGGCCTGATCGGCGGCTCCGGCGATGGCCTGGTCGTTGACTCCGGTGCGCGCCTGGTCGCCGGCTCCGGCGATGATCTGGTCGTCGGCTCGGGCGACGGCCTGGTCGCCGGCTCCGGCGCGGGCGTTCTCGCTGGCTCCCGGGCGGGCCTTATCGCCGCATCCGGGGCGGGCCTTATCGCCGCATCCGGGGCGGGCCTCATCGCCGCATCCGGGGCGGGCCTCATCGCCGCATCCGCAGCGGGCCTTATCGCCGCATCCGGGGCGGGCCGCGGTGTCATCGGCTGGGCGGACTCGGCGACGTCCGGGCGGGTGGCTGGCGGTAGCCCACTGGTCTGCGGCAACCCGGCGGCCGACGACAATCCGGCGGCCGACGACAATCCGGCGGCCGACGACAATCCAGCGGCCGGCGACAATCCAGCGGCCGGCGACAGTCCGGCGCTCTGCCGCGGCCCGGCCGTCTGCCGCGGCCTCGCAGTCTCCGGTGGCCCCCCGGTCTCCAGCCGCCCCCCGGTCTCCGGCCGCCCCGCGGGCGAGAGCGGCCCCGCGGCCGAGAGTGGCCCCGCGGCCGAGAGCGGCCCCGCGGTCTCCGGTAGCCCCGCGGGTGAGAGCGTCCTCGCGGGTGAGAGCGGCCCCGCGGTCGGCTGCGGTCCGGGGCCGGCCGGCGGCGGAGCCGCCGGTGCGGGCATGCCGGTCGCGCCTTTCATGGCCGCGTCGAGGCCCATCCGATCTTGGAGTAGCCGGGCGACCTGCCGGCTCACCTCGGCCGGGTCGGCTCCCTCGGCGAGATCGAGGCGCAGGCTGTGCGCACCCTGCGGGGTCGCGCGCAACTTCGCGTCGCGTACCCCGTCGACCTCCCGAACCGCGGCGAGGATGGCCGTGACGTCGAACCCCTCCTGGCGCTCCTCGGCCGGAAGCACGTCCCCGCGGCGCAGGTGCGTCGCGATGCGGGCGAGCGCGGGGGTCTCGGCGGTTGGCTCCACGGATGGCGGCTCCGGCACGGTGGGCACGTCCGGCTCGGCCGGGACGCGCTGCGGGAGACCGATACCGGGATCTCCGGCAGACCGGCCGATCGGTTCGCCCGCGTACGGCGTCTCATACGGCAGGCGGCGCGGAAACGTGGAGGGATCGTACGACGGCCGGGACCGCATCGGTTCCGGAGTGACCGGTGGGGCGTCCGGCTCCGCGTGGGGCGACGGCGGTGAGCCGACCCGGGGCATGCCGTCGCCCGGGGCGTTCGGCTCCCGGGCGTGCCGGGCGGACTCGGGCGGGTTCCAGTCGGTCCGCCGCCCGCTCGGCACGCCCGGACGGAACGGGCGCGTCAGGGGTACGGCGGTCCGCTGCTGCCCGACCGGGCGCGTCTTCTCGTACCGGGCATCGTCGAGGTCACCCTCGTAGGGGTACGGCGGCGCACTGCTCGGCGGTGGCGCGTCGATGGTGCGCATGTCGCCGAGCCGCCGCTCGACGCCGGCGGACGGGTCCGATACAGGCACGGGTGGTGGCACGTCGCTAGGGCGGGCGCCGGACGTGGGCGCCTCAGCCGGCCGGGGCCCCGGGCCGTCGACCACTCGAAAGCCGGACGTGGGCGCATCAGCGGGCCGGGGCCCCGGGCCGTCGACCACCCGGAAGCCGGACGTGGGAGCCTCAGCGGGCCGGAGCCCCGGGCCGTCGACCACCCGGAAGCCGGACGTGGGCGCCTCAGCGGGCCGGAGCCCCGGGCCGTCGACCACCCGAAAGCCCGATGCCGGAGCGTCCGCCCGCCGGAATCCGGGGGTGTCGACCGGCCGGAAGCCCGACGTGGGAGCGTCGGCCGGCCGCAGCCCCGAGGCCTCGACCGGCCGGAATCCGGGCGGCGGCGCCACCGGCTGCGGCGGCAGCGGGCGCATCGGCGCGGCCCGGGGCTGTGGTGCCGGGTCGATCGGGACCGCCGGACCCCGGCCACCACTGGTCGGAAAGCGGGACAACAGGTCGGAGAAGCGGCCCGGACGGGTGTGGGTGTCCTCGGGCGGATCGGGGGGCGGCGAATAGTCGGCCGGCGGCGGATGGCCCGGATCGGGGTACCCGCGCAGCACGTCGCTGGTTCCCCGGGGCGGGGCGAACGGGCGTACCTCCGCGGGTCGTGGCACCTCGCCGGACGTATCGCCGAACCGGTGAACCTCGCCGGACGGACGTTCCCCGCTGAACGGCCGCCGGGCGAACGGACGGACGTCGGCGGACCGCCGCCATGGCACGATGTCGTCGTCTTCAGGGTCCAGATCGGCCCCCGCGTTCGACCACGGGCCGTCCGGTGTGGCCCAACTGTTAGTCAGGGCACGGTCACGCGGCTCGCCTCCGGATCCACTCCTGGAGGCGCCGGAATCACCGGAATGCCCTGCTTCGTCCAACACATTCTCCTCGGTTGCCAACGCTGAGGCTACCGTGTGGTGGCGGCGGCGATAAGTTGCGGCGTCGCCAATTGCTTGCCGGGCGCGTGACACGCGGCGTTCCGGGCAATTCACGCTCACAATTGCACTGCCCGCGGTGTTGATCCGCGAAGTGAGGAGAACGATGACTGCCGCGTCCAGCGGGGCCCAGACGGCGCGCCCCACGCGCCTGCCACGCTCCGCACGTCGTAAGCAATTGCTGGCCGCCGCTCAGCAGATCTTCGTGGCGCAGGGCTACCACGCCGCCGCCATGGATGAGATCGCCGAGCGCGCCGGTGTGTCCAAGCCGGTGCTCTACCAGCACTTCCCCGGCAAGCTGGACCTGTACCTCGCGCTGCTGGACACGCATTGCGACGCGATCATCGCCAAGGTGCGGACGGCCATGACCGCCACCACGGACAACAAGGAGCGGGTCAAGGGCGCCGTCCGGGCGTACTTCGACTTCGTCGATCACGAGAGCGAGGCGTTCCGGCTGGTCTTCGAGTCGGACCTGCGCAACGACCCGGCCGTGCGCGAACGGGTCGAACGGGTCGAGCAGGGCTCCATCGCGGCCGTGACCGACACGATCATCGCCGATACCGGGCTCAGCAACGACCAGGCCCAACTGCTCGCCTCCGGTCTGGTCGGCGCGGCCGGGCAGGCCGCTCAGTTCTGGCTGGCGGGCGGTCGCCGCACCACCAAGACGGAAGCGGAAGCGCTGGTCGCGGCGCTGATCTGGCGTGGCATCGCGAGCTTCCCGCTGCAGGGTGGGTCGTCGGCCGGAGCGTCGCTGGAAATCGGCTAGCCTTCATGGCGGATGACGTCACAGAGGGAGGACCCCGTGGAGGTCAAGATCGGCGTGCAGTATGCGCCGCGTGAGCTGACGCTGGAGAGCGCTCAGACCCCGGCGGAGGTCGAGCAGGCCGTCACCGAGGCGATGGCCAAGGAGAGTGTGCTGACGCTCACGGATGAGAAGGGCCGCAAGATCATCGTACCGATGGCCAAGGTGGCCTACGTGGAGATCGCCGAATCGTCCAACCGGCCGTTCGGTTTCACCACACGCTGACGCGATACGAAAGAGGCCGGGCGTACCCGGCCTCTTTCGCTCTGGAGTGGTATTTCTCGAGGTCGGGTAGACTCGGCAAGGTCGCCGCCGAGGTCGATCGAAAGCTGATCCCTCATGGCGACGCGCGTGCGGCCCGCGAGCGTGTTACTCGCGTGTGGCCCGCCCTACCCATACGCGCCCACGACGACGACGGGCGCACCACGAGAGGCACCCGTAGAACTTCATGACCGATATCGACAACACCACAACCGAACAGGCCCTGGTACCGGCGCTCACCCGCGCTCCCGTCCGCCCCGACAGCCCCACCTTCGCCGAGCTGGGCGTCCGTGCGGAGACGGTCGAGGCGCTCCGAGCGGCCGGGATCACCAGGGCGTTTGCCATCCAGGAGTACGCGGTACCGATCGCCATCCGCGGCAGCGACCTCATCGGCCAGGCCCCCACCGGCACCGGGAAGACCCTCGGCTTCGGGCTGCCCCTGCTCGAACGCGTCACCGCCCCGGCCGAGGGCGCGGACGGCACCCCGCAGGCCCTGGTCGTCGTCCCGACTCGTGAACTCGGCCTGCAGGTGGCCCGGGACATCGCCGCCGCGAGTCGTAACCGAGGCGTCCGGGTCCTGCCGATCTACGGCGGGGTGGCGTACGAGCCGCAGATCGACGCGCTGAAGAGGGGCGTGGAGGTGCTGGTCGGTACCCCCGGGCGGCTGCTCGACCTGGCCAAGCAGAAGCAGCTCAAGCTCGGCGGAGTCCGCGCGCTGGTCCTCGACGAGGCCGACCGGATGCTCGACCTGGGTTTCCTCGAGGACGTCGAGAAGATCCTGGCCATGCTCCCGCAGCAGCGGCAGACGATGCTGTTCTCGGCGACCATGCCGGAACCGATTGTCGCCTTGGCCCGGCGCTTCCTGCGCAACCCGATGACCATCCACGCCGGGCACACCACGGAGAGCGGCCCGTCGCCGCAGACCAAGCAGGTCGTCTACCGCACCCACCCGCTGAACAAGCTGGAGATGGTGGCCCGCATCCTGCAGGCCGACGGCCGCGGGCTCACCATGATCTTCACGCGGACCAAGCGCGCCGCCGACCGCGTCGCCGAGGACCTGGACTTCCGCGGGTTCGCGGTGGCGGCCGTGCACGGCGATCTGGGCCAGGGTGCCCGGGAGAGGGCGCTGCGCGCGTTCCGTACCGGCAAGATCGACGTGCTGGTCGCCACCGACGTCGCCGCCCGCGGCCTGGACGTCTCGGGCGTCACGCATGTCATCAACTACGACTGCCCCGAGGACCCGGACACCTACACGCACCGCATCGGCCGCACCGGGCGGGCGGGCGCGACCGGCGTCGCGGTGACGTTCGTGGACTGGGAGGACATGCCGCGCTGGGTGCTCATCGACAAGTCGATGGGGCTCAACATGCCGCAGCCGCCCGAGACGTACCACACCTCCCCTGCCCTGTTCGCCGACCTGGACATTCCGACCGACGTGTCCGGCACTCTGCCGACCGCGCAGCGCAACCGCGCGGGCCTGTCCGCCGAGGTCGAGGAAGATCTGGGCGGCGGACGCCGGCGCGGCCGTGTGTCGCGCCCGCAGCGCGGCGGCGCGCCGGAATCGCCCGAGCCGTCCTGGGAGACGTCCGAGCGGCCCAAAAGGCAGCGTCGGAGGCGCAGGGGCGGAAAGACCGTTTCGGATACGGACACCACCGCGTCCCCTGACACCGGTGCGACGCCGCCTACCGGGTCCACGGACAGTGCTGCGGCCGCATCCAACGCCGCGTCCTCCCGCGCCGAGTCGTCCTCCCTCGACGACACGGACTCGGGTGGCACTCCGGCACGGACCCGCACCCGCCGCCGCAGGCGCGCCGTGGCACCTTCCGCCGACGAAAGCTGACCTCGTGCGTATTGCGCGGTAACTTCAGACTTCCCCGGTGTCGCCGAGCGCCACCTTCGCCTCGTTCACCATGCGCACGGCCTCGGCGCGCACCTGCTGACGGTCGGTGACCGGCGCGCTGAACGGCACCCGGACCGGTACCGCGATGTCGTGCACGGTGGCCTCGAACTCCATCGCCTCCTCGTCCAGACCGGACATCCGCGCGGCCGTGGCGTCCGGTTGCCCACCGAGCGTCCGGACGATCAACACGTTGTGGTCCGCATGGTCCTCGTTCATCTGCCGGGCGATCTGGGCCACGACCTCGGGCTCGAACGTCATGCCCACCCCCATGTCAGCTCAAGCTCGGCGCGAACGGCGTCTGATCACGGTACCGGTTTCCGACCCGCCAGGCATCGATGTCCGCAAAGACGGTGAATCGGCGCCCGTCACGGACTCGTCGCCCTCGGCCGTCGCAACCCGGATCGCCCGGCCGGCCGGGCCCCCCGCGGCAGAATGGAGAGATGCCCGAATCCCTCGACGCCGCGCTCGCCGACGTTCGCCGGCTTCTGCTCGACCCAGCGCTCAGCCGCGCGGTGGCGGCCGGACACCGGCGCGGACGCGCACCGTCCATGACCCGGGCCGAGCTACGCCCCGTGCAGCTCAAGGCCGGCCGCCACCTCCAGATCGTGACCGACGACGGCACCCGCCCGTTCACCAGGAACGTCGCCTCCGGCGCCGCGGCGGAGGCCGCGGTCGACGCGCTGCTCGCCGAGCCCTTCGGTAACTGGCACGTGGAGACCGCATCAGCCGTCCTCCAGCTGCGGGTCACCAAGAAGGGCGACGCCCAGGTGCACCGGGCGGCGCCCACGACCGGATCTCTCGAAGCCACTCCGGCACATGATCGTGGGAAGCAATGGGTGCTGGACCCGGGCGATCCGCTGTACTCCGTGGTCGGCGGCACGGCCGCGAAGCGTCGCCAGGTCGACGCGTTCCTCCGCGCGCTCGCCGCGACACTGCCCGACGATCCCGCGAAGCTGCCCTCGCCGCTGCACGTCGTGGACCTCGGCTGCGGGAATGCCTACCTGACCTTCGCCGCGTACCGCTACCTGACCGGCGTGGGCGCCAAGGTCCAGGTCGTGGGCGTGGACGTCCGAGAGGATCAGCGGGTACGAAACACCGAGGTCGCCGCCGCACTCGGGTGTGGCGACGCCGTCACGTTCGTAGCGGGGACGATCGAGGACGCGCCGGTGAACGTCGTACCGGATCTTGTTCTCGCCCTGCACGCCTGCGACACCGCCACCGACGAGGCGCTGGCCCGCGCGATCGGCTGGCGGGCGCAGTGGGTGCTCGCGGCACCGTGCTGCCACCACGACATCGCGGCCCAGCTCAAGCGGCAATCCGCGCCGGAGCCGTTCGGCGAGGTCGCCCGGCACGCGATCCTGCGGGAGCGCTTCGCGGACGTGCTGACCGACACGCTGCGGGCGTCGATCATGCGGCTGAACGGGTACAAGGTCGACGTCGTCGAGTTCGTGGACTCGGCACACACCCCCCGCAACCTGCTGCTGCGGGCCCGGCGCACCGGCCTCGCGGACGACCGACAGCGCGCGGAATACGCGGCGTTGACCGGGGAGTGGGGCGTCACTCCAGCGCTGGAGACGATGCTCGACCGCCGATGAGGCGCCGATCACCCTTCCGACCGCCGAAATGGATACCGCCCGCGTCCCGGCCCGGAGACAATGGAACCGATGAGGACCGCAACACGCATCAGCATCTGGTGGCGGCGCGACTAGGGCGCCGTCCGACCTCATCCGTCCTCGGCCGCCCGCAACGGGCGGCCAATCTCGTGCCTTCTCCGGTGACCGAGAACGCCGAGCGTCGTGGGCGACCTCGCACCTTCCAGGAGACCCACGATGACCACGCGAGTATTCACCGGGCTCAAGCCCACCGGTCGACTGCAGGTAGGCAACTACCTGGGCGTCATCCGACCCATGCTCAACCTCGCCGCCGACCCCGGGAACGACCTGATCGTCTGCGTGGCGGACCTGCACGCGCTCACCGTCGACCACGACCCGGCCCGGTTGCGGGAACTGAGTCTGGAAGCGGCCGCCACGCTGCTGGCCTGCGGACTGGACGCACGCGCCAAGCTGTTCGTCCAATCCTCGGTGCCCGCGCACACCGAACTGTCGTACCTGCTCGAGTCCACCGCCACGCACGGCGAGATGGCCCGGATGATCCAGTTCAAGGAGAAGTCCCACGGCCGGGAGTCGACCCGGCTCTCGCTGCTCACCTACCCAGCGCTGATGGCCGCGGACATCCTCGTCCACCAGGCCGACGTGGTGCCGGTCGGCGAGGACCAACGGCAGCACCTGGAACTGACGACCACGCTGGCGCGGCGCTTCAACGCGCGGTACGGCCCGATCTTCACGGTGCCCCGCGGCATCACCCCGGACCAGACCGCGCGCATCAAGGACCTGCGGGAACCCACCGCCAAGATGGGCAAGACGGGCTCGGACGGCGCTGGGGTGATCTTCCTGCACGACGACGCCGACACCGTGGCCACAAAGGTTCGCCGCGCAGTCACCGACACCGAGCAGGCGCTGGTCTATGACCCGGACGCGCGGCCCGGGATCGCGAATCTCGCCACACTCCTCGGCGCGCTGACCGGGACGACCCCGCAGGCGGCCCTCGCCGACATGCACGGGGCCGCCGCGCTCAAGCAGGCCGTCACCGAGGCCCTGGTGGAGACGCTGATCCCGATCCAGAAGCGGTACGCCGAACTTACCGGCGACCCGGCCGAACTCCAGCGGCTGCTGCGCGGCGGTCGGGACGCGGTGAGTCCAGCTGCGCAGCGAACCGTGGCTGCGGCCCGAGAGGCGATGGGTCTGCTCCCCGTCCCCTGAAGCCTGCCCGGTCGCCCCGGTCATCGCGGTGAACCACATCACCCGGCTCATCCCGTGACCGCCAGGGCGAAGGGGAGCACCGCCGGGGCGCCCGCCGTGCGTAGCGCGCGGCCGGCCAGGGCCATGGTCCACCCCGAATCGACCGTGTCGTCCACGAGCAGGACCGGGCCGTCGACTTCGGAGAGGTCGGCGGCGAGCGGCTCGGGAACGGTGAAGGTGTCGTGCAGGGCCCGGACCCGCTGGGCGCTGTTGCCGCGCGGGCTAGGTCCACCGGCCCACGCGGACGACACCGCGCCGAGCAGGGGCAGCCGGCCCACCGTGGCGATGTGCGAGGCGATGCTGTGGACGAGCACCGGCCGCCGATTCGAGGCGATCTCGATCACGGCGACCGGGCGGCGTTCCCAGCGGTCGTCGTCGTGCGCCCACGCCTTGAGCACGTCGACCACGGCGCCTGCCAATTCGGCCGGGATCGGCCCGTCCGGCGCATCCGGCGCGAAGACGGCGCGCAGGCGGTCGCCCCAGCCAAGATCGGAGAGGCGGCCGACGGCCCGGCCGCGGAGGATCTGCTCGACCGGCGGGATACGACCCTTGAGTGGCACACCTACCGCGTCCAGGCCGGTCGGCCAGAGCTTCTTCGGCGCGATCTCGCAGCCGGGCCGACCGAGGAACGCGTCCGCGGCGGACAGGGAAGCAGCGGAGACGTCGGTATCGAACCTCGGTCCGGCGCACGAGTCGCACCGGCCGCACGGGTGCGCCTGCGGGTCGTCCAGGCAGCGGCGCAGGAACTCCATCCGGCAGCCGGTGGTCTCCGCGTACTCGATCATGGACTGCTGCTCGGCGGCCCGCGCCTCCGCGACCCGGCGCAGTCGGGCGGAGTCGTACGTCCACGGCTGGCCCGTGGCGAGCCAGCCACCCCGAACGCGACGGACGGCGCCGTCCACGTCGAGAACCTTCAGCATCGTCTCGAGCCGGCTACGGCGCAGGTCTACCAGCGGTTCCAGCGCCTGGGTGGAGAGCGGACGATCGGGCGATAGGTTCGCCAGCACCGAGCGGACCTGCTCCTCCGGCGGGAACGCCAGCGACGCGAAGTAACGCCAGATCGCGGCGTCCTCCCGTCCGGGCAGCAGGATCACCTCGGCGTGGTCCACCGCCCGACCGGCCCGGCCCACCTGCTGGTAGTACGCGATGGGGGACGGCGGGGCGCCCAGATGGATCACGAACCCGAGGTCGGGCTTGTCGAAGCCCATGCCGAGCGCGGATGTCGCCACCAGCGCCTTGATCTTGTTGTCGAGGAGATCCTGCTCGCCTGCCCGGCGCTCAACGTCCTCGACCTGGCCGGTATACGCGGCGACGGCGTACCCCCGGGATCGGAGGAAGTCGGCTGTCTCGGTCGCGGCGGCGACCGTCAGCGTGTAGACGATGCCGGAGCCGGGCAGCGCGTCGAGGTGATCGGCCAGCCAGGCCAGCCGCCGCGTCGGCTCCGGCAGGCGCACCACGGACAGTCGCAACGACTCGCGGTCGAGTGGGCCGCGCAGCACCAGAACCGACGGCCGCCTGCCGCTCTCCGCACGCGCCGGATCGAGGCCATCGCCGCCCGACGGCCCGTCGGTGCCGAGTTGCTCCGCGACGTCCGCGGTGACCCGGGCGTTGGCGGTCGCGGTGGTCGCGAGCACCGGGGTACGCGACGGGAGCCCGGCCAGGAATGTGCGGAGCCGTCGGTAGTCGGGCCGGAAGTCGTGGCCCCAGTCGGAGACGCAGTGTGCCTCGTCGACGACCAGCAGGCCGGTGCTGGCGGCGAGACCGGGCAGTACGTGGTCGCGGAAGTCGGGGTTGTTCAGCCGCTCGGGGCTGATCAGCAGCACGTCCACGGCGCCGGCCCGGATCTCCCCGGTGATCTCGTTCCACTCGTCGAGGTTGGCGGAATTGATCGTGCGCGCCCGGATGCCGGCTCGTGCGGCGGCCTCCACCTGGTTGCGCATAAGCGCGAGCAGCGGTGACACGATGACGGTCGGCCCGGCGGCGAGGCGATCCCGTAGCAGCGCCGTGGCGACGAAGTAGACCGCCGACTTGCCCCAGCCCGTACGTTGCACGCACAGCACCCGCCGCCGGTCGACGACCAGGCCCTCGAT